>Ga0210059_1016504_pt1 | contig 10649 bp, 3 predicted proteins | sample Ectturendosymbi2_FD_188042 | JGI IMG/M metagenome (GOLD analysis project Ga0210059, IMG submission 188042) | Ecteinascidia turbinata endosymbiont from Florida, USA - Sample 2 (SPAdes) (version 2) | ecosystem: Host-associated > Tunicates > Ascidians > Unclassified | place: Key West, Florida... | reverse complement strand
AGCTTGGTACAGTGGGATATTATTTAGATTTTGCCAAACGCACGGCACCTTTCATCATTGGACCTCACAAATTTCTTGGCAGCGACGTTTTTACTACTACATTATATTTTATCGCAAAATATTGGGATGACAAAAGACATTGTGTCCCCCCTTGTCCAAAAGTTGGGGGGCTATGGCCCCCCGACCCTCTTAAACTCGGCCCCTGTTCTGTGCTAACCATACAACTTCCACAACACTGCACACGTAAAACGAAACACCATTTTCCGTACACAATTGTGCTGATCCCACATGAACGAAAACAGCTCCACGAATGTGAATGCAGTTCACATGAAAGCGAAATTCCAACCACAAATTCCATCTTGACGCAAAGTAGGCTGTTGATAACCAACTAGTTTCGTCAAAATATTCTGACTACAAAGCACGTAAAAAATAAACCACCTGCCAACGGATTATTGACTACTGACCAATCCGTTTTTGTGGTACAGTAGAATTAGCCTAATTTGTCACCTCAAGGGGATTTGAAAAAATTGACAAGTTAGACGAAGTGACGATTATGTAAACAAGTGAAAACTGTGTCATAGAAGCTCGTACACTTTATCATAGTAACTCGTACACACAGTGCTCTCGTTTGCAGTAAAATATATTTTTATGACATTGTGGTTGAATACAACAATTAATTTCTCTACTCTATCTGGACTCCTACATTTATAGGGACTTCCGTGTTCTCTCAATGGGGAGCCGGGTCGCGCTTCACACCTCGTGCATAAATTCGGTAAACAAATTGCGAGGTGCCACGATTCTCAGATAAAGATCCTTTATTTGTTTGAATTCCCACACGTAGGCCTACTTGCTGCTTAGACATCAAAAGCGAAACTGCAAATGACGTATTAGCCGAAAAAACGCTTCTAAGGGATAGGAGGTGACGAATTAGACAAACAGAAATGTACAAAAAAGATTCGAATTCTGCCAGGACCGACAAAAAATAACGAATTAGACAAGTTCTATTGTATTATGCAACTACTATTACGAGTGTAACGCCCATCTGCAGCGCGGATGCGGTGAGGACTGTTCCATGCAGTTAACAGCAGGGAGGTTTCGACATCAGCTGCACCTTAAGTAGCATGGCAGCGTCACAGATGGGTATTTGTGGATCAGCGTTTTGGCCGTGTACCTGATAGCAAGATGTAACAGCAGGCGTGAAACTTACTTTGCAGAAAATACCCAACAAGTCGTTGATTTTGATATTCACACTGAATTTTCCTGACTTATCCTCAAAAGCTGACTTTTCAACCCTGTGCTGGTTTATGACCGTCTTGTCATAAGCGAAACACGCACTAACTCTAAACCTGAAAAGATTCAGACAAATAGACGTTGAGTATATAATTCTCACACAGATCCCTGCACAGACTACGTTATAATTTTATACCATCGTCGTCTCAATGCAATTTATCTCTTCGATTATCATGTCAACTGTCAAATCATCAACAAAATCTGTTTTTCAGCTCGTACATTTCAGTTGAGGTAGATCAATGTCACCTTATCTTTCACTGGTCATGGAATTTCTGGGAAATGTTTTCACTGATTTCATTTTTGAAAAACTTCTCGCGCATGAAGCGCTGGTGACGGGAAGAGTTAAGCTACAAGTGACAATCAATCGCAGCTTTTAAGTAACGGTAAACGAAAAAAATTGGTCGAGCAATACAGGCAGCTTCGACTCCTTCCGAAGCAAATTCTTTGCCAAAGTTATTTGTTTTAAACCATTTTCACTAAATGACTATGATTTGCGAATTCTTTCAAGTGTTTTTCTGATAGAAATGTTTGACCTCCGGGGCAAAGACCTGAAATACGCGAAAGAATTGCTTCTGAATCATCACAGAAAATCCGTACAAAATTCTACGAGGTTGCAGGACATGTGGGGAGAGTTAAAACTGTAGTCACGAACCACTTACGTAAGATGTTTCGTAGTCATATACACAAGGCAGCAGAACGCAATACTACAGCCAGCATAAAGTAACTGAAACCAATTCTTAATGCTTTCACAAACATTTTGCTACTGAGACAAGCAACAATCTTCTGACAGTAATATTATCCAGTTACATCTCACACTGAAATGCACGTAAGATCAATTTTCCCACTTCTGTGACTGTTTCTTAGTTTAGGAAATGAATTTTTCAACAAGACCACGAACTGACTAAATTTCACGCAGGATCCGAGCAACCACTGGTGTTTGTAGTCATAAACAGCTCTAGTTAATCGACGGTCAAAAACAACAAAAAACTTTATCATGCATTTGGGAAATATTGAATGCAGGCTCGAGGGTTTCTAAATGATCGTTTAAAATATTGCTGGCCGAAAGTAATATACTGCATATGTCAAGGGAACGACCTTAGACAGAAAATCAAGAAAACTGGAGGGCCATGGCCCACCCAGGCCGCCCTTTAAAATCGCCAATGCTCAACCGTATGGGCTTGTTGACATCTACGACCACATCGCCGAACTGTCCTAGATCGATGTTCCGATGGCCAGAAGACCAAATGCCGCGCAGGCCCTTTTCTTAAAATGTTGATTAATTTTGCTCATATTAAAACATGTAAGCTTTCTTGCCAAATTTGCTTCATAGCAATGTTTCAAAATCACTCATGTTTGAACAAATTATCGCCAACGCATTACTGTTTGCATGGTAGGCTACATACAGGGTCTTTACCTTCAAGTATAAAACGGCCAACACACATGCACTGTATTTGCAAAATGTACGACGAATTTATGGCTGTACATGATGCAAACGGAGGGCTTCGTCAAAAAGTAACAAATTGAAACGCGAATGTTGATAGCTTAACATTGTTGATGATTGGCCGAAAAAATCAACCACGCTCTGAAGTATCATGCTGTGATTAGCAGCACATCACAATACAGGTCATTATTAATTAGCAGCACATCTCAATATACATTATTATTGATTAGCAGCACATCTAAATATTGGTTATTACATTACTAGAAATAGTAGAATATAACAAGCATATCATAAAGACGAACACGAAGCTTCATATTTGCTGTGACTTTTCAAACAGCTGGAGTGCCTACTTCTGCTAAAGGGCCACTGTCAAAATTTTACCCTGATCTATCTTTCGTGTCTCAAAGGTGTACGTCACATCACTTACTGCATGTCTGTTACTTCGTACTTTGAGTCACAAAAATGCATAAATTTACTATCAAACGCAACCTGTGAGTCTAGTACATTCCACTTGAAGGATGGATCGAATAAAAAGTTTAAACATTTTTAATGCGTGAGAACCTGGAGCGAAAACCCTGCAAGCAACCTATCTTGCACTAGACTTCTGATGGCTGTACACAGTATATCGACTGCCACTGTGCAAAATAAATGCAAACATTGATATTATACATTTATGCAACGAAGTTCTGAGACAACGGAAGGAGGTCCGTTTATGGAAGCTCTTAGAATAAACTTCAGCTTTATTGACAATTTTCAACAGAGTTAAGAGTTCTTCCAACAACGTTATCTATCCGCTCATGGATAAGTTTCGTTCCACTGCTACACACCAGGTCACAGGGTGACCTTACATTAAGTTGCAATACAGTTACTGAACTTCAGGAAATTCGAAGGAAAAGTCGAACGTTTGCCCGCAACCAACACACACAGCCACATGACGGCCAAATAGCTATGCCAACAAGATTATTCAAAATAGGCAGTATTTATATTTTCTGGTTCGCACTCATTGTTTTTATGCGACCAATCACAAATGGCTGACAACAAAAATAAGTCTTTTCTTCAAAAATGCTTTAAAAAACGCAAGAATTTAGTTGATGAGTGATCTATTTGACAACTGGACATGCATAACAGACGTATGGGATGTTCATATGTAATTCCAAAACAACTGAAACCGACATAGGTCAGGCAAAGATGTTGTTTCGGTGAAACTGAGCTCGTCGCTATTGTTGTGTTCATAAGATACAGCCATAACAAAGCAAGCGCGCATCACGACTGCACTAACTGTAAGAAGGTTTGCTTGCACGCAAAACAGGTTTAACATGTGGTTCAGATCTCAATCTTGCAAAAGCCCAACGATTTACCAATCTCTGGCCGTACGGATTATGAACAAAATGTTCTTTTGAAGCAATTAGCCACCGCGACCACTCTCTTTTACGTAGAAACCCTCGATAAAGCAAGTGCGACACAAGAATGCTCCATCTACACATTCAATCGTCCAACATACTAGCGGTAAAGTACAAACAAGGAGAAAATGGCTAAAAAGCGTGCCGAAGAAATATTGCTTGTATTCAGCAACTGTACGAATCTCAGCTTGCAATTGCATGAGAAAAAACTAGTTTAATGAATTTAAATTTGCAAAGGTTAGCTTAACAACAAATTTTCTTTCGAAACACACCACCGATGGCAATTGGCTCACAACTTATCGGCTTTCCACTCCTGTATTCTACGTGCCAGGTCAGCGTTTTCTATCACATCCTCCAGCTTAAGTGGCATTCGATTAAAAGGATCGGTGTTATCACTGAGCAAATGACGGGCAATCGTAGCACGATCAACTGTTACTCTAGATGAAGGCAGAATCACAGGGTCGCTCATAACAGTTTCCAGTATCGGATCAAAAAACTCTTCAGGAGCGTCTTGGAATAGTTCATCTTCGGTTTCGACACGATTTTGAGAGATTCGAACTTTTTCGGACAAATTTTTTATCGAATCACAAAGTTCAAAATCGTTTACTTTTCTGAGAACTCGAATTGCACGTGGGAACAAGTCAGGCTTGTAAGATCTGCCATCGCCAGCAACAGCTTCTGCAAACTCAGCTCTTTCCGCCAAGTGCGTGTATATTGCACAGATGCCGACAACCAATTGCTGTGGCTTAAACTCGCAAATGCTGAAATCTCGAACTTTCAGTTCACCCATGCTCGGTCCAACCAAGAGCAGCAAGAAATGATTCAGCATCTCAGCAATCCTTTTGATCAAAACAGGATGGCACAAAAGCTTTATGACCTCTTCATCTTCGCTGAGGTAAGCAAGAGCGTCAATCGTTTCATTGGACATCATGTTGTGGAATCGGGAAATCATGATCAACTCTTTCAAGGAGCGTTCTTTCTGTTGCCTTTCGTGAGGGAGCAAGTCGTTCCACTCTCCGCCATCCCTTTCCCTCTCGAGAGTCTTGATTTGCTTGAGGTAATCAACTGCCTCGTCGAGCAGAAAAATGGCGTCGTTTAAAAACAAGTTAACGAACCGCAAAAGCAACGGCGGCTCGGCACACTCGATATATTCGACAGCACTGATGGCGGCAGTCGCGATCGCTTTTCGGCCGCGATCATCCGCCCACAGAAATTTCATTATTTTATACAAGGGTCGTCTGTAGTTAAACTTCTGTTCAAACTGGTGAGGATCTCCTGTAAATTCAATGTCAATGAAAAGCTTGATGACGGAATGCGTAAGATTTTCAACGTAACGAAACTTTGCGAAATTTTCTTCCCGACGACCGACGTCCACATCTACTTCCTTGATGGGCAAAATGATCTCCAAGGTTTCCGCAAAAGACGCGCGCAAATGGGGATTGGTCAATCTTGATTTGTTGCCCATAAAAATGGCTGCGAAAGTATAAAGCAGATCGAATGCGCCGTTAAAATTTGTAAAACCAGATGGCGAAAAACGTCTCAAAAACAACAGGAAGTCGGTTGTATTTTCAACTATATACTCTGGAAGCATCTTAAGCGACCTGGGAGTAGGACCGCTCATGTCCAAGTTGAACTCATGAACGGAAGATCTGTCGTCTGTATGGGCACATTGGATAAGAAAGCAGGCAGTCGTGGCGTGAAATTTGCAAAAGTTTTCCACAAAATTGGGTTCTGTCAGTGCTGCCTTCGTCGTCAAGTAAACAGCCATAGCCCTTTCGAAAAGATTTTTGATCATTTCGGCTTCATTTGTGTTAGCGCCTTGCTCCATAACGTCTCGGTACAAGTCTTGCAACTGTCCCAATTCTCTGTTCAGTCGGTAGAATTTCTCCAACAAACCGTGCACACCCAAATGCAGCGCAGTGTGGGTGAACATGAAGCATTCGGTTACAAAGCCGTACTTTGTCGACAGTTCCACGTCATTTAAATCGCCTGCGCTTTCATTTGGAGAAGACCCTATGCATGTTTCTTTGGCCGTGCTGTGAAGGTGGACAGATCTGTCAAGACGATCAACAAGCCTGGTCGCCAAGCAGTAGGAGGGGTCTATTTTTAAGAACTTCTCATTGGCTTTGCAGACACCGTCAGATGAATGCACGGCGCAAAAAGGCATGGCAAGCCGAACGAGAACAGCACTGACGTTAAGGAATAAAGCGTCGGTCGGAAAGACCGACTTCAATGGATTGGTATTTTCATGCATCCACATCTTCCCGGCAGCCGCATGAAAACTGAAAAGATTGCCGAGCCAAGTCAGAAGCTCCGACCTGGAGGCGGTGAATCGCAGTAGGTTGCGAAATATTTGAGTGACTTGGTCGTGATACGACTCTAAGAGGCAGTGAAGTTGTGCTTCTTCGTCGTCTGCCCTGGCTTGATGTAAACTTGCCACTCCATTGAAAAACCTGTGATCATTCGCAAGTGGATTTGTAATCAAGCAAGTTTTAGCAAGGATTAAATCCAGCAAGGTTGTAAAATGAGAAAGGCTTGGAACTAAGTGCTGAATCCTATAACGAAGAAGGCTTTCACAGGCACCTTTCACACTACTGAAAACAGTAAGTACATTCAGGCAATTTTTTAATGGACCATCTCCGATAGTAACTTCAGACGATTTTATGGAGTCAACCAGAGCCAGATAAATGGGAGAAAATGCCTTTTCAACATCATCAGGATAAGTTTCTGAAAGAAATGCAAACACGTCGCTGAAACAAGACCCGCAAGTGACGTCAGACACAGAATTGCAGTGTTCCTGTAACTGCAAAAGGAATTCCGTATGCACATCAAATCTATTGCCATCACTATTAACGATGATATCTGGATCCATAAGGCATAGAGCAATGCGGCTGACGATTGCGGATTTGCATATTTCAACACGTTTTGCTGTTATATCGTTTGTGTTCGATAACTCATTCTGAGCTCGGTTGTAGCACGCCAGTAAGTACGACATTGGGTTTGCATCTGTAGCATCAGACCGGCTGGAAAGAACACGTTGCCCCTTGCAAACAAGCACTTTACGATTAAAATCTGGTATTACCAATCTTTCAAATAATATGTGGTCCAGATTCTTTAGTTGTAAAAATGGTGTTTCAGCAGCACATTCCTCTAAAATTACTGCATATTGAGTACACTCAGTAGTTTCTTTGCTGGGAAAGTCACAATCAAGTGTTACTAGAAATATCCTTTCCAGTACATCATTCTCTTCAATGACAGATCTGGCATCAGCAATTTCCTTTTCAGTACAATTTTCAGAAATTCGCGGAGGAGCTTTATTGTTTTGACAAAATTCTTCAGCTTTGTTTGGTGAATCAAACAGAGCATAAAAAGGGTTAGCTTCTGCTGAGTTCACTTGTGAATCATCCATATTTTAGGAGTTGACAAACTACATAAATACATATCATTTAATAATGTTCTTAATGTCTAAAACTGCATACAAATAAAATTACTGCTTGACACTTATATTTGCTCTAACGTATTCACACACCAGACCAACTATGTCCAACAGAAATGCAGTGCACTCTCTCAATGAGGGCTGTACATTTTTCTCTGCAAACTAAAATTTAAGTCAAACTACTGAAAGTGTTCGAATCCTATAAGCAATGATAACGACTTTTTGGCTTTTTGGCACTTGTAATCACTCCATAAATGTGATGTCATAGGCGAATTTAAAGTGCCAGTGGAAGCACAAAATGTAATTCAGTTTAGTGCAATGGAATAAAGTGGGTAGAAACTGGAAAGTTAGAAATGAGTTCTGCACCTTAGTGGACACATGGAAATCTGCGTGTACACAATCCAGTCGTGACAAAGTGGCACTGAGGAACACTGATCAAAACGCCAAATTCAGGATTATCAAAATAAGGGCAGATTGCTATTAATATTGTGCATACACAACAATGAAACCTTCAACTGGGCCACACAGTACATTTTTCTAATCAGAAATGATTGACACAAATAGATGTCCTAAAATCGTCATAACCGATAGTATAAACAGTACATTATACAAATTTTGGCAAGTAACACTTAATCTTAAAATCACATAAAAAGTAGCTTTGTAACACCTAGTGATTTTTCATGACCTTGTCATTTGTTTTGCAAATAGTTGTATTCATGACATTACAACTCTGACAAGTAAACTTGTTTACAAGTAAACAAGTTAAACCTTTAATGCCTGCACAAACCACTCAAATGATTCAGACATGTTCAGCCGTAACTCACAAACTGACCCCTCTCAAGATGTGGAAAGTCTACTAGTTTCAATTTAAAAAAGTTGGAAAGTCTTGGTTTCGAAAATTTTGTGGGACAGTGTGTCATCACATGTTGGTCCCCGTGACAATGTTGGGATCTGATAAAAGATTGTAAGTGGCTATTTCTTAGTTTTTCTTTTGAAATAAACTAGGCACAAATCTGCATCTTTAGAGCCCTTGATTGGTCATTTAATGTTAGTGGTTGGCAATTTATGGCCATTGGTGAAAAATCAATATTTTTGGAAAATTTCAAATATTTGGAATAAAAAATGCTGTCCAAACAAACCAAACCATGAAACAAATCAAAAATACTGTCAAAACATACTTTACTTTTAGTTTTGGATGTAGATGAAAAATAAATTAACAGAGATGTTCTAGTGTCACTTTTGACATGAAGTCTTACTCAAGACAATTGTTACAAAGATGAGACAAATTTACCATTACAGTGAACCTCAGTTAATCCCATGGGTGTCCACAGTAGAGGGGCAAAGTGGGCATTTCCCCCCCATGGAAATTGGGACTAAGAAACAAAAATTTTTGGTAAATCTAAAGGCAGTAGGTTAGATCCGATTACTTCATTTAACTTTTGCAACTGCAGTTTTTTTCTGGTATGACGCTAACTACACATCAGCTGGGTTCACTGAATTCTAGTGTCATGCAGTTTGCAGTTCACTCATGTCCGCTCCTTTGCCTGCAAAGGGAAGTTGCCAAACTTGCGAGCCGATTGTTCTGCTGTTGTCCTTTATTGTGAACAGTAACATGACTACAATCTTCAAAGGTTCGCTTCAAGTTACGATAGCAGGTCTTTCGCCGCGTGTGACTGTTGAACAGGTGTGGCAGGTAATGCAGCGAGACAGTGACTGCTGATAGGAGTAAGCCACGTATTTTTATACTAAGTGGCAAGAAGCATAAGTGAATCTGTAGCAATGCTTCCACAAGTTTGAAAAATCCATTGTTAGTGTGAGTGTGACCAATGTGCCTGAGTGAATAGCTTCAAATATGCTTGCGCAAGCTTCTTTTCACACAGAATAAAACTACGGGGTTTTTAGAATATGTGTATGCAGGCTTACGGAAATACGTCTTAATCACTAAAGAGTACTGGGTGCAAAGCTGAATTTGCTGAGGCGTGTTTTCATAATTCATCTGATCAATTTTTTAAAGCCTGCATGATGTTCTAAATAAAATTATCGTAATATATCAGGCTAGATGGGTGTCAGGAGGCAGGGCGGATTTAGATCCCTTGGAGTTTGAAATTTTATATTTTTCTATTTAAATGTTTAGCAAAAAAGGTTGTTCTCTTATTAGTTTCGGGCTGGTAAAATAAAATTTCACCATGGTTGGCCCCAGTGCCGTAGCGGCCAAACTTTGGCCCCCCTCAAAATGCTTACAGGGGCCCTCTAATAGTAGCTTCTAAAAAAATGATTTCAACATTACGGCACATCCCGCGGCCAAATGGCCTTCACAACAAAATATTCCAATTTTTTTATTTTTTCCTATTTCATTATTTTTAGTTTCACTTGCTGACACATTTTCGGCAGAACTGTTGCCAGAAAGTCTTCATTTGGGGGCTTAATGTTTGTGCAGGGGCTGGACACTCTGAACATTTACATTGAATTCACTACACAGCACCTGCAAATTGTGCTAATTACTTATAAAATTATCAAATATTTTCCCGCAAATAATTGTATGAGGCTCATACAGTAGAACTCCGATTATCCGAACGCCTATTATCCGAAACGCTTATTATCCGAACACGACTTTAACAAAAGAAATTAGAACCTGACAAGAAGCATTAGAACGTCAATTGCGTTTAAGAGAAAAAATGCGTCCAAAAACCAATAAGCAATTGACGCGAGCACGGCATGCTGTATTTACAGTATTTGAAGTTTGCAACCACTTTAGTCACTGCAATATGTCTTCAATGAAAAGAAAAAGAAATGTGCTGACTATTGAGACAAAACTTGAGATTATAAAGCAGCTAGAAAAAGGCGTAAGTGGTTCTTCTCTGGCAGTGCGCTACAATATCGGTAAAGCAACAGTATCTGACATAAAAAAGCAGAAAGAGGCAATTCTTCAACATGCAGCTAAACTGGATAGCTGAAATGCTGAAGCATTTGATGCATTTGAAACTGCCATGGCATGGTGTGAACAACAGAATGAGTGTTGTTCAACACAACTGTTGTTCCTGAAAAAAATGAGAGACTTGGCAGCGAATAAAAGAGTGACAAA
>Ga0210059_1016503_pt1 | contig 10650 bp, 8 predicted proteins | sample Ectturendosymbi2_FD_188042 | JGI IMG/M metagenome (GOLD analysis project Ga0210059, IMG submission 188042) | Ecteinascidia turbinata endosymbiont from Florida, USA - Sample 2 (SPAdes) (version 2) | ecosystem: Host-associated > Tunicates > Ascidians > Unclassified | place: Key West, Florida... | reverse complement strand
TGAACGGTCTCTTGCTGCTGGTCTTGGCTTGTTTTCGTAGATTACGATCTTATGTAGGTTTTGGTTTAGCACTTTCTGCAGAGCTGTTGGTCCTGCTTTTACTTCTAGCGAATTTGACAGGGTTGGCAGTCTTGGTTTTGCTTTTGACGTCTTTTGCGTCACACTGTTATTTCTTGCGTCACAGAGTCTTTAGGTTTTGAATTGCTAGCATTGCCAAGTGTTGCTTTATTTTTTGACTGAAGATGGATTAGGAATAATCCGAAACGTCTCAAAATAAAAAATGTATAGTTTTCTGAAGGCTTTTGTGATGTTGATGAAACTTTAAATTTTACTTTAGATCTTTTTGCAGCAATGGTTGTTGTGATCACCTATAAAAATTTCTCAATGCTATTAGAGAAAAAACTTTTCCATCTTCAATTCACTGATTTAGCTTAGGATTTGATGGAAAAATAAGGATCTGGACAATAACAAAAAAATTTTAGATTGTCAATGAATTTGATATCTAGAAATTTTTTTCAACTTTGAATGATTGCGGTTTACATTAGTTTAGAATTATAGCTTAAATTTTAAGACCTGCGTAATTTGAAATGAGTCGCACGTAGTCGACAAAATAATAATTTAAAACCACAGTTTTATTGCATTGTCTCAATTTTTCTATGAAATAATTAATTTGGACAAAACAATTATGAGGTTAGCAAGCTGGTCCATGAGCAAATCACCAGCAATTACCTGCAAGGTTTTGTTTTCTTCCGGTTAAATCTGTTTATGCAACCTGCAGTAATTTGCAAAAAATCAATGAAGAGCACTATGCCAAGCACCTGGAGACAGGACGCCGAGTTTGATGCCATAATAACACCTATGATTCCAAGCTCCTGACTTTATACGCAAATTGCGTTATCAGATGTTTGGTGCATGCTGAAAAAGTAAGAAGTAACTCTCCTGACTCACTCGAACGAGTCCAGCACAGCTCCCGTGGATCGAGAGATGAACTTGACAGAACGAACTTTATCAAACGGCGTCTTTCCGTACGCATCCAGAAGGATCAAGACATCGCTGTTGAACAGAGGTTGTCCTGAACAAGCAAGAAGACCTACGTAATGTACTTTACAGACTCTAATTTTCAAATCTATCTTTTCGAGATCATATAGCCGTTCGTAGATTTCTCGGGGGGCGGGGGATTTGGTGCAACGTCCCCCCTAACGGACCACGGCGCTGAACAGAGGTCTCTTTTGAGTAATACTACGCCTCCCTATTCGCATTTTTTTAAAATTATCTCATGCGATGGACTTTGCAAGGGAAGCATCATGTTCCTCTACAATAAAATTTTACGTGATTCAAGTCACGAAATGGTTTCGTATGAAACATGAAAATCGAGTTTTAGGTTGCATAACTGCGCCATTCTCAAAAAGTTCGCATATCATAATGTTTTTGGCGATCCCTATTTTGAATGCTTCCCCGCAAACGCGAAGTCTGAATCTGTTACTGAATACGCGACTAGTTTGACAACTTAAAAAGATGCTCAACCATCAGAAAAGTTGTCCTTACCTGCTACTTTGCACGGAAAGGTTATGACAAGCAATTCATTAAATCCCAACCGGTTGCCCTTTGGCCATTAACTCTATCTAGTTTCAAGGTATCTCTTTGGTGAAATGTGCTACTACCAGATTTGCTTTGTTTATGCTTTACCCGAAATTAGCCGGCCAATTGCTTTCAGTCTCCCACCCAAAGTAAACCCAGGCTCTTTTGGCGGCAGGAAACGTTCTAACAGAGAAGCTAAAAATATCACTAAAAACGTTTGAGGAACCTGTGAATCTGCCAACAATTTAATGCTGTGCAACACGTAAGTTAGTAAACGCACCTTCAAATCTTTCGTATACGCTCGCTCTCGATTTCGTCACAACCCGTTTTGCAAGAGTTTTGAGAAAACCCATTGTGCTTCGAGCGTTTACCTGTTATTGATAAATTGAAATATATATGTAGCAAAAAATTAGAAAAATTATATGTAAAAAATTAGCTTCTACTGTGTTGTTTCCTTGCTGTTTCTGCAGCTGCATTTCGTAAAAATTATTTAGGCCATAAATATGCCTGCGATTCAATTAACAAAATGTATCAGATCGTTTCCGTTACACTCGCTTTGTTCTACCCCTGGTGTGGCACGGGTGGTCAGCGGCGCCCATCTCCGCTTGCTTGTGGACCACGTAGCTATTTTCGAAGTGAATGCTGCATTGGTGGCGAGTCAAAGGCAGTATGGCACGTATTTGCTCGATGCAGGCCGCAAATGCCATTTTTTCTTCGATAAGACCCGACAGGAAATCGAAATCGAACACAAAAACACAAGGAAATCGAACACAAGGAAATCGAACACAGAAAACCCGCTTTGGTGGCGCATGCTTAAACAAATGTACCACTTAATAGGTTTCCGTCTTTCTGACAAAATATAATTGCCCCGTAAAATCAAAATAAGGTGAAAAAAGGTTAGATCAGTACCAACGAAGCGTATATTCGACCAGAACTTAACCGCCACCAGTTTATGCTGTCATGTATAGAAGGTTTCCAAACTAAACCTTGAAAACGTTAGTGAAAGAAATGTTTCAGAAAAAAAGTCGCAGCAGAATTAAACCCAGGCCCGTAACCAGCTTGGGACACCAAGGGGGTCGAAGCGTTTTCTGCGAGGGGCCCAATTTTTTTACACTATGTCCAATAGATTTGAACTATGTCCAAAAACATTTTTCCACGGGGGGCGAAAAATTTCCAAGGGGGCTTCGCCCCCTGGTTACGGCCCTGATTGAACCCCTTTGAAGAACAGGCTCATACGGTACCATCAAATGTCATTCGTTTAGTCCCGATGTGTTCGACCATTAAGTAGAAGCAAGCTTATTTCTAAACTGATTTACAGTCTACATCGCAAGCAGCTTCAAAATACTACATCTGTATGGCAATTTTTTAAAACGTTAAAATATCTGTACAATGTTTTTACTTCTGCAAAGAACAATCTTCGAGGGGCATTTACCCCACCTACCATCATCCTGCGGCATTGCTTAGGGTGAATCTAAAGAAACTGTTGTTGCTGTAATTACTTTTAAGCTGCAAGTCCCAATCGCTGTAAATCGTACGGCCCATTCACCGTAACTTGCGTTGACGAGAATCTTTCCTTCAAATAAGTTTCCAACCTTTATACCGTTCTGCAAAATAAACAAGATTGTTTCAGTCACGTAGAAAATGTTGAAGTTCCATGTGGTAGCAGCTGAATCACAGGTCTTTTTGCACTGTGTAACCATTTTTTCTGTAGCAAATGCAAAAGGACAACGATATTTACGTTTGCTAAATGGCAATAAAAGAACAATTATCATTTATTTTTTTTTATGAGTTTTTACATTGTCTCGTAACAGCAGTGTTTCTTACGAAAAAGCGCATTGTGCTGCAGTAAAGATTCGTTTGAAATACAGCATGTCAATCTTGGTTTGTTTCAATCACTAGTTTAATTAAAAGTGATTGGTGCAAACAGCAAACTGGCATATTACTCACTTCCAGAACCAATCGTCTTCCACGGTGCGTCACAGTAATGTTGCTGCAACCTCCGGTGAACTGAAAGAAGACCTCCGACAGTAAACTATCTACGTCAATTGTGAACGTACGAGTTGCATCTGAAAAAATATGCTTGGTTGAGGGACGTTTCAGATTTCAGCAGTCAATGTCTGATGCAAAAAGAGCTTGTCGCAGCAACACCCATACAGAGCAATTCCAAATATTGATCCACTCAACGGTGCTAGTTGCGACCTGACACCGAATGTTATTGTTTCAATCGGTATTGAAAAGTACCTGCGCATGACAATGCACAAGCTTGAAAATGTCAAATTTAGAAAAAAGCAATGCTTAGCAATTCTACGCCAAGTAGATATGTTGTAATGTTTTGTGCACTGCGCTAATTGCTTATCTAAAGAGAAATTTCGAGTCAAATAATTGACTTAAACGCAACTTTTTTCAATGTTTGAACTGTTTTATCCTGGACCAAAATAAAAAAGAGTTTAAAGAAAACAAAAGCAATACAAGGAAGGGAAGATGAACACATTGTTAAGTTTGCTGTCTACTGAATAATAAATATAACTGAAGCACCACACACAGCAAAGAAAGCAATTAAAGCAGAAATTATGGAAACACAAATGCAACGGCAACATGCAGTTGAAAGACAATAAAATCAAAAGCGCTAAACAATTTTGCATTACGAAAAAAGAAAAAGTTACAAAGCTGGCAAAAACTCAACATCTTTTAAATCACACGCACACACGCACAGGGACGTAACGAGGTTAGCTGGCGCCCGGGGCAAGAAGCAAGTTTGGAGTCCCCTTTGTCGAACCCAAGGTCTTTCTGGAGCAAATATACTGTATTGAGGAAAGTACTTGCGACATTGTTGGGACTTTTCGGCACCCCCCGCAGTGATTAGTGACCCCCGCAGTGATTAGTGATTTGAAGAAAGTACTTGTGACATTGTTGGGACTTTTCGGCACCCCCCGCAGTGATCAGTGATCACCCCATAGTGATTCGGCGCCCGGGGATTGGCTCCCCCCTTGCCCCCACCCTTTACGCCCCTGCAAACGCAACATTGTTAACAGCAACTTATAACCAGCAGGATAAGTCGAGGGGGAGTTCTGAGTCCGTATCGATTCGCTGCTGACCTTGAAGAGCTTTCAGTACAGCTGGGCACAGCCAAAGAAGGATTCGCTGCGGGAAATGTGTTTGCAAATAACTTACTGTTTGCTGATTATTGTGTAGTTGGTCTTAGTCTCAGTGTTTTTCAGCACCTTCTGAATCATTGTTCTAATAATGCTGATACACATGAGATTGTATTCAATTGTAACAAGACATTCGTTGTAGCTTTCCCCCTAGAAGTATAAAATAACTGCAATGCCACGTGTTTCCCCAGTTAATGTAAGTTTGAAGTTTGTCGACAAGACCAAGTGGCTTGGTAGATTACTTCATGCCTCGGGGGAAAGACAGTGACACCCAGAAGCAAATAACATCACTTTATGATGCTCCAAACGTGTTCACAGCATCTTTGCTCCGTGCTCTATTACAGTTAAAAACACTTTGTTTCCTATCAAGTGTATGCTACTGTATGCCTGTCATTTGTGGTGCATATACACACAGTCCAACATTAAACGTCTCCGGGTTACCTGCAACAATGCGTAATGGAATTTTGCATTACAGGTACTTCCCCAGGTATAATGTTAGCCCCCATCAAGATACCTATTTCTTCAGGACATCTGATGCCTTGATCAGAAACATTTTGTACGTGTTTGCTCAATGGTGTGCATCTTCATCTAAATTTTTATCCGCCCACAACAATTGTCTGATGCTTTTTCACAAATCTCTGTTTTCAACCCACAATTTATTGCTTCTGCATGACGATGACCGAATGCAGTATTTGCCGATGCGTTGTTTCATTATTTGTTCTTCAGTATATAGGATTTCTGGATTTTTGTGTTCTTTTACTAAACCGGATGATATGGACAATGTCTCAGAGCCAAACAAGTAAATATAAAAGCTTCAAAATAGGGCGTTTTCAAACATTTGACACTTACAAAAAAACTGAAAGGAGAAAAGATTTTTGTCCCCATGGATGTTGCTAATCGCTGGGTGATTGGATGAACGAAGTCGGAGGTTGGTTGGGTTTGGCCCTTATCTCTAAGCCTGAGGTGGAGCTACAATGTCGGGTATTTCGGGAAAGTATAACCTGATCATAGGCGTAGCCTGTGGGGAGAAGGGGGCCATGTTCCCCCCAAATGTTTAGAATATCTAGTCATTTTCGGCTTTGAGAAGCGGCGACCCACCAAAAATATTGTTGCTTGCCTAAAGTCAAACATTTCGCTCCCTCCAAATTTTTTGGCCAACTCCCAAACTTTTGGGCTGGCTACACCACTGCCTGAGGTCACGCAAGCTTTCATCAATCATAGCTAACGATGTCATACTTGGGTGAGAATGGTGCGAAAATGCTAGCAATAAACGTCCAAAGAACTTGAGGGATTTAAAGCCCCATAAAAGCACTGTGCTCGTCAACTGATACCATTTCAAGTCGTAAAACCAATAAACGTGGCTTCTTACTGCGTGCCAAAAAGTAGAAAAAAGCTTTTTTCCAAATAGATTCTGAAAAATGTACGTTTATTGAAGAAAATTGCGGTTGATCTTTTGAACTTAGTCTCAGAATGGAGCTCATTATTGTTTAGTAGTTTGTTCCAAAGATATGAAACCAAGATAGTTGAGAAAAACACGATTTCTTTTTCATGATAGGATGTTTGTAACAGAAAACGTACTAACACATATCTTTGTTTATAAAGCTGTTCATTGCTTGTCAAGCTCTTTTCAAAACTGGATGCATTACATTTTGAAAGAAATTCAACTACGCAAAAAAGTCATGGTTTTGGTTTCTGCTAATGTTGGAAAGTTTGTCTTGGCTCAACTCATCTCGTGGCAGTAAAATGGCGTTTATTTGTGCCAGGTGTTTTATTTCTAATTAAGCTCAAGTAATAACGCTCGCCATTAACCTGTGAGCACATGGTAAGCTATGTGAACAACTCCCTGCTTCACTGTAACATCAATCACTTGTGTGGCTTGGAATATGTCACTTTTGGAAACAATAAGCACACTCCCGCCGGTACTTCGGGCAATGTAATTATATAAATCCATGCCGAATTTGAAGGAAGGCGTGGAACATCGACGTCGATAGAGGGCGGTGTTGGATCTGAAAACGGTGAAAGGATAAAACAGCTGGCGAGCTTCCTAAATATGCAGGAGTTTAGTATTGCGAAAGTTTTTGAGATAAACCTTTGTGCTTTTTAAAAATGCTTGTCAACGTCGTCAGTAATTTTTTTTCAGATAAGGTTTTGGTATCTTGCATGTCATTTATATTTCACATCGCGCGAAAAATGAATTTTAATCATTTTTTCGCGGTGCTATCTTATGCAATGTATACTGCTTTGTAGTACGCACAAACGTGTTTTAGTTTTATGCCTTGGTTCTCGATTTACTGCAAATTCATGGCAAAACATTACAAACTTTGGAAAAAATATTTTGCGTAAGTTTGAAGTCTTGTCATATGTTAAATTTGACAAGATCATCCATATCGAGTTTTCGTTATTTTTTCCGTTTTTTGTTTTGTACTCTACATACTGTTTTATGATACAAAAACTCTACCTTTAATCTTGTCACTATTTTTATTTCAAGAAACTGTGACAAGATGATTATCACTATTTTTGCTTCAAGAAGTTGCAAAATGTTCACATCATTCTTGCAAGGTTCCACCTTGCACGTGCAAATACTGTGCGAAGATAAATACTCACATTGCTGTCGAAATGCACATTGATCTCCGAAAGCGATTGGTGAGAAGGAAAATTATTTTGATGTTTTTCTGTTTTGCTTGGGCGACAAGAATATCCTGCAGGCACACAAAAGAAAAGAGCAATCAGTACCACAAAAAATCAATCGCTTGTTTATTCGAAATTCACCGTAAGTTAATTTATTTAACGACATATTTTCTATTTTAGAAATAAAGATTTGGTAATGTTCTTGAAAAAAGTGCAAATCTATAAGATCATGGCCAAGTTAAGTTAAGTTTTTCCTGTTTTTCTTGGCCTGCGCGATATTTGACATCTTTTGCAAACGGCAAATATTTGGATTTTGCCAAAAATGTCGATTTTTGACCATAACTCCCCAACCGCTAACGTTAGATGTCCAACCAAGAACTCTGAAGATGCGGATTTTCACCTAGTTTATTTTAACAGAAAAAACAAGCAAATTGCCTCTTGATTTTTTCTCATGTCCCGATGACGTCACCGTGACCACCCAGTGATGTCACGCTTCCCCACAAAGTTTTGAAAACGAAAACTGTTCGAATTTTTTTAATCGCACGAGACGACTTTCCGCATCTTTACAGAGTTCGATTAGACCCAAGGCCGGATTAAGGGGGAGCAACGGGGGCAATTGCCCCGGGCCCTCCTCTCCAAGGGGGCCCCCCGTAATGACATTTATCTGTTTTAAATTAAATATTCATTTGAAAAATTGTCGTGATTCAAAAGAGATACAAGGATACGAACTCTATATTCCGATGTTGCTTTGAGTATCATTAATGATTTCTCTGCAAGTTTGACTTTCTGCCAGTTTTAGTAATCACCACTGAATATAAATATTTTCGGTTTTGTTCAATGCAAATATATTTGAATTTTGCTTGTAACTTTTCCTAATAATCGTTCTTTTGGCATGGGTTTATCTACTCGTGCATCACGCCTACTGCACAAATATCGCGAAAACGACACTGTTTGCGTGGTTAAGCAGCAAAGGTAGTTCTGCTGTGGATGCTATTTAGTAGCAATGGTTCCGTAATTTCTTGTGTGGTCTGGAGGTAGCACCAGCCGAACTACGACCTTTGTTTCGTCATAAAGTGTAACGTGTGGTGTAAACGCACTTTTCTTCCAATGGCCAATATTCTTGCGTTGTATCTTAAACATATGAAGCTACTCAAGCCATTTACGCCACATGTTATTGCGTGGTCCGTCAGAGAAGGTTAGTGATCAGCCGATTTGTAGAACGAAAGAGCAGTAAAACGAGATCGCAGTGTTTAGCTAGTGCGATGCCGAAACCTGTAAGCCATCAGCAGCAAAAAATGGCAAAGATGCTGAGGAGATAAAACGCAAGAATCTGGCAGTGTTAGCTAAAACGCCGCGACTGAAACATTGTTTCTTACAATTTTTATTTCTTTACTTTACCGAAAGGTATAAATGACGTTCAATTTTTTCTGGATTATGTTTTGTCGACCAAACTCTTTTCGCATTCGATTTTCTTCAGCATTACGTGCACATCCGTCACAGGAGGGATTATGATGAACAGAAGGCAGTTGTAGTGGTGTAAGCATCATTAAGACCGGGGTTGTCAATTGACAGGTAGCGCACGAGTACGCGAACGTCGCGAATGCATTTCAGAGGCTCAGGTAACCTATGTTCAAGTGCGGTTTACAATCAAGGGCGGCTTACATTAATTTTAACACAATTTGGTGCGGCTTACAATCAAAGGCGGCTGTAACAATCGAGTGAATTCGGCAGGCACATAATCGATTACCGGAATAAGCAAACGAGAACGTTACGAATCAGCGAAAACAAATTTTACAAACGATGACGTCATGAAATACGTCATAGGGGCCCTCCAGTGAAAGTTGCCCCGGGCCCTTCTACCCTTTAATCCGGCTCTGATTAGATCTCTAACTCTATCGGTTGACGAGTTATGGCCGAATATTTCCGAGCAACAAAAGGGTCTCGCGAGTGCGTTAAAGGGTTGGCATTACAGTAAATAAGTAGGACTGTTTTTCGAGCGATCAGCGTGACATCCCCTAGAAAACTTCGCACGTTGATTTTATGCTTTGTGCTGCCAGTAGCTTCAGTGCAGAAATGATGGGTTCGTTATTTGTTGGTTTGTCAGAAATTTCTTTCGCGAATAACGAAGAAAAAGTCCCGAGTCTGAACAAAATTTCTTTTGAAAATTTTTTCTAGTATTCTCATGGCTAACCGTCCTCAAAACTGTTTTTTTCTAAAGCGTACTTTCTAATGCATTTTTGTGTCGCCGAGGCACATGGAGGGACAGTTGGACATTTGCGTTGATAAAAGCTTTGCTTAACAACCAGGGTTTCTAAATGTTAGAGCTTTCACACTTTACATGTTCAATAATGAATACCTGAAGTTCAACATCTTTGGCATCGACATCTGTGATGACGAAAATAGTTGATCCAACCCTGCTGTTTTCCACTGCCAGCAACATACCTCGAAGGGCAAGCTCGGGTGAGTCTCCTCCTCCTTTGGCTGACATCCTTTAAGACACAAAATGGTGGCTGGCTTCATTAAGAAACCAAATGCATGTTGTGCAGGAGCGTAACGAGGTTAGATAGCGGCCGGGGCGAGGAGGTTTGGCGCCCCCACGTCCGAAACTGAGGTCTTTCGGAAGCAAATGTACTGTATTGAAGAAAGTGCTTGTGATATTGTTGGGACATTTTGACTCTCCCCGCAGTGATTTGGCGCCCCCATAGTGACTCGGCGCCCGGGGAATTGCGGCCCTTGCCCCACTCGTTACGCCCCTGATGTTGTGTATCAATTGGAAGCATTCATTCTTTCTTTCCAAGGCCAAAGATTAGCGTTGCTTGCGCATTCCGCCTTTGGCTGTACCTTAATTTAAAATAAACTGAGATCCGTGTACTGCAGTGTGACATTTCCAAACGACTTAAGCACCACCGGTTTGGTTTGTCACAGGTCAGAAAAAGTGTTTTTGTGGGGCAAGACTACTTGCTAGCCACACAGACTGACACGGGATCCCCTGAAATAGAAATCTCAGCGAAAATCTTGTAAACGCAATTTGCAAGAAAGCAGGTATGCAAGCGTTTTATTTGTAAAACTTCAGTCAATTTGCAGTTCACCTCATAATATCGTTTTAGCATCATTATGTTGCAGTAGCCTAGACACGGATGTTTTCAAAAAAGTGCTACTACCTGTACGGTAATTGAACTTTCTCTGCTAAGAATACCTCCACTATTGCATCAGATACAAAGAGTGATCGTTGTGTTTATAATAAGCTTTTCTATCATAACACGTTTGTAGATGTTGAGATGGAAAGTTGAAG
>Ga0210059_1016501_pt1 | contig 10651 bp, 6 predicted proteins | sample Ectturendosymbi2_FD_188042 | JGI IMG/M metagenome (GOLD analysis project Ga0210059, IMG submission 188042) | Ecteinascidia turbinata endosymbiont from Florida, USA - Sample 2 (SPAdes) (version 2) | ecosystem: Host-associated > Tunicates > Ascidians > Unclassified | place: Key West, Florida... | reverse complement strand
TAATAATTAAGACATACATTTTTGACGAAGTTTAATCTAAATGATTATATACCGGTCATTGACTCTATGCGTACCACAGTTTGTTGGAGGCCCCCTTGAATCTTGAGGCCCAAGGCTTTAGCCTATAGGTAAATCCGACCCTGAGTGTACACGTACTCGCTACATTCACTGAGTAAGTTCTTTCAATTCATAAACATATTACTTTATTCTGAACTCCCTCGATATCCGAGAAAAAACAGTCACAATGAAACTAATGAAAAAGGCAGCGGTGTACATTATTCCCACTCAGGTGCGCCACTGCGCAGTCACACCAAAAATCATTATCAATTTTGTCAGAACGCTTTCTGAGCATGTTGCACAGCTAAAATTCGGCAATAAACCTGAAAAAGTGTACGCTGTATTTATTCGATTGTAAACCGCCGCTTACAATCAAGGACAATCGAGGGCGACTTACATATTTTTCTTGAGCTTATCGAAAGGTCTAGATCAGGGGCTCAAAGACTCCGGCCGCATGTGGCCCGCGAGGGCATTTTGTGCGGGCCGCAATGCTTTTTTGGAATTTTCAGATAATTAGAGTTTGAGTTATTTACCGGTATTTAAAAGTGCTCTGCTAGGGAGTGAACAATTTCCTTTGAAACGAACGTGGAGACGGCTAGAAATGATTTTCCTTGAACTCAAATAATACCTTTCTCAGGAAATAAGATGTAAAAGCTGCTTCTATTAAAGGTTAGGTACCACCATTGCTGCGTCAGCGTCATAATACCAACCTACTAAAAATTCTAACCGGAACGCCGTACCGGCAATAATTCTTTTACCGGAACAGCGTTCCGGGTCGTTCCGGCTTACTTTCACCTCTGCTCACAGGGTAAGAGGAAAAACTGGTTGAGGAGGCCAAACGATATTCTCTGGACGACTACGTTATTAATATTTCTTTCTACTAAGCGCCGTGGCTTTTTCGAACTGTAGAGCAGTACGATTAATTCTAATCCAGTGCTGCGCCATTAGTCTGCCCAGATTAGAATGTACGGCCGGCCGTTGACCCTCCGCTCGGACACCTGTCTCGATTACCTCCATGTTTTTTCGGTGTCCCGGTATTCGTTGTCTTGAAGAGCACACCTGGCGCAATGAACTCAGTGCAATGAACTCAGCAAAGATGAATTTCCCAATCTGTAAGATGTAGCACTGAAAATGCACTCGATGTTTGGAAACACACACGTGTGTGAGAATACATTTTCTTCGATGAAGCAAGTCAAATCTAAAAACAGAAATTGAATTGCAGACGAAACACTGGACGGTAGTCTCCGACTTCGACCACTGACACTGGTATTGATAAAGGAAGGATAGTGTCAGAAAAGCCTCGATCACAGGCATATCACTGAAAGAGATTTGTAATAAGTTGCTATTTGGTATTGTGTACTAATTTCACCGACACACTCATTCATTTTCCCTGCTTAGTTTTAAATGTTGTGAATCTATTGTTTTATACATCATTTTATTGGAAGTAGCCGCGTTTTGTCACGTTTTTGTAAAATGACCCCTTGGTCAAAAATAGTTGGACCAGTACGCTGTTCTAAGAGAATTAAACCACTACCGAAACGTGAAGTGAACAATGAAGCATTCTTTACATCACTGAGATCATATTATCAGATTTATTATTAAAGCTTGCTATAGGCAGTATATATACTTTGCTTAGTTAAAGACGGGGATACTGCACGACGAAATTTTAACATATATAAATGTTTACATCTGTAAAGTACGCATGTCGTCATAACATTCCTTTTTTTGTGTGATCCCCTGGAATGAGCAAACTATTAAAAGGCCATGTGCTGGGCTTACCGGATATTAAAAACCAACAGGGAAGAAAATTTGACGAAACATGTATATCCATATGTAAAGAAAGCAAAAAATAGAAAATTAATGACGAGAAAGGTGGCAAAAAGCAGAAAATCAAGACTCATAATTGACAATGAAAAGCAAGGCGCATTTCATTTTGTGAGTATTTGATTGTGATTTAGAGATGTTTTATTAATCGTTATATTTTAAATAAGCACAAAACATGATTTTCTTTCGTTCTAAATATTTGTAAGCAAATTTGAGGGGTGGAAAGGGAGGTACTTTCAAGCTCGGCCCGGGCGGGACTTAGCCTTGCTACGCCACTGACTCATCCAACTATTTTGGTTTCGGGTAAATATCACTACCAAAGTAAAAAACATTCAAACTGATTTTATTGAAAATGATCATATTTGTATCAAAATTGTAAGTTTTTCAAAAATGATTTTTGCATGTCAATTCAACATTTTACGGGCTAGTATAGTGTGGATGGACGAAGTGCCCAGCTGTGTGACTTCTGCTGGTAGTGTTTAAGTTGCGTAGTTACTGGCAGCGTGTTTTTTTGCAGGTGTAGTGTACAGCAAAGTGTTTTTCCAAATAAGTTTGGAACCTTGTGTTAGCCTCTAAGTCGTCTTTCTACGTGGGTACTGAGTTCAAGAAGTCACAGGTTTGAAAACTTCCGCGTGTTGCATCGTTGCAGTATCAGTGATTTCGACAGATTATAGTTCAGGGAGACAGGTAACACGCGGAATGATTCAGACCGAAAGGAGTAAACCCCAGGCCAACCATCTCTGTTGAGAGTTTCTGTCCTGGGAGAAACTGCAATTATGCAATAGAATTGATTGATGCCTAAGATGCCCAACGTTCAATTATTAATTCAACCATGCCGTGGACATTAAAAATGTTTGGGCAACATTTCAATACAAAAAGTTGTAAGGAGAACAGAAGTTTAAATTCGTGCCGATATCCGTCAGGGCTTAAACGTTTACGTTTGGCAATAATGATTGCAGCGAAACAAAGGTTTACCAAACAACCAAACAAGTTATATGTCGTATTAGACACTCGATAAAAGCACCATTAAGATAAACATTCTCGCATCAACATGAAGCACACTACGTTTGCCAATACAATGTACTTCATCTGGAACCAAAGTGCAGCTGAAACAGAACCAATATCAGTGACGATGGTCCTGCTATAGAGACTATATCCCCAGAATGACGTATAAGACCAGAATTTAATTGTTTCGCTTGTTTGTAGATCAACTGTTGTTCCGCACTGCGTGTAGTTAGGTGCTTCGTATTGATGCCTAAATGCTACAGTAACATCGGAAAATTCGCAGGAAATCGTTGCTGTTGTTTTGTTGCGACTGCAAAAGAACAGATGTTACAATTGTGCGAGCATAAAAACAAAGTTGAAAGCAAAGTGTTTCACCAGAACACACGCAGTCACTTACCACTTACTAATAGCCCAGAGCAGTGTTTCTCAAACGTTTTTGATCGGGTATACAACCTGCTAATTGTTTACCAACGCCGCGTACCAACTTTACCAGCGGAACTTAATTAGCTCAAATGCGCTTGTGAGTAGGGGATGGGAAGGTAATTTCATAGGAAGGTAATTTGATACACACCCGTTTCAGCATTCCAGAAAATATATTTGTTGGATTTATTGCCATCAAGTGGTTCAAAAGACCAAAAAAGTACATCCGGGTTAGTTCCACGGCTCACATGGTTCTTTTAGGGGTTCAAAATAACTGAAGTTTCTTTTGTAATGTTTTTGAAAACTTGTTGGCTTATGGTTAGCTCCGTCTTGAAAATATAAGAGAAACAGTAGAAAGATGAAAGTGTAATCAACTTTTGAGGTTGCAGATGCGTCTTCGATTTTGGATAAGTTTCTCTTTCGCTGGCACGTTTCTAACTCAACATCGATTTTTTTATTAGAATTGCGAGGTAAGGTAATTTGATACAGTGTGAAAAGGTAATTTGATACACTATATCAAAGTACCTTCCGCGATTGATAATAGATCTATCTAAATGTAATGAATAGTCTGATCGAATGAGTAAGTTTTCTATAAACTTGTAATGATCATAATCAGTTATGTAAACAGTTCTTATGCGGTTGAGTAGGGAGTGATTAATTAGGATAGTGATATAACCACACGAAATAGTATACAGTACGGTAAGCTAAATTCTTGGAACAGGTTTAGTTCCATTTTTCCTACTATTTCCGACATTATCGGTTTGTATCGTTAATAAGATATTGTGGCATACTTGTAAATTGCGATGTATCCTCTAGCTATATTTTCAGTTATCGCTAGCACTAGTTAATCACAGTATTCAATAAAAACTTGCAAGTAGTAGATATGCCTACGAAATATGTACGAAAGACGAATCGATCCGTCCGATCACCAGCAGATGTCCTTGAAAGAACGGCCAAACAAGTTAGTGATGAAGGCAGGGATGGATTTAGGGAGCGCGGGGCCCTACGCCATCTTAGCTTTTGGGGCCCCACGCAGGTGCGACCTATTTGGCCGTTTGTCTGAAAATACATGAAAGTATCCCCTCTTATGGGTAGCGCCCCCACAACAATCCATCTTTTGTGGTTCCGACTTTGGTTCTGGGATTGCCTTAAATCTTCAACAGAAAAATAAAGACTTTCCTACGTCCTTCTCAAAAACAAATAACAATGCATTCTTTTCTTGGAATTTATAGCACTTTCGTATAGTTCAGAAGTTCTCTTCATTAAATTTCTGTGAATTCTAGCGTTTTTTGTAGGTTTATTTTTCGGATACATACATTTTCACGAGGGACCGTGTTGCCGCCCTCGAAAATATCGTCTAGTTGTCGATCTGCTCAGCTGTACGTAAACTTCTTTGTTGTAGTAACCAGTGCACATATTTTATGAACCAAACAAGCACAATCTAATCAGTGGCCACAAGGTTTATTCATGCTATCCATAAGGTGTCATTTTCCAAGCAATACAAAATATAGTGTTTTAATTCTTTATGCCAGGGATGGCCAACCAGTCAGAGACCAACAGCCACATTTTTATTGTGTTATCGCAAAGAGCCACATCATACACGTGGGCACACATGAACATCACCCCATCTCTTCCTCACTCAAACACGTACCTTTGCTCACTACACTTATCGTAAATATCACACACCAGCATGACAAGGACAGAAATTTGCGAGCCATTTATTGTTATGCATGTTATTTAGTGGGGCTTCTGGTAGTTACGTAAGAGCCGCATGAAACCGGTGTCAAGCGAAATTTCTGACTTGCGAAATTTCTGACTTTACGCCATGTGCGCATGCACAAAGTAATACTCTACATACCAAATACGCTGAGAAAACTGATGATTAAGGCTTAGAGTTTGGTGTCTAGCTAAGTGTGTCGGGTTTGGGTTGGTGACAGGGTTAAAAAAAGAAAAATAATTGAGGTCTAATACTAATTCCAATATTTTTCAGTGGTTATAGTTATTCCCGTTCTGTAGCTTGTTGTGGGTATCTGACATCTAACCAAAAAGTTTTAATTTAAACAACGCACACCAAAAAAGCAATCGCTAAACTTTATTCCTTTATTCTGAGAAGCAAAATAACTGACAAACATGAAAAGGTCAGAAATTTCGCTTGACACCGGGCAAAACATGCGGCTCGCGAGCCGCGGTTGGTCACCCTTGCTCTCTGCTATAGGCTGGTGGTAAACAGCATGAAGACAAGTTTTGCACAGCAAAGTATTGTCGCAACACCCTCAGCTAACCATATGAAGGAAAACAGATGTAGACACGTTTTTCCAAGTAAAACTCATGAAAAACTGTTCTAGCTAATTTAGCTAACTTATAGAGCATCAACAAGTAATCTCTGTTTGCGAGCAATCTGGTTGGTAACAACCAAACCTATCATCCAATACTAACAATATTGTTTTTCATCAGAAGTTCTGCAGTGTCTAGCGGTCTTGCGTTTTTGGGAGCTTTTTGTCAGTGGGAAGGTTAAACATCAAGTAGGCTAAGTACTGTTCTTTCTTTTACCTTTTTTCTTGCAACCACATGCGTAGACAAGGGTACCAAGGAATCTATGGCCCCCGCAAAATTTCTTGCATATCTTGTCATTTTTGTGCTTTGACAGGCAAAGTCAAAGCATTTGGCCTCCGGAAAAAATTGGTTTGGCTACGCTACTGCTTGTAACTACTTGCATACCGACGGCCTGCATCTTTCTCGCGCCCAGCCATGTTCCTCAGTATCAAACTTTTCACACAGCTTGCGCTTTCCTACTTGATGTTCTGTTCAATCTTCCACTGACAAAAAAGCTTGCAACAACACAAGACCGCCAGAAACTGCGGAACTCCGATGAAAAGCAGTATCGTTATTTTTATATTGCGTAGTATAAAATATTATTGTTACTGTACAGTTAAGAGTCTAGACGTTTGCATTTTCGCTCGTTTCAAAGTAAAATGTAAAGTTATACATCTGCGCAGTCTCGCAATTTTTAAGTTAATAATGAGTCGCCATAAGGAGTTGCGCGGGGCCATAGGCCATGGCCTATTTGACCTATGCGTAAATCTGTCACTGGATGAAGGAGTATCATACCGACAAGCTGCTAATAATTTTGGGGTCGACAAAATGACCCTTTTGCGCTACATGAAGAAGCAGGCGGATCCAGATTATGCAGTTGGATATGCTTCAAAAAGTTTTCGCCACAGAATAATTCCAGCAGACATGGAAAAAGACCATGCGAGTCACATAAGCTGCTTAGCAGACATGTGTTATGTTTTGTCGTTGGAAAAATGCAAGCAACTACTGTAGCATACGAGTTTGCTGAAAAAAAAATAATTGAGTGCTCCGAATTGTTGGAATAAGAATAAAATGCTGGCAAACAGTGGTGGTTTGACTTCACGAAAAGACACAACGTGTCCATCAGATCTCCTAAAGCAACATCAATTGGCCGTGCTACAGCATTCAACAAAAACACACAGTCAAGGAATATTTTGAAAAAAGGTAGAAGCACACATCGGTGATTCTGTTTGTAGTTATTGTTTCTGGCAAATCGAGAGCGTTGAAATACATCGCTCGAGCAGATGACTTTGATGAAGATGAAGAAGAATATGAATGAGTGTTCTGGCAAAAGGTTAACAGCAAAATTTTACTCCAGGAAAAAATACTTGAAGAGCCTGTTTTGATCGTTAATGAAGAAGGTGGTGCTTCGTTTGCGTCCAAAGACATTGTACCGAAGCGACTTCGCTTGCTGTTGGTGGATCAACTAGGAGAAGCAACCAGTTACGTTTTCATTTTCAATTCGACTTCTGCACTGGACTTGGCCGTAGGCCTGCGGCTTTCAGCCTGTATTTGCAGGCAAGCACTTTCGTTTTTTTTGTGGCTGTCGCGGTCCCCCTACTGGCATTTTATTTCACATATTTTCAAAACTCGCGTAATTCTCTGGTCCTTTAAAATGCTTTGTGAACTTCGATGGTCCACAGACCCAAGTTAGTTTGTTGTCTCCATTGCTCGGTTGGACTGAGCCACTGTTTTCGTCTGGAAAATTGTGTTCCAATTGATGCTAAACCAAACTGATGTTGGCACTTTCTGCTGATACTTTGTGACAAGACAAGCCATTGCTTTTGTGTGTTCTTATTGAATTGCATTTGTACATTGCACAGCATAAACCTTTGCTTGAAGAAAAGTTCAGTTTGACATGCTCTGGGTAAACATTATGTAAGTGAGTGTACGAGAAAAAAGTTGAACTGGAATCAGCAAAATAGAAATTAATGGTTTAGGTTCGTTTCTTTTCGAATTAAACTAATTGGTTCGGCCCCTTAATTTTGGTCACTCACTGGCTTGATTTTCTATTAAAGAGACGTGATTCAGTTTCACCAGCAAGGCTTGAAAGGGTCGGGTTTGATTCCGGTTCAAGAAAAACAAGACAGTTCCATGAATCTCTTCTGTTCAACTCCGTGTACCACATATTAAGCTTGGTACTGTTTTCAATTTCAATTTTTATGTATCAATTTACCTTCTACAGAAGGTTAACCTTCTATAGAAGGTAAATTGATACAGTGAAATGGCGTTTTTAAATTGTAAATATACAACACAAAATCAGAGGTAGAAGGCCAAATTGGTTTTAGAAAGCGAGGCAAAGTCCAGAGTTTCATTTGTGCCTGGAACCTTCTACATACGTCAAAACATTTTCTAATGACAGCCAAAAATGTCAAAAGTGTGTCATATTACCTTACCTTCCCCTACCAAAGCACACGGCTGCAACGGTTTCACCTCCACAAGCAGGAGTATACGAGGCAGAACATCGCTCACAGTGCATCGGAAATCGCGTCAAGACGCAGCGAGACGATTCCGGATCTTAAAACTTCGTGGCCATAATGGACAATAGCGGTTTACAAATTTGCTCAAATCAACAGGAACAGCTAATAAAATTAAATAATACTTGGTTACTGGGGGATTCAGTATTGCCAAGGAACTTGTAATTTGTGTCATTTACAATCATATATGCCACTAATCTATCCGATACTTAGCTTTGCATATGGCCGAGAAGCTTTTCGCATTCTTCTTAGAAAGCCATCGCGCACCACAATTGGAGAACCACTCCTAGGGTGCATATGCAAGCATACACTTGTTTTCGTGTGGAATGAACTTGGTATTGTATTTGAACAATCCGACAGTAAAGAATATGCTGATAAAGCAAGCAAAGTCAAGACTAAAATGAATAATCAAACTGGTGAAATCAGTATTTGTACTCAGTACAACGTATTTTCCAGTTTTTTTATTGCCGCAGCTTGTGTTTTGATTTATTCATTTTAGAATTGACTTTTTTTGCTTTCTCTGCTATTCAACTTTTCGCTGTAAGCATTGTTTGCAGATTTTAGGACTGAGGTTGCGTAGTGTTACGAGAAATCGATTTCCTATTTTTTTTAATTTTGCTCCTGGCTTCAACTCAGTCGCCTTGCTTGCTGGAATATACTAGTTTATGAGAGCAAACGTGTTTCATATAAAAACAAAACCATGATCAACGTTCTGTTTTGATCAAAAAACAAGCAATAGTTACGCATTTCAATGGAGTACAGAACCAACTTACAAAAGAAAAAAATATATTATTTCATACAGCAGAGAAGTGAATGCCACCATGGTTTGCACAATGTTTCTATCTTTGTTGTGTACAACAGTCTAGCACGGTTTCCAGTTAGCTATACGGCGAGCATGGGCGCAATTTGGTGGGGGACGCGGGGGACGTGTCCCCTCCACTTTTTTTCTTTAGGTTTTGTATTTGGAGAGGTTTCAAAAAATAAAAGTGATGTTTGTTAGATTTTGTGTGAAGAGCATTTGATGCTAGATGGTAGGCCATGCATAGCCAAGTTGATGTTGAAACAGTTTGGTGTGGTATCACTAATTCTGTTAGTTTATAAATTTTAGCTTCGATAAAATAATTTTTAGTAATTTTCAAGGTTTTAGAGACCGCGAAAGACGTTTAACTGCTTCTGTCCGACATTTTACTCTGTGTGGTATACTGTTAGAAAGGTTGTTTTCTTGTAACAGTGAGAGTATTACAGCTGCACATGTGAGAGACCACAGTCCAGACATGATTTTTTCCGTACAGAAATCGACAGAAATATAACTGGGTTTGCTGTAATGTTGGTTGTCATGTATTCAGAAACAGATAGCGTGTAATTTAATGGTGCTGGTATATATATTGTTAGAAAGTTAAATTTCCAGGCAAATCTCTGCGAAGCTTCTGCCGAAGGCAAAAAGCAGCACTATTGTGGAGACTTAGTTTTGTGATGGGGAGTTTAGCAGCAGACTGTTTTCAACCATCAGTGAACAGGATTTCAATCAAAACGTTGGAGAAGTAGCCTGCAGTATTTACCTAGCTGTATATAAACCTATAGCTCAAAACGTAGGGACTTGACTCGGAAATAAAGATGAAATATATATTTACCATAACTTTTTGTAATGTCGCAACAATGGTGACCAACAAATCCGAAAGGTATTTTTTCCTCGACTCTTACAGTTTATGCTTGTGCTGAATGCATTGGTTCATAAGTCATCTGATTTACTTGAATTTAACCAAACCACAATGCAGCAAAGTTTTCGTCCAAGTGCGAAACGTTTGCTTTACAGATACATCACACCTAGTTTTGTTGGACATTCTTTTCGTGTTAAAGGTGAAACTCGTTACTTTTTCGCCAATTCACCCATGTGGATTTTGATTTAATCTCATATATATGTTTGTGTCGTTATGCAAGTAGAACTGTTAGAATGAAACTTTTGACATGATGTAGAGTTATAAGTCGGGCCGGGCTAGGGCTTAAGTTTGTCAGAAAATTTCGGGCTAATTTCGGGTCTGCATACAAAACTTTTTATAACATTAAGAGTAACGAGTTTTTTCTTTCGTGACGTAGATTTGCTGTGCTTACCGCGGTAACTTCTGTGATTGAAGAGATTGTGATTTTTTTTCAGCTAATTCTGCATGCAAACACAGTTGAGTTTTTTGTTCTATTCTGGGATTAGTCTCACCCTCTTTTTTGAGAAGGCGACAGCGGTGAGGAAATTAGCACGTCGAAAAGATCAATCACTCACCCGATTTTGGGCTTGCTGAAAGAAACCTGCAAACTGGCTTTTCATGCCTACAGCGCTATCCTAGAAAGTTTCTTTTATGCCAAGGGTGGGCAATTAATTTGGCTTGGGGGCCATTTTGAGAAGGCCACGTTTGGCAGAGGGCCGTACCTCAGTGAAATAGAAGTAAGTCTCGTTTAAGCTAGCCTAAGAAGCCATCACTAACAATTGTGATGCATTCAATGAAATTTCAGATTTGAAGATATTT
>Ga0210059_1016500_pt1 | contig 10651 bp, 3 predicted proteins | sample Ectturendosymbi2_FD_188042 | JGI IMG/M metagenome (GOLD analysis project Ga0210059, IMG submission 188042) | Ecteinascidia turbinata endosymbiont from Florida, USA - Sample 2 (SPAdes) (version 2) | ecosystem: Host-associated > Tunicates > Ascidians > Unclassified | place: Key West, Florida... | reverse complement strand
TGCCTTACCAACGCCCTAGCTCCTCCGCAGATTGCGCTAAAGAGCTGTTCAAAGGCTCAAACGGATCGGCCAGTCTAGTATATTGCACTTGAAAGAAAATTTTTTGGTTGGATGGTTTGGATTTTTTGTGAGTGATGTTATAAGAGAAGTAGTTTTGGGGCCATTTTGGCTCATGTTGCCTGGCCTAGGGCTCAACCGCTAGGCCAAAGTGTTTCGCTGAAGTTTTCATTGGAAACTAGGCTCGAGTCAGAGTCTTTTGAGCCTTTGATCGACTTTCTAGCGTTTCTGGTTCAAAAGTTATGATCTAAAATAAACTAATTAATTATCCAATTAGCTAATTAGTAAAATATTTTTACTAACTTACATCATAAATTTTGAATTCCAAACCCCAAGATGTCATCCAAAGTATCAAAAGACTCGGATTGTAGCCTAGTTTCTACCACCTAATGGCTGGTGCCCAGGGCTAGGCAAAGTGGGCCAAGGTGACCTAAAAGTCCTCCACTTATAACGTCATTCACAACAAACCGGTAACCCCCAAGCAAAAGATTTGTTTTGAGTGCAGACTAGAAGACTTGCCATGTCTTTTGGCGCTTCAACCAGGTCCGTAACCCGAACAGGAGCGGAGATATTCCCGCGCAAAGCCACGTGTGTTTAGGCGTTTTTTTTCTGAAAATCCCTGAAAGCAGCCGGACGCCAAAGAGTTAAGGGATTAATCAAATATTTTGTTATGATCTAAAGTAAACACAATATTTGATTAATTCCTTAATTTGATAACTATTTTGTTTATTTTAGATCAGGGGTCGGGAACCTTTTTGGCTAAGGGAGCCATGAAACCTGCATATTTTTAATTGTATTTCCGTGAGAGCCATATAATATTTTTCAGCACTTTCAATGCAACTAACTTAATGTACTGCATTCTTAACTCTTTGGCGTCCGTTAGGATTCAGCGATTTTCGCAAAAAAAAATGGCAGTTTTTGGTTGCCTTACCAACGCCTTAGCTCCTCCACCGATTGCGCTAGTGAGCTGTTCAACGGCTTAAATGGATCGGCCAGTCTAGTAGATTGCACTCAAAAAAAATTTTTTTCTTGGGGGGTGCGGTTTTTTGTGTGTGGCATCATAAGTGGAGGACTTTTAGGCCACCTTGGCCCACTTTGTCTGGCCCTGGGCGCCAACTGTTAGGTGGTAGTATTTCGCTGAAATTTTTACTGGAAACTAGGCTACAATCCGAGTCTTTTGATACTTTGGATGACCTGCTGGGGTTTCGGGTTCAAAAGTTGTGATGTAAGTTAGTAAAATGTTTGACTAATTAGCTAATTAGTTAATTAATTAATTTGTTTATTTTAGATCATAACTTTCGAACCAGAAACGCTAGAAAGTCGATCAAAGGCTCAAAAGACTCAGACTGGAGCCTAGTTTCCAATTAAAACTTCAGCGAAACACTTTGGTCTAGTGGTTGGGCCCTAGGCCAGGCAACATGAGCCAAAATGACCATAAAAGTACTTCGCTCATGACGTCAGTCACAAAAAATCCGCAAACAAATTTTTTTAGAGTGCAATCTACTAGACTGGCCAATCCGTTTGAGCTCTTGAACAGCTCTTTCGCGCAATCGGCAGAGGAGCTAGGGCGTTGGTAAGGCAACCGAAAACTGCTGTTTTTTAGGCCGAAATCCAAGTACGAATATATCGTAGACCAGCTTCATAAGTGTTCAGCAAAATCAACAACTTTAATGTCTGAATTTTTTCATTAACACTTTGAGAGCTGGGGTACAATCTATTCGTACTTCGATTTCGGCCTAAAACCAGCAGTTGTCAGTTGCCTTACCAACGCCCTAGCTCCTCGGCCGATTGCGCTAGAGAGCTGTTCAAGGGCTCAAAAGAATCGGACAGTCTTCTAGTCTGCACTCGAAAAAAAGATTTTTTGGTTGGGGGTTGCAGATTTTTTGTGAGTGATGTCGTAAGTGAAGTAATTTTTGGGCAATTTTGCCTCATGTTGCTTGGCCTAGGGCGCAACCGCTAGGCCAAAGTATTTCACTGAAGTTTTCATTGGAAACTAGGCTTGAGTCAGAGTCTTTAGAGCCTTTGATCGACTTTCTAGCATTTCTGGTTCAAAAGTTATGATCTTAAATAAACAAATTGATTAATTATCTAATTAGTCAAATATTTTTACTAGTTTAGATCATAACTTTTGTGAACCTGAAACCCCAGCAAGTCATCCTAAGTATCAAAAGACTCAGATTGTAGCCTAGTTTCCAGTAAAAACTTCAGCGAAATACTACCATCTAACGGTTGGTACCCAGGGCCAGGCGAAGTGGGCCAAGATGTCCCAAAAGTCCTCCACTTATGACGTCACTCACAACAAACCCGTAACCCCCAAGCAAAAAATTTTTTTTGAGTGCAGACTAGAAGACTTGCCGTGTCTTTTGATGCTTTGACCAGATCCGTAACCCATACAGGAGCGGAGATATTCCTGCACAAAGCCACGTGCGTTTAGGTGTTTTTTTCCGAAAATCCCCAAAACCACCCGGGTGCCAAAAGGTAAAACACTTGGTACCTGTGGATATCGCTGTAGGGCATCCACCCGGTACCCAAAGTGTTACACTAGCCAATACGTAATCAAAGAAACATTAATCTATAGTTGACTAAGCTCATTGCCTCAATGCCAAGTTACTTGTATAATCATAACTTTGTCTGTAATACAGTATATATGTTTTCTAGCAATCGAAAAATGAAATCCCTTGTCAACAATGCAAAGGGCTCCAAGACTTGGTTTTCAAATTTTTGATAAATTGGTTATTTCGCCTAATTTATCTTTAGAAGTTTAAATTTCTATAATTTTTTCAATCAACAAGATAGCTTTTTTAAAACCTTATTCACAACCTACAGTTTTCCATAATGCATTAACCATTAGAAAAAGTTGACAATTAATCCAATATAAGAAAAATTATCTACCTTTTATGTTTTTCCATCAAATTATACCTTGTATGAATTTTTGTCTTAAACTTTTAGGGAGATTAAAAATTAAAAACAACTTCTAAAATAATACACATAAGACTGACACTACCCACCTGGTTCAACACTCCAGAAGGAATATTTTTCAATGAAACACGTCTACATTTCTTGCTGAATTCTAGCTTGGATGCTTCAATTAAATGGCGGTCATGATTTACTGAGTTCATTTGGACAGAAACAACTTGATAACCACACTACAGCAGCCAAAATACTCATTTATAACAATTCAGCTTAACTTCCAATAAGTTAATTCATCTACGTATCAAAACACACAAAAAATAGAAATACTTGTCATGACATATTACGGCAACCAAAAGTCAAAAATTTTCTGCCTTTTCATGAAACGTCCATAAACCAAATTTCACGTTGATACCATGAGCCACTCCAAAGTTATTAGGTCAAAAAAAGGCAAAATTCTATCATTTAAGTAAAAATTTATCGTTAGGTCAAAATTTTCTTGTAGCACAGTTTTTTTCTCATTACCGATATTTCATTAAAGTTACAACAACAGAATTTGATATGTTTTGGCAAGTTTAATTGCAATTTTGAAATAGTAATGGGTTTATTGCGACTTCCGTCATAATAATGTTGTTTACCTCACTACTGGACGATTGAATATTAAATAGACTAGGCATGGCAATGCAAGAAAAGTGGTCTTAACAGTAGCCTACTTGGTTTAGCAAATGCTCAATCGATTACGTATGTATACTGTTTTAACTTTATGACATTCACAGGCTTGACTCTACTGTAGTTATGAATGTACTTATCAACATATCATGCCTAATGTTAAACAACCAACTTCTTCATAAGTTCGAAGTATAATGCATGAATACGCTTCTGAACTTACCTCAAAACCTAAGGGTGAATTAGTTTGCAAATTTTGTGACTGCTTAGTGAAAAGTGGCAAAAAGTTTATGGTGGAAGCACATCACCACAGTGCAAAGCATCAACGAGTTTCTTTCATAAAACTGAAAGTAGGCAGACATTTTTAAAACATGCTATACCAGATTTTGCAGATAACTACGTTTTGTTTAATTTCAAAAGAACAAACTTACCAGTTTGTTTTCTAATACTGTATATGAATATGCTTTGCATTCAGCATTTCAATTGAAAACGCAGAAACTTGATAGGTCAAAATTTATAAATTATAAAGTCAAAATTTTTAATTTTTAGGTCAAAAAATTGGTTGCCCTACAAGTTACACATCAATGCTTATTTAAGCTTAACACACTTTTTTGCATGACATGAAGATGTGCATTTCTGGTTAGATGTAAGTGGATGTTATTAATGCAGGTTTGGCCAATCCACAGCTCGCGAACTGCATGTGGCTTTTACGTAAACACCATTTTTATTCATGTATAAGTCGCAAATTTTGTACCAATTCTTTACCTTGAAAGTCAGGGGTCCCACTAATTAACATCCATAACAATATATGGCTTGTAAATTCTGTCATTATCATCTCTGGTGTGTGATATTCACAATAAATCTAGCTGAACAAATGTGTGTGTGCGTGAGGAAAAGATGAGATGTTCATGTGGGATAACACTAAACGGAGGGCCGGATGGGCTGAAGGGCCATGTTGCCAAATAAAAAACATGAATTTTCTGCAGGCCGGCAGGCTGGAGGACTGCCGTTTTCTGCAGCCAGCCCCGCCTTTTCCGCAGCCCGCTTTTTTGTGCAGTCTGCTCTTCTGTCTTTTGTGCAGTCTGCCGAAAGTTCACGTTTTTCATTTGGAAACATGGCCCTCTAGTTAGTGTTATCCTTCACGTGTGCCCATGCGTATAATGTGCCTTTTTAAAGTAGCACAGTAAGAAACATGGCTCTTGGTCTCTGATTTCTTGGCCACCCCTACTATAAAGAATCTAGGAGATAAGAAAACACATCAGCAATAGCCAACACTGTCTACAAATTTTTGAACCCTTTAGCATGCATTTAAATGTTGTTATGCTCATTCTGCATTTAGGATTGGATAAATTATGTTTCATGCAATGCCCATGTGTAGAAACTTAAGGTATCCTTAACACTTTGAGAGCCGGCCTACGATATATTCGTACTTCGATTTCGACCGAAAAAATAGCAGTTTTTGGTTGCCTTACCAACGCCCTAGCTCCTCCGCCGATTGCGCTAAAGAGCTGTTGAATGGCTCAAAAGAATTGGCCAGTCTAGTATATTGCACTTGAAAGAAAATTTTTTGGTTGGATGGTTTGGATTTTTTGTGAGTGATGTTATAAGAGAAGTAGTTTTGGGGCCATTTTCGCTCATGTTGCCCGGCTTGGGGCCCAACCACTAGGCCAAAGTGTTTCGCTGAAGTTTTCATTGGAATCTAGACTCGGGTCCGAGTCTTTCGAGCCTTTGATCGACTTTCTAACGTTTCTGGTTCAAAAGTTATGATCTAAAATAAACAAATTAATTAATTATCTGATTAGCTAATTAGTCAAATATTTTTACTAACTAACATCATAACTTTTGAACCCGAAACCCCAGCAGGTCATCCAAAGTTTTAAAAGACTCGGATTGTAGCCTAGTTTCCAGTAAAAACTTCAGCGAAATACTACCACCTAACGGTGTGTTACAGAGTGAGAGGCACGTTAACAATATAAATACACTGGGTCAGAAATAACAACATGCTAAACAAGACCAGTGGTTTTCATCTGAAGGTTGTGAAATATTTTTGGAGGGGTTGCAATTAGATATTTCATGTACACAGCTGTATTACTTTTGCTTTATTCGAGTTTTAGATGGGGGTCGTTGGGTTACAATGGGTTGTTATGAGTCACGGTACAAAAAAGTTAGAAAACCACTGAGCTAGACTAAACTACATTAGGAATAAAAAATGGATACAGCATATACAGACAGTAGGAATGGGCGATGAGTCAACACTTTTTTATTAATTCTAAAGTATTCTACTTCAAGATGGTTCAGGTTGATGCTTCCATGCACTACTGTAACAGCAGTGAATACGCGTGACATGGTCTCTCAGCAGCGACCATTAGCTGCTATCTTATGGTAGTATAAACCTGTGTTTTTCGTTAAGACATTTCAGTCGTTTGTCTCACAGTGGGGTCAGACACTAGTATACGAAAATTTGATAAACAAACACCTTTTACGGAAAAAATAGAAAAGGAAAAAAATTTTTAATAATAGTTGTATTTCTTAATCTTTCTTGGATGCTTCTACCAAATTTCAAACAAATTAAATCTGACTGTTCACCACGCGCTTTTCTTGCACCAACTATGCAATCATTGCGTTTGACCTGAAAAAACAAAATTTCCGCTTGCCCACACAAACACCACTACACTGCTCAAACTTGCTCTTCAAGCTCCGGATTTTCGCATAGTTGCTCCTGCAACTATCTTTTAACAGCTTGCCAACTTCTACGAATGTCCCTTTTTCCTTTCCCCATTTTTTTTAGATTTATGAGAGACAGTCCTCATGCGCGTTTGGCACTAGAAAGCGAACGAAGGTTTGGTGCTCTTGGCGTCATACAGATCTATGTGAACGGTGTACCGTATCTACTAATAAGCCAACATGCTGTAAATTTTAGTGAATTAGATTAATGATTATCATGATTTTTACTTAAAAAAAGCTGGAAACAAATAATTTTGCCATTTCAGTCCTGTTATCAATGAAAATCAGTTTTTTCATGCTTTTTACGTCATTTGCCCCATCTGCTTACTGGCGCTCTCATCCACATATTGAGCCGAAACATGGGTTTGATTGGGAGCGTGTAACTAGGGCTATGTCAAATGGAATCGGATAGTAAATGATTCGTATGATAGAGAATGTTTTTGTGAAGTGTTGTTAGAATTGGAAAATGTTATTTAACGTATTTGTTGAGAAATAGCTAATTTAGTGAAATTTTTGTGTTTACATCCACATACTAGTGGAACTACCCTAGTATCAAAAATCACCGTAGCAGTGTTGATTTGCCTATATTTTCAAAAATGCTGACCGAAACAACTTAATTTTTTTGTCATTTCAAAACTGACCCTTTTATTTGAATTGCGTCAGGACAGGCATATCTGTTGTCACTTCCTTGATGCAAACTTTAAGAATCCTTGCTCTACCAATACTTCTACTGCATGTCATGGGTGATGGGGATGCTGCATCTACGTGGTCTTCCACTTTATGCTTCATATCATTAACCTCCATATTGTTGCTCACTAGTCTGAGTAGTCTCAAAATCTCACCTATGACTATCTATGTGTGCATGACTTACTTATTCATCTGTACATTTCAACTTTTTATACATTGCTTGCTCTCCATCTTCTTTTACGTGAATGACTATCGTCTTTGAAACTTAACGCTCTACATTATCTTTTCAAGTGAATCACAGACAGAATGACTACCAGTACGACAGTTGAGGGAGTACAGTAGTGTATGTTTCATGTTTGTCTTTGCGACAATAAACTCAACTAACAGACACACAAAAAACAGAATACGAGAACAGTAAAATGAAAATCATATATGATGAAATTTTGGCGGAAATGACCTCTGAGTCACAACAACTCATAAAAGGAACAATGGAAACAGGGGCATCTTCTTGGCTGTCGGCCTTGCCAATCAAAGCGATTGGATATGCACTGAATAAACAAGAATTCAGATGCAATCTGCATGAGATATGGATGGAAGGTGAAAGGCATACCCACTCACTGTGCTTGTGGAGAGACAAACTCTGTGGATCACAGCCTCATATGCAAACTAGGTGGTTACACTTCAGTGAGGCACAACTCAGTGAGAGACTCTTGAGGCACAGATAATGAGAGAGGTCTGTATGGATGTTCAGACCGAACCCACACTTCTACCAATCAATGAAAATGACTATCAAATAAAAGTTCACACTGCTGACAATGCAAGGTTGGATATCTCTGCAAGAGGACTGTGGAATAGCTGTGAGAAAACTTTCTTTGACATAAGGATCACACATCCTACCTCACAGTCATATTCAGGGAAGTCCCTGGCAGAGGTCTACCAACAACATGAAAAGGAAAAGGATAAATACAACCAAAGAGTGATTGACATAGAGAAGTCTTCATTCAATCCCCTTGTCTTTACAACAACTGGAGGGATGGCACCAGAATGCAACAGAGTAAACAAAAAACTGGCAGAAAAAATAGCTGAAAAACACAGGGAGCTGTATGCATCTGTCATAACATACATGAGGACAAAAAGCTCAGATTTGCTCTTTTGAGGAGCACCCTCGCTGCAAGTGCAATACGAGGATTTGGAGGCAAACGAAGTGATGATGTCCACCTCCAACCATGACCTCACAGACATTGACTTCAGTCTAATTCTTAGGCCCACAGTCACATAAAGTTGAACGACTGTGTCAATGACATGACACCAATTACATTTGTGAAATAAATGGGTAGTTTACATAGATAAGCTATGACATTTTGTGAAACTTTACCTTAGAACTAAATAATTCTCTAACTTACTAAACGTATCTTGTTTTTCATGTACCGAACACTTACTGGAATAAATAACAATTACTGCTAATAATACTATAACCTGTTCATATCCTTTACTCTTCAACTTCATTCGGTAACACCATGCATCTGGTTGGGAACAACTTATCCATGCAACCCACCCCACTATTCTATAGTCTGTGGGTAAATCTACATTTCTTCACGATCAATGTGTATTTATAAACATTGTTTTCTGCCCATGCTACTTGTTTTTGCTACATAATGAAATGTTGTACTAAAATACCTTGCCCTCTGCCTCATAACCATTATTGCTGCTCGCTTCCTTCACCTGTTGTATGCTTGCCTCACTTGCGGCTGCTCATCTGGACATGCCTCATCTTTTCACCCATTGCTTGCCCACCATCATTTGTGTTATGTTGATGTCTATTGTGTTTTTGTTTGGTTTTCTTATTTTTGTGATATGTTACATTTCTTTGTGACTCCATTTTGGCTTAAAGTTATTTGTCAACATATTTTCTCTTTCATTCTTCATTTCCACTCATTCCGAACTGTTTGGTATATGATCGGCTTTTGATTTTTTGTTTTTCATTTGATTGTGTACAAATGTTCCGAAATGGTTTGTTTTGTGCTGTCTACCCTCATCATTCACTATGATTAAATTTGGGGATTATTACTAACATACTACAGTCATAAATTCTTAAATCGGGCAAAAACTATCAGCCAAGATATAAAAGGTTTACATTCAAAATATAAGTGATATCTCCTCTACATGCATTGCACATCTACAATTAATATTGCCGAGAAATGTTAAGTCAATACCTCAGCGCAGGGTTGCCAGACATCTTTTGAGAAAAAGGCCAAAAACCATGTCTGAAAATAAGCCAAACCGGGTAAAAAAAGCCAAATTGTTAAATAAACATGAGATATAAATGCTTTATTAGTTGTACGGCATTTTAGAAGAATAAAGTTGTAGCACTAGCATTACCTCTACACTTCACTATAGCCTAGGAACAATTCCAAATCTTTACCTTCCACTTTTTCTACGTTTCCACTCGAACCTTTGGCATTATGGGTTGCAAGATATGCTACAACTTTATTATTTTATGAGTTACCAGATAACTTTTGAGAAAATACACCAACAAGGACTGTCTAAAAAAACCTAATAATAATTAATAACACTCTTCAGCAAGATTAAGATATTTTTTAAAAAGCCAAAACACCAGTCTGATAGTATGTGCCAACTGCCTCCAAAAAAGCCAAATATTGAAAAGAAAAAGCCAAAAAGCCAAGCAATTTTTTTTGACGCCAACTGCCTCTAAAATAAGCCAAATTTGCGAAATTTGGCATCAAAAAAGCCCATCTGGCAACCCTGCCTCAGCGGTTTTAAAAGTCGCGATGCCGCCATTGCGGCTGCAAGTAGTCTCCAAGCAGGCGAGAATAAAACGACACGCCCGACTTCTCACACGTGCTTCTCCCTACCGCCGTACAGGACAGCCGATTTAACCACAGAAATTAGCTTCCCTTCCACTACTTGATGAGTTCAAGAAATGTTGGTCAGAGACTTTGGCGCGTTTGGATTAGGTCAGAGGTGGTCGGAGTCACTTTTACAGACCCCGACTCTGCTCCTGTTCCAAAATTTTTGAATCCGGGCCCGGATCCGGGTCTGGCAATTCTAGAAATTTGAGAATCCGACTCCTGTTCACACTCCGGCTAAAATCCTCGATCCAACCGTAATTTACCCATGTTTTTACCTAAGAACTGACCGCACAGACTCCTGCTACTGCCGAAATGGAGAAGTGAGTCCGGTTCCGGCTTTTCACAAATTTTTGACTCCAGATCCGGGTCCGAGAGAAAAACGCAGAATCCTGCCGGAGTCGACTCTGGCATTCCGGATATGGTGCCATCTCTAGATCAGACACATCGTTCATATCACAACAGGCATTAGTTAAAAGAATACAAGGGTGCGGAAATATTTAGGCACAACGCATCAGAGGGCGGCGATGGCACGACTCGGGTCATTTACTTGACCCGACCCGAGTCACAATTTTTAATGACTCGAATCGCATGGAGTGACTCGAGTCAGAGTCATTTTTACAAAATATTCAAACGTCTTATTGACAAGCACAGTTAGTCTACACATAAAAAAACGAGTTTTCCTTCTTCAGTCAAGTGAAAGCTATTTGGAACAACATTTGGAGGTGGGCAGTATAGGC
>Ga0210059_1016499_pt1 | contig 10651 bp, 6 predicted proteins | sample Ectturendosymbi2_FD_188042 | JGI IMG/M metagenome (GOLD analysis project Ga0210059, IMG submission 188042) | Ecteinascidia turbinata endosymbiont from Florida, USA - Sample 2 (SPAdes) (version 2) | ecosystem: Host-associated > Tunicates > Ascidians > Unclassified | place: Key West, Florida... | reverse complement strand
CAACCGGAAAGATTGGGAAGCATCGTCGGTCAGAAGGAACTTCACCTACTCGAGTCTCTTCTGATACAGCAACACCAGCCAGATCTCAACGTCGATGGTTCATCCATTCCCCTGCTCCTTTTTAACACATAATGGTCTATATGACGCAACACAGTACGAATGCCCTAAATTGCATCCTTATTTTTCCTTCTGTTGCATTTCGTTTATTCCTGATGATGGCTTACGCATAAGCCGAAACGTCGAATAAAACAATGTTTTCGATTATTGTGGCTGTTTTATTTGTCATAAAAATATCAATATCTGTTATTGTAGTTTCAGTAACGTATCAATGAAGAGAAAAACTGTGCTGCAAGAACATTTTGACCTAACGATAAATTTTGACCTAATGGATAAATTTTGACCTGATGATAAATTTTGACTTTTTTTTACCTAATAACTTGGGATTCCCTCATGGCATGAGCGTGAAATTTGGTTTGTGAACGTTTCATGACCTTTCAAAACAGCAGAAAAATTGACTTTTGGTTGCCCTAGTTATAAGACTAGATTACCAAATATTACGGAATTCGCCCCCCTTAACGTTACTAGTTCCCTTGAATTTTTATCAAAAAGTTTTCCTTGTTTCGAGTGGGTAAAATGAAATTTCACCACTTTTGGCCACCCTCGTTAGAATCCTTCCGACGCCCATCATGGTCATAGCAAATCATCCCCGCAGCAGACCATCCAAAATGCCTTTTTTCAAAACGACTGGTTTTCTACCAATCACTGTAATCAATTTACAGGCTTTAAATGCGCAAAAGCAGTTGGTTTCTGATATATTAATTTTGTTTGTCCACTTTAGTGGTATCACCATGCCCGTAACCAGCTTAGGATATCAGGTGGGGCGAAGAGTTTCCTGAGGGCCCAAATTTTTAAACTATGTCCAATATTTTTATACTATGTCAAACACATTTTCCAGGGATTGCGAAATTAATTTTAGGGGGCTTCGCCTCCCCCCTGGTTACGGGCCTAGGTATCACTGTTACCACACAACCTGAGCCCCACAAATTTTCTTTGATCATAACCAGTGCCGGATTAACAATAGTAGCGCATGCAGCAATTGCTACGGGCCCCTCGGTCTTATTTATTACATTATATATAAGATTTTTTCAGTCTAAGTCAGCATTTTGCTAAATTTGCCAGAAGTAGTAAGCAAAAGTTTTCGGTTGAACGCTGTGTCCAGATATTCTTGTTTGAATCGTTTTGTAGAGATACGTAACAAAAAGCATAAGATTACGGTCAGCAATGTTGCCATTTTACCTGATCTACTGCTAAATCTTGCAGGATTTTCTCACTGTTAGCTGCAAAATTTTCAATCTAACAGTTAGCTGATTTTCTAGCAGGATTTACCAGCCATTTGGCAGGTGGCTAATTCCAGGTCAAAAATCTGTTTCAACAGTTTTTCAAGATGAAAACTTTTACACATTCATCAAAAAATATATGACGTCTTTAAATTGGGTAACACCAGGACAAAGAATATCCAGCTGCCTACAATTATTTGGAATTTTTATTACAATGCAACGAGGCTGCTTCAAGCAGACAATTGTATCATAATAACAAGTAATTAGAATCTAATTTATTAGATGGCTTGGTGAAGCCTAAATGATTTGCTTGTGTGCTTAGTGAGCGCGTTAGGTTAAAAGACAACATTGGCACTAGTAGAATATATTTATATTCCACGGCATGATATTTCCAAGTGGCTGTTACGTTAGTAAGCAGCAATATCAGGTAAAAAAACTTCCCGGTAAATCGAAGCTGCCAAAAGTTTCGACATATATGGTTGCAAGATCCAGAACTTAAAAGTTGACCCAATGCCCATCCTGCTGATTCAAGAAAAACCTTTTGCGAAGTTTGCAAAAATGCAATCATAGCGAAATATTGTGGGCTTGAAAGGCATAACTGGTAGCAAAAGCACTCAGGTAAGACGAAAGAACTTTTTGCATGCCGCCTGATGTAACACAAAGTTTGAAGTTGCAAAGACCAGGCTTAGAAAGTTGTGGGGCACTAGGGCTGAAGCTATGCTCAGACTGTTTATTGCTGAGCATTGTTCTACTGTATTAAAACATGCAACCATTTGGAAGAGGTCGTCAAAAATCGTGTGACAGACAAAAACGAGGTAAGCTGTAATTACTCTGCACAAAACGTTGACTGAAGGAAAATTGCAGGCCGAAAAGTGTGGTGGCCAAGACCGGCTATTTCAGCCCATGCTCATTAAGAGTGAGTGCAAGATGACAAATTAATATATTGTATAACTTTATAGGTTTCTTTTAATCATCTTAAAAATAACAGATTCTTTGACAGAATTCACTGCCTTTAGCAGATTTCAGCTGAAATTTTGTGAAAAGACTTTGAGCAGAATCTAGCAGTTTTTTGTGACACCATTTTGCAGATTTAGGTCACAACCATCTGGTGGTCAGCACGATGTGAACTGGAGAGAGCATGCAGAGAATAAAGCTAGCAACATGCAAGGGATGGTTTTGGGGTTAACCCCCCCCCTTGAGCTTGATATTTTACGAAAACTTTATTACCTGCCCAAAGAAAATTGTTTTAGCATACTTTTTGCTTGTAATTTGTCGACTTAATGCAAACACTACGGAATGAATTTGCATGCAAATTTCAAGGAACACTGTACATGGGCCATTAGGTTTTGGTGGGGAAACATCGATTATATCGTCTGCATCCAGAAACCATCTCAACATTTTTTGCGGACTTTTCTTCCACTACGCATGCTTAAGATTGTGTTCCGCGATAGTTCACTTTATCCGAAACAATGTCTCAGCAGAGAAAAAAACTAAAAATTTGCTGGACTTCTATACATAACAAAAAATCGAAATTTTTCTTGCGCACTTTATGGGCATTCTCAATTCTTGTGTAGTTTAGCAAGATTCAATCTTGCAAATCTGGGGTGTGCGTCAGACAGTCCAGCCGTGCACTTTCTATGCTCCACTGCTCGTATTCGACATGACATTAGCGGATCCTCATTTTGCAATTGTAAGTTGCTCTGACGCAGCGATGAATGTGTTTTAATCCACTGTTTTAACGTGCAGCCTGATATGTTTGCAGTTATGAACTGCTGTGTCGTAGCGTTGAGTATATTTTCCTCCGATATCCTAACTTGGAGCGCTGATAGTTTATATTCAGTTCAATGACACAAATTTAAGGGGAGTGCGTGCAGAATAATATGCGTATTATGTCAACAAACTTCGCCAAAACGTTGGTTTCGACACAAGAATATGACGTCAAATTGTAGCGTCACAAACAGCGCACACCAAATGCAAATGACCACCATACGACACGGAATGACTCCCCCCATGAAAATTTTCTGCGTACGCCACTGGTAACATGGATGCGTTGCCCGCACACTTTATGATTTCGCAGGTGTTGATGTGTTTTTAACTTAGGGCCCCGTGCTTTTGAAATGCTACAGGCCCCGCGGTACCTTAATCCGGCATTGCTCATAACCCAGCGGTACTCTCTGGCCTTAACCCAGAAGAGAGGTTTATCCGCAACTAAACCTACAGGCTTTTGTTTAAATATGCATCACTGCTGCGACGCTTCAGGTTGATTTTCGTGGACGGGATTATTTCAAAAACATCAAAGTCCTAGATTTGCGAACGCAACCATTTCTTCACGTAAGGAAAAATACGATCTGGTTTATTTGCCAGAAATTTTTTGTCGTTTCGATGCTGGCGGTCTGCTTTCATCGAGGTCTTTTTTTGATTCAAGGCTCAACGCGAGCACGGCGTCTGATGTTTCAGAACTAGCGGTTTTCGAATCTGTCTTGTCTTCAAGTGGCGTTCCACAATCTTTGTCCCTCTGTACAAACACAGCGCATTTTGCAGTCTTGCGCGAAAATCCGTGAACCACTGCCGCCCGGCAGTTTCGTGAAACCGTGTGAACAAAAATGTTCCTTTTCATGGAGAACAATGAGTTCAAGTTAGCGACGTCATACCTGAAAAAAAGGGTACGTTCAGAAGTTCGCAACAAACCCGGGAAAACCAATGAATTGTTTTCTGTATTCTGCTGTCTTCAAAGCCGCATCCGGTGGGAGTGGAACCGCAGCGAATGCGGCATGAAATCATTTATCAGCGCGACGACGATACAAGGCGATACATTACAAGACGATAGACGGTACAAGACGACGATACATTTCCACTGTGACAAACGAAAGGATTCGCAGGGAATTCTGGTGAAATTAACGAAACCAACAGAACGAATGAGAATCTATAGGCCAGGCGTCGTGAACTGAATACGGCATTAAAGAAAGTCTTTTTACAGATATTTCTATAGCGTCACAATGTGAACTGCGCTTCAACATCGTGAAGCATTACACGGCAATCGAACTTATATAATCCTTTTTTTTCTCGGTCACGTGGGCGATAGACTCCGCAGGGTGGGCAGTTGCTCGAGTACCAGGAAGTGGCGGATATTCAAGGTGTTCAGTGAACACCTGGAAATGAAGAAAAAATTGAAAAAATTGGCTTTAGGCCATTCGTTAGCGATTAATGACAAGAACTGCCTTTGTAGTGTTTTTTTTCAGGCAGGCGTTACATATTTTAACACGGCCGAACGATTTTTGCTTATCTGCTCAAGCATGACTGCAGGATGTTCAAGAACGCCCGAATTTAAATAAATAAAGAAAAGAAAAAAGTCAGTGGAGCTAACCTATAGCGCTTTTAAAGCAGCCAGGGTGTTCGCGTTGCCTGTTGAAAACTTGGTTACGTCATGCGTTGTTTTGCTAGCATTTCCGCTTAATTTGTACAGTGGAAGCAAGCTGTGCAGTAGGCTGGATTCCTTGTAGTGGACTTGTACAGTTGGGTTTTGCTTTAGGTTGAAATAGCCTACTTTGGCTAGGTAGGTGATATAGTTTGTCTGTGTGATGATTACTGTAACACTTTGGACGATTTTTAAAACGAGAATGCACGAAGCTGAATATTACTGACTTTAGTAGTGGTGAGCCTAGGCTCACGTGCAAAGTAGCCTAACGCTAAAATGTGGAATGTTGATTGATAGCAGTCGGAAAACGGATACTTCCTAACACGTAACCCAGCTGATTAATTTGATGATTCTGTGTCGAAAATGCTATTTATTTCTTATCAGTGAGTTCAGTTGAAAATATTTTGTCACGAGAAATGAAATTAATTAATTCTTGTTCGTGCCCGATGCTGTTGACGTACTAGCGTATGTGCTGCGCGTGGCTTGACTATTATGATCAACTGCTGATCTGTCTAAGTGTTCGAATGGCATATTGTATTGGCGACAACCACAACGGCTGGTGAACCTTCGTAGTTTTGGACTGGTAGTGAGCCTGGTGGACACCTCACCAAAATGGCCACCCTGCGCCACTGGTAACGGTGGACTGCCAGCACGGGATGCATGAAAAACTACTCAAAAATACTGCTACCTAAATAGTTAAACGTGAGATTTCGCAAAAATGTTTGAAATTACATGCTTTTTAACAATAACGGAACTGCGTTTTGAGAGTTAATTTTTTAATGTGTTATGCCCAACGTTGTTTGCCAAATTAAGTTCGTTTTGCAATCAACGACTCGTCCAAATCTTCTCAGCTGTATATGGTGGCACATCCAAGCTAAGCGCAAATATTTCACACACCTGTTTTTTGTCGCTTAGACACAGGCCCGTAGCAACGGGGGACATTTGGGGGTTACCAGTGGTGTAGGGTGGCCATTTTGGCAGGGTGTTCACCAAGCTCACAACCAGCCCAAAACTGCGAAGGTTCACCAGCCGGGGTGGTTGTCGCCTACCAAAAGCCATTGGAACACTTGAACAGATTTGCAGTTGATCGATGAACATAATAATCAAACCACGCGCAGCACGTACGCTAGAACGTCGACAGCATCGGGCACGAACAAGAGTTAATTAATTTCATTTCTCGTGACAAAATCTTTTTCAGAAAACCTGGCTACAGGCCTGTAGACATTTCGGTCATTTGTCCCAGAAATGAGGCGGTCATCAACAAAGGGGGCCACACGGGCCAAAATCAAACGTTTAAAGAGTTTGAATGTGTGGCAGAATAAGGAGATAGGCCTATAGTTCCTAGGAATGTTGGGATCTTTCCCATGTTTCAAAAGGGCGATGATTTTGGCTTTCCGCCATGCTTTGCGAATCTTATTGGAGGTAATGCAATGATTGAACATTTTCATCAGCCGTGTTAGAGCACCTTGACCAAAATGTTTTACCAGTTTGACAAGCACTTCGTCTAGACCTGCTGCCTTATGATTTTTGGGGCCTTAATTGCGTGACCATTTCGGTCATGGTGAAAGGCCGCGTAAATGTGTTAGATTCTGATGTGACCAGAGGGTATTTTGCTCGTTTGGAATGCTGGTGACGGTTTCCGCGCCTATTCGCAAGGAGTTGATGGGCAACCTGGTCAGCAGTGACTAGAGGCTTGGTTTCTGCTTTTGGGTAGTCGTTTCCATTGATACGAATAGTTTTCCGGCTCTCCTACTACTGTGAATCACATCAGTGCTTTCTATAAGCTCTTGCCGCTTTTTTCTCCTACCAAGGGCGATGGCATTGGTAAGGAAATTGTCACATTCGACGGTATCGGAAATAAACGGGTCTGTGTTGTATAATTCATTGTATTTGTTGTAGAGAGTCGTGGAATCCATGTTGAGGCACTGGACAAAGCATGTTCGACAACCCCGAGAGATGCCTATTGAGATAAATCTTTTCTCAGCACAGAATCAGACACTATGATCTTACAGAGCATATATTTCGCCTACAAAGTAGGCATCATCAGCTCATGTTGCGTCTTGCGGAGGATTTTACACAGTCCACAAATGCATCGTATTTGCTAGGGATTGCTGGGATATCAACTAGGGCAGAGTCCAAGGTCATGGGTGAAACTGAGCCAATTTGCCTTCTTGAAATTTAACCGTCGCCTAAAAGGAATTTCACGAAGTGTGACAACTGTGTTAATCTTAAGACCAATTGGACGATGCTGATAATATGGGATTCGATCCAAGACGACTTTTTCACTTTGGTGGGCGATTGATGGGGAAACGAAAGCTAGGTCCGGGTTATAACCTTTATTCCACCTGGCGCTGTTGAATGAGTGTTGGAGTTTTGCATCGTGAACTAGGGAAAGCTGATTTGCCTCAGCCCAGTTGTCTAGGAGCTCGCCGTCGTTATTAGTGCTAGCGTAGCCCTATGTTGTACTGTGGCTGTTCAAGTCTCCTGATGGTAAAGATGAACAACTGCCTTCATTTATCAGCAATTAACCAGTAAATGGGTATTGCAGTAGAACACTGCACGTCTGCAGTTGCAATGGTTTCACGCTGGATTTATCGTCGGCCTTTGTATTTGCTAAGCAGTTAGCCAAAGGCCACGAGATAACATTTTCCGTTTTTTTTTATTACCAGTTTATCGTCTTTGTTTGTCAGTTTTGATGGTGTGGCGTTTGCATTGGTGTGCGGCCATTCGTTGCGCTTGCGTGGTATTCAAGGCTGTATATATTTAACGATTACAAATGCTGTCAATAAACGAGCAGTTGTGTAAAGCAGTGGCGTAACCAAATTCTGAGTTAGTTAAACAGAAATTCGTAACGCTCTATCAAAAAGGAAGTGAAGAGGAAAAAAAGGTCGTTTTTTCCCGAACCGAAATATCAACCAAACATGAAACCGGTAAATTCACCTCGCAAGTTCCATCCCTTTTGATATCAGGTAAAGTGTGCGAAAGTACGCCCAACATTTTTGAAAGTTCATCAAAAACAGAATAATTGTACGATTTTTACTGCTTCTGCAAGCATTTATATTACGCGGAAGCTTAAGTTATTTTTTGCGTTTACCTTCTATGCAGCAAGATCGTTACCACACACTAGTTTTCTCCGGGTAAATACGGCGACATTTGAACAAAAGCTTCTGACCTCTAAAACCGCTACGTAGCTATGGTTGCGCGCATCAGGGTATTGCAGGAAACACCAAACGCAGCAGTCTCAGTCAAACATCCGACAAACACGTCAGCATCTTGCTTACAAGGTACTGGGTTCAAAGTTTCAAACGCTCCACATTATGCTTACGGTCCACGCAGTTCCATAGGCGTCTTGGCACCGCTTGAAAGTATGTGATTTTTTCCCTGCGATGCTTCAGTGAATCTTAGAACATTGGTGATAGTCAAGCGTCGAACGGTGGTGTCTCTGATCATTGGTGAGTAACAGACCTGAATGACACAAGTTACCAGATAGTAAAAATACTTTGGGAAACAATGTATGCACCTAACATATGTTTGTTGGAGTGCACTAGCCTGCAGTTCCGGCGACATTTTTCTCGTCTAATATCCACAAATGTGCATTTAACAATTGACCAACGCTCGATTTTGTGTAAATGCGCACATGCTAAATTCTATCGAAAACCCAAGCCTTATTACAGATGCTTAACAACTTTTTTTTACTGAAAGGCCCAGTCTGATGGTTTCATGTAAAAATATCCGGGCTTTAGTCACTAAACCTGGGTCAAATTTGCAAAAAGATAATCATGGTGCTAAAATGGGGATGTTGCATGAAGCCATTTAACCAAGTATGCATTCAGTATATACTGGGTTTTTGTGGTAAAAACTGTTTTTAATCTAAAAACAAATCAAATTCATAACTCTTGTTTATACATTCGTAGACTTAACCATATGGGTCTGTGTTGTACATAATATACACTGATTAACACCACCTTAATTTATAGACATTTGTTAATGAAAGTAACCAGGCGTATCAACAATGAGTGATAATATGCGTCCGTTTTTTTTGCTGTGAAATCCATGTAGCATGGATTGATCGTGATGATTCGGTACTGTACATCCATGCATGATGCAGTCAACTGACTGAGCAAACGTTGAAGCTATTGGCGGTGAGGCACAAATTAACATGTTTTGGTTTGCCAGTTGAGGTTTTGTTTACAATTTGATTTCATGATGTGCACAGCTTGACACTGACAGATGGGAGAAATGTACAACTCTGAAATTTACAGTTACCAACAGGCATTTCAAAATAGTAAATAAAGCCACTGCAATACTGAAACTGAAGCGCAACCAACGATGTCGTGCCTACACAGTACACAATCAAGAGCTTTTATACTACGCACAGGGAAACTACGGCCCGATGTACTTGTCCAAACGACATTTATCATACGAATTCATTTTCTTACATCTCATTTTTATAATTAATACAAACAATTCATTTGCACACGATCCAGCCTGTTGTTGTCAAATTTTAGAAAAAAAGTTGAAATGACAAGATTGCAGTAAAAACACAAGCAGCAGCTGCGTTTTCGTTAATTGAATTTTGCTTTATACTGTAGATATAAAGCTTGATCATTGCGCTGACGTAAAACTATTTTTGCACGAATGCAGTGCCTAAATTATTTATGGTTTATTTGATTTTTTTATTGATAAATAAATGCTTTCAAAATTTTTGTTTCTGCTATCAGTCATTGCTAAGGTGCACTTACAATTCATTCTTCTGTTTGCAATACATAGCACAGCCTGCGCATATCTCACAGATCTGACGAGATGACATGTGCACATGAGAAATATACTTGAAATATACTTGGCCAAATACTTTTACACTTACATAATGTCCAGTTTTGAGAAGCCTGCCGCACGAGTGACTTATACTGATCAATAGTGTTGAGTGGAACAAATGGATAAACAGAATTACCAACAAAAACATTTTCCACAACTGAGAAATTTCATTATTTTTGATAAAATCACATTGAAACTGTAGGCATTCTTGCGAAATTTATCAAGGAGACCATTTCAATACATGTATTTTAAGGTGGCTTTACACGTCAGAACAGACATCCTGGGGGATTCACCAACCATCCAAGCAGCTTTACCCCACAACCCTGCGTCTCACACGTTTGCCCAACTCTCGAGTCACTTTTCCTTCAAGAAAGGTCATTACTCCATAACAAACGCACAGCTACGCTCGAGACTTCTTTTCAATAGCTTTTGCGAAGAAGCTAACCTTCCGAGGTTCTCAGCAACATTACAGCATAAAGATACACAAGCAAAACAACTGACAAATATATGCGCTTTGTAGTTTAAAGGGTTTGTTACGGAGACGAAACACATCATGTTTCTGGGTGTCTGGAGTTAATCGAAAATTTGAACTTTTCGAGGAAGGGCTTTCTCAATCTTGCACATTGACGTTTACGAATATGCATCAGCAAACAGGTCGTGGAATTGCTTCTTTGAGGGCAACACTGAAGCGGTTATGCGTACTTTCATGGACACGCGGTATTCGCACAGAAAAGTCTGGTTCAAATTGTCTTCGACCGTTCGAAGTATTCTAAAACTCCACGAACTTCTGCAAATCAGGGAAATTTTAGGGACCACGGGGCCCTAAGCCATCTTAGTTTTTGGGGCCCCACGCAAGTGTGACCTATTTGGCCGTTTGCGTGAAAAGCGTGAAAGTATGCCCCTCTTGTGTGTAGTGCCCCCTCAAAATCTATCTTTTGTGGTGCCGACTTTGGTTCCACAATTGCCTTAGATCTTCAACAGAAATTAAAGCCTTTCCTACATTCGTCTAAAAAACAAATGGCATTGGGATCTTTTCTTGGAATTTATAGCTCTTTCGTGTAGTTCAGAAGTTCTCTTCGTTAAA
>Ga0210059_1016498_pt1 | contig 10652 bp, 7 predicted proteins | sample Ectturendosymbi2_FD_188042 | JGI IMG/M metagenome (GOLD analysis project Ga0210059, IMG submission 188042) | Ecteinascidia turbinata endosymbiont from Florida, USA - Sample 2 (SPAdes) (version 2) | ecosystem: Host-associated > Tunicates > Ascidians > Unclassified | place: Key West, Florida... | reverse complement strand
CCCAGTTTTCGTGGTGAGTACAGTCAATTGTTTTTCTACAAATTACGTGCTTTCCTTGACTATTCTTATCACAAGCAATTTTTCCTTTTCAAGGCTTTTGCTTCCATAACTTCAGCCCCTCCCCCCCCTTAGAAAAATCCTGACTGCGCCCCTGCTGGGGTCCATGAATGTGATTTAAAAGGTAATTTGCAGATATTTCGATTACTAAGACCTAATTTCAAATATAGACTGCAACGTTTGTTCTTGCGAGGTCTGTAACCTTTATTAAAATGTGCTACTAGGCACTGGTGAATACCTTATTATCCACTCATAATATACTCCGAATCAGATCATAAGTACACTGCTTTCAAAGGGCCCCCCAACAACAGTGGCAGATCCAGGGAAGCGTGTGGTGCCCCGTTAAAATGTTGCCCCTCTGATGTAAATGCGCCCTTTTTGGCGCCTAGCGACGTAGAAACAGATATAAAAAATACTCTAAACCAGGGATGGGCAAATAGCGGCCTATGCGGCCCGCCACAGCGTTTTCAGAGGCCTGTGGAAGCATTCAAAAAAATCTTAAAATCTGAAGTTTGCTCCAACTTATCACAATAAATATTAGTGCTGAGGTTAGCTTAACCGAGACTTGCTTCTATTTCCATAAAAATGAACAGCCCCTTGCTAAATGCGACCTTCTGAAAGTGGCTCCTGAGCGAAATTGATTGCCCACCTCCTGTATGAGATATACGGCCCTCCACTAAACATGGCCTTCTCAAAGTGACCCCGAGCCAAATTAATTGCCCACTCCTGCCTTGCAGAATTATCTAAAATGTAAGGAGTGGACATAAGCATACGGCATGGGGATGCGGTCGCATCCCCAATGCTGAAAAATGGCCATTATTCGGGCAAAAATTTTCAAAATTTGGGCAAAGTATACAGCTACATTCACATGTAAGTGAGATAGTGTCTATTTTGAGGCAAAATAACAACCAAATCAACGGCAAAATAATGACTAAACGGCAAAATAGTCTGAGACTATTTTGCTATTCTTTTTTGCCCCTGATAGCAAAATAAACACTCCCCTTGAGTGAACTGGAATTATGTGGTAATCCCAGGGTTGTCCATGGGACATATTTATCTGCCCCATTCCCATCCCATAGCAATTTATGCGTGTCCCATCCCATGGAACGTTTCCCATGGGATTCCCATAGGAATGAGATTCCCATGGACAAGTCTGGTAATTCCAGCAGCCTTCATCAAATTTAGGTCACCTAAAAAAATTTAACAATGTTTTGGGTAAAATTAGAAATATTTGAGTAAAATAGGAGTATTTGGGTAAGGTCCAACAGCCTCAGTTACATCTGGGCAAATGAGAAAAGCTTCAATCAAACTTGGGTGAAAAATTGGAAACACTTTGGCTGAAGTCCATCAGTCAAATCAAATTCTGGCAATTTGCAAGAGCTTCATTCAATTGTGAACAACTTCAGTCTTGCTCAAACATGGGCTGTATAGAATAGCTCCATTTAAATTTTAGTACGTTCAGAAATGTCTGGGTGAATTATAAGAGTTTTATTCAAAATTGGATAAAATCAAAATCATTTGGGTATATTTGAACAACCTTAATGAAATTTGAGAAAATTGGGACTACTTCATTTAAGTTTGGGTGAAGTTAAAAATGTTTCCATAAATCGGAAAATTTTGGGTAAATTCCAATAGACTAAATCGGTGCTCTTCAACCTTTTTGTTACTGTGCACCCTTAAAGATATTTTGACGAACTCATGCACCCTATTTACTGACAGTTTTCCCGTGTCCCCCACCTAATTGCACCCATGCCTATAAGTAACCGGGTCTAAATAAGCAAGTCCCCTAATTCAGTAACTCAGCTACATAATTAAATTGATAATGGCTCATTGCCTGATGCTTATGAATCACAAATAATTATTTGTCACAAATAACTATTTGATGATTATAATCATCGAATTACAATTAGCTTGATAAGGTGTGATGCTTATGCACCACACTTTAGATTGTACAAAGTCTTGGTCAAATCTTGAAAGTCATTTGGTTGGTTAATGGCTCAGTTTTGCTAACAAAGTTTTGTAAAAATATCTGTTTAGTGTGATAAGTTTGTGATGCACCTTTGTGAACCCTTTCTTAGTGGTGCACCCCACGCATATTTTGGTGCACCCTAGGGTGCACCGTGCATACCGGTTGAAGAGCACTGGACTAAATCAACTCTGGTCGAACAACAATAGCTCCATTCAAATTCGGGCCAAGTGGAACATCGAAAGATCTGGTCAAATTGGAAGAGTATCATTCAGATTTGCATATATTATAAACATTTGAGCAAATTACAACGGCCCAAATCAAAAATGAGCCAACTGAAACAACTTCATCCAAATTTGGGTAAAGTTAGAAACATTAAAAAATTAGGAACATGCAAGTGGTAACTCACCATTCCAACTAACCCTAGTTTTTGTAAACCTTAAATTGTTGATGCTGTAAAGTGTACAAATAAGATGTAGCTGTAGCTGCAAAATGTTTTGTGGTAGTGTAGCTGTGATATGATAGTGTGAAGTTTTCTTGTTTCAAACTTACTTGATGTTGTGAGACTTGCAAGTGCAAACCTCTTTCCATGAAGTATTTATGAATAAAATTAACTACGTAACTGCAGCTGCAATATGTTGCGTGGTGGTAATCAGTGGTGGGTTTAGAGTTGGGGGTCCCGAGGCAAGACTAAGAAGGGGGCCCTCTGATGACGTCATCATGCTCACCCCCACTTCATTTTCGCGCCCCACTTTTCTGCATTCACTATCAATAAACTGCAAAGTTTACCCCTTTGAAAGTTTCACACCTTCCCCTTTTGAAAAAATGCTTGATAGTTGGTATCCTGAATTTGTTCACATTCATGTCTTTGTGGGAATCCATGAAACTATAACAAAACAACCAAGAATATTTAAAACACTAAATTTGTTACAAATTTCATCCTTTTAACTGAAAGAACATAGCATGCAAAAGCATCCAATTAGAGGCTTGTTTTGGAAAGCTTTGAGGCTGGATGAGTCAAGGCTGCCCTCGTCTTGCATTGACACTAGTTGTTTGAAAAATGTGCAAAAGTTAGAAATAATTCATCATGTACCTTATCGAAACGAAAGCATTTCTACTGCAGCAAGTAGCCTACACAATTGATTAAATCTGTGCTAAGAAAAAACGGTTCAAGTTATACTGGCTAAGACCTGGCAAAAGAGCTTAAACATCACCTACTAAGTCTACCTTAAACCAACCATTTGCTACTCAAGCTTCAAATAACCTGTGACTTAAAGCATAGGCTAAATAAAACCACCTAAAATACCTGAAATATCTGTAGAAAGTAAGAGTATTCGTAAAACTCAAAAATTGCCATTTCTGCTACGTGATAAGAAGCATGAATGTAGCCTGACTTCTTAACAGTCTTTGCAGCGCAACAGCAATAATACAAAATTACTTTGTAACTAAGAAGAAAATGTCCTATAAATTAAAAGATGTAGTGTGGTCCCTGCTATAACAATTGCATGTTGTCTTATTTTCTATGGAAATGATCACTAAAGTACATCACAAGATATGAGAAATTTGTCTAACCTTTTCAACTGAGAGACATAAAAAGACTTTTTGTTCATCTGTGGCATTTCCATAAATTTATCAATATAGCAAATACTTCAATCTCCAAAAATCATTATTTGGTATAAAAAACTATCATGTGGTATAAGTAGGCCTATTTGCTCTTACTTGATAGGGTCTTGTCAGAACTTTTTGGAAGAACTTTTAAACCACAATTTTTTACATATAGAAGTTGGTTTGAAGCTTTTCTTTATTTGCTCATTGGAGATGGTGGTGGGGTTACTTTGAAAGCAAGGTACGTACGTATTAAAGTTGCTGTTGGGGGCCCTTTGAAAGCAAGTTACTTACATATTACAGCTGCTTTTGGTGGCCCCTTTAAAAGTAAGGTATTTGCACATTAAAGTTGCTGTTGGGGGCCCTTTGAAAGCAAGGTACTTAAACATTACAATAGCTGTTTGGGGCCCCTTTGAAAGCAAGGTGCTTATATATTTCAGTTGCGGTTGGGGGCCCCTTTACAAGCAGAATACTTACACATTACAGTTTCTTTAAGGCCCCTTCAATGACGTTTAAAAGCAGAGTACTTATACATTTCAGTGGCTGTTGGTGGGCCCTTTGAAAGCAAATTACCTTCAAATTGCAGTTGCTGTTGGGGCCCCTTTGAAAGCAAAGTACCTGCACATTACAGTTTCTGCAGGGGCCCCTTTGAAAGCAGAGTAGATACTTATGATCTGCTTTGTAGTACATTATCTGAGTGAATAATAGCCTAAGTTTTTCCTCAAAAATAAGCAAAATTTACACGCGTAAGACCTCAAGGGGGGGACCGAGGCAAGTGCCTCGCTCGCCTCCCCTTAAACACACCACTGGTGGTAATGTACCTGTGATTTTATGCTGTTTAGGTTTTCATGTTTGTCGTTTGTTTCATGCAATGAATCGCATATGTTGCATCCTGCCAAATTTTATTGCTTCAGTTTAATGCTGTGAAATGAAGTTTTCATGAAGAGTACTGCATAATTCACTTATGCTAATGCAGTGCAGTGAAGCACTGCCATTTTTATAAAATTTTCTTGTTGAGGTTATAAATCATTTGTCACTGGAAATGTGCATTTGTACACATTCCTTAGTAGTTGATCACATAGGTTGCAGTATTTGCGTGTATCAGTCTCATATTGCTATATTTTCTTAGCATGCTGTGTTCAATGTACATTTAACTGTCTAAACTGGAGTGGTTTTTGGTTTCATGATGTGACTTTAGAAGCTGTAAGCGTTTAAGTAAGTTGTAGTATTATAAGTACAACTTGTTGCAGTGAAGATTCAATGTGGAAGGTTAAGCTATATGCTATGTATTAAATTGCCTCCTTTCGCCTCCCATAACCCGATATTTTACTCCTTTTCCAGATTGATTGCCGTTGTGGCCAACACAAATGCACACATCTATGCTAGAGAAGAACAGATCTTAACTTTTAGGATGATGGTGTTGGAAGAATAAGTTTAGAACGTATACAAACTTGAAAATTAAGATTCTGAACAATACCTTCCACGCGTGGTGGCATAAACAGCAATTTTTGGGAGGATTTTAATTAGCTAACATTTTCCAACACAATAAATATCACCATTTGTTCACATATAGCTATGCAGAATATTGATTGCTAGTTGAGAGCGTACGGCTTTGAACCCTGGTAGCCTAATTAGGCATGCAGAAACCTTCATTCGTTTACAATGGTACGTTTTAGTCTTAGCGTATAAGACTTGCTGTTTATACGCTATTTGGGAAAGCAAGATCAAATTTGGGCAAAAATTTTTTGCATCCTCAAAAACATGCACTCCCGTACACTTATGGGAATGGAATTAGCCTTAACAGCATCATTCGGTGTGAAACTATTGGTGTAAGATTTCCTCCAAAATTGCAATTTGCATTGCCTGCACATAAACAGCAAGCTTCTTTCCGATCCAATTGTATATTTTCCGTGGTATTCTTCATGCAGTCTAATGTTCTCTCAGCATTCTCTTCCACAATTCACCGCGCCAATTTCCATATTAACACATTGAACATGTTTTTTTATGATCTGGTGCATCAATTTGAAGAGCAATGAAGAGAGGTTCATGTTGTTTTAATTTCTTAAGCTGTTTTGCCAAGGACATCTGTAACAAATGCCTCTGCCTTGGTTCAACTACACGATAGTTTTGCTTCAGTTTTCAAATCCTAGCAAAATTTTAATGTGAAAGTACAATCAAGTGACTTGTATGAAAGATTGTGTTTGACTTATGGATTTATTTGAGCTATTTCTGAAGCAACAACATCAAATCTGCATCCTTAGCATATACCCCAAATTTATCCAAATGAGATCTAGAAGTTGTAGTTCTTCATTCACGCTTGTGGCCATCTGAATTTATATGTTGCTTTAATACAAAACCCATGTATCCAATTTTAAAGAAGGTTCAGTCTAGGTATGTGCTAGACACTGACATACCAGTTTAGGTATGTCTAGTTATTTAACAGGCTTAAGATAGTTTTTGAAAATTTTGAAAATAAAGGACATACTATTGTCCTTTATCAATGTCAAAAAGGACAAAAGAGGAATTTGAAGGACTGTCCTGTGAGATAACCTACCCGCAAGACATCAAACCAGGAAGATAAACAGGCAAACAACATAAGCGACTCATTAGCGCTAGGCTACACATCCAAGTAATGATGAAGCAGGTTTTTTTAAGGTGTTTTAGGGACCCGATTCGGGTCCCTACAATTGAAAATCAGGTCCCTAGAACCAGCGAAAATTATCATCGGGTCCCTAGAATCGGAGAAAATCGGGTCCCTAGAATGAGAGAAATCGGGTCCCTACAGGTCCATACCGGGTACCTAACGTTTTCCTTAAAAAAAACCCTCGATGAACTATTCCAAATGTTACAAGGTAGTAGATATAACTGTATAGATAGCAATCATAAGTTAAAAAAAAGCAACTTTGATGACATGATACATAAGACAGCAGCTTTTATCACTGGTCGTAGTCCTGGCTCAAGATTTAAACCAGGGGTCAGAAAGCTACGGGTCGGATACGGCCCGCCTAGCGGTTTTATATTTCATGATTCTGCCCTCCTTGCAACTTCGTGTATTGCATACTCAGAAGGAAATATTTACCGGAAACTGCACTGTGCTTTAAATGTACTGTATGGCGTATTTTGGACTTTCGTTATCAACTGTGAAAATAAGGAGTTAAACAGGGGCGTCTGCAGAAATTTTTCCAGGGGGGCAACGTCGACCTTGCTTATCCTTTTCAGGTTGCTGACGATGTAATGCAAATGGAAGTACACAAAACGCTTTACCCTTTCTACACCACAAAGAAAATTCCCCATGTTATAGCAACAGTCACAAAATTGCTCTTCGTTGGCAGAAATAGCCAGGTTATTACGATAATTTACGCAATAGGGTATCTGCATATTTTCAAAGCGGGATATTTCTTTTCAAAGAAACATTGCCATAATCGTTAACGGAATCACAAATTATTACTTTATTTTACCTAGCAACACTTGTGAATGTCGCTTAGAAACAAGAGCTAGAAATGTCTGGGATCTCGTGCAAAATCATCAACCAACCTTTCAATGAAACCTTGCTCGTTTTTGTTGATTCTTTCACGGTGCATGCTCATCGCACATGCCTGGGCGTTGGAAGGGGATGGGACAGTGGGCCTTGGCCTCGCCCCTGGATTTTGAAATTTGACATTTTCCTATTACATTTTTAGCAAAAAAAGTTGTTTCCTTAGTTTCGAGAGGTGACGCTAAAAATTACTTACTTTTCCCCTTCCATGGCAAAATTTTTGTGGCTACCTCTGGAAAACAGCTCCCCCGGAAAAAAGTATTTCCGACGCCCATGCATGCATGAACGGACAAGCGCTATCGGAAGCAAATATACTATATTGTCGATCGAATCCACGCTTTCACTCTTCGCAAAGTACCAAATGATCTCTCTACGGTGCATGTCGTTTCTGAATGAATTAGGGCAATACCTATCAGTGACGGACAGCTGGAAGCAAATCAGCGTGCTTCAGCCTTCCGTGAAATTCTCCATAGCTACTGTTTTTCTTACCACAATGGATTTTTCAAATTTGTGAAAGCATTGCTACAAACTCACTCATGCTTCTTTGCACTTATTACGCCATCAGCATTATTGTCTCGCTGCATTACCTGCCGAGATTTTTTGAGTTCAACAGCCACATGCGGCAAAAGACCGACTACCGTAAGCCAGGGCGGCCAAACTTTCTGACCGGAGGGCCGAATTCGCGACTGCCTGCCCACTGGAGGGCCAGATACAGTGCGATTTGCATGACAGACTGCAGCCAATGCTGTTGTACTGCTGTCCACAGTCGGCAACGTGGTGCTTGAAAAAAATGTGCAAGGTTTTGGCGGGCCGGATTAAACTGGTCGGCGGGCCCGATGCGGCCCGCGGGCCGTAGTTTGGCCACCCCTGCCGTATGCTTAACTTGAAGTGAACCTTCGAAGATTTGTTTTCCATATTATTGTTAAGCAATAAAAAACAATCCGGTCGCTAATCACCGCCGGATTTAGATGGTGGGAGCCTGGGGCCCAGGCGTGTTGGGGGGCTCATGTGCGGATACAGAATGTTTAGGTAGGAGATGATCGATGAAGTTATTAGTATTCCTCGGATCATTAATATTTATGACGTAATATCGTGACGTCACATAAGTTAACTCAACTGTATCACAATCAATAGGAACAATATTGGAAACTTTTTGATACAACATGATATGTGACAGTGATTAGCAATTTGTGAAACTGTTACAAAGCCCGTCACCAGGAGCATCGCATCTTCTTTTTTTATTTACGTCAAAAACTTTTTGAAATTTTTTTTCGAAAAATTTTGTAGGCGATCCAACGTTTTCGTCATCTCCTCTAAACGCCAACCTCGATCAGCAGCAAATTTTACGACATATACCAAACGTTGCAGAAGCGGCTTCCAATATTGTTCCTGTTGATTGACCTTATAGGCTAGTTCTGTATCAATTCTTTCAAGCGATTTACATCTGCGGCTAAACGTAATCGTGGCATCTACGTGTTTCATTAATTGCTCGTGTTTCCTCAGCCGTCAGGCGCTCAAGAGCGTACTTCCAGTCGTAGAATCCCTTTCCAACAAGAAAATGTGCGCATTTGGTCGTATCTGCCCACATCAGTCAAAGTGAAACAATAAACATAGCCTTGTGAAGAAGAAAAACAAAGCCAGTTTCTGTCAACTACTTCGCAGTTGTGGTTCTCGTGACAAACAAGATTTATGGTGCATTTACATTACGAATTGCTTTTCTGTGTTGTGGAACATCATGGTTCAAAAATAACTTTTCATAGCGATGCCGAAGGTTACCTGTTTCATTTTTTAACCGATAAGCCTCATATATTGGCTAGCCAGAGACGATATCTTTGCCTCCCGTGATAGCGGCAGCCATCTCATCCATCGTGTTTTTCGATGATGCTTCTTGAGCAGTGTTCCCTATAAGGTGCGCAACTGCGCAGTACCACCAGACAGTTTGCGCAGTGCTACCTCGGTCTCGCGCACCTCCAACATACTAAGTTTAATATCGCATAGCCCTTTCAATGCTGGGAACGTTCACTGTGTGCGCAGTGCTATCTCATTATGGCGCACTTCCAACATTTTAAGTTTAATACGATATACAAGGATATCGCACAGTCCTTTTAACGTTGGGAACGCTTCACTGTTGTGTCTGCATGGTTGCGCAGTTACATGCGTTCCGAGAGCAACAAAACAAACATTTGCTTAGCGTAGAATTTTCTTAGAGAGAACACTGTTTTTGATGTTCATCTGCTACTGGTGCTGCACCACTGGTCAAACTAGGTTTATTCTCATTGTTACGTACAACTAAGTCTGTCACAGCATGTTGCTCGATTTTCTCTCCCCTTACAGCAGGGTCTCCAAGCTTTTTTATCCGACGGCCGAATAAGCTGATACACAACAGTTCATGGGCCGGACATCTTACGCAATGTGATTGTTTCGGGATATGTTATTTTAACAAATCAACAAGTTTTTCATAAATATATTATTTTTTCATTTTTGACAAAATGTCTTCGTGGGCCGTAGTTTGGGGCCCCTATCTTACAGGATCAGCGGAAATGTCTCTGCTGGGCTTGATTGTCACTGCAGAAAAATAGTCTTCAATTTATCCCTTGACTTGGCTGAAACTTCTCTCATTTTACCTCTTATGTTTTTTATGTTTTTTAGCACCACTTGGACAAGCTCTACAGTTGTTAAGGTGTGGATACCCCTTTCTTCTGCCCATGTTTATTTGTTAATAAGCTTGAGAACAGGGTTGCCGTATATTCATCAGAAAAAGGACTTACGCCTGTCACTTAGTTGACTGTATTGTTTACACTTAACAATTCAAATAACAAATATTCGTAAGTTTTGAGCGTTTAAATAAGACGTCCGGCGTGGACGATATTTCAGTAAAAACATATAAAACAAAATCCTTATAAACTTTTTATTTTTGAGACAAGTTTACTCAACCGAAACATAAATACATTTAACAACTTGTAGGCCCTCAGGCCCTCCCATAAACTAAGCTACGCCACCAGCTCGTATCCTGTTGTAGTTGAGCAGTCATCCACATCCGGATTCACCATAATTTCTCAAGTCTTTCCTGAGCAGTGCCGTACGCAGAAAATTTTCATGGGGGGGGTTTTGGTTCAGGGTCATATGGTGGTCATTTGGTGTGCGCTGTTTGTGACGACACAATTTGACGTCATTTTCACGTTTCCAAACCAACGTTTCGGCGAAGTTTGTTGCCATAAGATGCATATTTTCTTACATCCACTCCCCTTATTTTGTGTGTCATTGCACTGAATATAAACTATCAGCGCTCCAGTTAGGATATCGGAGAAAAACAAACTCAACGCTACGACACAGCAGTTCATAACTGCAAATATATCAGGCTGCGTGCGAAAACAGGGGAGTGAAACACACTCATCACTGCGTCAGAGCAATTTAAAACTGCAAAATGAGGTTGCGCTAAGGTCTCGTCAAATACGAGCAGTTGAGCATTGAAGGTGTGCGGTTGGACTG
>Ga0210059_1016497_pt1 | contig 10652 bp, 4 predicted proteins | sample Ectturendosymbi2_FD_188042 | JGI IMG/M metagenome (GOLD analysis project Ga0210059, IMG submission 188042) | Ecteinascidia turbinata endosymbiont from Florida, USA - Sample 2 (SPAdes) (version 2) | ecosystem: Host-associated > Tunicates > Ascidians > Unclassified | place: Key West, Florida... | reverse complement strand
AGGCAGGAGTTTGGTGACTCCTGCCTTAAACCCTAACCTAAGATAATATCAAACCAAGGGTTCACAACCTGGGATGCATGTACCCCTAGGGGTAGATTTTCCTATCTGAAAGGGCACATTTGAGGTTAGCAATGGAAGAGAAAAATTTTGTTTGCATATTATTCATTTCGAAATACATAGGTCAACATCAGCGAGTATTATTTTCAAAATCAGTAGATGCTTATTGGTACAGTAAATGGATTTTTTATTTTCCTCAGGCTTTTTGTCATAAGAAATTTTAGGGGAACATCCTCATATAACGAAATACTGAAGGGGTACATGGCCGTAGAAAGTTTGGGAATTCTTGTCCTAAACCTAAACCTCGGCGACAGACTATAAATGAAAATGTTGGTTGCTTTGATTGATTCCTAACGTGGTTCACTGATTTGCGTGGAAACAAATGAAACGGAACGTTGGTCGAATGGTAAAATGGAGAGAACAGCAGAAAAAAATTCTTTGTTAGATTATGAAACTTTCTAAAAAACAAAAATTTTTGGCAAGCAGACTGCAGCGGCCCGTAGCGGCCCGGAATGACGTCATCGCTGAACAAATTGCTAGCGGACTGTTTCAAAACCTTAGCGGACGGCCCGAAGACTGGACTGTTAGCGGCCTGTGCCATCTCTAATTGGTAGAGGGTGTCATGGTAAACAATAAAAATTTTTTAGAGTAATTTGAGTCAGTCACAATTAAAATGTCAGTAAAAGCTACCGAAAATTGTACAGAAAGCCTGATCGCTAAAGGTGTTGATGTTTCTGATGTTGTTGTGTTGATTCCGACTGTCTGGTTGGATACTGACTGTCCACAAAATTTTCAAAGAAACTGTGCTAGCCAAGTTGAAACAACAAGGTCAAGTGCGGAGAACTGGTTTGCGAGTTTTTTGGAATGTACTGATGTGACAGAAGCCGAACTGGAGGCTATGTCGACTGAGTCAGGAGAGGACAATTTGTTGTTTGACCAGATAGACTACATTGTGCAAGCCATTAACTCTATACATCTTGATTGGCCTCAATGTCCCATACTGAGACTGCAGAATCGATTGCAGGCCAAGGGTTTAAGTATAGATGTTTTGGAACAAAATCCCCTATTTTTTAAAGTGCTTAAGCAGAAATTGTACAAAGAATTTCAGAACTCCTTTTTCTGGTACTGTCCACTTCTGCAGTACGTGACCATACGTAATTTTCAGTGGCATGTTATGTGACTCTGGGAATTTCTTGTAAATACATTGATAGATTAAAACACTTATGAGTGGTTGCAAATATTAATCAATGTGTAAACGGATTGTAAAGCACAGTTAAATTTATAAATTACAGAACAAGCAAAGGAGTAAATACTTACTGTAAAACACTTTTGTGTAGATCATTTGAGAACTTATACAGTTAAAATGACAATCAATTCCACGAAAAATTGTATAGAAAAGTTGATAGTTGAAGGAGCAAGCGCGGCTGAAGTCATGGAAATGACTCTATCTATTGTGCTGACACCTGTGCCATTATTTAGTGATCATGTGGACCGAGCGTGTCAAGTTGTTGAAAATGATTTAGCCGACTCAAGTCTAAAGACGTTGTTTGAGAATTATTTGCAGGATACTGGTTGCACGAAATCTGAAGTTCAAGCAGTTGTGTTAGGCCTTGAACAAGAACGCTCAATGACTGGCAAATTAGCTTTACAAGTAATTAGAAGTGTGAAGTTTGATTGGGATCAATGCCCTACAAAGGTGCTGGAAGATAATTTGCAGGAGAAGAACTTGGAATTGGAAATTCTGGATGATAACCCAGTGTTGTTTTCAGTGTTCAAACGAAAATTGTATAGCAAATTTCGAGATTCCTTTCAAGCATATCGACCACTGCTCGAACTTGTAAATATTAAATTTTATCGTTGGCAAGTAATTTGGTTTTGGGAATATTTAGTAAATATTCCTAAAACAGCAGACACCTATGAGCACATTTATACCCTGATCAATTTGTAAACACAACGCGATTTAGACTGGACTAGTGCATAAAATTGAAAAGTGATTATATAGTTAATTAAGATAAGGAAAAAGGTATAAAATGTGTAATAGCCTCCTTGCAGGATGATTTTCATATCACTTATTACCCCGCTTTATCTTTTAAGTAAATAGGGTGCATGAGTTCGTCAAAATGTCTTTAAGGGTGCACCATAACAAAAAAGGGTGGAGAGCACTGGTCTAGAAGAGCCACAAAAAATATGTCGGCGACCCGCAGTTCGCCCAACATTGGTATAATCATACATGGCTAACCGTTATCAGCAGTCTCTCCCTCGCTGCATCACCTGCCAAGATGTCTGCGTTCAATAGTTACATGCGGCAAAACGCCTACCACCGTAACTTGAAGTGCATCTTCGAAGATTTGTTGCCATGTTATTGTTACGCAACAAAGGCCAATGGTAGAACAATTCGCTCCCGAGATTCGCAATCTGCCTCTGCAGGCAAAGAAGCAAATTTAATCAACTACAAGCTCATCACTGCATGTTACCAGAACAGTGAATCTGACTCTTTTGTAGTGTGAGTGTCACATCGGCAAACAAACTGTTATTGCAAGAATTAACCCAACTGATCAGAATTAAACTGCTGATTTAACGTTTTCTACTAATTTCAGCTTCATACTTCCAATATCCAGGGGGGGAAATGCCCGTTTTGCCCACCCCTCTGCGGACGCCCATGGTCATCAACATCCCCCATCAACTCACCGTCAAAATCAACAACCCAGCTTATCATGTACTTGGGAAATATTGAATGCAGGCAAGAGGGCTTCAATTAAAATTTTGCTGGATCAAAGTTATCTGCTGTAGCCTATATGTTCATCAAACGAACTTGATCGTAAATTCAAGCACAAAACTGGGGGGACAAAGCAGGGGCCAGACAAAATCTGGGGGGGCCATGGCCCACACAGGCCTCTCTTAGAATCGCCACTGTTTATGTATGTTAAAACGTCGTATGTTATCCCCATCTTTAACTAAAAATAGTATATATACTACATATACCAGGCTATAATAATCAATTTGATAATATGATGTCAGTGATATAAAAAACGTTTCATTGTTCACTTCACGTTTCAGTACTGGTTTAATCCTCATAGTATGAATAAAAGGCTTCAAACTTTAACTATGTCGGCACTTGCGCGGAGCCCCCCATAAGTGCGGGGACTCATTTTGAAAAAATATCTTAAAACAGGCTTAAAATTATGGTTGAGAAGCCCTGACTTGCAGTCTTCATCGTGACCTGCGCACTTCGTCGCGCTGTTGTGTTGGACCTCTTCCAAAACATGTGCATAGTGCTATTCCTTGCCTTTATTCGTTACCAACAGAACCGTCGCCAGAAAGTCTTCAATTGGGGACTTTACGTTTGTGCAGGGGGGATTGACATCCTAAAATTTCACAAAAACTTAACTGATTTATAGTGCTTCATATTTCTGATTTATGGTGCTTCATATTTCAAGAATTGGAGGTTTGTTTGGGGGGCTAAGCCCCCGTTGCGACAGGACTGATTAGCAACAGATGTCTATTTCAAAACCTGTATTACCAAACCAAGCCAGGTGGGACATAGGCCTTTTTTTAATGCTCAGCGGTGATTACAACTTCTCACGTTCGACGGTGAGTTGAACAACTCTATTCAGTACAGCCACGGCCTACTTCAGATATCTTAAGTAGGCCGTGGAACAGCGATTGCGAAGTTGTGCAACTGTTTTGATTAACGCCCCCTTTTAATAAAAGCATTCACCGCAATCATATCTAAACATATCGTTTGCCTATGCGTTAGGTTTTCAGACTAAGGTTCTTGCCTCAAATTCATCAAAATGAGAGCAACACCTCTTCTAAACTTTACTTGTTGAAATGAATTTTTCTATGACTGCAAATGTTAAGCAAACCGTTGAACAAAGGAGACTTTTGCGAAACTTACGTTGCCTATCGGCTGGCTCTGATTCACTCTATTGCCGTTCAAACGAACAATCTGATCTCAAAGTTACCCACGAAAACACACCAAATGCACCACCCTGCTTCAAGAGCGTCATTTTCTGACACCATTATGTCACGCAGAAAAACAGCCGTTATATTGAAACTGAGCAACGTTATCTTTGCAGGGTTCTTTACTTCAACACCCAAAATTAAATGTTGGTAAGCCCACCTAATGACTAGGCTACAGCTAATGGCACTTATTGAAAATATCACCGCTAAACATTAAAAAATAGCATGAGATGTGTCAAGAAAAGTTTTTTTTAATGATTTTGGCGACAGCAAAGGCGGCATGCCACTGCCTGAAATTTCTTCTTACCGGGGCAGTTGAGGCGAGCGATCTTGCCCAAGGGGCGCTATGGCGTTACATTCAGTGTCGATTAATTGGACGCACAACCTTCCAATTGTGAGGCGGACGCTCTACCACTGAGCTATCGTCATTACAGCGCAATCTTCATCGCCAAAGCCTAGGTGTCAGGTGATGTGTGGCAGCCTGGATATGACGCCACATGTAAATAAATGGTCACAGCTAGATGGTGCCCATGAGTAACAAGTCACTGTGATAGTCACCACAAGCGAATTATCGTAAGTCACTTATCCCTATATAATGATATTGCAACCTAGTAGTAGTAGAGTGAATTCGAGGGAGATCTATTGCTGCTGGTTGCTTTCCTGTTAGTCAATGCCCTGAATTGCCATCTTTCGCTTGTGCTTGTCTCAGTAGTTCAAGGCGGTGCAGTCAACTGCAACAGACGTTATGATGCGACGGTGGGGCGTTACTGAGGAACCAATGATACGAGGAAAAGGGTTAAGCTAGCCTTGACTATTCACCGTGATTTCATGCAAAACTTTATCAGATTTTGAGAGTAGGGGCAATAAAAACCGCAGCCCTGATGTTTGCTGGTCCGCAGTCGAATGTCATCTCTTTCCTTTGTTCAAAGGTCTTTTCACTGAGATGGTGGAAATGGCTTTGGCGAGGAAGGTGTAGGGACTGGGGGACAATTGCCACACAAATAAGTGTATTCAAAACCCTAACTTCAAGACAAACACTGGAGAACTTTCGTACATTGGGTTTTTGTCCTGGGCTTTGAATGAACGTTTTAAAAATTTGCTCAATCCACAGCCACATGTCGTGTTTTTATAGGCTAACCTACCAGTCTACGGCTTCTAAACACGTAAATTGAAAAGACTTGGAACTTTTAAATCTTTCAAATATTCATTAAATAATAATAACGAAAAGCAAAAACTTTTAAACCCTTTCAAAAATGTATTTTTGATCAGCAAAGTGCCGCCCGGGACCCACGGCCCCCTGAGCCTCCCCCTTGCCACTTGTTCAGGATCAACAACAAGGTTTGAAAAGGTCTGAAAAGGTCTAGTTTGATTGCAGTTCGAGAAAAACAAGACGGTTTCATGAATCGCTTCTGTTCAACTCCGTGTACTACATATTAAGCTTAGCTTGGCACTGTATGAAATTGCCTGTTTCATGTAACAATTTATCTTCTCTGGAAAGTAGATTGATACAATGAAGTGAAAATTTGCAACTGTAAATATACAACACAAAATTCGAAGTAGAAGACTAAATTGGTTTCAGAAAGTGAGGTAAGGTCCAGAGTTTCATTTGCGCCTCTAACCATCTACATACGCCAAAACATTTTCTAATGACAGCCAAAAATGTCAAAAGTGTATCATACTACCTTCCCTACCTAATTATTTTTGATAAGTTATTATATAGGAAGGTAAGTGTGGGATCGATGGAACATGTTTTGTTAGCTACAGCAGTGATCTGGATATGGAGTTGAACCAACACAGCCACTTGCCTAATCTTGGATGAAACATTATTTAACCAGTAGGACAAAGAAAAATTCAAACAGTGCTTGTCCAAATGATTAGAACACCAAATTCCATCTCTATTCTTTGAAAGTTAAATTTATGTTTTGAAATTTTCGGGCGAGGGGGGCAATGGCCCCAAATGCCTTCCCCTGGTTGCGCGCCTGATGCTCGGTGTCCAGTGTTGGTTTGATACACTACAATTAACATGAAGAGATGTTTCTGTACAAAAAATAACCGCAACCATTCAGTAGGTTTGCTTAGAAGCAATGCAACCCGCAGTTGTCTCTGAATGTTTTTGTCATCTGAGAGCTCAGTATTCTTTCAGTTGACTGCATCACCTTGAACTACTGAGGCAAGCACAAGCGAAAGATGGCAATTCGGGGCATTAACCAAGAGGAAAGCAACCAGCAGCAATAGAGATCCATCACTGACTTCACTCTACTCCTCGGTTGCACTATCATTATATAGGGATGAGTGAACTACGATAATTCGCTTGTGGTGAATATCACAGTGACTTCTTACTCATGGGCACCATCTAGCGGTGACCATTTATTTACATGTGGCGCCATCTACCAGCGGCCACACTATCCAGTACAGCTCCCAGATATTTGTAGTGGTTAACATATTTTAGATTTTTACCACCCAATGTGTCAGTAATGACTGTGCTTTTTGCACTCTAATCCTCAAACGTCATACACACAGTTTTGCTGTAGTTGAAAATATTTCCACATCATTCTCCATAAGCTTGACACACAGATAAAAATTATCTTCACAACATTTCCGAAAATGAGAACTTTTCGGTTTTAATCAAGATGCAGACTGAAAGATCAGGACAGAGTAAAAATTAGTATTCTCATACCAGCACCTGTTTCCGTACTGAACTAATGTAGTCATGGCTTTAGTGTGAAAGATGCATAGGCTACCACAGTAGTAAATCTGCCTAATTTTCGTCAAGTTTTGCAAATTCGTTCTAGCCCTATTCTTCTAGCACAGGGGTTCCCAACCTGGGGTACATGTACCCCTGGGGGTACATTTGCCTATTCGAAGGGCTACATTTAAGGTTAGCAATAGAAAGTAAAAATATATCTACATGTTATTTATTTTTAAATATTTATACATAGGCTATATGACTTAAAATTATTTTCAAAAGTCATTATATGTTTATTGTTAAATATATCTGTGAAAAATCATGAGAAAATATTTTGTCATAAAGAGTTTTAGGGGTACATGTTCACCTGTCAAAATTCTGAAGGGGTACATCCTTATCTGTTGAAATGCTGTGGGGGTACATGCTAATTTGTCGGAATGCTGAAGGGGTACATTGTTAGAAAAAGGTTGGGACCCCCTGTTCTAGCATGTGCTTGAATTTCTATGACAAATGAAGATCCCAAACCAGGTGTCTTGTGCCTTTGGCGCATAACGGATCAGGTGTGTTTGGGGCAAAACGGCTTTTTCTGGCATCCATGAGTTGTGTGAAAGTTTTCAGAAGCACTTTTAGGGCTATGAGCTTTCAGGACTTGCACTGGTTGCAAACGATAGGGTCTTGTAAGGCGTCATTTGGAGCCAAAATGGTCTCTAGCAGAGATGAGAGGACTGTGAAATTTTTCAGTCCAAGTCCAGTCCTGATCCGATAAAATTGAATCCGATACAGTCCTGATCGGTGACATTTTCAAAAATCATCAGTCCGATCCAGTCCTGATCTGCCAATGTAAAATCATGTATTTTCATTTTGCCTCATGAGGCAAAATAGACACAGCCTTTTGGCATTTCCAAAATTCAACAAGGAAGTGTCTGTTTGGCATCAGAGGGAAATGCACTGCTGGAGTTATTTTGCCATTAGGAGATTCCGATTGCTTGGATTGGTCAAGTGGCAAGGACGACACACATGCATTAGCGCAAGGTCCTTGTTACATGACCTAAAACCCTAAATCTCAAACCAAAACCAAACCAAAACCTAAACCCAAAACCTAAACCCAAAACCTAAACCCAAAACCTAAACCCAAAACCTAAACCCAAACCCAAACCCAAAACCCAAAACCTAAACCCAAAACCTAAACCCAAAACTTAAACCCAAAACTTAAACCCAAAACCTAAATGCAAAAGCTAAACCCAAAATCTTAGTCTAAAAGTTTAACCTTAAACCTAAACCCGAAACTTAATCTGTAAATCTAGACCCTAAAAGGAAACCCTAAACTGAAACATACACCCTAAACGTAAACCTTAAAGGAAGTGACTATTCGTCCACCTGTCCTGACGCAATTCAAATAAAAGGGTCACTTTGTCATTGAAACCGTGTGGATCGTATAGTGTAATGGTTATGCGATACACCTTCTATGCTGTAGGTTCGAATCTCACCTTGCCACCTTTGGTTTTGTTTTTTTCTTTCGACTTTCCTTTGGGGTTAGCTTAGCTTAGGTTTAAGTTAGCATTTGGTTCGGATTAGGTAAGGGCTACGGTTAGGGTTAAGGTTAGGTTTTGGGTTTATCTTTTACATTTACTTCGTTTCTACCAAGCCTACTGCACTCTCGTCATGCGTTACTGTCATGTTACAGAAGACGGTGGAATAAGGCTTCAAATTTAAAGATCTGCAGGTGGTTCTAGAGCCACTGCCAACCTTAAAACCTTAAACCTAAACCCTAAACTTTTTGAAGTACATAATAAAAAACACTCCTATCAAAGGTGTAACCTCTGTGTGCTAAGCCAGAGAAAACGGTGAGAGCAGAACCAATGCAGAATCGCACAGCAGGCATAGACACTAACCACTAAACTATGTTCACTTTGCTACTAGAACTCAACGTTATATGTGAACAAAGGTGGATACTGTTCGATTTGCAAAATATTCCCAGCAGAGATTTTGCATTTGATGGCAACATATGCATTACCATTTAGCATAGGCTACCTATGAAATCGGATCACAACCAAAATTTTTGATATATTCAGAATAATCACATTAAAATAAAAATTTTTCTCCGTCCGATCCAGACCTGATCCGCCAATTCTGAAAAAAATGCAGTCCGATCCAGTCCTGATCCGGCCAAAATTGACTTCAGTCCTGATCCGTGCTCACCTTTGGTCTCTAGTAGGTAGGTGCGTTCAACACTTGACTAGCACTCATATGACACTTTACTAAACCTTTTTCCCAAGCCGTGGTACTGGGATCAACCTACAAAGACACTAAAACGTGAAACAAGACTATCAGGTGCAGCAGAAATGCAGCTAAACAACAGTTTGTTAAGAAATGTACAACGTTAGTAATGGTGATCCGTTTTGCCCCTAACAAAAATAATCAAAAGGTCGTAGACGAACAAGCGCTTTGATGAGGCACTAACTGCTATATCAAGATTTCTCTTAGCAATTTGAAAGTTTAAGCAATTTGCAGGGTTCAACAGTACTCTGATGTTATAAAGTTTCATGAAGGATAATTGAGACTAAATTTTGTTTCTGTCTAAGACAAAATAGTACACGAAAAAACAGATAAAATCCCGTAAAATACGAACATTTTAAACTACAGTATCTCCCACGCTTTGGCACTTCCAGCATATTTGTGGTTAAATACCATTACGAAATTTTCGATCAGATAACCTGTCTCAAGATAAATCTTGTAAGGAGATAATTTACCAATAGCACAAAGAAAAATTCCAATAGGATTTCTTAAAAATCATTAGAATATAGAATTTCATCTTTATTCTTTGAAAGTTTCTACAAATGTCAAAATTGCTATGCAATGTTTTGAAAATTTCGGGGGGGCAAATGCCCCAAATGACCCCACCTGGTTGCGTGTCTGGGTTCAGAGGTTAGGTTTAGCGGTTAGCATTAAGTTACGATTAGGGTTAGGTTTAGCTTTACCTAAAAACTACTTGTTTTTCGAACACGGTTACATTTTGCACAGATGCTTCCGGGGCTTGTGAACGTTGTAAGCATCTAAGAAAATGCAAATGGCAATGAAAACAGACAATGCTGTTATTAAGGTGGAGTAATAACCATGTCATTCACGCTTCTCAAAGAAGATATTTTTTTCATAAGACTAAAGTCGTCAGATTAGAAGAGAATAGCTACTAATAACAATCTCACTACAACTTCATAAAAAAATCTTTAACACGAAGATCTATACAATACACAGGACCAAGGCTCTGGAACAATATTCCTAAAGACTTAAGAAACAAATCATTCCTAGCCTTTTGTCCAGCATACAAAAAATATTTACTGGATCAAGTTGTGTTGTAATGTATCTGTCTATCGGGAAATAATTTTTTTAATTTTTACTTGTATGCTCCAGTTCTGTTTAATGTTAACGATTCTTTTGATTTTGCTAGTCGATGCAGCTAATTTTTCACTGAACTAAAACTTAACAAAAACGTGCTCTATTTGTCGCAGTGTCCAGTTTCACAAATTTATCGGCCCCTTGGTCTGCTTAATGCGCTAAATTACATTACATTGCTGCCTGTTGTTTTTTTTACGCGTTGTGTGTCTTTTATGTTGCGTTTTGTTTACGTTTGTTTACTCTTGTTTATGTGCCTTTTGTTTTGTTTGTGTTGCGTTATTAGGGACTTGATTCGATGACCTTGCGGTCCGTCGCCCCATAACAGTAAACTTTAAAGATTAAGCACGTAAGATCAACACAATCAAAAGCTTTAGATATGTCAAGGAAAACTATTCTTGAAGAGAGATTTGAATCGTAGGCTTGGTATAAATATGAACGTTTTAACTCCTGTGACAGAACCAACCAAATGGATCAACAGCTTGGTCGTTGTAAAGAAGCCGAACAAACTTCGCATATGCCTAGATCCGAAAGATTTAAACAAGGCGATTAAGCG
>Ga0210059_1016495_pt1 | contig 10653 bp, 8 predicted proteins | sample Ectturendosymbi2_FD_188042 | JGI IMG/M metagenome (GOLD analysis project Ga0210059, IMG submission 188042) | Ecteinascidia turbinata endosymbiont from Florida, USA - Sample 2 (SPAdes) (version 2) | ecosystem: Host-associated > Tunicates > Ascidians > Unclassified | place: Key West, Florida... | reverse complement strand
ATGGCGTTGCGTCGAAAAGATCAATCACTCACGCGATTCTTGGCTTGTTTTAAGAAGCCTACAAGCCGACTTTTCATATCTATAGAGCTATCCTAGAAAGTTTCTTTTATGCCTATAGCGCCATCGTGGATAGTTTCGTGATAATTTCTGTTTTTCTTGAGAAACATTATATTCCACAGCCCACACTCGGCAGTATTGTTGTTGACTAACATGCTACATTTGTGCCAGATTACGCCAATGTTTTGGGCAAGGGGTTGCTATTTTTGGTGTGATAAACCGTGTACCTGCAACTACATCTGCACACAACGTTGTTTGTTACTCCGCAGTTGCGCATATCTTTAATTCCCTCGGTAAATTTGGCTTTCAGGCCTGAATCGAGCTTCAAAAACAAATGCCGGGCTCGAACCGGGCTCGGGCTTGTGATTTCGAGCTCGGGACGGGTTCAGGCTTCAAAATGAGGCCCTTCTACAACTTTTTGTGGGTATGTATGCAGGGGCCAAACAAGGGGAGATTGAAAGGATACATCCTCCACCCACCAACAGTAAAAATATATTGTAATCATTTTGTGAAGTAGGCTACGCTAATTTTAGGCCAAATGTTTTTGCTGCAGGTAAGAGGATATCAGTGGAGATTTTGGTAGGGGTGGGGCTGCATGCATGATGCCCAGTAGCATTAAAATGGTTTGTAGCTTTTTCAAAAAACGGGAATGTGCAAGAGGAATATTTATCGTCTTTGTAACGTTAAGCGTCTTGAACAAGACATGAACTCGCGCTGTAACCCACACTTATAAAATGCATGAAAACTGAAGCGTTCTACTGTAAGAGTGATATGCACGTGCGGCCAATGCGATTCAGCATTTTGTGCACTCAAACTGACAGCTCCGATAAAACCCAAATGATGTGTTTTACTATATTGCTGTGCTTGTTTACATCCAAACACGATATAAATGGAAGCAGGCTGAACTATAGTACCGTGTGCAGCAACAAATTTAAGTATATTAATATGCAAATCATCTGCAAAGACAAAACAAACCGTGATTAGTGTTGCTCTCAAAACACCTCCAAAAATAAGATTGAAAATCTGTATATAAAACGTCATTTCTGCATCGAACCGATGACTATGTTGGTCTCATACCAAGCTGACCCCTCACATTTTGCAAAAAAATTGCGCCCATGCTTGAATATTTTCCGCGCGTCCTTGAAAATTCTTGAATATTTTTAAAATTTTTCATTTAAGAACTATTGATTACGTTGAACATTCAAGAATCAAGAATAAACAATGTAAATGAACAGAACAATGTGCAAAGTTGCTCCATCTTAAAACAGATGTGTAGTAAAAAGTACATTATTGAAGAAAGGTTGTGTCGTTATAATACGGTTTATTTATTTTTCAATTTCGTACATGGTTAACATAGCCTGACTTGCCCATACGTGATTCAAGCTTTCTGAAAATAGCCCACAGTAGACCGTACCCAGTGGCGTGTAGAGGGTGGGGGGGCAAACGGGGCGACTGCCCCGGGCATCCAAAGCAAGTTGGGGATCCAAAGAGTGAAACTGCAAATATCAAAACGCTGTAGCAAGATGATTTTTCCTTTTGTAAGGCTACTAACACATGCTGCATGGATTTAATTTTTCGAAACTTGTTTTCTTTGTCAACGCTAGTTTTTACGCACTCAAACGCCAGTATTCTCACCATCCTCAATACTAGGGACCTATACTCTAGGTGTGCGGCGCACACCCGATCAAACAGATAGTGACATGACTTTGCCCTTTGCCCAGATCAAGCTATGAAGGGAAAATCACAAACAAGGATCGAAAAATAATTACGGCCGTTAAATTGATTTTGAGCCAAATTTCAAAACTGTCCTGTTTCAACTTGCTTGGTTTAGCTGACTTTTTGATGCATCATTCGTTTCCCGTTTCGTTTTTTGATGTGGCGGCAACCTTGGGTGCGCGCTAGTGCAGCTTCACACCTGTGCTTGCAATACGTGCATTATTTCAAGCTTCGTCACTAATTGGCAGTTCAGGCGGATTCAGTCCCATCGCCACGGGGATGCTTTGGTGGGCTTCGCCCCTACAGACAAAGCCCCAAGCCCCAAAATTAAAATACGAAACAGTATAAATCAGTGGAGATTTTGACAAATTTTTAATATCAAGTCTTCCCGCACAAAAATAAAGCCCCTCTAGTGAACACTTTCTGCCGACGGTTCTGGGCGGATTGATCATAACACCTCACAGAAACGCTTATCTGTTTTGTCCCCCCAGTAGTTGTACTGTACATATAACAACCACATAAATACTGTAAAAACGAAAGTTTTCTTGCGTACTTTATACGCATTTTCATTTCTTGTGTAGGCTAGTTCAGAAAGTTTCAAACTGTCAACCCTGGGTGTCCACTGTCCACCATCCCAGCCGCATACCTTCTCTGCTTGACTGCTATCGAATTAAAAGATCATCATACGCCACTCCATTGCTAAATACTAGAATTTGTTAGGGGGCATACACTCAAGGAGTCGTCCCGGGCATCGCCAGACCTCTTCACGCCACTGACCGAATCTCATTGTAAAAAACGTCCTTGAAAAAATGTCAAGTGATTTGGCAACCCTAGTTGGTGCTGAAAGACTACCACGATCAGCAATTTCTAAAATTTGGGCATGTTCTTTCGGCACACATGGGTGAAGTTCTGGGACATCACACTTCAACAAGCAACTCTTTACAAACTGGACTTTTCCTACGGTAGGAAATGCTGCAACCAATATACCCGCTTACGAAACAGATTACACTGGCATCACTCTCCGAACCAGGTGTGGATCCAACCAGTAATTTTAGGGGGAGAGATTTCAGTAATATTTGGTAGTAAAGTCTCATAACGGCTTCGCTACTGCAAGAGAGATGAAGTACACTTCACAACACTACTGTGACAAAACAGTGGACGACAAAAACAAAATTCCATTTCACAAAGACAAAGACCTCTTGCCTTTTGCAAGTACTGCAAGGCAATATTGCTCCATATCACATACGTCCAGCGGAGCACACATTTCATCTCTTTTTCGAATTACTGTAAAAAATGAGTCAGTAATAGTATAATTACTTAACTGAAGTAAGAAATGGAATAAATACAGAAGTTTACCGAGCGCACATATCTTGTAAATGGTCATTACCAGAAATTGTCGTAATGTCCACTATCAAATGTCATTTACTCTAGGATTAGAAAACGTTTTTATCGACATTCGCCTGTTCAAAAAACTATCAACTGCAGCCACACACACCTTTGGTAGGATCGAGTTTTCACTGACATTATTTTCCAAATATTGCTGACAAGCTTCGGAAAACGAGCAGTTTCAAGAACTTCTGGACAGCTTTTCCTTTAAAACTCCAAGCCACGGGTGGTTAAATCACTGAAAATCCCTGTTTAAAAATGTCTTTATTAGTATAAACCAGGGTCTCAAACACGCGGCCCGCGGGCCGCATGTGGCCCGCGACAGCCTTTTGTGCGGACCGCGATGCTTTTTGGAAATTTTCAATTAATTTAACATTTACGTTGCCAAGTGCCTTGAAAAAGATGCCGCTAAATAATTGAACCAATGATACCCAGTGCGGTTTTCGTCCCGGCCGTAGCACTGCAGACCAAATTTCACTCTCCAGAAAATTTTTGAGAAATGCTGGCAGTATGCCAAAGTGGTCCACATATGCTTTGTTGACCTCGAGAAAGCATGCGACCGGGTTCCTCGTGAAAAGCTTTGGGGAGTGTTGCGGGAGTCAGGGTTGGCGGCCGCCTGTTGCTGGTCGTCAAGTCACTGTATTCCTGCTCAGAAGTTTGTGTCTGTGTCGGGGAAGTTAAATCACGACCGTTCACCGTTGGTGTTGGACTCCCACAACGGTGTGTGTTGTCACCACTCCTTTTCATAGTCTCCACTACATGAATTGGATAGACAATTACAGTTGACGATGGTGTCACAGTTGGGAGCTTCAGGATCAACCGTTTACTTTTTGCAGACGATTTGGTACTACTAGCATCTTCTCAACAGAGTATTCAGCATGCACTCGATCGGTTTTCTGCTGCGTGCGACCGAGCTAAAATGAAAATAAGCACTAAAAAGTATTATGTCTCCCTACAAACCCAATACAACGTATGCTGCAAGTTAGCGACAATACACTGTAGCCTAGCAGTTGGAGAAGTTGAAGTACCTAGGGGTGGTAGCCTGTTTTCCAGTGACTGAAGGTGGAGCGAGGAAATTGATACACGGATTGGTAAAGCTAACGCAGTTCTGCGTGAGCCTGATCGCTCAGTGGTCACAAAATGGGAGTTTTCAAACACCGCAAAGCTGTCGGTTTTCAAATCGGTCTTTGTTCCGATTCTTGCCTATGGTCATGAATCTTGGGTAATCACCGAAAGAATATCAACTCAGGTGCAAGCGTCAGATATGGGATTTTTGAGAAGACTTTACGGTGTGATGCAGGGGCGTACCGAGGTCAGATGGCGCCCGGGAAAGAAAAAAGTTTGGCGGCGCCCCCATGTTCGACTCTAAGGTCTTTTTGGAGAAAATGTACCGTATTGAAAAAAAAACTTGTGACATTTTGGGTCTTTTCAGCGCCCCTAGTGAATCGGCTCCCGGGGCATTGTCCCCCCCTTGCCCTCCTCGTTACGTCCCTGGTGTGACACTTCGCGACAAAGTGCGCAGCTGTGAAATTTGCAGAGCGCTGAATGTCGAACCACTTGTCCGAATTAAGATATCACAGCTACGTTTATTCGGCCATGTATCCAGAACGCCATACAAAAGACTAGCGAGACAAGCCTTGCTGGCTAAACCCACGGCAAAGCGACCCAGAGGTCGTCCAAGGCCTAGGTGGAGTGACTGCATCTCCGACATTGCTTGGTCCCACCTTGGTGTGGAGTCACTAGAACTATCTGAAATTGCTGTTGACCGTGATATATTCCAAGTCCTCCTAGGGATGTTGCCGCCTGCGACCCTCCCTAGAGGATAAGCGGGCTTGAAAATGAATGAAATGCATAACATTTGCGTTACTTAAATTTATTCACCTGTGTTTAAAAGTGCTCAGCTAGCGAATGAACAAGTTCTTTATGCGGTTAGAACTGATTGAGACGAACGTAGAAACGGCTAGAAATGATTTGCCTATAATTCATGATATCTTTCGCAGGAAACAAGATGTAAAAGCTGTTTTTAATAAGTTCAGGTACGGCTATTGTTTCGTCAGCGTCATAATGCGGCCCGCGGGTTACCTTACAAGTCCTCATTTGGTCCACGGAGCCATTTGAGTTTGAGACCCCTGGTATAAACCTAGGCATACCATATTCTTGTGATTGAAAACCGAGACGCTTCAGAAGAATGAGCCTTATGAGATAAATGTGGTTCATATCTTACTGAGCATGTAGTCATTTTGGATTCCTGTAATTGAGGCACCAAGAAAAACTAAAATAATGCATTTTATTAAGACACAAAACAATATTTAAGCATTTGAAAATTTACATAATCGGCCAATCATACTTTTCTATAGAGGTAGACAATACTTTCTTCAAGAAGTCTTTGTTCGATTTTATTTTCTCGTAAAAATCACACGAGGAAAAGTCAGTATCAATTTTACTGGTTAAGGGCTTTCACATTCTGCTTTTGTTATCAGACCGCATGTTATTCAAGATATAACAAATTCTCTCAATGAGAGCTGATGCACCAAGTGCAGGACCAGTGGTGTAGCAAGGGAGGAGTCCTGGAGGCTCCAGGCCCAGGGCAGAAACTTCTGGGGGGCGGCAGTTTGTTGACTGAAACTAAATTTTTGAAAGTAGTTTGATAGTTCCAATTCTTCATTATCATTTTTACAGTAAACAAGTTTTTGAAAGTTCTAACTCATCAGGTTTTGTTTTTAGAAACCCTAGACTGGTAGGCTAGCCTTAAAAAATAGGAACTGTGGCTGTGGAGTGAGCAAATTGATTGAATGTTTACTCAAAAGTATCGGCCAAATCCAGTTTGTTAAAGTGCCCCAATGTTTGTTTTAAAATCGGGGCGTTTTTAACATACTTGGAGACAGTTTTCTCCAATCCCTCGACCTTCCTCTCCACCCAAAGTCACTTCCCTCACCCCAGTCAAAAATCCTTTGAACAAAAAAAGATGACATTCGATCGCAGATCAGCAAACGTCACTGATCCGGTAGTTCGAGGTTTATATTGCCCCTTTCTCCACTCAAAATCTAACACAAAAGGTCCTGCATGAAATCACGATGAATAGTCAAAGCTAGCTTAATCTTTTTTCTCCTATCGTTCGATCCTTAGCAATACTCCAACGGCACATCATTACATCACCTGACAACTAGGCATTGGCAACAAATATTTTTTGGCATGCGTCATGCTATTTTTTTGATGTTCAGTAGGATATTTTCAATAAGTGCTACAAGCTGCAGCCTGGTCATTAGGTGGTTTTATCAATATTACATTTTGGCGGTTGATATGAAGAACCCGGAAAAGTTAACTTTGCTCAGTTTTAATAGAACTGCTGCTTCTCTGTATAATGTAACGGTGTCGGAAAATGACGTTCTTGAAGCGAGATAGCAGAATTGTCATTTTAGCTGATTTGCTGCCAAACCTAGCAGGATTTTTCACTGTTAGCTGTAAAATTTTCAATCTAGCAGTGAGCTGATTTTCTAGCAGAATTTTGAAAACCGTTTGGCAGGTTTAGCTGGTAACAAATTCCTTGAAAAAAATGTTTCAATAGATTTTTGGAGATGAAAACCTTACATCAGTGTTTCCCAATCTTTTTTTGGCTAGTGCCCCCTTTTCAGACAAACAAATTTCTACTGCCCCCCTACCATGCTTAGCACGGTCTAGGACAGTTCGGCACTGCCGTTTCGGCGACGGGACGTTTCAGCGATGGTGGTCGCAAATGTTTTATGCAAAAAAATGTCTTTTTGGCATACTTTGTGGGTTAAACTACAAAGGATGTTTGTTTATCTCTCGCTTCTGGTTACAGGCTAAGTCTAACTGCAAGCGTGCATTCTCACACCTGACCGGTAACAGTCACTGTAACGAAACGGGCATTATTAAGTAGCAGTTCACCCGTACCAAGAAGTACAGCTGACGAAAATTCCAATCATAATCATTTCATTATAGAGGAGGACAGTTTTCCTGTGCAGCTTACCATTAGTGATGGAAACTGTAGTTCATCAATTTATCTCCTAGCATTTCACCTCTGTTTTGTTTCCAAAACGCCAAGTTTTTGTTTACAAATTACATGCATACATGTTTGTTGATCATGCTGTTTTTTTTATGACATTTGATCACTCAAATTAGTAAGACAACAGAAATTTCATCATTAACTGAGTCTCCCATCGCCCTCCAACCGCCCGTTTCAGCTTCACCGCCCCCCTAGAGTTTCTCACTGCCCCCAAGGGGGCGGTATCGCCCACTTTGGAAACCACTGCCTCACATCTTCTTCATCATAAAATAATTTATCTTCTGAACGCTTCAAATTGGGCAAAACCAGGACGAATCACAACCAGCTGCCTTCAATCATTTGGAATGTTTATTATGACGCAACGAAGCTGCTTCAAACAGATAATTACGTCGTAATAATAAGTAATTAGATGGCTTGGTGAAGCTTTACATTATTTGCTTTTGTCACGTGCTTAGTGAGCGCGTTAAGTTAAAAGACTACATTGGTAGGATATGTTTTTATCCCCCGACACATATGATATGTCGAACTGGTTGAGTTACACCGGTGGCGGTAAGTAGTAATGTCTGGTAAAAAAACTCCTTGGTAAGTCAAAGCAATACAGTATTGTCAAAAGCTTCGACGTGTATGCTTGCAAGATTCAGAATTGGAAATTTGGCTCGGTGTTAACTACTGCCTGTCCTGCTGATTCACGAAAAGCCTATTGCAAAATTTGCAATAATGCAACCATAAATACATAGATTCTTCGCTTTCAATTGTTGAAAAACAGATAAAATAATGCAGAAAATTTGTCAGAATGAACATCGTTCGGAGCTGTTAATACACTTCGGCGCCTAAGAAGTACGATACCGTTCAAAATGCACCATGTTCTTTTAAGCAGAGCTCCAGCATCAGAAACGTATTTCACTTTTTTATCGTCAAAAGTGCCATGCGAAATTATTTTCATAACGTTCAAGTGTCTTGCTATTGTTGCGTAACGTGGTACGAGACTCGGACAATTTTATCACTTCTTTGCTCTCACATGAGGTGAAGCTTTTGTGGCGTAATGCTTTTGCATGTGGCAAGGGTGAGGGCAGGTAGTTTTGCTGTGCTTGTATTTTTACATTCCTCAATATTAGGATTTGGTAGGGGACATACAATCAAGCAGTTGCCCCGGGAATCATAAGACCTCTGCACCAGAGATGCCACTTTTGATGTTATAACATCAGATTGGATGTTTTAAGAAATTTTTTTGATGTTTGATGTTCATGCTACAAATTTGATGTTGAAAACGATTTTCTTATTGTAAGCATCAGTTTTCTTATTTTTCAAGATTTTTTGCGAGGTAGATGTTTGCAAGTTTACTAACCGCCTAAAGTTCAGATCGTCATTTGCTTCGTTTCTCTGCCTTGTAGGATAAGCTAGTGTTTTCTGTGCAACATAGGAAAGCGTACTGTGTCGAAACAATGGTGGATTTAACAGCTGCACAAGCTTGCGAGATTGAACTGGGGTGTGGAAACGTACTGCACTGCAGGACAGAGATTCAGACGGTATAAGCCTATTTTGAAGGCCATGCGTTAAACTAATTAAAACATTCAAAGCCAATGCACATAAATAAAGAGAACCATGTTTTTGAATTGGCTGACATGATAACTTACGCTGCCAGAATGTAAATTGCTAAGTTCATTTCTGCTGTTTTTGTGAGAATGTAAAAGGAATGATTCACAAAGAGGTTGGAAAAGGGAACTTGCAGTTGCTCACAATTTGACCAGTTAACTAGGCATACCATATTTTTGTCATTGAAAACCGGGACGCTTCGGAAGAACGAGCTTTATCAGATAAATGTGGTTCAGATCTTACTGAGCGTGTAGCCATTTTTCATTCCTGCAGTTGAGGCACCAAGAAAAACGAAAAGAATGCATTTTACTAAGAAACAAAACAATGTTTAAACATTTGTAAATTGCATATTCGGCTAATCATATTTTTCTGTAGACAATACTTTCTTCAAGAAGTCTTTGTTCGATTTTATTTTCTCGTAAAAATCACAAGGGGAAAAGTCAGTGTTAATTTTACTGGTGATAAGGGCTATTACATTGTGCTCCAGCATTCTGCTTTTGTTATCAAACCGCATGTTAATCAACATAGAACAAATTCTCTCAATGTGAGCTGATGTACCAAGTGTAGGACCAGTGGCACAGCAAGGGAGGGGCCTGGGTGCTCCAGGCCCAGTGCGGAACCTTCTGGGGGGCGGCAGTTTGTTGATCGAAAATTAATTTATGAAAGTAGTTTGATAGTCCAACTCTTCATTATTTTTACAGTGAATAAATTTTTGAAAGTTCTATCTCATCAGTTTTTGTTTTTAGAAACCCTAGACTGGTAGGCTAGTCTTAAAAAATAGGAAGTGTGGCTGTGGAGTGAGCAAATTGATTGAATGTTTACTCAGAAGTATCGGCCAAAGCCAGTTTGTTAAAGTGCCCTAATGTTTGTTTTGAAATCAGGGTTTTTTTATCATACTTGGGGGCAATTTTTCTCCTATCCCTCCGCCTTCTTCTCTAGCCAAACCCACTGCCCTCACCCCAGTCAAAAATCCTTTGAACAAAACAAAGACATGTCATTCGACCACAGACTGGCAAACGTCACTGATCCGGTAGTTCGAGGTTTATATTGCCCCTCCCTCCACTCAAAATTTAATACAAAACGTCCGGCATGAAATCACGGTAAATAGTCAAAACTAGCTTAATCTTTTTTCTCCTATCGTTCGATCCTTAGCAACACTCCAACGGGACATCATTACATCACCTGACAACTAGGCACTGGCAATAAATATTTCTTGGCATGCGTCATGCTATTTCTTTGATGTTCGGTGGGATATTTTCAATAAGTGCCACAAGCTGCAACCTGGTCATTAGGTGGGTTTATCAATATTACATTTCGGCGGTTGATATGAAGAACCCGGAAAAGTTAACTTTGTTCAGTTTCAAAAGAACTGCTGTTTTTCTGCATAATGGAGGTCTAATGGTGTCGGAAAATGATGTTCTTGAAGCGAGATAGCAGAGTTACCACTTTAGCTGATTTGCTGCCAAATCTAGCAGGATTTCCTCACTGTTAGATGTAAAATTTTCAATCTAGCAGTGAGCTGATTTTCTAGCAGAATTTTGAAAACCGTTTGGCAGGTTTATCAGGTAACAAATTCCTGGAAAAAATGTTTCAACAGATTTTGGAGATGAAAACATTACATCTTTTTCAGAGGCGTAGCTGGAGTGTGGGCGGCTCGGGGCGGTCCTTGTGTTTGGCGCCCAGAAGCCCATAAAAATACGTATTGCACAGTGACGGGCTCTTAAAGCTTTGTAATATTAACTAGTGTGTGCACCATCATAATATTACAGTGCTCTTACATGTTCAAATATGGTAGGCTTTAAATACACACCAAAACACTCAAACATTGCAAGTAACAGTTAAACAAAAAGCAAAAATGACATATAGGGAAAAATAGT
>Ga0210059_1016494_pt1 | contig 10653 bp, 6 predicted proteins | sample Ectturendosymbi2_FD_188042 | JGI IMG/M metagenome (GOLD analysis project Ga0210059, IMG submission 188042) | Ecteinascidia turbinata endosymbiont from Florida, USA - Sample 2 (SPAdes) (version 2) | ecosystem: Host-associated > Tunicates > Ascidians > Unclassified | place: Key West, Florida... | reverse complement strand
GGAAAGATGTTGGACTTTGAACTGTAAAGTCCGTGTCCTTTACAGGTTAAAGAAAGCTACATTCATTCCATGCAATGGCTTCGACAAGTTAAGAAAACGAAAAAAGTATGGATGCGCTAACGCAGCTTTGCATTTCAGTTTAGCGTGGCGTAATCCCCATGAACAACTTTAATTTCAGTCTCTTGTTAGCGACAAAGGTAGAGATAACTCAAGCACGTCAAGACATCACAGCTGTGCATGGCAATCCAAATAAACAAAGAGTATTTTTCGATATCGCGGCGTTTCATTTTCTGGGAATTTCGCATTTTCACCAGTGACAACAAAGTGGCAAGGAAGATTCCGTTGTCGAGCAAAAGTGAACGTTGCTATTATTCTTTTCACAGAGACTTACTATTTCAAATGACTTGCCTAATGCAGTGTAGTCCATGATTTGTCCCTCAATTTCACATTCTTTTGTAACAAAAAATTCGCTATTTTGGCTGGTGATGCTTATGTTCAATAAAAAAAACGCATAACCAATAGGGTGGGCCAAAATAACTTTTTTTTAATTCAAAAAAGGGGTTCTTAAATCCTGGCAAATCAGCTAAAAACATATTTTAAACCGCTTTTGGATGGTTGCCCGTAGCAACAGCCGTGCAACACGTGACAAAGGTCACGAAAATGTCAAATTTAATAAAATTTACACAACTTTTGACATACTTAGGCTACAAAGCTCACTTTGGTCTCAAAATGCTCAGAAGTACCGAAATTATATCTGCTTCTTGAGAACATTTTTTCGTGAACTCAACAGTATTTGTGGTTTTTGAAAAAAATTGATTTTTAACCATTTTCTTGCACATTTGTTTTATGTTGCTTGTATTTAGTCACATTTTCAACATGTTAAACCTAATTGCATTATCTGAGGAGGATTTATATGCATTTGGGATAAATTTGGTTCTCTCAGTCTCTCATGCATAAGTTAGCAGTTAACAGATTGAGATTACAATATTAGACAAGTTCAGCATAATTGCAGGCAAATCAAAGTACATATAAAATTGTCTTTCATACACAGTCAAACCGTACAACAAATTTTGCAGTGTTTGTTTGTACTACCATAACTACTGGTCCTGTATGTAAAATGTTGGTTTCAAACAAATTGTTGGTTTGAATCAAATTTGCTCATCAGCAGCCTGGATTGAAACTTTTGGCGGATCATGTCCGCAAACATTACTTTTGTGAGTTGTTCCAATCCTTGTTGACAAGCGAAGCGATCATTGTTGGATCTAGGCATTCAGGAAACTGAGGAGAAACATTTCGGAAGCACTTGTTATAGGATCCATATAGATCAGTGTTTCCCAACCTTTTTGATCTCTCGAACCCTTTCGAAAATAGTGCATAAGCGCTTGGCCCCAGCCAATACCTGCAACTCTAAAGGTGTTCAAATAACAACCGACCTGATAAAAAAGGACTATCATTTCACATGTTAGATTCAATGTGTTTACATTGAATGTGCAAAACATTCATGCACAAAAGCTTGTGCAAAACAACCGCCTATATGCTAATCAGTGGGCCGACTGAGCTTGCACCTATGCAAATATTCTTGAAATTCTTGGGGACGTGTTGGTGAAAATTAATCTCATGTCATTCCCAAAGCGCAGTCTATGACATGACTTTTCTTTTAATGTGGACAAGGGTTGAAAATCCAGCCTCACAGACAGGATTGGATATTAGAATTTAGGGGCCTGAGGCAAACTCTCAGAAAGGTGCCTCAAAACAGTTGTTTATGGTCCCCCTTCGGCACATTTGCACATGAATTTTGCTTTACTTGTCGGTTGCTAATGAAGCGTCGGCTAAATACTAAAAGTAAATCGCCAGAAGTACTACCTTATCTTCTTGACTGTTGCTTTATTTTGATAACATATGACTTGCTTCAGATATTATTCCATGTGGCTCTGGAGCGGTTCATAAGCTTTTTAACAGAAGCTGAAATCATTCGGTAATTTGTTGTGAAATAGCATTAAAACTCGCTGAAAAACTATACTCACTATCCTGCCAGTTTGGACATTACGAACGAATGTACTTACTTTTCTCGGTCATTAAAAAGATCGGTCTACGTCCGAAAAAAACAGGCAAAAATAAGTGCGAAAATCTGAAAGTGACCGTCTTCCGTTCGCCTCCCTGGTACCACACTGCTCACAGAGGCAGGTGGAAACGAATGGAAGCAGTCAAGAAAAGGCGAGCGTATTTAGCCTTGAGTGTGATTGCTGCGTAGCGCACCAGAAATGCGTCAGGGAGTTTTCAAAGAACCAGTCACGTGCTGAGGAATCATTTCAATGTTGCAAATACACTCGGACATGAATAAAATACCATTTCATTCAGTAAGTGAATACACGATCCTTACGTGGAGTTTCGATTGCAGAAAATGCTAGAGTATTATATTATTTAGAATGCAACAGTTTGTTTGATGTGTGTTAACTGCAAAATTCAATATGTTAGAAAGTTACTCTGAACTTTTATGCACATGCACATCAGTATCATTTGTTAGGTCTGCTGTTAAGATCCGGCTATCTGTCAACTATACCCTACTTTGTGCTGGAATCACGAGCTTGAAACATAACGAATAAACAAGAACGAATGCAATACGGAACTATAACGATAAAAAATAGGTTGTGCTTTTTTGGAATTTCAGCTGGCAAGTATTCACAGCAGGTCAGATGTTTACGAAGCTGACGTACAGTGTTCCCTCTAAGAAAATTTTACAATGAGCAAATGTTTGTTTAAGTTCGCGTGCATTTGTGCAACCAGGCAGGCACTCAACCAGTATAATGTTTCAAGCGATAACAGGGTTTTGTGGTATGTATAAGATATTAAATTCGAAATGCTACAAGTGCGCGAGAATGAGATTTCACTGCGAAAATTGTCTGGTGATATACTGCACAGTTGCGCATCTCCAGGGAACACGGCTGTCGTAATCTCATCATCACTAGGCGGAACTTTCTTTTTCTGGTGCTGGCGTGTTTCTAAAATAAGGTCGATTGAAACTGTGTAGAAGAAACCAGATCATCGTGTATCATCGTGTCTCACGGCGCCCGTCGGCGCATCATCATCGTGTCTCACGCACGGCGCCCGTCGGCGCATCATCATCGTGTCTCACGCACGGCGCCCGTCGGCGCATCATCATCGTGTCTCACGCACGGCGCCCGTCGGCGCATCATCATCGTGTCTCACGCACGGCGCCCGTCGGTGCGTCGTGCGTAGAGCCAACCAGATTCACGAGAGCTCGCCATTCATCATGGTCCTTCCCGAGGGCTTCGATTGCCGTTCACTTTCGCTGAAATAACACAAAATGTTGATATGCGAAGTTTTAAAATCTGAGACTTAGCATATTATTGAGATTTCTGTTCGCTACCCAACAGCCAGTGCCGGATTAAAAATAGCAGCAAATGTAGCAATTACTATGGGCCCCGCGCATTTTGGGGCCCCGCGGTTTTCTGTAATAAATCTTATCTTTCACATTATACATAAGATTTTTTCAGTCTAAAACGTCAGTATTCCGCTAAATTTGCCATAAGTAGTAAGCGAATGTTTTCCATTAAACTTTATCTGTGTCCAGAAATTCTTGTTTGATTCTTTTTGTGCAGTTACGCAACAAAAGGCATAGGCCTACTGCGGTCAGCAGTGCTGCCATTTCAGCTGATTTGCTGCTAAATCTATCAGGATTTTCTCACTGTTAGCTGTAAAATTTTTAATCTAGCAGTTAGCTGATTTCTAGCAAGATTTTACCAACCATTTGGTAGGTTTACCAGGAAACAAATTCCTGACCAAAAACCTGTCTCAACAGTTTTTCAACATGAAAACTTTTACACCTTCTTCATCAAAAGTATACTTATCTCCTTTATTACGTTATTACTTGAGTAACACCAGGACAAAACACAACCAGTTGCCTGCAATTATTTCAAATTTTTATTTTGATGCAAAGAAGCTGCTTCAAGCAGATAATTGTATCATAATAACATGTAATTAAATGGCTTGGTGAAGACTACGTGATTTGCTTGTGTGCTTAGTGAGCCCGTTAGGTTAAAAGACAACCTTGGCAGAATATGTTTTATTTCACGGCACGATATTTTCAAGTGGTTCAGTTATGCCAGTAAGTAGTATTGTCTGCTAAAAACTTCCTGGTAAACCAAAGCTGCCATAATTTTCGGCATATCTGGTTGCAAGATTCAGAACTTAAAAGTTGACTCAGTGCCTGCTGCCTGTCCTGAAAAGCCTTTTGCGAAGTTTGCAATAATGCGGTCATAGCGAAATATTGTGAGCTTGAAAGGCATAATTGGCAGCAAAAGCACTCAGATAAGACTGAAGAACTTTTTGCATTCTTTCTAATGTAACACAAAATTTAGTAAAAAAGACCAGTTGTAGGGATGAAGCTATACTCAGATTGTTTGTCGTTGAGCATTGTGCTACTGTATAAAAATATGAAACCATTTGAAAGAGATCGTCAAGAACTGTGTGTCACACAAGAAACGAGGTAAGCTGCAGTTACGTTGCTCAAAATATTGACTGAAAGAAAACTGTGGGCCGAAAAATGTGTTGACCAAGACCGGCATTTTCAGCCAATGCTTATTGAGAGTGGGTGGAAGACGATGAATTAATATATTGCAGGCTATAACTTCATAGGTTTCTTTCAATCGTGTTAAAAATAACATTTTTTAATAGAATTGCATTGCTTTCAGACGATTTTAGCTGAAAGTTTGTGACAAGTCTTTTCGCAGAATCTAGCAGTTTTTTTGTGACACCACGTAGCAGATTTAGGTCACAACCATCTGGCAACACTGGCGGACAGCATGATGCACTCAGATTGTCATGTCGCGATGTGAACTGGAGAAAGCATGCAGAGAGTAAAGCTACTAACACAGATGCCTTGTCCCACACACTTTATGATTAAGCAGGTGTTGAGATACTTTTTAATACTTAGGGCCCCGCGCTCTTGAAATGCTACAGGCCCCGCAATACCTTAATCCGACACTGCCCACAGCCACTTCTCCGCGACCCACTTTGGGGTCGCGACCCTTCGGTTGGGACCACTGATGAAAATGTATTCTACAATACAGTTGTTAGGCAAATTTTACAGGAAAAATACCTCTGCAAAATTTTTTATGTCGACTTTCACCCAAAAGACAGTCAAATGTGACAGAATATTGTACAAAATTATGACCAAAATTCCGCCACCTGCTACATACAAATTTTACTCGTCAACAAAACTAGAAAAGAGCGAAATGTGGCAAAAATATAGCACGTTTGGGAAGGTGAAAGATCCACTAAAAACATTTTGATTGCGTGTTGAAAATTACAGTCCAGTTTATAACCCCTGTTGATGATAACCCAGAGGGTCATCGTGAATCTCACAGGGGGACTGAGGAAAATATCTCACTTGCCTAACCAAAATCCACCGATGGGAGTGGTCATCTTGCATCAGAATGTGTAGAATTTTTGAGTAAATCGTGTTGCGAAGAATTTATTTTAGAGTGTTATTGTTTGCGAAGAGTTTCACGCGAATAAAAAGGAATCTTGCAGTTTGTTCAAAGGGCAATTAAATTTGTAGCAAATCATCTAAGTTGCTAAAATTTTTCACCAACAATTCAACTGCTTTGAGACTTTCTTTACGTATCGTTTAAAACAAGCTTTCTTTTCAAACCAAAATGCCGATGTGCGGCGCATGTACATCAAAAATTTCAGGTTGAGCAAAAAAAAAAAAAATTCCGACAAACAGCTTTGTAAGTTTTGTTTTTTAAAATAATTGCATATTTTTTTGAAAGATCTCATTAACTTTTATGTATGTGTAGTTATGCACAACATGATTTCGTTTGCCGATTGTGAGTGACCTAAAAGTTTTTAAAAAGGTTCAGTGTTATCAAATTCTTCAAAAAAAGCTGACGATGCGTCCTCTGTGAGCAATACGCATACATTTTTTTAATCAATGCAACTGATGGTTTGCCCCGGGTGTGACTCTGTGAGAAACAGCTGATGTAAAATAAGATTTTTGCCCACAAAACCCGTATGTTTAATTTTCCATTGTGTTTGTAGATGTGAATCACTTTCTTTTCTAACATGGATGTACTAATTGAAACCCAACAACCGCTTAATTTTTTTTTTGTTTTTCAGGGTGGACTAAGTACCAGTAGTGAAATGTGTTTGGCTTTCATTCTCTATTATCCAAAGATTCCCTTGCAAGCATGTCAAACTGCTCCAACGGTTTCATCCTTAATTAACTACTTCGGTCTTTCCTATGTCAAGTATGTCATGTTACATAACGAATAATTCTGAAAGTGAACATTTTTTCTGTTTTAGAAACGTCATGTGGTCGACTGCTGGAAAACGCGAACGAAACGAGATTTTCTGGTAAATTGGACACTGTGTAAACATGCTCGTTCTTTTTCAATCAAACCTCCCTTGCTAAACCGACAAGCGTAGAAGTATGTGTTACAAATAAATCTGCAAACTTTAATTTGACACAAGATATCAAACTTTCTGAGTGGTTAATTTGGCTCGTGAAAGTTATTGAAAAAATAGACTTAACAGCGTTCTTTCAACTTCACTCAGGAGCAACCGTACCACACAGTTACATCTTTTGAGTTAACTGGTGGGGGTAAAGGAAGGTTGGTGTGTACATGTAATCTTCTTTAGGCCTGAAATATTAGCAGCTATTGGAACAATCCAGAGCAGCACGAATGGGTGCAGTAGATATGACTGACCTGCAGGAAACCGCAACCTGATAGCAGGAGAAACCAATCCTGCAACAACACGCCTAAAACATTTATTCTAAGATTGCGGTCGTTGCTTGCCAAAAACAGAGCTGCTGCATTTCGAAATATTTTTGATGCTTTTCACCTGTTTGTCAAAAATATCACGCACTATTGTATTAAGACAAAAGGATTTTTTTAAGCTAGAATTGACAAAAACATACCTGAGAAAAGAACGTTTAAACAACTTGGCTATAATATCTGTTGAGTATCAAATTTATGAATAAAATTCCGAGAAGGTTGTGGAAAAGTTACACTTCGTTTAATGTTGTTGCTATTAGCGGCTTGTTTTTTCATCAGATTTCCAAGTCATGCATCGCTCTACAATTCCCTTGCCGATGTCGAAGTTATTTCCCCAGAGACTCTCAGAGGCAAGACGGTATTTGATGTGCTGAATGATGTACGTTTTCGTGTATTATCATTTGATTTCAACCCTAGTTCAAAGTAGAAAAACAGATTTTTATGAACATAATTTGCCTTCAGTGTTTTTCGCTTTGCAATATACATTTATTGGAAACGCTCCTTAAATGAAAACGTGCATTAAAATAGCAATTGTTGGAATTAAGATAACATGCAAAGAAAACACAAGAACTATCCATCCTTCTATTCGCTTGCTTTTCGTTTCGAAAGGTCTACCCATTCGTATTACCGTAGATCTTTAATTCTGGTCGCTGTTCACGTAAAAGAGCGAACCAATTACGGTATGTCTAGACGCCAAGTAGCCTTCTGACGTTAATAGGTTGGTTTGTTCATTATATCAATATGGCAATTCTTAGACAAACTACAACAATCTGCCTTTGCATGTCATGTGCGAGGTCAAAATTACCTTGAGTGGAATGCGTGTGAAATTTATTTTTTAAGATATTTTTGAATTAAGCAGGAGAAATTAGGTTCGTAGTATTTTTGACGATTTAAAATGCTTTAAACAATTTGTGATTTCAATTTTGATTAGGGCTTTTAACTCTTCAAATAAATTCAAGAAAGCCTCATATGAAATTAATTCTGTATTTAATGTCGCATAAAATGTGTACGATACTGGATTACTTTCACTATGATCAACAAGATTCGATTATAGTCCGCACTGCCACCAGGGGCGTAACGAGGCTAGATGGCACCTGGTGAAAGAAGCAAGTTTGACGCCCCATTTTTGAAACTGGGTTTTCCGGAAGCAAATGTACTGTATTGAAGAAAGTACTTGCCACATTGTTGGGACTTTTCGGCTTCCCCAGAGTCATTCAATGCCCCCGTAGTGGTTTGGCGCCCAGGGAATTGTGCCAATCTTGCCTTCCTCGTTACGCCGTTGATTGCGACTTAATTTCAATCTTCTACAAACCTGGGGCAGTGAAATCATAAGGACCAAGCTGCCTATTACTCTCGGAACACTACGTACTCAATTCGACCAAGCATTAAAAAAAAGCTGGAGACTTCAGAATGCAACACTTGAACGAGTCTCCAATTTATCAAAGATAACTTTACCTTTCCTTATTTTTTGTAGAAAAACAATTTTGTTGTACAACAAATGAAAAATTTCTAATTTTCTGCAGTTCGAACTTTGATGTTTCTCGTATTTCAATCACGGATTTTTTCGATTTAAACAATTTTTATGTTTCCATTCCTCAGTTTGCCACAATGACACGGCAGGCTTCATGCATCATATTTGATCTACATAACATAGGTTTTTCCTTTTGTCAGCATATCTGATCCATGTAGAAGCTCATGGTTTTACATCCAACTGTTCTGGGCTTTGTTTCAGCCACAAATGTGGACGACGTTGCTCACAAAACGATGCATTTTATTGGGATATAGCAAACATCACAATAGCAACTTGTCCGTTGTCCCTTAACCCCGCCCAGGTGTATTAAAAAAAACAGATTGGCATAATTTGCCCCACTCTAGCAAATTTGTTTCCCCCACCACCAAAGCTTACGGAAACCCTTTAGGTGCACAGGTACATGGTGGAATAACTCAGAAACTTTTCCGAAGGTCATCTCACTCTGAAAAAGAAAGGTGTTGCATGTCGGAAAAATTTTATTATTTCAAAACCAAACACATCCCCCTCTCCAAAAAACGCGAGTAGTACAGTTACAAACGGCACGAAAAATACACGAAAACATCCTAAATTCTGCCAGTAACCTTCATTGTTGGTCTGTGAAAGACCCATAGCATGATGTGTTCGAAACTGGTGGAAGTACATGCAAAAAAGTAAATTAGGTTGAGACATGAAAATTTGTTATCTTTATGTGAATTCCACCTCATAAGGTGTGCATTGCCCAAACTGCACAAATTCCTTTACGATAGTATCTAGCAATCTGTTGCAGGAAATCGATGAAAAAAGGAAAAAGAAAATGATTTCAAACATGTAGTAATGATAATGCTTGTTTTGACTTAACACACCTTTTACAAAGTCACAAGAGCGTCGACTGAATATTTCTGTGATATTTTTGTGAATTCTTGCCCATAAGGTGTGTTTGGCCTTAACTGGAAAAACTCCTTCAAGATAATTCCCGGCAATCTGCTGCACAGAATCGATCAAAAGAAGGAAAAACAAAGCGATTTCAAACATATAGTAGCTGCAACACTTGTTTTCGGTTAACACACCTTTTACAAGCAACAACAGAGTTTTTAATGAAAAACTAACTCAGTTTTTTTGAGGAAAATGTTAGGTATCCGGTATGGACCTGCAGAGACCCGATTTCTCTGATTCAAGGGACCCAATTTTTCTGATTCTAGGGACCCGATTTTCAATTCTAGGGTCCCGAATCGGATCCCTAAAGCACCTCAAAAATACCCTGGACTATCGTGCTATTGAATTCTCTCACTAGCGTAACTGGGTTAAGTACTGCTACGCACAACCATAACGCTTGCAGACAAACGTCTTTCACACAGTAGCAACGTTTAATGTGCTATACAACAAAAACCAAAATGCCTGCTACGCTTTCCTTTCAGCAGTGAGTTTGGGCAAAAGATTCGAAAGTGTTCCTTGCACACAGGAGCTCAACACTTCCAGCACACGAACCTCGTCTTGTTTCGGTGCAGTGGACCGCAAATTTGGCAAGGTTTTCTTGCTGTCAGTGGTTCATGGACTTGCGCCGGTTATCGTCAATATCGTTAATGTCAATTCACGAAATGTTGGCGTACTGTAGATGGCAGAACGCATGGTGTGAGGCAATATCGTGTTGCTTTCCTAGGCCATGTTGCTTTGGTCACAGCGAGATATTTCAAGAAATTTCCAAGAATGAAAGCTCCTGCTCAGACCTGTGAATTTGAAAATCTTTGGAAATGAATGCAGGCTCGGACGTTTTTCAAATGCAAGCTCTGGCGTTTTTCAAAATTCTGCGGTTTTGCATGACAACAACTGGAACAAATTTCTTATACAAATAGATCGCAAGTTTTGCAGCCAAAACTCAGCTCGCCTTCTTCCCTAGGGAAAATGCTGAAAAGAAAGGTTTCTGGTGCTTGGCAACCTATTACCGAACGTTAAACTAAATTACGCCCGTCACTCTGCTTCTGGCACCACATGAACATGTCAAAACGTAATTTCCGCAGACTGACAAAGTTGTCTTTGACTGGCTTCTTGTTAGATTTCAGGTGTACTTTGCCCGCTCCTGGCAACCCACGCCCCTAACTTCATACATACAATACTTATGCAGATTTTGTGAATGCTGCTCGAAAGACCACATCAAAAAATCAGCTATTGGGGGGCAAAACACCTTGGAACGGTCATTTGTTGTATGTTCACATCACGCCTCAAGTTCATTGGCCATATGCGGGCAAAATAGACCTGAGCAGAGTTAAATTGATTAGACTTTTATTGGCTGGAATGTTCTCTACTCATTTCGAATTTTACCAATATCACGCAAACAGCCTGTATAAT
>Ga0210059_1016493_pt1 | contig 10654 bp, 8 predicted proteins | sample Ectturendosymbi2_FD_188042 | JGI IMG/M metagenome (GOLD analysis project Ga0210059, IMG submission 188042) | Ecteinascidia turbinata endosymbiont from Florida, USA - Sample 2 (SPAdes) (version 2) | ecosystem: Host-associated > Tunicates > Ascidians > Unclassified | place: Key West, Florida... | reverse complement strand
AGAAGTGTCTTGTTTGGGTTAATACATATTTGCAGTTTAGCTTTTTATGTTTAACCCTTTAACGACTGCACACGCCAACATATTGGCGGGCCTTTTTTGGCCATAAATCGCCAGCCGCTAGAGCTAAAGAGCTGTTCCAACCCTCTACGGATTCAGCAAGTCTTCTAGTTGACATCAAAAAAATACATTTTTCGTTTTGGGTTTGAGGTTTTCCGGCGGGAACGTCACAAGTAGGGGTGTTATGGTGCTATTTTGGCCATCTTTGCTTGGCCCTGGGCGCTGTCCCAATGGGGCATATTTTGGACTCAAAGTTTAGTTGAAAACTAGGTCAAAATCCACGTCTATAGAGCGCTTGATTGACCTCCTAGCATATCAGGAGCGAAAATTATGGCTCATAAACCAAAATTGACCAAAATTTTGCTCCCTCAAAAGCCACTCTGAGGGGCATTTCTCCCCAGGCAATAACTCGCCATCAGATTGAGCTAGAGAGCTGTTCAAACCCTCTAAAGACTCGTGAAGGTATGCAGTTTTCAATAAAAAAACTTTTCAGTTTAGGATGGATGTCTGTTTTTTTTTAATGCTTATATGATGATAGGATGTCTATGTTATTTTTGATGACGTCAGCATTTTTGCCTGACCTCCCTTTAAGACCCGCAGGAGCCATTTAAATGACATTAATTTTTTTAAATTTAGCAGCTTTTTGGTTACATTTCGGGACTTTGGAGGGTCCGAATGGGTTTTTAGCGTTCCTGGTTCTAAGATTAGGGCTAAAAAACATTAAAATAAATTAGGGAAATACCCCAAAAGTATTGAGAAAAGCCCCTTACCAATTAGCTGTTTTTTGGCCTAACTCTCGAACCAGAAACGCTAGAAACTCAATCAAGGGCTCTAAAAACACGTATTCTCGCCTAGAATCCTAAAATACTGTGAGCCAAAATATTGATGCGTGGGATCGGATGATGACGTCATATAATTAACCAAAAAACATGCCCTTGTCATGATCCCATTGGCCCAAAACCCTCAAACCAAATTAAAAAAATATTTTTTTAAATCTAAACTACACGAAGCCACTAGTCATTACAGGGTTTGAACAGCTCTCTAGCTCAATCTGCTGCCGAGTTATGGTTGGCCAAAGTTTGGCCTGAAAGGGCAAATCATGCCTTTTCTGAAAAGTTTTGAATTAGGCCAAAAACTGGGTTTTTGACCCATACTTTTGGCTACAGATATGCTAGCAAGTCAATCAAGGGCTCTATAGATGCAGATTTTGACCTAGTTTTGAAGAAAACTTTGAGCCAATAGAATGGGTCAATGGGTTAGGGCCCAGGGCCGGCCAAAGGTGACCAAAATTTCTAAAACATGCCCTCATTGTGACGTCACCTCCAGAAAACCCCCACCGAAAACGAAAAACTTTTTTTTTTATGTCAACTAGAAGACTTGCTGAATCTGTAGAGGGTTTGAACAGCTCTCTAGCTCTAGTGGCTGGCGAATTATGGCCAAAAAAGGGCTGGCCAATCGCGGTCGTGAAAGGGTTAAGTGGCTAGTTTAACACGTGTGGCAATTTGTCTGAGAATTTATGATTTTATTATCTTTATCTGAGGATTGTTGCACCTCACAATTTGTTCATCAAATTTATACATGAGGTGTGAAGTGCGACTCGACTCCCCATTGAAAGATCGAAGTAAGTCTTTAATGTTTATTAAAGATTTTAAAAGTGTTAGATTAAATGGAGGAGTCTATATAGAGTAGAGGAATTCAACAGTTCAATTTAATAAACAACCGTAACGTTATAAACTTGTATTTTACTGCAAATAAAAGCACTATGTACACAAGTTACTACATGACAAAATATACAAACTACTATGGATAGAGTTTTCACCTGTTTGCATAATTCGCCTAAATCGTCACTTTTTCCTAATCCTTTTGAGGTGACGAATTAAGGCAAATTCTACTGTACTACACACAGTATTCAGTAAAAGCAAAATACATATGCTTTTCCAAGGTGTTCACTGAAAGTTTTAGCTAATAGTTTTTTTAAAACTACCAGCAACAAAATAAACCACAACAGTGAAGTTGAACAACTCTTTCTCGTAAACAATAATCATGTGACAACAAATAAGAACAAAAAGCAGGATTGTCAACTGACATATTTTAAATGAAACTTAAACAAAGCTAATCCTACTGTTGACGTGTCTCTCCCGTACGTACTTGTCCATATAGTTGGGCCACTGGGCGCAACACTACAACAACTAAGGAAAAAAGCTCTTTGTACTGAAACTTTATTACACCTTATCAGCTCAACTTTTAATTTCATGCTAAATTAATAATAACACATACTATTTCCTTTACATTGACAAATGCATACAGTACCTCGAAAGCATGAAAATACTTGAACCCAAGATGAAGCTTGAACACTTGGTTGAACTGCACTACATATGCTTTTTTATATTGGTAAAAACCACATAAATGATTGTATCCTTCAGTGCATCATCTACATAAAATATTTAATAATGCATTCAAAGGGTTTTTTTAATACCTTGGGTTAGGCTAATAGCACACTGACAACAAACACAAATTACACAATAATGTATCATCTCATGTTAAGTAATCATGAAAGTGATAGTTATTACTGGTTAGTAGTCCAGATCAGAGACAAGAACATAGCAGAGATGATTGGATAGTGGAATTTTATTATCCGATCCTATCCTGTTTTTGAAAAATGATGTCCGTATCCGATCCGAATCTTGTTTTGGTTGAAACCATAGTATCCGTATCCAAAAACTATCAAAAAGTGTATTGTGATGCACAACATACATTTTGTATTCTGTGTCTATTTGCCTTGTGAGGCAAAATAACTGCTATAGTTATTTTGCCTTTAGCTGAACACGATTGGTCAAAGTAGTCACATGACAAGTTTGGAACGCATATCTTGTTTAGTTGACCATGGTATCTGTAAAAGCTCAGTCCCATGCATGGATCGGATGATGGTTGTCATGGTTTCAAGGCTAGCAAGCAGTTAGCAGCTTCTTGCTTGCATTAAGTGAACTGCAGGCTTAGAGGCTAACCCCTAACTTTAAACACTGAACCACTAAACCTAAAAGTAAAAACTTGACCCTAAACCTCAACCATAAGCCCTGATCCAAAACCCTAACCATAAATTCATCATAAACCCCAACCAATTGTCTCTGTGTATTGTACTTGTCACATGACCACTTCAACAAATTGTGTTTAAATGAAGGAAAAATAGTCCCAGCACAGGTTTGCCTCATAAAGTAGAATAGACAAACACCACCTTAAGACGTTGTGCCCCTTTGGGCCCTGTTATGCTTATAAACAGAAAGTTTGACATATCTTAATTTTGCAAGCTTGACATATCGCATAACCTAAGTACTTTAAATTTAATGAGTCAGTTGCATTAAAAATCAAGCTGAAGTTTTGCTTCACTGTCCTGTCACCACACAGGGGAGCTTTGGTGGGCTTAGCCCCTCCGAAACAAAGCTCCAAGTCCCCCCAAATTGAAATATGAAGCACTAAAGCAGTGATGTTTGTTCAAATTTCAGAATATCAAGCCCTACCGCACATGTGTACAGCCCCCCTATATAACCCCCCACTGCACAAATGCAAATCCCCCCCCATAAACTTTCTGGTGATGGTTCTGTTGTCACACCAAACTTTTCATTAGCCATTTATTTGGTAACCAATGGTTAGATTGTAACACCACCCAAACACAGCATGAATTCAAAACAATGTTGCACTGGCTAGTGGCTTAAAATATTAATATAAATATGTCATTCATATTGAAATAACTGACTAAAAATTCAGTATAACAAGTTAATGTCTAAAAACAACAATTTTCCAGATCATGTTTAAGAAAGAAAAAAGCTATCTGGCCTGGTATCATCCAGCAACTAGTCACTGCAGCCTCACGTAGAACAGACGTGAAGACTGCAAGGTCTGGTCTAGACTACAGCCCAGAGATGAGCACGGATCAGGACTGGATCGGACTGGATCAGGACTGAAGCCAATTTTGGCCGGATCAGGATTGGATCGGACTTAATTTTTTTGAAAATTGGCGGATCAGGACTGGATCGGACTGAGAAAATTTTGTTGTTTCAATGTGATTATTCTGAACATATCAAAAATTTTAGTCGCGATCCGATTTTACAGATTTGCTAAATGGCAGTGTACATTTTACCATCAATGGCAAAAGCTCTCATGAGACTTTTTTGCAATTCGAACTGTGTCCACCTTTGTCCACATATAACGTTGAGTTCTAATAGCAACGTTAACATAGTTGAATGGTTAGTGTCTATGCCTGCTGTGAGAGTGTTCGCTGGTTCTCCTCCCAAAGTTTCCTTTGGCTTAGCTTGTAGAGATCACACCTTTGATGGGAATGCTTTTACGTAGGCTACTTTTTCAAAAAGTTTATGGTTTAGGTTTAGGGCAGTGGTTTTCAACTTGGGGTCGTTTTCCTTTTTTCTAGGGGTCACGAGAAGCTTCTGATAAATCAGTATATTCATAATGACTTTCAGATTTTATATTTCGTACGTGGAACCACTTTCTGTCGTAGCCAAAATAATAGGATTACCTGGCAGTAGTGCTGGCAATAATTTTGTTCGGGAGGGGCCAGTCACTGACATCGTCTTGAGACTGAGTCCGACTGTTACTGCCGTTTATTTCAGCTATGTCCAACCCAAATGGCTCACTGAGCCAAAAAGTATGTCAGTGTCTTCACCAGAGCCGCACATTAAATGACATATTATTGAGGGATGCACATTGAATGGCTTACTTTGATCTTAGCAAACTAAATTTAGCATAACTAGTATATTGAAGGTCTTCGAATCCTAACTGCAATAGTAACAGACGTGATAAAGTGGCACTGAGGTCCACCTGCACGAAAAATGTCAAGTTCAAGTTTATCAAAACAAGGTGAAGGACAGGTTGTCAGTGCATATGATGCTTTTACTACAGCGAAAACCTAAACCGGACAGCTCCAAACCCTCAAGTGCGGGCTGAACATAGCTGGTTTATTTTCTAAACCACCTGAACATCGATACAAAGCACTAGCAAAAATCTGAGCAAGTTTGTTTCGGGCAAAAAGAAGGCCATGGCCTCTTCGTTCTCATTCTGGCCGCGCTACGGTTTCCTGGCAAAAATGATAGCCTACTTTTTCATCCAAAATTTTTTAAAGTGCGATTACAACCATTACAGTTCTCATGATACATGATTTTCTCTCATTTTATATTGTTGTAGGCAAATGTGAGGAGTGGAAAGAAGAAGCATTTTTATGAACAGCCCCGGGCTACATTAACATCGCTACGCCACTGAAGTAGAACATGCGGTGAGATATTACCTCGCTGGTTAAAAGTGCAAACCTAATTTGAGCCAAAAAGTCTATTACTCTAATAGGTCTAAAAATTTTTTTCTTTGCGTCAAAAGCAGAATCATGAGCAACATTTTTAAAACTTGTTTTGGACTGAGTGAGCAAGTTTGAATGGATGAAAAACTAATTACAATTTTGATTTTTGAAATTCAAAGTAGTGCTTTCGTTATTTTAAATCTCTAAATTTATCACCTCTTAAGTCTAAATCTTTGGAGAATTTATTAATCAATTAATTGCCGCATGAGGAGAAAAGTATTTAGGAAAGGTGTAGGCAACGTTACAAAAAATGCCAAAGCTTTGTTAGCCAAAATACACGAAATATGTGGCGAATAAATTTTAGTGTCAGTGCAGATGCCCAGTGTTAAAAGAAAAAGAATGTAGTGAAACAGGTAAGTGGTAGATAGTAAAAAACTTTAAAATATGATACTTCATTGGCAAATGATATAAACAACGAAACACCTTGGCAAAAAACTGAATGATGGAAAACAACCTTTACTGTGGAATTAGCACTTTACTGTGCTGTTTTGACTAGTGCCGCTGGGTCTGTCCTACACTCGCCAACATCGACTGTGCTTGATTTAAAATAAAAAGTAATGATTCTCCTCTTCTCCAGTTTCTCAATTAACATACGCTTACTTCAATACTACGTAGGAGACCAGAACATAGGAGCTCCATCAGGGCATCACCTCCTGTCCTTACACAGAAGAGTTGGTATTGTTTTGTAACGAACAAAACAAATAAAATTGTTTTGAGTCAAAACAAATTTATTGAAGCATGGCAACAGCAAACACCTAGGATATTCAATTGGTTTACCGACATTTTTCAAGTGAAAAATGCGTAGACCCCCTAAACGCTGCTGCCATTTTCAATGTCCATGCATTTCTTCATGGAATTTGTAAATAAGGCCACAGGTTTGAGGTTGTAAATTCCTAAGAGGAAAGTGAAAATGAACGTTTGCAGTATTTGGCCGTTTGCACAAATTTCGGATGATTTTTATTGTCTTGATATTTGGCAATGTGCCAAATATTTTGTTGCAGCATCATTCAAGGAGTTAGCTTTAATTACTATCAGAGAAATGTGAGGTTTCGAGTCTCGGTCTCGGCTTTTATTAAAAAGTCTCGGTCTCGTCTCGAAATTTGAGCCAGGTCTCGGTCTCGCAGGTTACGGTCTCGACTACATCATTGGTATCAGCGACCGGCATTCGACATTTTGTAAATTGTAATTATTAGCATCCGATGACATTTGATATTTCGTAATTGTTACGTGACATTACAACCTCAATTTACGCCCTCAAAATGCTGCGCACGGGAACAGATGTCTCCCCTTCCCTCTGGCTACGCCACTGTCTTCAAGACAGAATCATAAGTTTGCTTCAAGTTATGCATATAGCCAAATATCCTGAAGTCGAAGCAAGTTACAAAAACTGTCATATTGACATATAATTCAAAACAAAAACCGTAGTTGCACATGCAGCGAAATGTTGAGCCCACAGCCATATTTTTAGAAGTATTCAATTCAGTCATACGCAACTTTACCGGTTGCAGCAGCCAATGCTTCGAAGCCCCAACTGCATTAAGGTTGTCGCTGTTGCTGAGTTATTACCGAACTAACGTGGAACCTATCGATCAGGTCAAAAGCAACCTGAGCTTAATCTTTCCTAATGCCACTAGCTTATTTCCAACAAATCATCCAAAATCAGCGCAAAACAGTGAGAAGAGCAGTTACTATCAACATGTGCTGACGGAAGAGCTCTTGCGAACTTTTTCCTTTGCCCACCATTCACAGCAAAGTAGCGAATAGTGGTAGCGGCAAAATGGTGATAGCTCACTACTGCATCCGTTATTTTTATCAAAAAAGAGCGGCGCTCCCGCTGACGTTACTGGAAAATTAGTTCGCTACAGTAGCTCGCTACTGCCCAGCTCTGCATATTACATGCATTGTTGTTGTTGTTGTCTTCTACATTTCACTAAAACTGACAAATTGTGAATACTACTCAACACACGACCCAGCAAAGAGGTAAAAACTTCCAGTTACTGACGTCCTGTGATACAGCAGCTGAGCATAAGCTATGCCCCAGTCAGATCAGAACAGAGACCGCCAGTCTGCCACCCTCCCTCACCCTCAACAGCCTAAACTAATGACTGACCAATTTATCCAAGAGAACAGAGCAAATACATTAATCTAACAATTAGCCGTTCAGAGACAGTTTAAATTTAATAAAATCAGTTGTCCGACACCTGTAAAAACTGAAAATCTCACTCCTGTTCCGGGTCCGGTTTTCATTCAAAAACCCGAGTCCAGGTTCTGCTCCGGCTTCGGCAAAAATCGGAGACTCCTTCCGGAGTCCACTCCGGCTCTCCGGCTCCGTGATCACCTCTGGCCTAAACACGAATCCCTAAGCCCTAATCATCAGTTTTCTCAGCGTATTTGATATGTAGAATATTACTTTGTGAATGCGCACATGGCGGGAAGTCAGAAATTTCGCATGTCGGAAATTTGACACCGGTCTTCGGTCAGAGGTGGCCATGGACCCGAGGGCCCGAGTCGACGCGTTTTTCTTCTGGAGCTTGGACCGGAGTCAAAATTGTGTGAAAAACTGGACCAGGAGCTGGAGTCATTTTTCAATTTCGGCGGTAGCAGGAGTCTGTGTGGTCATTTTTTATGTAAAAACATTGTAAATTTCGGTTGAATCGATGATAGACGGATTCTGAACAGGAAATCTCAAATTTGAAACATTTCCGGACCTGGAAATTTCTGATTTCACGCCATGTACGCATGCACAGAGAAATATTTTAGGCTACATAACAAATACGTTGAGAAAACTGATGATTGATGATTAGGGCTTAGGGATTTGTGTTTAGGTAAGTGTGTCGGGTTAGGGTTAGCGTGAGAAAAAGAAAAATAATTGCGATAAAAGACTAAGTCCAAAAATTTTCAATGTTTAAAGTTATTACCATGCTATAGCTTTTTCTGGGTACCTGACATCTAACCAAATTGTTTTGTTTACAGAACACACATAAAAAATAATTGCCAAGCTTTGTTTGTTTGTTCTGAGGAGTAAAATAACTGAGAAACAACAACAGGTCAGAAATTTCGCTTGACACCGGTCCAAGTCCGGATTCAAAAATTTTGAAACAAGAGTGGAGTAGGACTCTCGGAGTCTGAAAATGTGACTCCGGCCAGCACTGATCTCGGTCTCGAATGTTACGCTCTGGACCAATGGTGAGCACTGGACTTGGGTTGGACTTCAACCGGACTACGACGAATTTTGATCGTTTTTTGTGTGGATCCGGAGTGGAAATTGTTTCATAGATATAGGATCAGTAGCGAAATTGGACTGAGTTACTGGAAAATGATTGCATAATTTTTGTTGTCGAAAAGCTGTATGTTGTTAGTTTTTGGACCTTTTTGGACTTGGAATATTTTTTATTTTTGGACTATGATTGGACTTAGACCGAGTTTTTGAAATTCAGGATTGAAACTGGATCGCAAAATATGACCGTTCTCACAGAGATGATCACTATCCGGTTTGCTGGTGGGATATCCGGCAGGATAGTGAGTTTGCCATCGGATACGGATATCCAAAAACTGCTTTCAAACGGGAACCGGTGTTAAGCAAATTTCTGACCTGTTGTTGTTTTTCAGTTATTTTGCTTCTCAGAATAAAGAAATAACGTCTGGTAATGCATTTTTTAAGTGTGTTGTGTACATTAAAACATTTTGGTTAGATTTCAGGTATTGGTTAGATGTCAGGTTTGGTTAGATCAGTGGTTCTCAACCTTCTGATCTTGGCGGACTCCTTTTGGTGCTGTCAAAGCATCTTGGCGGACCCCGTTTGGTGCTGTCTATTGCATCACAATAGGTCTTATCTGCAGGGGATAAATCTCAACAAGCTTTTGTATTGTCCCATCACAATAGGCAATTAAGCAAATGTTCAAGCCTATTTCAAAAAGCGATAATAAACAGCAAAAAATTTCAAAACTCGTAATTTATATTTCAAATTTCAAAGTTCTCACGGACCCTCTGAAAACGTTTCGCGGACCCCCAGGGGTCCACAAACCACCGGTTGAGAACCACTGGGTTAGATGTTGATTAGATGTCAGTCTTTGACCTCAATTATTTTTCTTTTTCTCATCATAACCCATACCCTAACCCGACATACTTACCTAAACACGAATTCCTAAGCCCTAATAATCAGTTTTATCAACGTATTTGGTATTTAGAATATTACTCTGTGTATGCGTACATGATGTGAAGTCAGAACTTTCGCAAGTCAGAAATTTCGCTAGACACCGGATACGGACCGGATATCCGAAACGCTTTTATCGATATTTCGAGGATTCAGACTTTTGGAAAAAGTTGCACATTGTACAATTATTCATTTATTATGGTGTACAGACAATTAAAACCAATTCATTTGAGACCATTCATTTAAGACTAATTCATTTGAGACCACGATATTTGAGACCTTTTCATTTGAGACCACATTCATTTGAGACCTGTTCATTTGAGACCACATTCATTTGAGCCCATATTCATTTGAGACCACATTCATTTGACACCACAGTCGTTTGAGACCACGTTCATTTGAGACCACAGTCATTTGAGACAACATTCATTTGAGACCACAGTTATTTGAGACCACATTCATTGGAGACCACAGTCATTTGAGACCACATTCATCTGAGACCACATTCATCTGAGACCACATTTGTTTTAGACCACATTCATTTTAGATCACATTCATTTTACGCCATGTCAAAGTGAAGCTGTTTTGATTTACTGTGAATCACATTTTTATGATCTACCTTCCACTTCTTTGCGGGACTTGACGTTATCTGCTAACACAGTCGCGTTTGTAGAGATCACGTGTTAGACGTTTGCTCATACTCAGTTGCATTTCTCTTCTAAAAAGCCACGAAATTTTTCTCCTGCGAGTTTTTCGACCAACGCAAAACGACAATTTTTTCTCATCTTTTATTTTTAGTTGAAAACTAACACTATTGTGGTGCCTCGATAAAGGAAACAGGCAGGAACGCAAAACATGCAATTCTTTGACGTGGTCTAAATTAGTTTTAGAGGGTGCAACGTTCTGTCGTGACACGTTGCACCCTCTAAAATCTTCATACAAAAGGATATCTTGCGGGGGGAATTCAAATCTTCATACAAAATGATATCTTGTGGGGTCCCTCAGGGTAGTGTTATTTCGCCTTTGCTTTTCCTTATTTACATTAACGATATCACAAAAGCATCCTCTTTTCATACTACTTTATT
>Ga0210059_1016492_pt1 | contig 10654 bp, 7 predicted proteins | sample Ectturendosymbi2_FD_188042 | JGI IMG/M metagenome (GOLD analysis project Ga0210059, IMG submission 188042) | Ecteinascidia turbinata endosymbiont from Florida, USA - Sample 2 (SPAdes) (version 2) | ecosystem: Host-associated > Tunicates > Ascidians > Unclassified | place: Key West, Florida... | reverse complement strand
ACGACAAGTTACAAATCGTTACAATGAAACCTTTGCGTACCCTAAAAATATACGCGACCCACGTTGAGAAACGTTACTCTAGTATAAAAGCAAGTCGATAGAAATAGAAACAAGTTTCGGTTCCCAAGTTAGCCTCAACAATTTGTTATAAGTTGGAGGTAATTACAGATTTGATGATTTTTTCTGAATGCTTCCGCGGCCACTGAAAACGCTGTGGCGGGCCACATGTGGCCCGCGGGCTGCTTATTGCCCACCCCTGGCGTAACCAGTTTTTTTCCACTCTGGTTACGTCATCGCACAACCGTCAATGATATTCACACTGATGGACATCTGTTCTTCACATTGTACCCTTGTGTGCATGACTCACATGTTCATTTATAAGTCTATCAACTCTTCATGCATTGCTTGCCCACCATCATCTGTGTTATGTAAATGAATATTATATTATATGTGGTTTGGTTTTGTTAGCTTTTTTGTCTTTGTTTATTTGTTTTGTTTTATGATTTATTATTGATTAACTTTCCATTTCCATGAAGACACAAGTCCCTTTGGTATTAATATAATCCTATACTAACATTTTTGGCTGACTTATATTCTTCATTATTAATAATAATACTATATTAATATTATAGCATCTATGCTGTTTTCCAGGCCTGTGGAATCTAAAAATCACATCGTTTGTTGAAAATGTTTTCAAACGCTTTGAACACAAACTTTTAACTATACAGTATTATATTTGTGGCATGTGAGCCCTCACTGGTTCTGAGTTTATCAAAGCTTTAGTGTACCCATAGCTGTTTTAGGTCGAAAGGGAACCTAATTTGTTTTATGTGCCTAATAGGTAAGGTATAGTAGAGATTAGGCTTAGGTAAAACTACATGTTTTTCCAAGATAGATGTGATCCAATCACTTAGAAGGTGATAAGCATTTTTGTTCTGAAATGAATTTGGCCTCCAACTTACTGCACTCACCTACTCACTCTTGTAGTAGCATTGTTTTGCACTCGCCTTTTTCTTTTTCTGTATTGTAATGCTTCTAGGCCTAATTATTATGATATTTCATTAACATTTATGGAGCTTTTCACTTCTTGTACAAACAACATTTTACTGCATTGGACAAATGCCCCTTATTAATATTACCAAAGAATAAAGCAAAACAATGGAATCAAATTTTACTCACAACTTGTCATTAACGACAAGCTAAAACCTATTCTGGTGGTACATGGTAAAATTCCACGTGCAGGGCACATGCTTGATGCTCATGCTGTGAAATCAACTGTCACTGTGTATGCAATTAACATGTTCTTTATTGTCTGTATGCACTGTATTATGTGATGCTATCAGAAACCAATAGGTGAATTAGAACATTGTGTTTTCATGTTCTTTTTTTTAATCTGTTGTCCATTAGGACAGGGGTGTGCAACCTGTGGCCCGTGGGCCAAAAGTGGCCTGGGAGTTGAAGTTTTATGGCTCATGGAAAGGTCCAAATTTTTAAAAGGAGGGTATTGACAATCTTCCCTGGGTGGCCAGTGAGTTGTCTACCCCCCAGAGCTTGACACATGTAGCTGGGGCCCGGAGACCAATCTGGTTATGTGCATTTGGCCTAGCATTATTGCATTGTTGCACACCCCTGCATTGGAACATCACATCTTTTAGTTAAGCCCGGTCTGCTCTAATTACATGGAGTATGCTATTTTATTCAGCATTTGATCCAAGTCATTGTCTTGGTTGACTTTCATGTAATCAAACAGAAATATATTTTTAGGAAGCATTAGTCAAAAGAAACTTATTTATTTGATTTGATTCAGACTCATGGTCTATATCACAAGGGCAACTGAATAACAGAAAAAGTTCAGAACAAATAAATGGTTAGTTGTGATACTGAAGAACAAACACTGAAACAATGCATTTACAATTATTGCAATCGGTTGCCACTATACAGGAGCATTAAATAGTGGAGGAAAAATTAAGATTGTGAAAACATGGGTGTCCGCAGGGGAGGAGGCAAAACGGGCATTTGCACCCCCTTGAAATGGGGGCTAAGAACCAAAATTTTTTAGAAAACATGAAGTCAGCCGCTCAATTCCGATTGATTGAATTTATTTTTGCAAATGACAGCTTATTTGTGTACAAGAGCCAGGTTAACAGTTCTGCTGTCAGGCAGTAGTGAGTTTGCAGTTGCATTCACATGTGCTACTTTGCATGACTGAACTCAGGGTTACCAACCTGTCTTCACCAAAAAAATCTAGGCCTTGTTCCAAAAAATGCCAGATAGCAGTCTTTAACCAATCACAAAATAGAAATTAAAACTCATCAAAAACATTGAAATAATACAATCCCAATCTTTAGAAGCATTTTTTCCCCATCATTACACTGTCATACATTTGTTTCTTATTAAATATATCAAACATTTTATGGCAATAATGAAATCTTTGCAATATTCTTTGCACCCTGCAATGGTCATAGATTCTTGTCGAAAGCGATTTGTAATGAATAGCCTATGCAGTTCAGACAATTTTTTGCCAGAGTCAAGCCATTCCATCTGAAAAAAAGCTAAGAAAAGCCAGATTTTGTTTTGCTTTTTTTAAAAAAAACAGAATTTCAAAATCTGGTTTCAAAAAAGCCAATGCTCTCTGCAATAAAAACCTTCCATAACTCTGTGAATTATTTTCAAAAGCATATGCCTTATTTCTTCACTGCCTTTTATAGTATGTGAAGAAGTCATATCTGTGTCACAACATGATTATCACATAACTTCTAAATGGCTTGTTCATATTAGCCTATTCTGTCTGTATGTGGTAACTTGTTTTCTGGGATCAACATGTCAGATCTTCCAGCAAAGTATCAAAAACTGGCTGCAGAATATGCTAAAGTAAGTTGTTTTCCAAAGTTGCTAAATTTTTGGTTTATGCTTGTCAAGATGTTACTCTATTATATCTTAAGATGCAAAGTCACATGCTCTGAGTTTTAGTAAATAATCAGAGCCAAAAACTGTAAAGTTTGGTGAAAAAACTCTTAACTTATGCTATTTATGTGTGAATTTGCCATAATTTTCTGTACCACAACTGACTTATCCTAAAATCTACAAGGTTTATTTTGTTGGTATTAATGGCCTAATGTTTCTTGGCATTTGTCTGTGCATAACTTGTTTGGCCCAATTAGTGCTTCTGATACAGAAATCTTCAATGGTTTGTTAGCCCAGGATAATAAATGAAGGTTTATAATGGTGTGGCCCAACTACTTTTGATCTATGGACCATTTTACAAAAAAAGTGACAAGTTGCGGGCGCTACTTTCAATAAAATTTTGTATATAACAACAGATTCACAAGTTTTGAAAACTAAAAAGGGATGATAAGTGTGCCATTTAAATTATTACACAATAAGAAACAGCAATTAATTACAAATCTTTACCAGTGAGATGCCTGTGGATATCGTTCCTATATATATCAGTACCAATGTTAGTGGTAGCAAGTCAGAGACTGTTGTCTAGTGTTTCATCTGCCATTGGATTTCTGCTCTTAGATTTGACTTGCATCATCATAAAAATGTACTCACACATGCATGTGTCTCCAAACATCAAGTGCATTTTTTACATGAAATCTTACAGTTTAGGAAATCTATTTTTGTTGACTAATTTGTAAGCTCCCTACAGTCAAGTCTAATGGTTCTTTACCTTTTTGACGTATCTTACGCTTTTATGAAACAAGGTTATCAGATTTACGCCTAATACACTCAATGGTGCTCATTTATTGAAAATACAAAATTAATAAATTATTTATAAAATTTACATTGGCTGCAATTTATGGTTCAATAAATTTACCCGCGTGGAAGATGAAATTTACCCCAAGTTAAGAACCACTAGTCTAGTCTAATGCTGCTAATATTGTACATTTTCATAAAAAGATGTTGTGCTTGTTCTAATCAAAATTATCTGATGTACCACACACACAACATTCAATCAATACTGAGAAAGCTCGCGGGCCATAAAAATTCTGTCAGCAGGCCACATGTTGCCCGGTAGTTGGTCCACATTGCTTTTTAATGAAAAGTACATGGTTTGTTTGTAAACTTACGGAATTTAGCTCTGTTAATGCCTATGCTCAAAATTCTCAGAATAATAGGAATATTGGAACATTTAAGTACAAACAGTTGCCGTGAAGTAAGTAGCAAAGTAGAATACCATCTTGCTTTGTTCTATTGATAACTCTGTTATTGCGATAGTTGTTTATGTTTTGCAGATAGGCTAGTGCATCATGAATGACTTACTGATAAAAGTCTCATACACAATTAAACAACACCTTTCAAAACATCTTCTAAAAATACTATATAATGCTCTTGTTAAGTCAAAACTGTCATATGCTGTAACTCTCAAGTGATTTACGTAAACTGAATATTTTAAATAACTGAGCAGTTTGTCGCATAACTTTTTCTAATAGATATAAAAAATTTATGCACACTATACAAATAACATAAAATATTAAAACTTAATCAGTTGCAACAATATATGCTTGCAAAGCATATGTTTAAGTGAAATGATAATGAGACTTCTCTTTTTCACATTGGAAAGTATCAACTTGTTTGTGATAAGCATAGTTACAACGCAAGATAATCAGCAAAAAATAATAACTTAATTCCTGGGAGATATCGAAAACAGGATCAAAACAGCTCCATGTACCAAGGACCAAAAATTTGAACTCCATACCAATAACTACTAAAAATATAACATTTCTCCGATTTCAGAAACTTCACTAATGATTACCTGCTAAAATATATACTTTTGTTCCCAGCCAAGCAGTGACATTTGCTTAAAAAAAAGACTGGATGAAAACAAACTTTTTGTGTATGTGCTTGATGGGTTTTTGAAGTAGGCAATGATTATTGTCTGATCTTGGTTCTTAAATATTTGTTTATATATGAGCTGTAACACTAAGTCTGGGTTGATATTAGGTACTGTACGCTGAAGCTTGTTAGTCATGTGACTCGTTTTTAAATATTTGTGTGTTTACTGACTGTGGGTTACTGATATGGTTAGACTGGACACAAGTGCTATACTGTCAAGGCTTGCTTGAGTGGGAACACTGTTTCCAAATTCAGGTGGAAATGGACTTCTAATGGTGGAAAGGTTTCCAGAATATATCTACAATATGTGGAAACTATTGATACCCTAAAAAAGGGGGAGGGACAGTGATCCAATGATAGCTGTGGCCGTCGCTTCTTGACCATGTACTAAGTCAGGGGTGGGAAATGTATTTGCTATTATGGGCTGCGTGAATTGAGCATTATTGCTGGCAGGCTGCAAAATTAATTGATTTTGTATGAAAATTCCACCCTTATCTAACTATGAGGAAGATTGGCTTCCCTTGACTTACTAAGTACCTGCTTATCATGGAGCTTTGTTTTGATGTGATGTTGTACTCTACCTTGGGTGACGAAAATTCTGATGCGGGCCATATCAAATGTTCATGGGGGCCACAAGTTCGTCACCACTGTTCTACATGGTTGAGGTGCTAAGATGAACTGAACTGATTGCACTTAAACATAACTGGCAAAAACATTATTGCCCTCAAACAGGCAAAACTGTGTTGTATTCAGACTTCACAGAAAGTTTGAACAAATACGTGAGAAAATTTTTTAAAGTCAATTGGATGTTGAGCAAACTGTTCTTCAAACAAACTTGTCCATGGTGTTAACTCATTTTTAAGTTCAATATGTCTGCTTCAGTAATTTTGTAGCCAGCTCATTGCTTGTCTTCTCTTGCTAATTGATTTTTATTCCATCCCTCATTGTGTTGTTAATTTTGTTGCAGTTTTTACACCAGCAATTAGCATATTCATGTTTTCTTAGAATTAGTACCCAATTTAACAATGTTAAATTGGGTCATGTATATTGCATTCATTTCAAACGTTTAAGAGTCCTATGAAATGCTGGTGTGCGTGGGTTCCGATTTGGGTGAAATTGCTTTGCTTGTTGGCTTTCAGCCTTTAGTTGGCTCTAAAGTGATTCTGCAGAACTTTTTGTTGTAGTTGCTCTTTTATGGTTACAATCTTTAACTCTCTGCAAATGAGAATTGGTAACTAGACTAAAAAATAAGAGCTCTAATTTCATTCGTAATATAGTTGCTTGATTTACATGTGTTTGTCAGTGACAATTTTCACTACTTGATGGGCTGTGTGTCCAAAAAATAGTGATGTCAATGTGAAAGGCATTAAGGCAACTTTGGATGTTAACTTTGAAGAACTTGGATTTTTGTAAATTTTGATAAATATGAATTGTAAACAATAAAACATAAATAGGCTTTTCAAGATTTACTAATCTCTAATATTCCTTATTTACAGTTAAAGGCTCAAAACCAAGTTTTGAAAAAAGGCGTGGTTGATGCACAGAGTCTTTCTACAAACCTCCAGGTTTGATATGTGTAATACTTTGAGTTGGAATGCTTCATAGGATTGTTCACGAGAATTTCAAGATAAATTCATCTGGTTGTGCCAGTTTTTTTATTACTGCAAGTACTAAATATATACTGTTGCATGCCTCACTATTTTCAGGCCCACTACTTATGAATACTGTGCTTCGCAAAGCAAAAGAACAATTAGTAGGTGTATGCTATCAACCTGCAAAGAAACCAGTCCTGCAAGTAGCTTTCCACAATTTAAAAAATTAATCTCAAGCACATTCAATTCAGTACATCTGTTGTTGACCAATAAACTGGACAAGTATTTTCATAAATTGAAATATACATTGATAGACCATCACTTATCACAATGATGCAATGCTAACTGAAATGTAATAAATAGTAATTACACAGCAAATGAATTGTAGTTACTGCAATCGAAACACTGGGATATTATTTAAAAAGCAATCTAGCATGTCTCATGAAGCAGTAAGCTTCTCATTTTCTATGAATGTGATTTGACTAATTTTTGTCAAATATTAACACCTTTGCTGCTGGTGTGCAAATTATCGTACCTAAAAATCTCACATGAGCCACTATTTTCACGCCACTTTGCAACTCCATAACTCATCGATTGTGCTAGAGAGCTGTTCAAACCCTCAAAAGACTTAGTTGTTATGTCTATGCGTAAATTTATCTACAAAAAATTGCAAACCAAACAAAAAATTACAAACCAATGGAGTGCTGTGAAACCAAATGGAATGCCTAAAAATATAATTGCAATTAATTTGTAGTGTATTTCAATTGGCATATTCCTATGCATACTTTAGAGCAGTTTTGTGCAGGGGTGCTTCATGTCAATTTTTCACCACATTGTGAAATGCAGTCAGTTAGACATATTTCAATTTTTTCATAAAAATGAAAATAAATCATGAGACAAGTGTTAGCAGTGGTAATGATGTGAGAAGCTAACTTTTGATTAGCTGATGACAAAAAGCTTTGAAGTTTGCTAAGTCATATTAGAAACAAATCAGTGTTGCGGAATTGGATTTTGAAAAGACAATTGCGTTTATCTTCAGCATGACTTAACAGGGGAGCTTAAAACAGTAGACCAACAAGACTTCATTTGAATCATTAATAGACGTGTTTGGTTTCCAATTAGCAGATAGTTTTGTGGATCTCAAGCACACAGATGCTGAGTATGAATTTTTTCTGGTTGTGCAGCCTGCTTATTCTTGAATCTAACTCATTTCCTAGAATCAACTCATTCATCATTCCCCAACTATATTTCATTTTTTCATGCAAGATTCTTGCTTCTATATAAGAGCAAAATGCTTCCTGGTATTTTCTTGCAAAGAGACAAAGGAAGATCGTAAAAAATAGCATTACCTTTCCTTTAATTGTGTTTTACCTCCTACATAAGTGGATTATGATGCTTTTCACCTGAAACATCTTGGATTTTCATACTACAACAAACTTGGCACTGTGCTCATGCATAAACATGAACAAGTTTGTACTGCACAGGTCTTTTGCAATGTATCAATACTGTTGCAAGATAATGCATATTTGTATCATTAGCAACTAGATTGTTTGAGGGTTAGGTTTACTTGTAGCTAAAATTGGTTGCTTTTTAAGGAAACAATAACACGTTCACTGCCAGTGTATGAGATACTTGTACTTTTAGCTCCCACAATAGCTGCTATTTTTGCACCATTTTGCAACTCCATAACTCACCAGTCGATTGTGCTAGAGAGCTGTTCAAACCATCAAAAGATATGGTAAGTCTTCTAGTCCGCAATGAAAATATTTTTAGATTTTGGGTTTCGAGTTTTTTGTGGGTGACATCATAAGTGGGGTAGGTTTTTGGCCATTTTGGCTCAGGTTACCTGGCCTTTGGCCCTAACCGCTAGATGGAATTTTTTGATTTAACTAATTAGGGGATTAATTAATTGTTTTGTTGTTTTTAGGCCATAACTTTCGAATCAGAAATGCTAGAAAACCAATCAAAGGAATAAAAGACTTGGATTCTAGCCTAGTTTCTAATAAAAACTTGAGTAAAAAATTCCATCTAGCAGCTGAGGCCCAGGGCCAGGTAACCTGAAACAAAATGGCCAAAAACCAACCCCACTTATGATATCACCCAGAAAAAAACCTAAAATCCAAAACCTAGAATATTTTTTTCATTGCAAACTAGAAGAGTTGTTGAGTCTTTTGAGCAATTTAGTGCAATTGGCAGAGGAGCTATTCAGTTAATAAGGCAACTGAAAACTGCTTGTTTTAGGCTGATTTCAAAGTACGAATAGATCATACCCTGGCAGCAGACATGTTAATCTTGGTCAGCATTTTACGTCTGACAAACTACACCAACTTGTTAAGGCTCATGTGACCCTGTTTACATTGGAAATTTGAACCACTTATAGATTTACATATTTTTCTGTATTTAATGTTTATTAGCTGAATTTCATTGCAATAATGCAGTTGTTTTTCTGGAAAAGGCAGCTACTTCATTAACAATTGAAAATTTCTGTGTTTGTCACCAACTAAATTGAGAATCCTTGTGAAAAGCAACTTCAGTTTGCTTAAAACAATATTTGTTGTTTAGGATGAAGTAGTGAATAAAGATCAAACTATTCGAAGACTACAACAGGAAATTGATAGTGCCAGTTTTAGAAATGAACAGATGGCTCGTAGAATTGAATTACTGCAAATGGAACTTGATAAAAATGTGAAGTCCCGACGGCAAAAGGTGAGGAACACATTTGTGCAATTAGGCATTAACAGGATTCTTGTGAAGTAACTTATCTGTAGATAACGAATAAAGTAAACATTTGCATAGCATAGGATCACCATGATCCAAAACGTCGACTTTTTCGTCCAAGTTAAAAGCCTTCTATTTAAATAAAAATTTCATTGTAGGTGCCTCTGAAGCAAGCATTGAAATGTTTTGAAAAGATGTGTTTTCAGAAACTTCTGGTTTCTGTGAGAACACTACTTGTGCAGCATTAAACCTGTTTGCAACCTTTGTAAATGTTTCCCTGCAATGACCCAATTCAAAATTTTTATGTTGGTACCACCAACAATGCTGCTGAGTTTGTTCAGTAAAATTCTTCCCAGTTATAAAAATGGAATATAGTTTGAACCGACTTATTTGAAAGATGATTCCTACAAAAATGAACACTTATGTTCCATGGAGAAACACTGACCTTTTCAGTGAATTTATATAAATGTAGTAAAAATAAGAAATGATGCCAGAGCATTTCTGTTGTTGCAAATTCAAGTTATATCAAGTGAAGCCATGTCACTACTGCTCTCCAAAACTGAAACTTTTGTACCAAAGTGCTACGTTCGCAAGATTATGGAAATAAATCTCCTTATCCAAATCTAATGAATGGAAACTTCCTTTGTCAACGACACAGAACACTGAAAGTTAAAACACTGATCTTATATGCAGCTCATTGTTTAAGTAATAACAATGTCGCTTTTCATGAGCTTGAAATGACCTGTATCTGTTGGCAGGTGTGCATCACCGGGCTTGTGTTAAGTGCTATCTGAATGCGATAAGGGTGATGAACAGCTGTCAGCTAATTTTTTACTTTCAAAAGTGTCCTTTGTTTTTCTTAGGTTTCAAATATTGAACGCTCGCAAGATTCAAATGGTGTTTTGAATGAGGATTTACGACTGAAGATAGAAGAAAATGAAATGCTTCATAAACAGGTTAACTAATATCATTACCTCATTCTTTGTGTGAAGATAGTTTTCTTGTATGCCCTATCGTTATGTGTAGTGGAGTTTTTTAAATTTGAGAAGCAAAAATACAGCTAATGTTAAACTGGCCAAACATTTCTATTATGGTGTTTTACCCAAGATAAAAAAAAATAATAATAATTAAAATGATGACTCTTCATCAGGTTTTTTCTTCCATCTGCCAAACTCAGGAATGTCAATGCACATAAATTTTTTCAAATTTTCAACATGACTACGTTCACCTTGCATGTGGAAATTTTATTTGGTGGAGTTAACTGTTTTGAAACAAAAAATATACTCAGGTTTTCAGACTGCACTATAACAAAGACAAGAGGCCTGTGTATAGTTACAAGCATCATGTAGTTAGTGGCAAACTGGCCATGGCCAATGTTATTTGCTGTGCAGAGTTTTTACCTATACATAAGAAGGGGTAGAGGAAAGAATATACTAACTACCAGGGCGTCTCTCTCCTTAGCCTCCCTGTTAAAGCTTATGCCAAGTGCCCTGAGAAAAGATGCA
>Ga0210059_1016491_pt1 | contig 10654 bp, 7 predicted proteins | sample Ectturendosymbi2_FD_188042 | JGI IMG/M metagenome (GOLD analysis project Ga0210059, IMG submission 188042) | Ecteinascidia turbinata endosymbiont from Florida, USA - Sample 2 (SPAdes) (version 2) | ecosystem: Host-associated > Tunicates > Ascidians > Unclassified | place: Key West, Florida... | reverse complement strand
CTTAATTGTGTACTTAGATCAGTCATGCTTGGGTGAGCACACACCAATCGGGGTGGTTAAATCGCAAGCCCAACATAGCAAAGTTGTTAATTTTCACACCCTTCTAACATATTATTTGGAAACGGGATGCCAACACCACTATGTTTTCCTGAAAATACAAGGCTTCACAAACAATGTGGTGGTTTTCACACATGAATTGGTTAGGTGCGCAACGCATGAGCAATTACGGAAGCTAAACATACAAAATGCAGATTTTGATGTCAGTGAAAACTTCATTTTACAAGAATGAAACGAATCATTTTTTAAATCAGCACCCCAGAAAACATGGGATTCAAAAAAAAAATCACCAGTTTATCTTACGGGGGAGGCTGTACAGAGCAGAAATCACTCAAGTGTGACCATAAAATTCAAATTTATTAAAAAATTGAAACGTCTGCCATTCGGTAACCGCTTGACCGATTTCGTTGAATTTTTTTTGTTGGTTGTTATTTTTGAAGCTCTTTCAAATGAGCCCACTTTCATCAAAATCTGAGAGGGTGGGTGAACAAGGGTGTTCAATTAAGCATGGAATGACCCTAGATTCAGTTTTTTTTAAGGGAAATATTAGGTACCAGGTATGGACCTGCAGAAACCCGATTTTCTCTGATCCTAGAGACCCGATGATAATTTTCTCTGATTCTAGGAACCTGATTCGGGACTCGGGTCCCTAAAACACCTGCTAGATTACTGGCAAACTTCACTAGGAAATATTACGTTTGCAAGCGGTAGCATAACATAAAAGTTATAAATAATTAGTTAGTTGCGAACTAGCATTGCTTTCCACTGCAGTACATTATCAGGAGGGTATAAAAAACAATGTAAACAAGTGTGGACTTTTCTTGAAATTTTCATCTGTGGAAAAAATCTGTTTTCAGCACGGTGAACATCAGTCTTATTTTCTCGTAAGTTTAGCGTGTTAAATTGTGCTTTACTTTGCGATTCATCACTGCTTATTATGAGTGCAAAAGCTAAGAAATCAGAAGTTTTTAGCAAAAATCAAATGCGAATTTCTTGGTAGAAGTCACAGATTTCTTTGAACAAAGGGCTTTTAAACACACCTTTGCATTTGGGTTGATGCAAATGTGTGCGTGTCTGATAGAACACGTGAGAGTCGACCATGTGCTTTGCGCTCTTTGTGTGCTGGTTTGCCTAGGCAGCGCTGTTAGCTGAAATCGTCAAGACTGCAATAGGCAAAGCATACAGCAAGTGCAAAGCACTCAATTGGTGAGTGGGAATTGGTCTGTGTTTAAATGCTCGGACACGAATGTGGTTTTGCACACAGCCATTTTCTTGATTCTGTCGTAAGAAACAACAAAAGGTCCTCAGACATTGAAGGCTAGCCTACTGCCTTTCCAGAAATTGTTTATATTACCGTTATCTTGAGTTGCGTTTCTGCTATGAACTGCTCTCTGAATCGTCTGAACCTGTGATTGTTGTTTTTTCGCAGAATTCCGCATGGTAGCAGCGCTGCTTGTAAAAAAACATCAGATTAAATTCACCTGGTTTTGTGTACTTGATTTAATTCATTTTCCATTCAACTTGAGGCACACCGAGACAATTAAAATATTAATATGTGAAAACGAATAGAAGCCAGAGCTGGAGTCTGAGCCATGAAAAACGAGAGCTTCGGAGCCGGAGCCATGTTTATGCAAAGAGTTCTGGAGGCGGAGCTATGACATTTTTACGATGGTTCCGCGGCCCTGAAATAATCCTAAACTGTAGCCGGGCACATAGACGATTCAGAGGAAAACTTTAACAGATAAATTGCTTGAGCAACAATCTCCAACGATTCATAGTAAATTAAAATTTGCAAGCAACTAACAAGTTATAATACTAGGATACTGAAGTTGACTCAGTGATCGATTAGTGGTTCAGCATTTTCGCCACCCTGGTGTTTTTTTGCCCCCCTATCGCCCCCTTTGATTTTTTCGACCCCTTGCCCATCAAAATCGCCCGCAAGGGGGCGATTCCACCCACTTTGAGAAACACTGCACTAGAGCTAGAGAGCTATTCAAACCCTCTACGGATTCAGCAAGTCTTCTAGTTGACATCGCAAAAAAAGTTTTTCGTTTTGGGTTTGAGATTTTCTGGGGGGAACGTCACAAGTAGGGGTGTTTTAGTGTTATTTGGCCATCTTTGCCTGGCCCTGGGCGCTGTCCCAATGGCCTATTTTTAGACACAAAATTTAGTTGAAAACTAGGTCAAAATCCGCGTCTATAGAGCCCATGACTGACTTCCTAACATATCGGGAGCAGAAATTATGGCTCATAAACCAAAAATTGACCAAAATTTTGCTCCCTCAAAAGCCACACTAAGGGGCATTTAGCCCCAGACAATAACTCGCTGTCAGATTGAGCTAGAGACCTGTTCAAACCCTCTAAAGACTCGTGAAGGTATGTAGTTTGCAATAAAAAAAAACTTTTCAGTTTAGGATGTCTGTTTTTTTTTAATGCTTATATGATGATAGGATGTTTATGTTATTTTTTGCTGACGTCAGCATTTTTGCCCGGCCTCCCTTTAATTTGGTTGGGGGGTTTTGGGCCAGTTTTGAATCGGTAGAGGGTTTGAACAGCTCTCTAGCAGCTGGCGATTATGGCCAAAAAAGGGCCGGCCAATCACAGTTGTTAAAGGGTTAAACATGATACAGCAGATGCAGCTGATTTAATATATGCCTGAAGCAATAATGTTATTTCTTTAGAAATCCAAAAATGATTACAATAGCGGAGTTGGATGTGATTTGAAGTTTCACACTACTGTTGGTTTTCTAGTTAATTCTGATACAAAAATTATAAAATCAAATTATTGCTTCATAACATTTTAATTATCACTAGTCTAGACATGTATCTACGTAAAACTAGCACTATACTCGTATATACATATCCAAAATCAACAATTGAGGCCGATATTGATCTTTTCCTCAGAATACATTCTATTTTTGCAATCTGGGTGTTAGCACAGGTGCATCAATTTGTGGAAAGTTGTACAAATTGCACCAGTTTATAAGTAACTTCCACAATGGTGACAAAATCTAATAAATCAACAATTTTGTTTAGGAAGAAATCGATTTCAGGTAACATTATGCATCCTCAGTAGAGACTGACTGATATATCAGCTGATATCTGGGTTTTATAATGTATCGGTATCAGCCAAAATGGCTGATTTTATCGGCCTCAGTAGGTGTTGACAAAATGCTGTTATATTCCTCATGCATCCAAACAACTCCGCAACAAAGCACAACGAAACAAGTCAAGATAGTTATCTTGCAAAAAAGTTATATATTGGTGTTTCAGAAAAATTTTCATTTTTGGCAATGGTTAATTGAATGCAGTATTGCACTAACTTTAACTTCCATAACTAGATGCTCCATTTTGTACTTCCTTTTCATTGCTCACCATCTTTCAACTTTGAAGCTGTTTTTGCTTTTTTTGTTGTAAGCACTGTAAGCAGTTTTCTTTCATTCCGTGTTTTGTTCTTATTACTTTGTTATTTTTAAAATTCTGTTTTTATTCATGGCACTGTGTTTATTCAATGGTATAGTGTATACTATGCTAACAAGTTAATCAGATTAATTGAAGATCATATCAAAATATTGAAATTGCTGCAATTTGAAAAAATTCAGCTCATAAATCCTGATTTTTGAAGTTTTCTAAAAAAGGAAAGGCATAGAATACATTATATATTTTAAAATGAAGCAGAAAACAAGATTTGAAATATTTGGAAATATCAGTTATCGGTGTCGATCCATTAATGGCCCATATAGCAGTATCGGCCCCAAAATGCCATATCAGTCGATCTCTGGTCCTCAGTCCTGAAATATGCAAGCAGTGCTTATGGGTGAAAAGTTGAGCATAGAAAGCAAGCAAACTAAGGACTAATGAATAAGGCAACCAAAAGTCAATAAAGTCAAAATTTTTCTGCCATTTCATAAGATTATGAAACGTCCACAAACCAAATTTCATGTTGATACCATGAGCCATTCCAAAGTTATTAGGTCAAAAAGTCATAATATTTCATTAGGTGAAAATTTATCTTTAGGTCAAAATTTTCTTGCAGCACAGTTTTTTCTTGTTATCGATATTTTATTAAAGTGGCAACAACAGATTTTGATATGTTTTTGCAAGTTTAGGTGCAATTCTAAGATAGTAATGGGTTTGTTGCGACTTCTGGCGTAATAATGTTGTTGGCTCACTATTGGATGATTGAATATTAAGAAGAGTACGCATGGCAATGCAAGAAACGTGGTCCCACAGTAGCCTAATTTGGTTTGGCAAATGATTAATCCATTGTGTATATAGTGTTTTAACCTTATGATATTTGCAGATTTTACTCTACTGTAGTTATTAATGTACTCATCAATACATCATGCCTATGGTTAAACAACCAAATTCTTCAAAAGTTGCAAGTATATAGCATGAATATGCTTCAGAGTTTACCTCAACACCTAAGGTGAATTAGTTTGCAAATTCTGTGACTACTTAGTAAGGAGTGACATTAAGGGTTGATGGTGGAAGCACATCGCCACAGTGCAAAGCATCAATGAGTTTCGTTTCATGAAACTGAAAGTACCCAGATATTTTTAAAACATGCGGTATACCAGATTTTGCAGATAAACTACCTTTTGTTTCATTTCAACAGAACTTATCAGTTTGTTTTCCAATACTGTATATGAATATGTTTTGCATTCTGGTTTCAACTAAAAATGAAGAAAATTGATATTATAAAGCCAAATTTTAAGTTTTTAGGTCAAAAAATTGGTTGCCCTACAGATGAATCAATCAATCAAAACACTAGCTGTGGCTAATCAAAAAATTCTGCAAATAGTTTTGTATGATTTTTGCTTGCCACTGCATAGTTTTTATGTTTGTTGCGTTTCTTTCTATTAATGTCATCTGCAAACATATGATATTACTCATATTTTGCTTTTTCATAAACTTTGCATAAGATTGTGTGTCAATTGGACCTTGGTACAACAACAGTATGCAATGATAGAATAGAAGAAACTGCTCTTCAATAAAAATCTGGTGATATATAAAAAAAATTCAATAAAAATTTGATTAGACCAGGGGTTCTTAACCTGGGGCTCATGGGAAGATTTCCAGGGGTACTTGGATGGCAGTTGAGTTTTCATGTATCACTATCTTTTAATATCCTATACTAGAAGAAAATGCGTGCCGATTGAAAACTCCGTGTAGTTTGGCCTGATCTTGCATTGTTGTGATGCAACAATGTGAAATCCATGGCTTTGCCAGCTAACCTGTGCAAGTGTGATTGTAAGGCTATTCCACAGATAGCTTACTGGGGGTTCAGGATGATTGTTTCATGACTCAAAGGTACTTGATGGGGAAAAGGTTGATGACCCCTGGATTAGACTTTGTTGCCAGTGTGGAGCTCAGCTACTTGGAAAAAAAATAATTTATTTATGCAAGCCATTTATTTCATACCAACTTCACAAAATTGCTGAGGAAGTTTTGTTAACGAAGTTGTCATTTATCTACAAGATTGTCAACTACGCCATTTTCTACAAAAAAAACATGACCAGAAGAATATAGAAACTAGACATCCAAAAGTTCTACAATGATACAAACAAACACTGTACACTACACAGGAAAGCTAAAGATCCTTATCATCAGTAGCTGCTAAAACTAACTGGTGGAAACCAAATCTGAACTTGCAAGCTGAGATTGAAAAGCTATGCCATTTCATGAGTCATACCTTGTACTGTTGTTGGCGAACTAAGCACAGCAAGTCTCGAGCATATGAATTCCCAGAATGCATGTAATATTCCACTAATCCAATTAACACTGATGGATCAGACAATGATCCCAACTGGTCACGAATAGCAACCACTGTTTCTTCAACCACTTTTAGCTCTGGTGATTCCAGCAACTGAAACATTTCAGCAATATCCATTTGGCTTCCAGATGTCATTGTCAAAGGAGTAGATGAAGCCATTTCATTCAGGGACAATGAGCTTCACCAACACAGACAAAGTCAGCAAAAGCTAAGACTTTCATACATCACATTACAAAAAATCATATGTGTTGCAAACATAACATCTGGTTTCAAATTTCATTAGAAGCAATGATTAGGTCTTACATTAGATTTTCTTCATTACAATGCGTATTTACAAAACAGACCATGGCATGATATCATTTACAAACCTCAATACTAAGGACAGTTAGCAAAAGTGCAATTGGTAGAAAGGTTTATTCAAGCATTTATGTGACTCAAACCAGGAAATGAAAAGGTAGTGGCTATAGGTCCGACGGCAGTGACACGGTTTGATTAAAATGCTGAGTTTGTCACACTAGCGACACCATCTTCATAGTCTATGGGAAGCATCAACATCTGCTATGCGAGTGGTTTTGGTTAGGATCTTTTGCTTTGATGGTACTGGTAGCACTACCATCAAAAGTTTTGGAAAGTTTTTGAAAAAGCAAATAAAAACCAAAAAAATAGGTTTTTATTTGCTTTTTCAAAAACTTTCCAAAACTTTTGTCATAACAATTTAGGGATCAGGTTAAGAATTGGAAGTGGCTAGGGAACCGCCTCGCATTCTTCTTCTTTGGAGCCACTTCTAACCACTGCTTGGTTGGACTAGATCTTAGGGCAGGTGTTGAGCAGCCATTCGATTGTCTTATCGTCCAGAATCGTCAAGCCATGCAGTCCATGAGGAGGTCAATGGAGTGGACATTGAAGGAGATGGTCAATGGTTTGTTCTTCTGCGCCACACTCACAGGCCGCAGAGGAAGCCATACCACATTTGCACAAGCAGGAGCAAAAATGCTCAACACTGGTGCGGAGGCAGTAAGACAGACACAGGCTCTTCTTGGAAGGGTCACTCCGGGGGGTGTACTGGCGTCAGGGATGAAAATGTGAAGTTTTGTGGGGTTGTCCGTGCACTCCGCATTTGTGATCTGCCCAGTGCGCCACACGTATGTTGTTGCTGTCAGATGAATTGACGCGTTGTTGTGCGGTGGGTACAAATGGGTGTCTCGATTTGAGGTGCCGTGCATCTGAACTCAATGGACGAGTGAGTGCTCAGTGGAGCAGTTGTCCAGGCTCTATGGCACGGCATGCCAAAGAGAGTGTGGCTCCATTGCAATGAAGCTCAGCAGGTTGGATGCCTGCAAGGTTTGGACGGTTGTTCGCTGGTATAGGTCACAGGCATCCACTCACAATTTGCAAAGCGTTGTTGATGGCGGGGTCGATGAGGTGGGTACGAGCACTGCGGCACCAGACAGGTGCACAGTACTCTGTGGTTGAATACACTAGGGCTAGAGTGGCTGTTCGCAAAGTTGTTGCTCCAGCACACCTACAGGAGCCAGCAAGCTGCCTCAGGAGCACAACGTATGATGTCAGCTTCTTGTGGAAGTGACTCAAGGAAGATGTCGGCGATACATGAACGACCTGTCAAACGTTACTCCAAGGTATTTGGGCTTGGAGCAGAAGGGCACGGTTTCGTTGTTGAAGTTGACTTACAGCTCACATTTAGCTTCCTTCCTTGTTACGGTGGAAGGCTGGCAACAACATTTTCGTAGTGCTGAGCTTTAGCTTCCTAGTCTAGAGGTATTCACCTACGGTTGCCATGTCCTTGCTCAGCACCCCTTCAGTTGTCTGCCATTCTCCATCAGAATACATGATTGCTAGGTCGTCAGCATATGCATACTTTCGAGACATGGTGGTTGGCAAGTCAGAGATGCAGATGTTGAACAGAAGGGGCACCAGGACAGATCTCTGTGGCACACTGTTCTTGAGGTGTCATAGCCTAGTCCTTTGCTATTTCCAGTGGTAAGAGTAAAGCTGCCATTGCTGACCATTCCATGATCATGTGGACTATGCCTTGCATGACATGGGTCTAATAAAATGCTGTGTTTGTCACTTAAGCGCCACAGTTGTGGTAGCGTATCAATAACATTTATGTCTGTTGTGCCAACGGTTTACGCTTCGGCTCTCACCTTGGCGACTTTCGTTTTGGCAATAACAATATTAGTTTATTTCAGACTCATGGCCATACAGACACGATCATAGACACAAGAGCACAAAAAATGGTTGCCAACACAGTAGCACAATTTGCACATGACCACGGAGAGTCATGTGCAAATTGCACTTTATCATCACCACAGCTGACTTTATCATCTTTATGATATAGTAACTTTATCATTACCACAGCTGTGTTGTCATTCACAAGAGCACAAAAAATGGTTAGTTATACAGTAATGCAGTACAGAATCAGTGTTTGCACATGACAAACCATCACCGAGAAGAGCACAGCATTTTAACAGCACTTCTTACTTTTTGTATTCTTGGTTTGTATGCATTGTAACATTGCACACACATTTTTTCTTTTTACTACACAACAGCAATAGTAATGAGACACGAACACCAAAACAATGCACCAGCAACTACTGCAGTTGGTCTCTGTCATATAGGAGCTTTGAATAATTGAGGAAAAATGAAGAGTTGTTTGGAGAAAGCATCAGAAATTTGAAGCAAATGAATAAAAAAGTTTGATGAAGATGTGCATTGTATAAAAAATCAATACAAATTGTTTCTTAGCAGAGCACCAAATGTCCTGCCACAAAGGTTGTCCTGGTGTGGGCATAATAATAGTGCTTGCATGTTTCAATTCATGGGACCTTGCTTATGAAGCACAATCGACACTACCTAAATGCATTGCCCCATATTCAATTGGGCCCTGTTATGCCTATGTATGTCATAAACAGCAAGCTTGACAAATCTTGCAAGCTTGACATATCGAATAACCTAAGTACCTTATAGAGTCAATTGCATCAAGAAGTAAGCTGAAGTTTTGCCACACCAAGCTCTTTATTAATTATTATTAGTCATTTGTTTAGTAGCAACGGATCCATTTTAACACAGTTGATGATTTCACATTAATAATTCTATTTGAATAAGTTTCAGAGATATTGTTAATAAAAAGGCCTATTTAACATTAATAATTCTATTTGAATAAGTTTCAGAGATATTCTATTTGAATAAGAGCTGATGATACCTACTTCGCAGGCGAAATATATACTCAGCAATCTTTCTGTAACAGATTCTGTTTGAATAAGAGCTGATGATACCTACTTCGTAGGCAAAATATATACGCAGTAAGATTTTAATGCAGTGTTTCCCAACTATTTTTTATCCTTGCTGCACCCATAGAATTTGGTTTTGGCGACATTTTGAAAATATTTTTTTAATGACGAATTGAAAAACGTATTAGCTCGCGACACCCCTGAGTATTGTAAATGGCACCCCGGTTGGGAACCATTGGCTTAGTCTTAGTGTTTGGTTCTCTGCTGGGAAAGGATTCCTTTTGATAGGTAGTGTCTTTCAGTAACACTTGTAATATTTTGTGCTACAGACGTCGTTAGTGCAATAAAACAAAACATGTCAATTGACTTGTGGCAATTTTTTTGTGCAGGTTTCTAACAAAATCATAGGTTTGGATTTAGCTCCTTTCAGCGAAATGGTTGAGAACCACTGTTGTAGAAGTAAAAAATATTTTAACTACCACAACATCTTACTCTCTAGTTAGAATGATCAAACCGGGTCTGTAGTAGTGTAGCGTTCTAAAAAGAACTGAGCTATAATGAGTAGGTATATAATATCCACAGCTTTTGTAGCTGTGTAGTCATAGCACTTAGCAGGGAGTATGATTAAGATATGATACCACTGAAGCGTTAAGCGTGAAATGCACGGCATGCCATTGTAAAGTAGGAATTTTTATTAGAAACCATTAGGCTTACTAGCAAGCAAGGTTTACTAGACTGGCGACGTTGACTAGGAAAAATTACGTTTACAAACAGTAGCATGACATGAAAGTTATAACTGGTAGCGAACTGGCATTACTTTGCACAGCAGTACATTATCAGGAGGGTGTAAAGTAAACAAATTTGGACTTTTCTTGAAGTTTTCATCTGTAGAAACAATCTATGTTTTCAGTAAAAGGCTAGATTTTGGCTAGATAAAAGGCTAGATTCTATTTGAATAAGTTTCAGAAATATTGTAGACTTATTATAGACTTATTATAATGTAGATTTTAGCTAAAGCTACTTGTCTGAAAGGCCGCTGGGGCATCCAGGATAAACAAATGTGGAGGGTGTCAGGACACTGTCTCCAAAAAACAAGAGGCCCTGCAGTGTGATGATAAGTGCACAAAATGGTACCACTGCATTTGTGTCGGAATGTCGAGTGAACAATATAAGACATTTTGTGGCGACTATCATGATGGATATAACGCGTTGCAATGGATATGTGATAGCTGCAAGGGGCAGAATATGGAAACCACCCAAAGTGAAATGCCCATCACATGGGGCAAGATGAAAGACTTAAAGAAAATCAGAAAAAGTCTTGATTCGGCATATCAAAAAATTGTAAAATGGAAAAAAAACTATATGCAAATCCCAAGAGGAAAAGCTGGAAAAACACTAATTGCAGAGATGACACGTCTTATAAGACTCTTTAACAGCAGTAAAAGATGGGAGCCAGTAGCGATACACATGCTTCAAGTACTTCTGCCACTAATACTCCAGAAGCCATCTCCCAAATCAAAAAACAAAGAACATGTCAAATACCTGAACAAAAGAATGGAATGGTGGAAACA
>Ga0210059_1016490_pt1 | contig 10655 bp, 6 predicted proteins | sample Ectturendosymbi2_FD_188042 | JGI IMG/M metagenome (GOLD analysis project Ga0210059, IMG submission 188042) | Ecteinascidia turbinata endosymbiont from Florida, USA - Sample 2 (SPAdes) (version 2) | ecosystem: Host-associated > Tunicates > Ascidians > Unclassified | place: Key West, Florida... | reverse complement strand
GAGTAACTGGCAGTTAGGCAACACTGTCTCGTTAGGATAAACTGACAACGGCTGATGACGATCAACGCAAGGTCAGATTGTAAAGCACAAGTAAAAAACGCAAATGCTCAAGCAGCAAAACAGTCCGAGTGAGCCTGCCAGTAGGGTTGCGGAATCGGAGGTAAAATAGCAGGGTTGCGGAATCGGAGGTAAAATATCTGACTTCGCCTTTCCAAAATTTCCGACTCCTTAACATATATGAAATGAAATTGGGCTGTTAAAATCAATGGAAATCGTGGCACACAGCAAAAAATCTTTTTCAACAAAAGTTTCAAAAGAAATTGTACCATATCAACAGGAATTCCCAATTTAAGAGTGTGATTTAAAAAATGACCGAATTGGACATCCGGAGTCGGACAAAAAATCCGACTCCGACTCCACCCCTGCTACGCACTGAAAATCTGAGGAGGTCGGGAAAGAGCAAGCGGATCCAGCAGGGGGGGGGGTAGTTAACGAGCTGCGCTGAGATGGAAGTTGAAAAGCAACAGCTTACGATTCATTCGATGGTGCTCGAAAGTTGAGACGATGTTGACCGAAGCCAAGTTTCCGTCCAAGTAGAATGGAACCATTCATTTATGAGCTACTATTAAATCTTTGCCTCCAGATGATTCCAAAACAAACCTGATAATATTGGTAGTCTTCATAATATTCTAGATCGAAGAATTCTCCGCTGTGACTTGCATCAGACAGAGACTGATGGTCGGAGTTGCAACTTGGTTCCTGATGCTAAGAAAAGGTGAATAAAATTGAGAAATCAAATAAAATCAATGTAAACAGAGAAAAATATGAATAAGAAAATAAATTTTAAAAAATAGTCCGCGTGTGTTTATATCTCAGCAGTCTTTTCAGTCTGTGTTTAATGTATGTTGAGTTCTGCGGCATGCATGGATACCGTTATTATACTTATTTGCAAAAATAAAAATGGTGGCAACATCAACTTTGGATGTTGCATAGGATGGTTATTTCGAGGATTGAGGTGAATTTATTGTTAATTCATTTTTTCATCCTGTTTCAACATTATTTCATAAAGATCTTGCAGAAAAAAGATACAGTTTCTGTGAAATAATGTTTACAATGGCAAAAAAAGATTTCTATTTTTCGCTTTGTTTCTTCCATCACTGACCAAACAAGACACGTAGCAAATGTCCAAGTCCGTCATCACCTCAAAAGTTGAAAACCAGGGTTTGCGTTTGATGCGAAATCCATGTATGTATCCCTCGGTTCCGGTGGGAACCGGAAGGTTTCAGGTTCGGAGCCTGACTGACCGGGCCATTGTGTTTGAATGTTTTGCGGGATTCGGTAGAGTTTAGAAAATAAAGCATCAAGCATGATTATCACTGGCACCCGCTTTCAGTTGTAACTGCTTTCTTAGGTCCGGATCCAGTTGCAATGTTCACTTCAGCTTTAGATAACGGTCTTGGTAAACATTGCTGTTTTCTCACATTGAGATGAATTCAATGAAAAACAGCCGGTCAAACTTGAACTGCGCAACTAAAGCGAATAGTTAGTGATACACAGCAGTGCTCGGCAACCGGTGTGCCGCGGAATAATTTCATCAGAAAATATGAGCATCACAGTTCGCTAACTCCAATCCTAGCTAGACTTCCACCGTGCATTTATGTTGCTTTTGTGACGTTAAAATTGAAGCTTTCACAACCACATGGTAGGCTTGGCGCAAAGCCATAATGGTTTGCGAAGGTGGAAGCTTTGCTGCGTCAGTGAAACGTCAAAAAAGAGCCATTCAAATTACGCATTGCTGCTTACGTAGGGAAGCCAGGCCCATCGTCAGGTTTTAAGGTTTGGGGAACATACATTTTTAGGGGGAAAATATTTTTCTTTTTATTATGTTTAAAACAATTTTTTTCTGGGCGCAACAAAGTTTATGGCGGCTATGTCACCCGTGCCCAGGTGCGGATTTACCATTAGGCTAAAAAGGCTTAAGCCTAGGGCCCCTGATTTCGGGGGTCCCCAAAATGTTGGGAGTAAAGACAATTTCCAGCATTTCTGTAAGCATTATTTTTGTTTTGATGCAACGCACGTTTTTTTACTATGCCGCTAACAAAAGATCTCTATAGAAGAATGAGCGCGAAGGATTGAAGTGAATGACGATGAGCATTCTCTTTTTCTGGCGTTGAGAATTAATTATTGTTACATATAATCTGTGGAACAAAACGGCTGAATCCATTTTTCAGATTACACGAGGCCAGTGAGATGCTCAATGAATATGTAATGGGAGCGTGGCAGGCCCGCCGCCAGGATTTCGCAGCAAGGGGAGGGGGGCTAAAACCACAAGTGGGCCACATTTTTCAATACAGTATTGGATGTATGCAGCAACCGTAGACCAAACATGAAATGGGGGGGCAGGGCACCACTGGCCCTCCCACTGGCGACGGCCCTGGAGTGTGGTCAGATTCACCGCTGCCTTTTTCGTTAGTTTCATTGTGACTGTTTTTGTTCCTGACAGTGCCTGTAGCAGACCAAATCTGCCCCTCCCAAAATGCTTACAAGGGCCCCCACTGGTGGTTTCTAAAAAATATTTCGACATAACGACACATCCTGAAGACAAATGGCCTTCACAACAAAATATCCTTTTTTTTATTTCGTTATTTTGTTAGTTCCATTTGCAGACACAATTTCGACAGGACCGTCGCCAGAAAGACTTGAGTGCCATCTATAATCTGTTTGGTTAAAAAAGGTGGTGTGTCCTAAAATCGAATTTTCATTGGTGAAATAGTCTGTTACACGCCAATAATACTGGCGTTTCGACAGCGTTCCTAACCTAACTACATCGGATGGTCGAAACATGATTTAGTGGAGGCTTCGACATGACGGTACTCTGGTAAAGCGGGAGGGCCAGGAAAATCAAGAAATGAAAATAACAGAAATGGTAACCTTAAAATTATTGAAGTAAAGTTGATGAAGTAAGGAGGGCATACCTTGCCGGCCCTGACAACAGCACGTTATTGATAGACTTGTAAGCACCCTCGGCCAGGGTTGCCAATTTAGCGGATTTTCCTCTAGATCCAGCGGGTTTTAATCCTGTCTAGCTGCTAAATAACTGGTCTGGCGGCCTACATCCGCTAGATTCTAGCGGATAATTGGTCTAGCAGCCTATAAAATTGATCTTATTCAAGCGGATTCTAGCGGTATTTTGCAATTTTTCTAGCTTGAAAGGTCTTTTTAGACTTGGCAACCCTGCCCTAGGCAAGATCCATTCAAGCGCCCACCCATCCTATACAAAGACCCTTACCCTACATATCATCACATTGCACATTGCGTAAATAAGAAGGAAGATTTTGTACCGTAGAAAAGTTTATTAGATGAACAATATATGAAATTGAAATTAATAACAGAAGTATTGACCCTATCCAGCAAACCTGAAAAACTGCGCGAACGTGTGTTCCATTCACTTTCATCATGTTCATTCACTTTTATCGCTGGACGTTGGTCACTTTCAGAACTACATAGCTATACATTTCTTGACTCTTTTTTGGCGCCCCCTTTGGCCTAGCGCCCTGGGTAGCTGCCAAGTTTGCCTAAATGTAGCATCGGCACTGATCAGGCGATGTTATTCTAAGTAACAGCAACAGGTAGTGTTCCATATTTAAATTTAAGGGGATGAAATTTTGTGTGGGGGGTTAAGTTCTAAATTTTGGGTTCCTTGTGACAGTGCGGCCCCCAATTGGGGGTATGGAGGGAAGCTGACACGCCTCTGGTTCCTGATATCGAGCGAATTCAGAATAAAGTGATGTGTTTATGAATTGGAACAACTTATTCAGTGAATGTAGCGAGCTCGTGTGGTGCTGATTGTATCACATCGGTCATCGCAAACCTTCAAGGGGGGCCCCCAATTTAAAATAGCTTCGGGTCCCGAAAATGAAAATTCGCCCCTGCCCGTGCCTGAGGTAAGCCCTGGTGATCAAAGTATTACCAAAGGAATTGTCAGAAATGGTGAACGACTGCATCCATATCGTGAACTTCGTTAAAGCACAAACTTTGAATTTCACGAATATTTTCATTGCTATACGAAGAATGGGATCAGAACATCTATCACTGCTACTTCATATGTTTGTGCGTTGGTTTTCACTGGGCAAAGTTCTCGCAAGACTCTTCGAGCTCCGGCATGAAATAAATCAGTTCATATTAAGTCAGAACAACCATCATCTGTATAAACATCTTGAAGATGATCGTCGAATTGCTAAACTTGATTATATGACCGACATATTTGAACACTTGAATGAACTCAACATTAAAACACAGGGCAAAAATGAAAATATACTGACATGTTCTTACAAGCAAAAGGTTTTAAACAGAAAATAGTACTCTGGAAAACTGAGTTAACACGGGATCACTGGAAATGATACAAATACAGAAGACTGAGATTGAAATTCAGCGATGTTCCACTTGATGAGCTTTGGATTTGTATTGAAGAGGAATATAAGCGAATTTCGAAAGTGGCGATTGAAATTCTTCTTCAGTTTTGTACTGCATACTTGTGTGAACAAAGTTCCTCATCTTTGTTATTAATCAAAAACGATAAACGATCCATGTTTGAAAGACGTTGAAAGAGAATTTTGAGTTGCTCTTTCAAAAATTGGGCCAGCGATTGTGCCCATTGAAACAAGCCCAAATAACTCTAAATAAAACCTGAAGTGTGTTGCTTACATTAGTGGTCGAGGTGTGCAGCAAAATTTTGGAAAGTTGTTAAGTGTGCTGTGAGTGAAAAAAGGTTGTGGAGCATTGACATAGATGGTAAATGATTACATTTTATGGTTACGTTGCTTTTACGTATTTTTTTCATTCTTTTGAGCTAGAACATTATTGAAAGTTTTATTCATCTTTGATACAAATGCATTTGCATGAAAGATGAATAAAACTTCAATAACGTTCTAGTTTAATTATGTTTCATATAAACATTGGAAATTTTTATTAACTTTTGCGAAATGCAACAAAACCATTATCAATCGTTACAGACAGTTTTGGACAAAGAAATCTTGGGCTTTGAAAGTTCACCACGAGTCTGACCTGCTATTCTTCACACTGGTTACAGTGACTGGCTTGTTGACATCCTGGACTGACTGGCTTTGCATTGATCTGAAGTTTTTCTTACTCTACTTGTGCTTGGTTCAACATTCTGGAAAAACGCAACCGTCCGTACGTCAGTATCGTTTATTAAATAAGATAATGATGTCTGTAAATTTGTGAAATACCTCATTGAAACTTTTGAAAAGCGTTTGTACTACGTAGAAAGAACAGTGTTCCTTTTATCTTTTTCGCATTTTTATGTAAAACGTCATTTCAACCACAAATCGACCAAGGCTGTCCAACCGTTTATCGACCAATGTAACCATTTATCATTGGCACTGCAATAAAATGCACTAACCAGAAACTGACCGACCCCACATTGCTCCTCCCAGTAATCACAGTGCTGACATTCAGAGCTAAGCCGACTTGGTCCAGGTCTAACTGGAAACCAGTGCTGCAATTCCAGCTGCTTTGCGGTAAAATCTGTAGAAAGATGCATGTAGGGCATTTTTTGACACTGCCCTTCATATATTATGATGGCGAAAAAATCTATGGATTTTTGGTTTTTCAAATTTTCCTTCTGGAATTTTTCTCGTGCATTGAAACAAGCAACACAAGAGATTTCGTTTTTCACGTCAAAGTTTTATAAGAGTGTGATGTAAAAAATGATTCAATTCGACTTCCTGCAGCATGTTTTTTTTTCCTGCAGCAAAAAATGATTCAATTCGACTTCCTGCAGCAGACTCATCCAAATCTGCAGCATGTTTCGAACGGTAAGTTCACTGAGCAAAAAACAATTTGTTTTACTCCCAGTTAAAATTGCCAGACAAACTTGTGCTGAACGTAGTGTCAAACGATGTGAGAACGGAAATGACGAAACAGGATGATCGAAATCCAGCAAATACGTAACTTTTACGCTACCGAACCCCGTCTGACTTCATAGTTTTAGTTTAAATTATTCGGTGCGTTGAAAGACATGTGTTTAAACTGAAGAAGCAGTTTAAATTGGAAGAATAAATAGCAAGCTGTAAGTTTGACTGAAGTTTTTGGCCTGATGATAATGACAGCAAAGCCAGTTTTTTTTAAGGCGTTTCAGAGGCCCGATTCGGGCCCCTAGAATCAGAGAAAATTATGATCGGGTCCCTAAAATCAGAGAAATCGGGTCCCTAGAATCAGAGAAATCGGGTCCCTACAGATCCATACCGGGTACCTAACATTTTCCTTAAAAAAACCCTGGCAAAGCATTCACATTCCTTAAATTATCCAAAGCACGTGGGGTTTACTGGCACGTTAACTGACAAACACTTGATTAAACCGACATCTACCATTATTGGCAGATCATTACAGCTCGAAACACAACACATTATTATTGACGCTGAAAAGTCTCGCCACTATTGAAATGCTGCTTCTATGAAGATAATGCTGTTTGCATTAGCAGAAAACGTAAATACGTACGTCAGTCCATTCGTCACTTAGGAATTCACTTGTGACCTCACAATTTCTCTCAGATGCAATGAACCTCGAGCAGTTAAAGTCATCATTCTGAAACTCAAAGTATACTTTTCATAAGTCGTGCAATGAAAAGCAAAACTGTTTTGTGATCCCTACAACGGAGCTAAGAATAGAAGAAAGTTCGTTCATCGGTGGTCAGTGATGTTTCTGCGATTTTTTGGTTTAAATAGTCTTGACAGAAATAAATCCCGTTCTTTTTAATTCTGAATCAAGTTTATTTTAACGACGAGCAGCAGGCCGTTGTCAAGCGAAATTTCTGACCTATTATTGTTTGTCAGTTATTTTACTTCAGAGTGAAGGAGTAAAGTTTGGCGATTACTTCTTTAATGTGTGTTGTGCAAATTGAAACTTTTTGGTCAGATGTCAGGCACCCACAACAAGCTATATTACGGAAACAACTTTTAGCACTGAAAAGTATTGGACTTATAAAAAGAAAAATAATTGATAAAAAGAAAAATAATTGAGGTCTACGACTAACACTAACCAAAACCCTAACCCGACACACTTACCTAAACACTAAACCCTAATGATCAGTTTTCGCAGCTTATTTAATATGTGGAATATTACTCTATGCATGCGCACATGGCGCGACGTCAGAAATTGCGCTTGACACCGGGGCCAGAATATACTCTTCGTCGTGTCATATCGAGGGAACCAATTCACGACGAACGGTTATCGAAAGATTGCAAATAAATGACAAACAGTTAACAAAAGATTGCAAGCACGAATATATGGGTTGGTAAACTGCAAGCACATGACAAAATTTTACAATGAGGAAAAAAATGTGAATAATTACAGAATGATAAAGGAGTTGCTATAACAGAGAAGTCAAGGTTTTACGGCGAGGTAAAGCGGTTAGTGCATTCAAGATATTTAGAGACAGCATTATATATATTAGTTGTGGGTTTAAAACTTTAAGCGAAGGATGTCCAAACAGCAGAAGTTGCAACAGTCTTGAATAAATCGCATAACACACTTGAAAGTAAATCATGCAGACCTTCCTTTAACAAACTTGATTTCACAGATTGTGCGAGGTCAACGCGGAGTGAAGAGTACAGTTAAGAAGCAGGTGCTCTTCTGTTTCTTTGGTACCGCATGAGCACAAACGACAAGCGCGCTTGTTCAGGTTTAGGATATTGTGACCCAAGCGCAGTCCGCAGCGTAACGATGTACCGTAAGTGCTGGCATCTTCATGGCAGCAAATCCCGTTTTTATACTCTGGAATAAATGTCTACATCAAATTGCTTACTAACTATTTGGTTTTGTCCAAAATAAATAACTTTAACGTTGAGTTTATATCAGTTTCCTGAAACCTAAAAAACAAAATCTTGGTTTTCGGTCGGAAAATTTTTTCAGCAATGGATAAAATCCATTAAAAGTTTTACCAACACTTCGGAAATTTTGACATGAGCGAGAAAGTGATGCAAAAGGGGGGGGGTAAATTGATTTGATAAAACACAATCATTAGCACTTGAGTTGGCGGTTCACATTTTCGGTAACAGACAAACCAAAAGCTAAGCAAACGTTTTGACTCGCGGGCTACTTTGGATTCGAAAATTTTAAAAGGGTCGCACCGAGAAGAGATTGACGTTTTATTTGTGGAAACTAACATGAAGCTTAAAAATAAACTGGTTTTACTACAAGGTAATATATTTTGGAAACGTTTTAGCGGGCCTCATAAATCAGCTCAACGAGCAGCAGGCCTTGTTTGTCCTTTTCTAACCTTTCCGGAACTTTCCTCGTCTCAGCTATCTTCATCATTGTCCATAGAATTGATCAAACCTCGAACCTTCTGGAAAAGCAAAACCTTGTGAGCTTCACCTGCTGTAAACAAATATGCCATTTCACTACGAGAAATTAAATTTGACAGCATATTGCGTTTGTCGCAATTTACCAAATATAAAGTTTTGAGAAGCAATTAGAAATGATCTTTATTTTGCGAGTAACAGAAATCTAACTTTTGGGGCCTGTTTCGTTTGTAGCACTTTGCAAAGATTTCCTAAACTGACAACTGGTATTGCGCAGCAGAGTTGTAAACGGGCCTCATTTTGAAGCCTGAACCCAACCCCAGTCTGAAATCGCAAGCCCAAATCCGACATCTATTTTTGATGACCCGAAACGTGACTAAATAATTCACAATTAATCATTTTTTTATAGACGATTGTAAAAGACGGACACTTGTCGCCAGTTAGTGTTATAGCAATTAATTACGATTCGTCATGTTTCGTGTTTGACACAAACGCTTACGGTTGCTGGAGACATCAGATACAGTTTTGTTGTATTGTTCCCGGGATCTGCATTTCTCACTGAGCTTCAATTTGGGAACAGTTGTGCATTCTTCAGGCTGCAACTTGACGATGAGCACTGAATATTTTTATATTGTTGAATCATTCTCATGTAGAAAACTTTGAACTCCCATTTTCTTTCCAACCTGTTTATGGCAAAAACTTGATGTAGCAAAGCACACCTACAGTATTAACATGTATCAGAGTGAGTTATGGTGTCGTATTAGGCGTTTGTACTTTGTCACAATCACAATTAACTTTCACAAACACAGCTGGTCTCTAGCAACACATGTTTCAAACTTATTTCTTGGTAAAAAAAAATTTGAAACGCGATTTTCTCGTAAAACCACTGCTTGTCTGTTTCTTCTCGTGTTTTAAAAAAACTGCTTTTGAAATTAAACTTTTGAAATTCTTTATAAACTGCGTCTGCCCAGCATGCCTAGTTGATGGTTTCAAAGTACTCGACTCAGCGGCTCAGTGGAGCAGCATTGAACTACTACGGTAGTCAATCGCGTCATGTATGATAATGGGGTGACGGGAGCCGCTCCTAATCTTTATCAGGTAAAAACGCAGCATACCAAAGGACTTATAACCTGCTCACGAACAATGTAAAAGAGTGCATTCGTAACGAGGTGAAGCAGAGGTTGCCTGTGTCTCATTCCAAGCACACTCAAACCTTCATTAAAGTGTTATCGTGTCAAGGCAGAGTACATGCTTGCGGCAGCACCGAAGCAAAGGCACTGATCACTGAACTACGAACGGATCATTTCAGCACAAAATAAACAAACGTAAACGTACGTCAGTGGGCAAGCCCTCTTTGTCGTCGCAACCCTGTTCTGGTTGGTCAACATTGCAATCAAATTTTGAAAGTCTTTTTTCTGCAAAACAACAAGTTTTAGTGAGGCATTGCACAAAGAACTAAGATATTTGTCAGGTACCGCCCTCACTCATTGCAATTGCTTCTCTTTGTTTTGTTTACTAATGAAACACGATCTTTCTCCAATCAATTACTGCTTTCAGTTTATTGACATCACATGAGATACGCATTTTTAGAAAAATCGATTCATATTTTACCTTACCTTCGATGCCTTCACAAGATTGTTGACATCCTCGAGATTTTGCTTTGTTGAGATCCTTGAAAAACATGGTATTGCATTTGACTATATACTCGTCTTAAGCTTGCTGTGTCATTCTGGTGAACTTACACTTGATGCATTTTATGTTTATTGGTTTGGATCAGCTATGTTTATTGGTTCAGCTATGTTAATGATCAGCTATGTTTATTGGTTCAGCTATGTTAATGATCAGCTATGTTTATTGGTTCAGCTATGTCAATGATCAGTTATGTTTATTGGTTCAGCTATGTTAATGATCAGCTATGTTTATTGGTTCAGCTATGTTAATGATCAGCTATGTTTATTGGCTCAGCTATGTTTATTGGCTCAGCTATGTTACTGATCAGCTATGTTTATTGGTTCAGCTATGTTAATGATCAGCTATGTTTATTGGTTCAGCTATGTCTATTGGTCTGGATCAGCCGGAAAGTTTTGTTTACGGAGCAACACAAACCAGTTTCAATTGCCCTGCAAGAAATAAACGTTATTTGGACGAAACCAACTCGACCACTGTCACCGAACACGAGTGGCACGGTGCAGCTTTGCTTTGTGACGTTTCACGTGATGACGCCCCACGTCCATTGGTTCCCTGCGGTTTTCGCCGCATTATTTGTGACAATTGCCATCATTTGACACATTATGGCATTCGTGCTACAATCACGTTTATTTCACATACACG
>Ga0210059_1016489_pt1 | contig 10656 bp, 3 predicted proteins | sample Ectturendosymbi2_FD_188042 | JGI IMG/M metagenome (GOLD analysis project Ga0210059, IMG submission 188042) | Ecteinascidia turbinata endosymbiont from Florida, USA - Sample 2 (SPAdes) (version 2) | ecosystem: Host-associated > Tunicates > Ascidians > Unclassified | place: Key West, Florida... | reverse complement strand
GCTAATATGAATGAGCCTAAGACGTGGAAGATTAACTGGCGTTATCATTGTTCTGTGACGTGCGTTACGTAACAATGGACGAGCTCCCATGAGAACTCTTATTCATTGTTGCGTAGCCAACGTCACGGAGCAACGATAGTGCCAACCAGAATGAGCAAATAGAAATTTCAGTGATACAAGCCCCGAACGGTTGCATTCACATAGCGTAGGTTGCGTGATGAGCCCAAGGGACGCTGCTGATCTGGAATGGCCCCTGAGTGAAGGTAAGCAAGTTAGTGCGTTGCCGCCTGTCTGAATAGCCATGATAATCTCTTGTTGAAACGTCAAGCTGCTTATACTGCCAAGCGTGACGCTTACGCACGTTTGTGGCACAAACAGTCACAACTGGTGAGCAAAAGGTCTGCCCGGAGTCGGAGTCGTTAAAATTTTCTGCGACTCCGGCTCTGACTCCTCAGGTTGAAAATCCTTCCGACTCCACAGCTCTGGCGGGCACATTCTTATTTTCACTGCTATAATGTTGTAAGGTTGTTCCCTTTGAACAGTTACACACAAGAGTTTATGATAGGCCTACAAAAATAGCTGAGTTTATGTCTGCAGTACGCAAGGGATCCAAAATTGATTTCTTAGCAGTGCTAACAATTTTATGTGGTATTGAATGGTCTGGGATTCTAGGTTATGCATACAACAAACCAACTATTTTATAAGTCTTTAGAGAAGGTGTGTTTGAATATCGATTTTATTTAGCTTTGATCAATGTTACTACATAAAAAAGTTACTGTATATCTAATGTTTCACCATTACCTCTGCTGCATTAATGAAGATTATACAGGAACAGCAACGTGGCTGAATTGCAGTGTAGAGTTTTGGCGAAAAGGAAAACAATTCCTGTACATGGTGGATGGCGTTTGCGCAGTGTTAAAAAACACTTTGAACTTCACGACATATATCACGGTTTGTCAAGAGAAATCGCGCGTAGAGGCGAGTTTTTTTCATAGAATCTTACAACAATTTTGATATAACCTAGAATTAAATTAGGCTATTTGCAAGAAAAAGTTTTTTTCTAACTTTTTAGATTCTACATCACGCATGAGCACAAAAATCTAAGCCAACTGAAGATTTTTCACCTTATGCAAAGAAGCAACGAAGGCTTGTTGGTAGTTGGGATCACTGTCTAAATCTGACATACACTTTCAATTAAGTTTTGAAATTTTTTACAACTTTGCATGCAGATGTAAAGAAATACAGTATTTTAAGTACACGTGTAGGCGACTAGGCGTTAGCCGTTAATTATGTAGTAGTTGTTTTTATTCTCGTGGTATAGGTAGTGGGTTAGGAATGCTTGTTGCTTAGGTTATTTCATAGTGCTAACCAACATACTTTTTACTCAATCATACTTCAGACAGTACGCTACAAACCATTTTCAGACTTTGGACACGGGATTTAGCTGCTCGCCGCGAAACCAATCTGAGGAAAAAGAGACAGACTGAGTAAAATTAGTTTGTTGTTTGAAAATTGCTTTTATACTCTTACGGAAATCTGTCAAATGCTACTTCAGTGCGGTCGTAAACATTCATGCATCGCAAATCGACGATTATGAAAAGCACTAGGATGTCAGCCCTCACCAGTCTTTGTTCATTGTTCAAGTCTCTACGCCTTATTGATGTTAGTTAGAAAGCTTTCAAGTGCGAAATTATACTCTCTTTTGAAGGTCAGCAAGTATTTATTAGCGTCGAATTGAGCTGTGGAAAGGCGGCAATATCCTGGCTTCAGAGTTTTCGTTGCAATTTTGACAACTTCTGCAGCCAGCAGTGCTGGAGCTGAGGGAGACTTCTCTTTGATGAACATCATTAAAACTAAACAGAGGTATGTAAAACTTATGCAGAACTAGACGCTTCGCACTTCTACAGTTGACTAAATACATGAAATTCTGTTTTCGTTTAGGAACCGATTAAAACATGGAAACTGGATAAATTGATGCACTGTAGCAGAAAAAAACAGCCGGTTGGAAATCTGACAAGCTTATGGAGCTTTATAATGAAAATAACGGCCAAAGAAAACGATATTAACGACATGCAGCAATCGTATAAACACTGGGTTTCTTCCAAGAACCATCGCGCATTAGACTTCAAATGCATGCCAGCTGTAAACGAAGATTTTGACCCAGAAGAACATTATATCTCATCATTGTTTGTTACATGTGATTCATGATGAGTTTGTATACGTCTAGTGCCGTGTCGATTCCGTGATTGCCATAGTGATTTGTGCCAAATCTTTTTGGTTTGAAATAAAACTTTCTTTAATCGGTTCAGTGGCAGGTATTGCAGCCGATCATGGGCCCACGGTGCAGTTGGTGGATTTGGGTAGAGGAGAGTAGAATGGCCCTTTCACCATCATTATTGTCAGATCTACTCTGACCTGGAATGGTACAGCACCTGACAGGGGTACAAATTTGGGTTGAATAATTTGTCAATATTTCTGAGAGGTGCTGACTTTTAGGTCTGGAGACATTTCGGTCGCGACATTTCTGTACATAAACAAGCGATAACATTTGTTTATTTAAATTACAGTATTATAGAGGCAGACGAAATGTCCCACAAGTTGGTGTTATACAAATTCCCTTTGATATTGCAGCGAAGTGACAAAACAGTTTGACAGGTGAAATTTAACACTAGTTGGTGTCATACCAACTTGACTTGAGTATGTTTCCATTAAACGTAGCATGAAAATCATGTGTTGATGCTGATTAACTGTTGGATCTTATAGCATGTTTGTATTTTTTGAAAATAAAACTTTTCGTTGATTCAAGTGAGTTTGCAATAAAAAGTTAGCGTGTAAGATTTCATAGTCTGACCAAAATGTCTCGAGACCGAAACGGCTCAGACTGAATCGGCCAGGCGAAAATTTCTGTTTCGATTTCTGAGTTACTACGTTTTGACAAAGTTTAAGTAAAGAAATCGCACAGTATCATCAGCCTGATTCAATTGTACTGTATTGTTGGTTTAGTGCAGTGATTTTCAACGTGGGAGTCGCGACCCACACAGGGTCGTGAACAGTGACGTAGCTAGAGTGTGCGCTGCCCGGGGCGGCTCTTGAGTTTGGCGCCCCCGAAGCCCATGAAAATACATATTGCACAGTGACGGGCTCTTAAAGCTTTGTATATATATTAATTAGTTTGTGCAACATTATGATATTTCAGTACTTTCACACTCTCAAACATGGTATGTTTTAATTACACACCAAAAACCTTAAAAATTGCAAGTAATAGATAAATAAATTTTAGCAAAAATGACATATAGGGAAAAATAGTAAAAAAACTGTAAAAAATTAGGACCATCTTTATTTTTGAAATGAAAACTGCAATTTTCTACACAGCAACTTTTCTTGCGTTTTTGTTGACAAATTCTTCAATGGCAATGTCGAAATTTATATTGTCTGTCAATTGCTCTATAGACAGTGTGACAAGATTTCTCAACCGCAAGGTTAGATCTCAATTAATTCTTGATCAGTTTTCGTTTCGAAAAACTCCTCTCACAGGTAGCAACACTAAAGGCGATTGTGAAGAAAATCCGCAGCATTATTATATTTGGAACAGAGTTCCCAAGGTTATACTTTTGAATGAACTGCAAAAGTTCAAGGGGGCTTTCTTTTTCTACTGTGAACTGTGCATCGGCCACATCGTACAACTGTGATGCAACAAGAACGTTCTTCTTAATTGCACAACAATGAACAACAAGCGACGCAACAACTATCAATTTTCCTTTTCGGCTATTAAATGCACTCAACCTCCTGTCCAACTAACAGGCCTACTTGTAATCTGAATGCAGCACGGTGATCTAAAAATTTTCATAAAGACGCATCAGCACATTGAAGCAAGAAATCATTTCCCCTAAAAAAATGAGGAACCCCAGGGAACCCCACCACATGTTTTGCGGAACACTAGAGTACCACGGAACCCCTGTTGAAGAATACTGAGCTAGATTATATTTCTCCACACACACGGAAATCCATTTCTACGAGCACAAATCCAAGTACGCGTTTATTAGATTTACACAGAAATGCTTTTTAGACCCAACAATGCGCTTTTACTCGCAGGCACAAAACTTAACAGCACTTACAAAAGCTTAGAGCTCATCACAGCCACACATTTGTCCACAGTCATTCACCATACTCCTACTAAGTTTTATAACGTCATAAGGACTGCGATAAAACGTCAACAACGACCCAACACTCGATCAATCAACCTTGTAGTGAATCAGTAAATTCTGACATCATGTGAGTTGATAACCGTGTTGAGAACCGTGTTGCAGCTTCATGTAAAAAAAAACTATTGATACAACATCTCTGATACACGATTTATTGTTTGGCTAAGATAACAATCGCTTAAATACACATGCCATAGTTTAAAATACTCAAAATCAAAAAGATCCTTCAACTGCAAGTAGTGTCCCGACATTAAAACCACTTTTATTTCAATACAGCCTTTGCAGTTTTATAGCCTACAGCATAGCCCATAGTGTCGCCCTCATAAAAGTGCCGCCAGGGGTGGACCGCCACCCTTAGCTACGCCACTGGTCGTGAACCATTTTTAGAGGGGGCACCAGTAGATATTTTATGAACACAGCTGTATTATATTTGCTTTATTCGAGTTTTAGATGGGGGATGTTGGGTTAGAGTGGGTTGCTGTAATGGGTCGCGTTGCAAAAAAGGTTGAAAACAACTGGTTTAGTGCGACAGTAAGCAATTTACAACAAAGACAAGAACAGTCATTCAGGACCGTGTGCAGGGCAACCTCTGTCTGAGAGAAAAGGTTCACATTTGGCTGGGAAGTTTGCATGTAACTGATTTCATTTATTGCCTTTGTGATGACTGTTTTTTTTATTTGTTTTTCAGCAAATGTTGCGTGTGTACGTGTTGGAAAAAGTGAAGACCATTTTTTTTGGTCATTCACTAAAACTGGTTGATGAAAAGTTTTTTCGTTGAAAATGGACGCATTTTAGTAAAATATACAAAGGGCGCCTAAGTTTCTTTTGATGTTGACGGCACTTTTTGACACCAGCCGACTTACAAAAATCTTAGAGGGAACACTGATGAGCAGTAAACCATTTATTTTGTGTCCATAAACAGTAACAGCATTAATACACCTAATTTCCTCAATTCTCTTCATTATCTTTGTTATTGATCTTGAAGAGACATGGTAGTAGCCACGGACTGATTTTTTGGTTTTCGATAGTGCAAATAAGGTAGCTCCGTTGGTATCCAGCAAAAATAATCTGTTCGTGGCCAAAAAAATGAAGTAATTCCATTAGGATACATAAATTGCATGGAAGCATACTTGTTCCTGGTTAACATAAAATGAAGCTGCATTGCATCTTGCAAGAGTTGCAAATAGTGTCACTTAAAAAACTAACATACGCTTTGAAATTTGATGTCACAGATTGACCACACAAGTACCCTTGTATAATCTTTTAAGTTTTTGAGGGCATGATCATATTTGATACCATTTGGCAGTTATGATTTTGTATAACATTTTATTTTTTACATTTTGGGGAGAATCTGATAGATAGGACACCACCTCAGAAAAAATAAAAAATTATTTAAACGAAGCCCATAAAATACAAGTTTTGTCTATTTATTTTACACGGAATTACTATGATCAAACTTCTGAAAACTGTTTTATCTTCAACACACTATCAGAAACATGTATCATGTCATACAAATGAATAAAAATTGACAATATAAATTATTGTTGCAGCTTGCTCTAGTAGTACATATATTAATTATGAGTCAAAATCCCCGTTAGTTACTTCAAATGATAAAAAGCATATCGAATATGTAAGTAAGCAAAGGTTTCCTGAAACCAAAAAAATCTTCTACTCTATAGCTTTCAAATAAAACAGGAGTCAACTTCATACCAGTTGACCTTTTTCAGTTATAAGCAATTGAAATATGGTCATGCATGAGAGCATAGTAAAACTATGTCTCATTTGACCTTGATTTACATAACTTCAAAGGTTATAAGGAAAGTGCCAATGATTGATTTTTAATGATAATACCTTCTGACACATTCTCACAAATTTCCAGATAAAAATAGTCACAGATAAAAAAGATAAAAGGGTTTTTATGTTAGAGCACTAAATTCACAACAAATATACGCAAAAATTGAATGGGAACACTGCAAATTTCAATCAGCCATAACTTTGCGAACACTGGTCCGACTTAAAAAATTCAAAATGTTTTGAAATCAGAAAAGCGTAATACACCCATGAAAAGTGTAACCACTGCTACCAAAATGAAAGGTGCCATGCAGGGTTCCCTCTAAGAAAATTCTTAGATATATATATATATATATACTGTATGCCATATTATATTTAGAATGTTGGAAGTGCGTGAGAATAATCTAGCACTGTGCAAATTGTCTGGTGGTATTGCGCGATTGTGCACCATAGAGGGAACACTAGCACCATGGTGAGAGTCGAACCGAAAACATTCGCACAGTAGATGTAGATGTGTCTGCTTGACTACTATTACGGTGCCACTAGAGTGACAAACCCAGCATTTTATTCAAACCGTCTCATCGCCATCAGACCTATAGCCACTTCATAAGGAAAAAAAATAAAATTGAAGATCACAAATTAATTTCATGTTGATGAGAATGCAAAGTCACTGTACAGCTGAACTCAAACGGATGTAACAGATAGGAATTTTGGCCAGACCACCGGAAAAGCGTCAGTGACGTGCCCAAGTCATATTTGTTGGGTCAGAGTCACAAAAATATACCTCCTTGTCTTACACATTCTCAAAAAATAACCAGAGATGGACATGGACTTGAATCTGCAATCTAATACTTTGATGGATTTGGATTTTATCATTTCTGTTAAACCAAATTTGAATTGGGTTTGATTGTTTTGATCTTCTTCGCAACTTTCAGTTAAGTGTCGGGAATTCAGATTACTGTATAGAAGAGTTTAATTCAGTGGAGTTTCTCAAATACGTAGGGATTGTATTGTGTGTTTGTTTTATGTTTAACCTTGACTATGACCAGTGAAACAAGTCTGCTGTTTTATGTGTCATATCATCAAAGTTACAGAATTGGTCTGACTTTCGTTGATCTAATCCCTTTTCTTGACTCATCATTGTCACACAAACCGTAATACTTATATACCACAACAGTTGGCATAATTCATTGCTGTTTATGTGCCTAGCCCAGTTGTAATGAGTCATTCGTTTTTTATACCTGTTAATCTTAATTGAGCTTCTAATTGCTTGCATTGCTGGTAACAGTTGTTACTTTGAAGTTCAAGTTTATGCAGTATCACTTGCGTTGATGTTGTGAGCCAAAGGTAGAGCGTAAGTTAACTTGAATTAGTTTCCAAACTATTTATTTCTCTTTGAAACTTTGAGATGGATTACATATAGCAGGGGTCCGCAAATAGTGGGCCGCAACCCAAATTTGGTTACGAGATCTTCCACTCTGAGTGGGGAAATAATTTAAGTTTACATGTTATATCAGGGATTATCTCTTCGAGTTCATCTCCATTGCCAACAACAGTGTTAATTATGGACTAAGCTCGGTAAGGACATTGCTCAAGTTTTGGCAATTCAAAGAACAAAGCAACATCTATCCCACAACCACATTTACGATACTCATTTGGAAGAATAAATTCACGAATAAACAGAATAAACAATTTACTGTTTTATGAGCTACGTTTCATAAAATTTTGTGCAATAGAATTCCTATTGTCAATAGTAGTGGTAAAATACATAAAGTATTTTCCATAAAATTAAATGCTCATGAAATGTTTAGGTTGCAAGAATTTAGAACTATTTTTAAGGTCGCACCAAAAAGTATTTGCGGACCCCTGACATATAGGCCTAGCCTAAAAACAGTGATAGGAATTTGGATTTAAACAAGATGTGGTCTTTGGATTTGGATATATAATTTTTGGATTGGATTTAAAAAACATATTTAAGACACAAGATGCGACCCCTATGGGGTGGCACGACAACGTGCTTTTGATCCAGTAGATATCGTTTATGCATGGGTTCTCATTACTGAATCAGGGACCGTTCTCGCAGAAACTATGTCTGGTTAACAGCCCCTATTAATTGCCCGAATATTAATTATTTCTCAACGGTTCACACTATAAAATATACACACCAGTGAAGCATATAACTTTTGGTTTTATAGCTTTTATTCATCACAATAAATATGTTCAAATAACACAAACTGGTACTCACCAATATACAATGTATTATAATATCCAAGCACTTCTCGACATGTCACAACGCTCATATAACTCTCATATTTTAATTCTGCATCTTAGTAATTTGCGATAAGGAGATCAACAATCTATTCAGATCGGTTCCCCTATTCAAGCAATTTACTATATAAATAAAACTCAAACTTTTATACCTCAATAACCTGTACTAGGAAAAATTGCTCCATTATTCAAATATGAGTGTAGTTACTTAATTCACTCGAGAAAGGATAAGACACTATTATAGCTACGCTTACTAATGTATTTACATATTAAATTTGTAGTTGCTAGACTAATTTTTGTCACACTCACGCTTCACTGCTGTCTAACTTTTATCTCGACTTGCGTGGTAAAGGCTGTTAGATTTAAGGCGGAAATTTATCATTAATCAGATTTTCGAAAGTTGCTGTTTTTAGGCAAAAGTTGTTTCAAACGGCTGGCTGGTCTGACAGCGCTTTAGCAAAACAAAAATGGAATTCACTCACGAGTACGATTCAAGCCTGAACAAGCTAGCATGACAAAACTACGCTAGTTTAATACAATATTTTCACTTCAAACTGTCAGAACTTTGCTCGGACAAGCCACTTTTTGTATTCCAAACTGGCAGGGATCAACCTGGACAAGCCAAATTTTACCGTTTTGGTCTGACAGAGATTAACTCGAACAAGCCAGTTCATATTCCTGATCATTACCGGACTAGGGCTTGGGCAATGACTTAACCTTTGCCCACGGGGCAAAAGGCAGAAAGAGAAGACTCTGAATTTCAGTCGAGACGGTATTTATACCCGTAAATCGTCTTGTGACTTGTGAACGCCCCTTTTCTTCAGGTGTTCTAATTGGCTACTGCTTATTGAATCGTCTGATGATTGGCTGATTTCAAATACTTCCAGCACCTTCAGGCATTCGTCGGTGATTGGGGTTTCCCCTTCTATTCCGTCATCGTTTCCTAGTCGTGATCAGCTTCATGTGATTTCTGCTGCTTGTCTTGTGACTTCTGCTGACGTTTTAATGACGTTGTCACTGAGGTGGCTTGAGGTTACTGTCCTAGGATAGCCGTTTTCAGTCAGGTCAGCTGACGTAATGATCAGTTTTGATTGGCTGTAATCTTTTTTTGATTAGTTCTGACTGTCTCAGACTTGAGGATATTTCAGCAAGTTTGTTTTCTGTTCAGCAATAAGTTGTTACAGGCAAACTTGCCTGCAACCCTAATATAGGATGAAGAACAGGTTGTCAGCCAATATTTCTCTGTCTCAGACCCTATCTATGCATAAAAGCGTACCTAACATTTTGTACCAAATCTCTCGATTCCGCATAGTGTAGTTCAAAATTGTGACAGAAATGGAATCTGCATAAAATTACAAAGACAGTGATATAAAATATGTGTTCGCAGGTGTTCCAGAAAATTGTTTAAATATAGGATGAACAACAGGTTGTCAGCCAAGATTTCTCTGTCTCAGACGCTATCTAAGCGTAAATGCGTACCTAACATTTTGTACGAATTCTCTCGATTCCGAATAGTGTTGCTGCGGCCAGTGGCCCAACTATATGGAAAACTATGTATGCTCTGGAATCAACGCATTGTAATAGACTGCTCATTGAGCCATCCTGCTGGGCACAAACCGTTCACATGTTCACACTGCGTTTGTATGTATCACGTGACTTAACAGTCATGCCTTGTGCTGGATGCGTTTGTCTGCTGGCATTTCTGCGCGTGAATTTACGACCTCGCGGGGTTTTGCACGGACTTTTTTTCCGAGTAGTGTCGCGAGCGAGTTCTTGTCTAACTGACCGATCGTCTGTTTTCTGCGATATTGTTTGTCTCTACATCGTGGTGAAGACAAGTCGCCATTTGTGCTAATGGTCGGTAAATGTTGCCGTTATGCGTTATTACATGCGACGCAAGAGTCGAGGGGAATAAATTAAACTGGGGTCGTCCATAAATGACATCACACCATAACGGGACGGAGGGGGTAACCAGATTTGTGACAAATTGTGACAAGGGGGAGGGGGGTCAGTAGTTTTGTGATGTCACGCGAGTCGTTTTGATATGCATGCTACACGCAGTCATACCAGAAAGGTGTGGATGCCAAAATGTTTCTATTCCATTTACAATACTTTTCTGTTGCAACCAATGAGGAAATTTTTGTCGATATTGCTAATGGATTAATTGTTTTTTAGTATATTTCCGATAGTCAGCCAAACTTTGTTTGGATTTACAGCTAATGGCTAACTATGTTTTTGTACTGTCAATGCAGCCAAAGCTCATTCGATAAAATTTATTGACTCCTAACCAGGGGCGGCTCGTCTAGAGGGGCTGCCGGGCTGCAGCCCTCCCTGAAAAATGTAAGGCAAAAGATTCCGCCAAACGGCCAAACTCGCCTTAAGTCTGGATTTAGTT
>Ga0210059_1016487_pt1 | contig 10660 bp, 5 predicted proteins | sample Ectturendosymbi2_FD_188042 | JGI IMG/M metagenome (GOLD analysis project Ga0210059, IMG submission 188042) | Ecteinascidia turbinata endosymbiont from Florida, USA - Sample 2 (SPAdes) (version 2) | ecosystem: Host-associated > Tunicates > Ascidians > Unclassified | place: Key West, Florida... | reverse complement strand
CCCCCCATTTCACGTTTGACCCCCGGTTGCTGCATACATCCAAGACTGTATTTTAAAAATGTGCCCTCCCTTCTGGTTTTCGGCCCTTCCATCTAGTTTTTGGTCCTCCTGCTACTAAATCCTGGCGACGGGCATGGCGCTAGTACCTTACAACACTTACATTCCTGCAATTATGAAGATGGAAGGTAACCTGATTGCAGAAACGTTAACATCTTCGGTCAGGGGCGGATCCAGCCAGTAAGTTTAGGTGTGATATTTGGATTTCAGTGATATTTGGCAGTCAAGTCTCTTTACCGCTTCACTGCTGTAAGAGAGATGAACTATACTTCACAACATTGCTGTATAAAACAATGGACGACAAAATGACCTTATATCGCGAATGCTATTTTCCGAATTATTGAAAATCATGGTGAAAAAAGTTACTTTAGTAGGTTTCGGGGGGGGGGCGATCGCCCCAATTGACCCCCCGACCCCCCGGATCCGCCCCTGTCTTCCGTGCCGCGAGTTTTCAGCGATTTTTGCGCTGAGTGCGGCGCTGTTTTTTTATTTTAGACCATTTATGACTGTCTACTCTAAGCACTCTCTACACTACAGCTAAATTCGAGACTTATGTCAGTTTTAATTGCTTTTTTTCTGGACGCAGATTTTAGCACAAAAATTTAAGCATGTCCCGAAAAATCGGGACCTATGGTGACCTTAACCTATTACATCCACCAGTCTTATTCATAAACACGTGATCAGTCTACATTAAAGTCTTTCAATTTGTAGTCTTCTATCTTTTGCTATGTGCTCCCATCACCGTGTTCTGACTGAAGCTCGATTCAAGTTTATGTTGCCCACTACTTTCGTACTGTCCTCTCTAAGGCAAGTCCTCATACCAGAAGGATGGGCGTTGGAAGGATTTTTCCAGAGGAGGGGTGTTGCAGCCTCTCCGGTGGTGTTGCGTTGATTGTGTGATTCACCACGAACGGGATGTGTGTGAAGAACAACACCATACATATATGTGGCGCGAACAAGCAATAAAAGAGTGATCGTGACGTGGAAGCTCTTCCGATACCAACATGTGAACGACTGAACGTAATGACTAGCGTAAGCGGAGAGTGATCATGGCATGTGAACTCTATTGTTGCTTGCTGCCACAGTGCGAAGCTTTGCGCATATGTCGCTCGGGATTTCCAATCGCAACAGGGGAAATAGTGGACTTGTTCAGGTGGTTACCAAAACCATTTCGCAGGGGGGTCAACAGTGGTGATATTTTATTTTACCAACTCCAAACTAAAAGACAAACATTTTTCTACTAAAATATTAATAGGAAAATATCAAATTTCAAAATCCAAGGTGGAAATGCCCCTCTTTCCAATGCCCATGATCAGGAGTCTCCTTGACTCCTGGTTATTATCAAGGTAGTTAACGCGCCCTTTACGTATCAGACATTCCGATCGGCTGATACTTTTCACAATAAAACCTTTTTTCTGGAAATCTAGGTGGTGGCATACTCTTCGTATCACCTCTTCTTTTGAGGCTGGTTTACACTTCGCTTTGTTTAGATGGCAAAATATAGCAACTGACGTGGAATGTCCGCCATCTAGGCCTCTTGGATATTTTTGAGCTGCGTGGGTGTTCAAGAATCAAACAAGAACTTATCAAAGCCTAGTAAATTTTATGACAGTTAACAACCTTGTACTTCATGGAGTAGGCTAATACGAAGCAGAGTGATATTCTACTTGGACATGTTTTCCAACGCTCCCGTAGCAACAGGTTTGAAATAGAGTACTTGTGACAAAACTGCCTCTGATATAGTTCTTATTTCGATTTCGTAAGTACGATCACTTTTATTTTAATACGTTGTATCGTACTTTTACGCACACAACCTGCCTTTTTGTTTGACAAAGTACGAGTTTTAATAGTTACATTGACTCTGTGGCTTACGCAGAAAATTTTCATGGGGGGGTTCTATCAGTGGCATATGGTGGTCATTTGTATTTGGTGTTCGCTCTTTGTGACATCACAATTTGACGTTATATTCCTGTTTCCAAGTTTGTTGACATAATAAGCATATTCTTCTACGCGCACTCCACTTAATTTATGTGTCATGGTGCCAGAGTGTATTGCTAAGAAAAGAGGTGTGGGAACGCCGTTCCCACACCAAACATACAGGAAGACTGATTCGCCTACAAGAATTTCCACATTGGATCTTCCCGTTTCACTTTAGTGCTACGCTGCTATACACGAGAAAACTTTATTCCTTTATGCTGCTCCAGGCGCTACACGTAGAAATTGAAATGAAAAATCTAAATCTTAAAGTAACGTTACTAGTGCGAAAAGGTGCGGAAACGCCGTTCCCGCCCCACTACACCCCTGCATGGCACTGAATATAAAGTATCAGCTCTCCAGGTTAGGATATCGGAGGAAATAAACTCAATCCTACGACGCAGCAGTTCATAATTGCAAAAATATCAGGCATCGCGTTAAAACAGGTGAGTAAAACATACACATCATTGCGTCAGAGCAATTTACAACTGCAACATGAGTCTGTGCTAATGTCTCTTCGAAAAAGAGCCGTGGAGCATGGAAAGTGTGTTACTGGGCTGTCTGATGCACACCCCGTATGCAAGATCGAGTCTTGCTAAGCTACACAAGAATTGAGAATGCGCATGAAGTGCGAAAAAAAACTTTCGATTTTTTGTTATGTATAGAAGTCCAGCAAATTTTTAGTTGTCCTGTTTCCCTGCTGATACATTATCAAATGCCTGAATGCTTCTATGTTAAAGTGCGACTTTGAGCTCGTGCAACAGTTTTATTATGCTACAGAAATTGGTAATGCAGCCAATGCGGTCAGCGCATGCCCTGATCAGCCATAGCAGACAAAATAAAGACAATTGTTTCCGATAAAATGAACTATCGCCGAACACAATCTTAAACATGTGTAGTGGACGAAAGGTCTGCAAAAAGTGGTGAGATGGTTTCTGGAAGCAGACGATAACCCAGAATCCCACCAAAACATAATTATCGCTTTTTGGCCCATTTACAGTGTTCATTGAAATTTGCATGCAAATTCGTACCGTGGTATTTGCAATAAGTCGACAAATTAACAAGCAAAAAGTATGCGAAAAGAATGAATCTCATTTGCGCAGGCAATAACGTTTTTGGAAAATATCAAGCTCAAGGGGGGGTTTCATCCCAACTAACACCCCCCCCCTTGCGTACGCCCTTGCATTGACTGTCTCAAAGTTACGCGCTTCCCAAGCTTCATCTCAACAGTGGATTTTGAATATATCATTTAAGAAACTTCTATTCTGAAATTCTGTTGAATCGGTAACATGCTCCATTAGCCAATTGTGATTCAAGAATCCTCAAGCAAATTTTGTTTTCAAAACTGCCTGAAACGTTACACGATGCAAAGCTCGTCAATAAACCTTCCAAGCTCTCTACGGGCCTACATCGCAGCAACGTTCCTTTATAGTCCCTTTGTTGCTGTACATAATGACTGTATTTCCGCTGCGTATTTCTGTTAAAACATATAATTTACGTCTTTTGTTGGTTCGCGTGATAAATGATACGCTGGATTTATCGCGGGAATAGGCTGCACAGAGTGGCAGTTTTGTACAGGCAAGCACAAGCTCCCGTTTAACGCTTTGTTGAATTTCGACCGATTTGCTCAACGCTTTAAGAATCAGCACATTAACATCTGCAAACCATCACCTCTATTAATTGACTTTATTCTGGTTCTCCATCGTTTTCAAAAATTTTTATCAAATATCAAAACAAAGTATTAAAGCTGCCCACGCATTTAAAAGTTTTGGGACAGCATACTTCGTATGTAAATGAAATGCTACACGAGACTTCCAGTAAGTTGCTCTTTTAAGAACGGGTAGCCTGCGTGAAACACGAGAAGGCCGATCAATTAACATCTGAACCTGACTCCAAGGAAATCTCCGACAGTGCGATGAAATAGCACGCAGCAGATAGTGACTTCCACAGAAACCTTATGAATACCAATGCGATCTTCCCTATACTGATTATCATGGGCGCAATTCGGTGGAGGACACGGGGGACGTGTCCCCCCACTTTTTTCTCTTAGGGTTTGTATTTGGAGAGATTTCAAAACCAAATATGACGTTTGTCACGTTTTGTGTGAAGAGTTTTTCATGTTAGATGTTACACATATTAATACTGATGTTGAAGCAGAGTTTGGTGTGGTATCACTGATTCTGATATTTTTATATGATTTTGAGCATTTTGCAAGTTTCTAGAGACCGCAAAAGATTGTTAACTGCCTCTCTCCGACATTTATCCACTGTGGTTTACCAAAGAAAGGTCACTGTCTTGAAACAGTAAAGCTTAACGGCTGCACACGTGAGAAACCACCGTACAGCCGTGATTTGTTTCGTGCAAAAACGTTGGCTAACTGACTTTACTGTAACGTTGGTTGTCACGTATTCAGAAACAGACAGCGTAAAATTTAAAGATGCAAGTGTATAGCCTAATGTTAGAAAGTTGCATTTTGAATCACCAGCAAACCTCTGCGAAGTTTTTGCCGAAGACAAACAGCAACACCATTGTGGAGACTTAGTTTCAGGATGGGTAGTTTTGCAAAAGACTGTCTTCAACCATTAGTAAACAGGATTACCATCAAAAGTTTAGGGAGGTATTGACCTGGCTGTATATTGACCTATAGCTCAAAACTTAATGACTTGACTGGGAATTGAAGATAGCTTATACATTCAGCCTTATTTCTTGAATGCCACGACAAGGGTGACCAGCAAATTCAAAAGATATTTATACCCACAATGCAGCAATGTTTTCATCCAAGTGCGAAACATTTGTTTTACAGTTAGCCTACGCATGGGTGGCAGAACTATTTTCAATTTTGGGTGGCACAAGCGCACGTTAAAAAAACTAGAAAGTTTTTGTGATCTGAATTGGCAACTGTGACATCACAAGCACTGAAATTTGATGTCATTAACTTTTGTCAGCATGTTCAAGCAAGTTTATTCAAAATTTGATAAGCCCTCAACGATCCCTATCTACACAACACCCTATCTATCATACACTACACTGACTTAGCACATAAAATGTAATTAGTTGTTCTTACTTGTGCACAAAAACAATTTACTTTAACAATGGACCCAATACGAATTGTGTTGATTAAACTTATTTAGGCAAAGTTTGAAATTGAAAGTGGGAGGGCTGAGCCCTCCTAGAAAAAAAGTGGGGGAGCCTAAATCCATGCGGTCCCCCTGGTACCGCCAGCTGTGAGCCTACGTAACACCTAGTTTTGCTGGACATTCTTTTCGTGTTATTCCAGGTGAAACGGGGTACTATTTGCCAATTCACCGTTGTTCATTTTGATTTCTGTTTAATCTCAAATACATTTTCGTGTCATGCATGCATAACTCTAGAATAAAACTTTTGACATTAATTCCGCCTATTACAATTTGATGTTAAACCTGAAAAATTTGATTGTGAAAAGACTGGGCTGAGTGGCATAATTGACAGACATCACAAGGCAACAATCACCAGCAGACCCGTAACCAACTTGGCACAGCAGGAGGGGCGAAGAATTTTCTGAGGGAGGCACAAGTTTTACATCGAAAACATGTACGGGAACAATGGGTATGCTTACAATATGTCCAAGACATTTTTTCAGGGGAGGAGAAGGTTTCTCCAGGTCGGCGAAGCCCTCCCCTTAGTCACGGGCCTGGTCACCAGATGATTAGGTATGCAAGACATCACATTGTAGGCCAGATTGGTATATGGGTATGTATTCAGGAAGACGTTTGGTTCGTTTTCTTTTGGATAACTTGAAATCTTCTCTTGTTGGCTTGGATAATTCTGCTTGGGAGTTTGATTGGTGTTTGGGAAAGCTATTAGACAAACAATGTTTGGACAATCTAAAGGGTACCCAACAGCATGCAGAAGCTGACAAGGGGAGATTGAAAGGACAGATCCTCCACCCATCAGCAGTAAAAATAAATTGTAAGTCATTTTTTCAAGTAGCCTACGCTAATTGTGATGAAACATTTTTTGCTCACTGTAAGAGGATATCAATAGAGATTTGGCTAGGGGTGGGGCTGCATGCACGATGCCCAGCAGCTAAAAATTTGTAGTATTTTTAAAAAGCAGAAATGTGCAAGAAAAATGTTTAGTTACCATATCTTGCAATATATATATCGTAACTTGCAATTTATCGTCTTTTTAACGTTAAGCAAGTTAAACAACACATCAAATCGCGCTGTAACCAGTGGCGTAGCTAGAGTGTGGGCTGCCCGGGGTGGGCTTTCAGTTTGGCGCCCCCGAAGCCCATAAAAGTACGTATTACACAGTGACTGGCTCTTAAAGCTTTGTATATATATTAACTACTTCGTGCACCATTATAATATTAATAGGGCCAAGGCCGGCCCTAGTAGGTGAGGGGCCCAATGCAAGACTTAGGTGCGGGCCCCTCTGAGCAGTGCGTTATGACGTCATCGTGCTCAGTCAACCGTGCTATGACCTTTTTGAGAAAATGGCCTATATGGATATCAAAAAATACGGCGAATTATTAGAATTGATCTGTCTGTAGATGATACCACAAGGTATTCTTTTCATTTGGAGGGGCGTAGTCATAGCTAATAGCTAATGTGTCCCACTCCGTCCATGTTTATGACAAATATGCTGCTGTGGTGGATATTAGACAGTATACCGCTACCGCTCGTAATTAAGCCGAAATTCTAAAGGAAGCTCCGCAATGGAGATCTAAACGGCGAGCGCAAGCGGCAAGTTACGTAGTTACCTTAGTCAAACCGAACAAGCGAATTGAATCTACAATGCAATATAATTCACTCTTGTAAGAGTAAACGCCACTTTCGTTCGAAGGACGAGGCCCCTAGTCACGGGGCGGGGCATTCAGTGGCAGGGAAACCCAAGTTTTTTTGTGTCCCACCCAAATTTTGTTCTGTCCAGAAAAATTTGTCTTCAACATATAATAAAAACAAAAATATTGTCTCCTAAAAATGTGTTTTCCCCCCAAACCTTAAAGCCTGACTACGTGCTTGCGAAGAATGACCGACTTGAAGAAGGCTGCTAACATAAACTGATTAACTTTTCTCACTTTCGGCAACCACAAGCGCAGACGCATTATTGTTTAAAGGTAAGGTCTGGGCGCACAATCAACTGTACTCTGTATGACGCAATACACGAAAAAAACAGCCGTCACTAGTGAGACAACCATACATCCGCCCACAGTTCCCCAAGCGTCCAATTTTATAGACATTCTTAATGCATGGACTTGGATACCAGTGCAAACTGTTCTTCATGACTTAGAAATATTTCACAACTATCACGTCACAGAATCTAGAAAAAACGTACCAAACGCATGGTTGATTGATGAAATAGAAGCATATAATCGCCCAGTATGATGAGCAGGAACGAGTGTGCTGGATGACATTCACAATTTTGCCTTGCCTAGTTAAGCCGCACTGAAGCTTTCATTCAGTGATGTAGGAGCTGGGGTGTCCTTAACGTTGATGTACCTGGACTTTAAAGTAGTGTTTGTTTTACCTGTTTACACTCGCAAATAGCCAAACACAACGACACTTTGGTGGAGCCGCAAATGATAAATGTGATGACTTGAATGCAACCAGCAACCCTTCGTTAGTCTTAGCTCAGGCTCAAACCACTGAACATCTGCCTGTAAGTGATAACTGGATTTTCATTCCCAGCTAAGCGCACACTGGCACTGGACCAAAAATGTTGTTTTTTCGGAGAAAAAGTCAGATAACTCAATAGTAAACAAACGTGTCGAAACCTCTGTACCCGAATTATCAACAAATCAAAACTTATGGGGATGCACTTGCCCCCTCAGCTCTACACCACTGAATGGACAGCGCGATATAAACCTCGAAAAAGTTTACAAAAAAGCAAAATATCCAATTTTTCCAGCTGAGTGCACCAGCCATTTCAATTGCATCACCTCTCCATTGGATATAATTTACGTTGTAAACAACAACTTGAAAAAGTCATCTTAGGGAAATTCACAATTCAAATCTAACTTATCTGGGTTTATAGCGATTGGAAAATCTTGCTTAGCTGTTGAAAGTGGTTTGGGTCACGACGCAGGATCCCACAGTTTTCGATGAAGCTAACATTAGGGCCGCCACACATAAAAAAGTTTGGGGGCACAGTAAAAATAAAGTCTGGCGCACTAGACAATTTTCCCAAAGCAAAAGCCCCATCTTGCAATTTTTTTCAGAACGACCAACAAATGTTTTGGCACAACTAGCGTTGCATGTTACTCAACATCTTTTGGCCGATTGCCCAGACAGGCAGGCACGGTTCAGTGTCCAGTACAGACCAAGCAAAAATGCAAAATATAACGCTTTTTGTTGCTATGGTTGAATGGCCAACTGTTGGAGTCTTCGAACTCTAATAGGTCTGCGTCTACGGGCTTAACCTTTCATCTTTTGTGTCAATGTTCGTTCTAACGAGAGCATTGTTTGCCAACAATCAGATTTTATAAGCCGTTTCTACTGAATTTAAGCGCAAGGAGTACCGGAATTTTCTGGAAGGCCGCCCAGTCTTTAGTCCGCCCCTGGGCGCTTATTTCAGGAGGGCGTTTATATGGCGCTAAGATTTCAGTTGAATACTATTTGTACCTGTTCCCTTACACGGTATGACCAACTTTATACAGAGTTTGAAAGCTATTTAGATATTTGTGCCTTGACTAAAACTTTGAAATAAATATGGATTGTGCATACATCCATTGTGTATGGATTTTGTGTGCATGTGTAGTTGTTCAGACACAGACAATATGCAACTGCCGTATAGGAGCCCGGGCGGTTATTTGGTCCACGTCTTATTTTCCCAATGTGTCTATTTTCCTATTAACGGCCCTGGGCGGCCTTCCGGAAAACACCGGCATTTGGCAAAAATGAACTACAATCCACACACATGGCGCGGGGCCCAATGCAGCCGCATAGGCTCAAGGCCGGCTCTGACTAGGGCAACCAATGTTTGACCTAAAAACTTACGATTTTGACTTTATTTTGACGTATAAAGTTCCTGCATTTGCAAATTTATGCAGTCTTAGGTGTCGAGGTTAACCCAGGAGCATATTCATGAACTCTATGCTTCGAAATTTGGTTGTTTAACTTTGGAGCTGATGTATTGATAAGTACGGTCATTACTACAGTAGAGTCAAACCTGAGAACATCATAAAGTTCAAAAAATCCATGATGGATTGAGCCTTTAACAAACCAAGTACTGTAAGACCACCTTTCTTACTTTACCACGCCTATCCTAGATAATATTAAATTGTCCAGTCGTGGGCAAAATAACGTTTCGTCAGAAATCGCAACAAACCCATTAATATTTGAGAATTGCAAAAAAACTTGCAGAAGTATTGTAGATTTACCCGGGCGATCGTCCCGGCGTTTACTACAGTACTTTATAAATTTGAACTCCGCGCCTCGCCTGCTTCTCCGAACTAGACTCGTCGATCAGAAATGTCCTTGCACCGAATGATGCTCTATTCGTTACTGAGACCACAGTCGAGCACGCTAACGCGAAGTTTCGAAACGCTGTGACGTCTGTCAGATGATGTGCACAGCAAAACGTTAAAACCACAGCTAAACAACTGCACATTCTCCGCGAGGCCGACCACGTTATCTGCTACAGCTACGAGACTCGTCACACTGTTTATTACGTAACAGTGAGGAGTCGCACATCCTGCTCTTCTACCAATGAGAATCAGGTTTACTTGTGCATTCCCACGGAACAGCGCAGGCTAGCGGTTAAACGTACCAGAAAAATCTTAGACTCCCCCCAAAAATTGTCGCCTCCGGTGCAGTTTTACAACACAAGATTTTTCAAACACAAACCAGCTAAATCACCACAATGAGCGAACATCGCCAAGATACAACCTGGTTAAATCCACCAGTTTTCTCGAAGGCAACATAAAAAACTCACATGCCAACAATAAATTCACATCGGGCTCAGTAAATCAACAATGCAGCTTACAAACGCCTTGTTTTAGAACGCGTGGCGTTTTAACGACACAGACGACATGAAGGCGTGATAACAAAACACTCGGACTGGCGCCGCATCGCGTTACAATCTTCGGAACCAGTGCTCCAACATCGTAGATCAATCGTACACGACCATGTCTTCGCTGACACTCGTACACGACTCCTCGCACACGTTCGTAGACGTTTCCTCGCGGGCATTCGTACATGATCCCTCGCACGCGGTCGCACACGGCTCCTCGCACGCATTCGTACACGAATCCTCGCACACGATTCCTCTCGCTCAATCGTACACGATTCCTCGCACGCAGTTGCACACTGCTCCTCCACCGATGTTGAACTCGGATCCTCTGACGCCATATGCACCGGTGCAAGGTCACTCGGAGAGTTCTCTCGTGCAGGTTTGAATCGATCCAGTGCACACTCTGCTTCGACGTCGGAAACAGACACCAAGACATTGTCCACATACGCTGCTTCTTCCACTGTTGGTGCAACAAGCGGTTCGTAACCATGACCAAAGTCGAGTGCAGCTTGACCTAGACTGAAGGCTGCACAGCTCGGGGAAGAAGTCGCACCAAAAAGGTGTACTTTCATTCGATGAGGAATGGCTTCTTTCGTAAAGTCTCCATCACGCCACCACAAAAAGCGTAAACTGT
>Ga0210059_1016486_pt1 | contig 10660 bp, 7 predicted proteins | sample Ectturendosymbi2_FD_188042 | JGI IMG/M metagenome (GOLD analysis project Ga0210059, IMG submission 188042) | Ecteinascidia turbinata endosymbiont from Florida, USA - Sample 2 (SPAdes) (version 2) | ecosystem: Host-associated > Tunicates > Ascidians > Unclassified | place: Key West, Florida... | reverse complement strand
CACCTGAGGGTTAAGCTATAAGACCAGGGAAGTAAGTCTCGAGCAAGTGCATTCCCCCTTATAGTCAAGAGACCAGAACTGGACATCGAGTAGGAGGTACTTATACTCTCTACTTTTATCTCGAAAAACCTTACAAAGGCGTTTCACGCACAGTAAAAACTGATGACGTGGAATTAATGGATACAAGGAATTGTTTGCAGCACTCGATAAAAATACACCCGTGGCTGAAATGGCGTGTAGAAGAGACGCCTTTCCATATCGCGGAGTAAGCATATAACAGAGACAAGCGGTACTCGATGTGCAATTGCTTCCTTAAACGGCACTTGCAGAATGGTATGCAGTAGTTGTGATTTGTTTAATTTTAACACCTTCTGCAGCATGTGGGCTGAATTGATTCGCAAATGCCTACTTCACTTGGGTTGGTGTAACAATATTCGGAATATGCCGTCTGAATAAGTGAAAGGACAGGGTGACCTAAAAATACACAAAACTATAGAACCTAAAAATACACAAAACTATAGATCCTTGCGGATCTCAGCAACCCATCCACCGAGAGAGACCGGTTGCGACCCAGCACCCCCCGCGCAACTGTGTTGATCGTCTAGCAGCTCCTTCCCACATATATGCACCACCACGAGTTGAAACTGGACAGTAACAAAACTAATTTAACTGCTGAGGGGCATCGACTCGACAACCTTCCGGTTTCTTCAATGCCCTGGCATCCTTGCACTGATTTGTGTTTTTTCTAGCTGAATATTAATTATCGCCAAATAAAATAAAATCAACTCAACTCAACTTTGTTTTTCAGTAGGTTGTTGTTTCTGCGTTTTTCAGACTATTTTCCGGTGATATAGGGTTTTGGTATAGCCATCCACATCCGGATTCACCATCATTTCTCAATTTTTTTCTGAGTGTTGACTGTTGACTAGTGGGCCCCTTTTAGCTTAGTTTGCCACTTTGGCTCAAACCTCTCGTTACGCCACTGCTTCCAAAGCAGATCGAATTTCAGCGTATCCCGTTCTTAGCGCAAGTGTAGCATCACCTCTGCAGCTCCACTTAGTATCTAACAGCTGTTTGGGAACCAGAACCGAAGATAGAAAACAGTAGCGTAGCCAGGCCAAAATATTTGGGGGGGCAAAAATTTGGGATGGGCCAAAAATTCCTGATTTTAGGTTAGCAACAGTATTTTGTATGGGATACCGCCTCTCAAAGCACAAAATGACTAGATCAGTGGTTCTCAATCCTTTTTATCCCATGCACCCCGTTAACCTTATTTACAGATAAAATTCCCCCCTTAGAAATTTAGTTTGTAAATAACACTTTTACATCAGTACACTAAGAAGAGAAACTAAACTCTTCACAATTGATAAGCTAAACTATATTACATTTTAAACAAAATCCTAAATGCAAAATTCCCCCTTGCAAATACAATATTCCCCCCTGGTGGGAAATTCCCCCCGGTTGAGAACCCCTAGACTAGATATTCTAACAATTTGGGGGCATGCCCCCTTGGCCCCCTGTCTACGCCTATGAAAGGAGATGCTTATAGCAGCAAACCTCAATGTTGTTACGAGCTGCTGAAAAACGAGTAAAGTTTCTGAATAAATTTGAAGAAAAATCGATCCCAGAACAGGAGTTTAAAGCTGAATGTCCTATATTAAGTTTGGAGAATAAGCTGCACATGGACTTTAGGTTCGGTTGCCAGTGAATTAAGCTGTTTCAATATGTGTCAATACACCGTTGAATAGACCAGAAAAGTTAGAAACGTAGTCGTAAGTTTGACTTCTACATTTAGTAATGTCGATGCCTATGCTGCGCAAATGATCTAGCTCTAGCACTCTCTTTACCCATGCTGCGCCGGTATGCCCTCCGACATCAAGTTCCAAGAACGCCAAAACTGTTCAAGAAGGCCTTGGTCAGTAAAACCAACAGTAATCAGTTAATCTACATTCTACACGCGATATATCTGGTGTAGAATCTGTAGATATTGAGTATCATATTGACTTTTTAATTTCCCGAATCACTCCCGCCAGAACAGTTTGAGCCATCAAATTGATTGGTTTTTCACATGCGCTTGCCGACAAATATGAGGAGCGTCGACTTCCCGAGTTACCTTGTTTTGAAATATGACTGGTCAAAAATGGGTGATATTCCGCTGTCACTTCTAGCAGTCCCATGAAATTGTCATTTGTTGTACTACCAAATGTGGCGATTAACCTTTTACCAGTTATATGTCTTACTTTTTGTATGCTTGGTTTGCACACGTTGTTTGCATACTGGAAGAAGTAAATAAAGAAATCTTAGGGCGCCTTGAAGAACACGGAAGGTTTTGTTGTTATGCAAAAACAATACTGATGAGACCATAGGCGTAGCCAGGGGGCCTAGGGGGCCATGGCCTCCCAAATTTTTAAAATATCTAGTCATTTTGTGCTTTGAGAAGCGATATTCCAAACAAAAAACTGTTGCTAGCCTAAAATAAAAATTTTTGGCCCCCAAATTCCCCCCCAAATTTTTGGGCTGGCTTCGCCACTGGATGAGACGCATACACTGGTATAGCACATCAACAACTATATCAGTTGGTCACCGTCGTACAGGAGCATGAAATAATTGAGGAAAAATGAAGATTTGTGAAAAGCATCAAACAGTTGAAGAGATCAGATAAAAAAGTTAGATGAAGATACACAACGTTGTCAAAAGCGATATAGATTATTTGTCAATAAGGTATCAAAAGTCTTGACACGATGGCTAACTTGGTGTGGACGAACACTTCCACTTCTGGGTATGTGATGCATAATTCAGTAGGCATTATTATATGCTGCGTGTAAGCGCTTCATACTATAGTGTTTAATGAAGTATTCACTTTCATTTGTACTACACACACAAACGTGAAAAAAATGTTGGAACGCGTTCCCACACCCAAAACAAGTATGGGAACGCCATTTTCACGCGTTTCCGCCCCACCAGAACCGCAGCCACGGGGGCATGTGGAGGTATGCCCCCCAAAAAAATTTTTTCCCCCCCAAATTTTGTTGCGCCACGAACATTTTTTATTAAACATGCAATAACAACAAAAATCTTTCTCTCTTCAAAATGAATTTTACTCCCCAAACTTTAAAATCTGTCTGCAGGCTTGCGACCCAATACACCTCTGGCTTCAAAACAAAATTTTTATCATTTGGGGAGAACGTGGGAGGGAAATTGTAAATGAGGAAACATTTTCCCACTCTTTTTCCCATAGGTCCACCCTTAGACTACCAGTACTATTACTATCGGTCACAAAGTTGTTATCAAATGGCATTTGATGTCGACACTTGAATGAACTTTAAATACGTTATGCAGAGAACATGCATTTGGATTTAAATTCGGTCGGATTTTTGTATTTTGATGGATTCGGATTTGGATATAGTATGAATATAATAATTTCTGCTTAGCCGGATTCTAATTGCATTTAATAATATTTTGAACTTCTCCGCAACTTTAGTATAAATTTCAGGACTGCAGGTTACTGCATTTACTCTGTAAAGTTAGGTTTTAATGGAGTTTCTCACGTCCGTCGGGATTGTGCATCGTGTTTGTTTAAATCTTGAGCCTTGGCGATGACCAGTGATCTTCTGCTCTCGCATCATGTCATCAAAGTTAACGCAATTAGTGATTTTCATCGACCAATCCTTTTTCTTGACTCATAAATATTATATGTACAATAATACTGAACTGATCCGGCTTTATGCGTGCCAATTCAATCTTAAAATATTTTTTGAAAAAAAGCTTAAGTCGAAGAGGCAGTAGGCTTTCTGGTACAGAAACTGATATATCAATTTCTTTAGAACAGGATGAAGCTTGGAAGTTTTACAAAGACGTACAAGAATTAACAACGCAACAGCCAATGACTGAAATGTAATCGTATTGGATGTTTCCAAAAACAACGATTTTATCCCCAGAAAAAACCGAATGACCAAATCCAGCAGAGCTGAAAACCATCTTAAAGAATTTAAAGCCCTCACCTTGATGAATTTCGTCTTTCAAGAGTGCTTGCTGTGAAACTCATTGCATAGGCCTAGACTAAATAATAGGAAACTCGTCACCTCAAGCCTCATGAAAATTAGTGGACAATAATGAGTTTTATATTAACTTTCCGTCATATTGTTTCTTGTCAAACAGTCAACCATCTGGGGTTTTAACTTCCAGATTCACAATAACTTCCAACATGGTCTGATCACTTGTTATGCTGCAAAAAGTTGAGTGCTGCGAATCGTTAACTCAAATCGAGTTCACCGCATAGACAAATTTTGCCAGTCAGATTTTTCGCCCCACAAAAAATGCTAACAGTTTGATGCAATTACTAGAACAAAACTTGTTTCTAATGATTGCTGTTAAACTGAAAATAGGAATTGTTTTTTAAAAATAATATCGCTATGCAGTAGCGAAGATTTGACTCATGCCCAGTCGTCGGAGCCCTTACTCTGTTTCAAGCTTGATATTGTTGTCGGATAAAAGCTTGATGTCGCTGTAGGATCATCCATAGCACTCGAGATAGCTGATGTACTGTCGTTATTCATTTGGATATTTGCAAAGTTTTAAGAGTGCATCAAACTGCTTATGACAGCAAGGTATAGCATTTTTTGTAAAATCGTGCTCTGCACTTACACTTTTGCGAACTTGTTTAGATTTATTAACAAGTTAGACGTGGCTGAAATGATTTTAAGACCTCTTGCCTCAACTTTTTTAAATATGAAAGTAGTCTCTCTTTCGTGGTACCAAACCAACAGACAACTATCGGCAACGTGATGCAAACGCACGATAGCGAACAACTTGAACCTATCAATCCATACAGAAGTTTCTCTACTCGTCTGTTTAATTTCTGTCCTTTTAACTAATCTAAAACGTTTCAGCGTCAGATAGCCAAATGGGTGCTGTTATCGTTAGATCTCGTCTGTGTGATCCAGGCGAGTTCGTGGGATCCAGCGCTTGTTGCAACTTGTGCTTATCAACATACTAGGTTTGGGTATAATCGCTGTCGTCTGACTATGTTAGAGTCGGATACTGAGCTTGACGACTTTTACGAAAACAAAAGAGCTGACAAACACCCATACAAAACACACATATGTTTTATTGGTGATTTTTATCTGGGGTGTTAGTAAATGTTTTGAAGACTGTTCTTGGTTTTCAATACAGTTCATGCAAGTAAAATCCTTTAAAGCAAAGAAATGCTTCTCATTTGCAAGTGTTCACAAGACAATGACACCTAGGGTGTCATCAGAGAAAAAGTAACTTAAAGTAGTGCTAGTGTCTGTTCTCTTGGTGCGTGGAGACGGAATTCTCTGACGAAGCAATGGGTCAAGCAACAAAATGGACCTCGTTGAGCAAGTAAGGCTAATACGAATATTTCAGAATATATTTTACAGAAGCAACTGGCTAGGATAAAAGAGTACTTGCTAATTCACAACCGCCAAATGGGTCGAAACGTTAGGTGCGTTTTCAAAGTTTAACCTACAAATTTCGACGGGGCAAAAGTAAAAATGAGCCCACAGGAAAATGCAAGGGCGTACGCAAGAGGGTTGGAGTTGAAACCCCCCTCGAGCTTGATATTTTACAAAAACTTTATTACCTTCGCAAAGAAGATTAATTGTTTTCGCATACTTTTTGCTTGTTAATTTGTCGAATTAATGCAAATACCACGGGCAAATCGCCAGGAACATTGTAATTGGGCCAAAAAAGTAATAATTTAAGTTTTGGTGGGAATCTGGGTTATCGTCTGCGTCCAGAAACCATCTCACCACATTTTGCAGACCTTTCGTCCACTACGCATGTTTAAGATCGTGTTCCGCGATGGTTTACTTTATCCGAAAACATTGTCTTCATATTGTCTGCCAAGGCGTACGCAAGGGGGTTGGGGGTTGGGGTTAACTTCCCCACTTTAGTTTGTTATGTTACAAAAACTTTATTACCTGCGAAAAGGAGATTAATTGTTTCTGCACACTTATTTCTTGTTAATTTGTCGACTTAATGCAAATATTGTAGTTGTAAATGTTTTGACTCAGTGATGAGTGTGTTTTACTCCCCTGTTTTAACGCTAAGCCTGATATTTTTGGAGTTTTGAACTGCTGTGTCGTAGCGTTGAGTGAATCTTCCTCCGATATCCTAACTTGGAGCGCTGATAGTTTACATTCAGTGCAGTAACACACAAGGAGAGTGCGTGTGGAAGAATATGCATATTGTGTCAAAAAACGTCGCCAAAACGTTGGTTTGGAAACATGAATACGACATCAAATTGTGACGTCACAAACAACACATACGAAATACAAATAACCACCATATGCCACTGAATGAAACCCCCATGAAAATTTTCTGCGTACGCCACTGGGACAATGTCCCCTGTTTGCTATTTCTGATAGACCGGCTTTTTCTCCGGATTTTCAAGAAGACTTTGCGTAGTGTGTATACTTGCATATGACTCCCACTTTACCTTGTATTCTTTTTCATCTGTAGGCGACCTCATCACAATTGTGATAAAAGCTTTATTAACCTAAATCGAAATGTGAACAAAATATAATTCGAATGTTGTCTTGTCGTTGAGAGCACAAGCTGATCTAAATACATCTACCAAAAGTTTTAAAACGTTTGTAGTCAAAAACGACCTTTGTTCCACGATTAATAAATAACAGGCGTCATGGTTTAGACTTTTACAATGCGCAGGGCTCAACCGATTTATTTCTCATGGAAATATTGAAAATCATGACATAGAGATTGAAGTGGCGATTTTTAGACGTTAAAATGTGTTTCATTTGCCATAACGTGACAAATGTTTTTAACTGCGTTATGCAGTGCTTTCTACAAAGTTCCCGGAGTAACTGAATGAGTCCACTTCAAAAAATGAAGTGCAATTAGAAATTCTCGCTAAATCTGTAATAAGATGTATGAGCTGGAAAAGTTCCATTGGCAATCGAAGCTATCATTAAAAAAGACATTCTCAAAGCCAAAAGTTTTTTTAACTACAGTAATATCTTTTGCCATTTTGCGTTGGAAGTGAATGGTAACGCTTATTACAACTATGTGCCTCCCATTTATAGATATATGCGCAAAATGGAAATGCTGTAGTTGTTTTGAGGCAATGAAGCTCCCTGTAGTGAAACACGATAGCAAATACTTTACACGAAAAAGTGGTTAATCTTTAACATCTTGAGTAAACTAATGCTTACGTGGATGTTTTAAGATTTGAGTGAATATTTTATTGCTCCCAAAACACAACCATTAACCGATGCTTTTGCATCAGTTGAAAAAGATTACTCTGTTTTATCATAGAAATAAAACTGATCCATTGTCCATGGAAAAGTGCTTTCAGCAAAAATTAAAGACTGAACGTTTTTAAAATTTTTTCTGAAAGCACTAACAAATTTAAACATTTTTTTTTATTTTTAGTTTTGCGCAAAAAAAGTATTCAATTTTATTAGAAATGAACGCTCAAGTTAGCGGCGACTAAAAAACGCAAATTTACTACAAAAACTTGTCACAATAAATCTTATTGTAATGAAGTCGATTGCATCATAATAAAGACACAAAGCTTGACAACATCTTAAAAACAATACCACATTTGCGCGACTCGAAAAGTTAGGAAATATGTAAGCTTAATATATGATGATAAAACAACGAGGAGGTGAGTTTTAAACTGAAGACCTCATATAATACATCACTTTGCCCAAACTAAAGAAAGGAAATATAAATATGAGTCAAATAGTTGCTTTTATAGATTTTTCAACCTGTGTATTGATCAAAAACATTTTACGTGGAAATTGATATGTTCTAAAGAGTAAAAAAAGAATAATATGAATCCTTCAACGTTTGCAGCCTGAAGGGCCCCACCAACATTTTTCAAATTGGGATGCCTTCTACTTAGCACCAACAATTTTTTCGAGCGCTACTTTTTGAGATCATGTCATTCGTTGTTTCTTTTTTATTGTTGTTGGCATCCTCTAATTTCTGGTGCCTAAAAAATTTGCACAGTTGAAGAAGCTCACCTCTAATGGTTCATGGAGAGTCAGCAAAATGAAAACTATAATAAGTTATAGCCAGAGGTTTTTACTTCGAACGTGATAAGTGTAGCTTTCAATTTTCGTACGGCGTTAATGTTTTGAACATTATGCACTGAACAGAATGACATTGTGCCTTCATTGATGGAACATCAGTCACAAGCCAACCTATTACCGCTTGTAAGTCTGTATGGTGTCAAATTTACACCTGTATGTACAAAGTTTGCAAACTGACTAGCGATTCCTAAATAATTACTCCAAGCCTTTTGCATATCCAATTAAAATTCTCTACAGACGTTGCAAACCTTCAGTATTGTGCAAGAAAACTTCTGATTTGAAGGCTTTGTGTCTCAGTCATAACGCCGTAAATCAAACTAATATGTACCGCCATCGCGCGGAGTTCAGGGTAGTCATAACATAGAGATCCACATCACATCCAAACTCATAGTGCTGACCGATAGTAAATTGACCAATAGTGCAAAGTCATCTATTGCTGCAAGGCGTGCCGTGCGCACAGCATAAACGGGAATTTGTAAGGTCTGGTAATTAATCAACAAACATACCACAAGTACTGTGCGTAGACTGGCACGACTGACCTGGTATGCTTTGTGCATACTTCCAGTGAGTTTTTTTTGCAACAAGAATGTTAGCAGAGAGCGATAAGGTTTGCAGCCACAACATATGACTACGGAACAACGCCTGGTAAACATAGGGGTGGGGCTGTCACGTGGTAAACTACCTATGTTGTCATATTCATAGAAGCGAGGGAACAAAGAGACTATAATTGGTCCACTTCAAAACACAGTGTATTGTTACAAACAGGAAACATTCCTAATTATATTTCATAAATGAGTCTTTTAGCCCCTCCATAAGGAATTCGCGTGTATGCTCTGTTCGCGTAAATGTCTTCAACTGAGCAACATTAAGAAGAAGGTGCTGAGATTTTCGGCATATTATAATGAAAAGTCTGTATTTTATAATGAAAACATTCTTTGTTAATGTTGTATTATCAATTTTTCTGTTTTTACGTCTTTGTTTATTAATGTTTTATTAATGTATCTTCTTTTGCGCCTTTATTTGTTGACATTTTGCCATTATGTTATCGCAACTGGTACCGGCAGATGGCATTTCAGGCTCTGGCCTGCCGTCGTTTGCCGTTAAATAGACTAAAAATAAATATGTAATTATGAAAAGTAAAGCAATTATTCTTGTACATTTTGGTGCAACACCCTTGTAAGTGAAATTTCGTAACTAAAGGTAAGTGCCCATTACTTGCAAACATTATCCGTTCAAGTCACACCAAATCTCTTACATATTCCACTCCATGCAATGTTGGTCATTCCCAGATAAAGTCAATCAAAATGGCCGAAGCGACTTATACATCAAAATTCTTTACAGTATAATGCGACAGACAAAAAATTCTGTTCTCCATTTGAAGTGTAGCTTTTGTCAAAGTTTATCATCTTTGGCTAAGCGTCTTCTACAGGTCAGAAGTTTGCAAACAGATGTGTGCTTGCGCGACTGCGCCACACTTTGTTTGATGAACAAAACAAACACGTTCTACTTTCAGTCGACTTATTGAAAGGTTGCTACTTTCGATTTTTTATATTGTATCAACATTCAAGATGTCGAATTCAGAAACTTTCGATTTTCTCGATTGAAAAGTCTCTACAATTGGAATTATTCGGTAAATTATTTCGCTCGTGGTAAAGCACCAAACTTGTTTTCGATCTGTTTAAAAATTGCTCAACGATCTTTTGTGGCATAGCGTCTTACCAACTTGGCAAAGTACAACGGCGAAAAGCGTTGAACATTCTTGGAGAAAAACAATTCATTTCTTTGTGCACTAAATGACGGTGAGACGTTAAGAGCATCGGAACGCCAGCATCTTTACTTTTCATTTGCACTTCTTCGCATGGAGCCGGAGTATTGTTCGAAAAGTTATGTTGAAAAAGACAAGTCGGTGCCTGTCACCACCCTGGGGTCATGCTGGTACGGAAAGTTCGCTTGCCTCGAAGCAATTGCATAGACGCAGACACTTGCCGAGAATCGAGATCTTAACTAGAATATGGACGAAAATAGCAAAAAATTTTGATCGTGCACGTTGAAAATGAGGATGACTACCATAATAGGCAAGATGCTTTCGCAGTGGTTCTAGAATTATCTATTAATATCACTAAAATATTGGTTGCTTGTGATGCGTCGTGGCTGAACGCGTAGGGGCAAAAGATATTTTATTAAACCGCTAACTTTGAGCTAAACCCCTTATTTAAAGAAATGTTGGAGATCGCGATAAAATCAGGCGAATGAAGTACAAAATTGGAATGTACACTTCCAACAGTAACAAATTGAAGTTTTCCTTGCAAAAAGTAAAACAGGTCTTGAACGTTACTCAAGTTTTTTGGTACCTATGTTGTCGCTTGGGAGTTTTTATAAAGCTTTCCGACTGCAGAAAAATTGAATCTAAGGCTAGAAGGTAACCCAAGATTTGATTGTCCTTGTGAAGGGCACCTTGGTGCTATATTTTGACTTTTGTTAGTTTCGAGGAAAGATCTGGGCAAAAGTGTATTTGTTAATCCCAAAATTATGGTATAAAGATGAGTTTTGGGAAAGTGGAATCGGAAGCTTCCATAAGG
>Ga0210059_1016484_pt1 | contig 10662 bp, 6 predicted proteins | sample Ectturendosymbi2_FD_188042 | JGI IMG/M metagenome (GOLD analysis project Ga0210059, IMG submission 188042) | Ecteinascidia turbinata endosymbiont from Florida, USA - Sample 2 (SPAdes) (version 2) | ecosystem: Host-associated > Tunicates > Ascidians > Unclassified | place: Key West, Florida... | reverse complement strand
TCCCTCTGACTTAGCCGAATTCCATGTAGTGGCACTTGTGTGACCACTACATCACTTCCCCCTTTAACTTTGGTTAGGATTCAGCCAGGTTTCCCCGGCCCCTTCACGGTTGGTCTATAGTGGGAGGTTTCCCTCCGTGAGACCTTCTCTGAAGGTGTCCTGCATCGGACGCGTGACCACTACAGCCCCCCAAACAAAGCTCCTCCAAATTAAAATGTGAAACACTATTAATCAGTGGATTTTTTGTCAAATTTCAGAATTTCAAGCCCCCCTGCACAAACGTAAAGTCCTCCAATTGAAGAGATTCTGGCGATGATTCTGTTGGTAACGAAAAAAGGCAAGGAATAACACTGTATGCACGTGTAATTGGAAGACGTCCAACAGCTAGACCAAATGTGCAGGTCACAATTAAGGCTACAAGTCAAACGTTTCTCAACCAGAGCCAGCTATTAAGCCTATTTGACCAATTTTGTCAAAATGGGTCCCTGCACCTATAGAGGGCCCCACACAAGTGCCGACAGAGTTAACGTTTGGCGCCTTTCATATTTCTAAGCGAATTAAACGACTACTGAAACGTGAGGTGAACAATGAAACGTTCTTTATATCACTGAGATTGTATTATCACATTTATTATTATACCCTGGTTGATGCAGTATATATACTTTATTTCGTTAAAGACGTGGATACTGCACGAAATATGAACATATATAAATATTTGTACGTCTATAAAGTAGGTATGCCGCCATCACATCCCTGGAATGAGTAAGCTATTGAAAAGCCATGCGGTGGGCTTACCGCAGACTAAGAACCAACAGGGAAGAAAATTTGACGAAACATGTCAGGTTTCTATATGCATACGTAAAGAAAGCAAAAAATAGAAAAAGTAATGATGAGGAAGGTGGCGACAAACCGAAAAAGCAAGACTCATAAACGACAATGAAAAACAAGACACATTTCAGTTTGTGGGTGGTTGATTGTGATCTTCAAGATGCTTAGTTCATCCTTAGATCCTTAAATAAGCACGGTACATGATTTTCTATCATTTTAAATTCTTGTAAGCTAATTTGAGGGGTGGAAAGAGCGGCACTTTTATGGTCGGCCCCGGGCGGCACTTGGCCTTGCTACGCCACTGCTCCTGACACCTAGGCATTGGCGACAAACGATTCATTGGGGCGGCGATAGCCCAGTGGTAGAGTGTCCTCCTCTCAATTGGAAGGTTGTGTGTCCAATTCAAAGACACTGAGTGACTCGCCGTAGTGCCCCTTGGGCAAGATCGTCCGCCTTAACTGCCCCGGTAAGAAGTATATTTGAGGCGTTGTCATACCGCTAATTGCCGTCGCCAAAATTATAAAAAAATCATTTCTTGGCACATCTCATGCTATTTTTTGATGTCCAGTGGGGTATTTTCAATAACTGCCATAAGTTGTAGCCCAGTCATTAGGTGGGCCTATCAACATTAAGTTTTGGCGGTTGAAGTGAAGAACTTAGCAAAGATAACTTTTCTCAGTGTTAATACAACTGCTGTTTTTCTGCATGACGTAATGGTGCTGGAAAATGACGTTTGGTGTATTTTCATGGGTAACTTTGAGCTCAAATTGTAAGTTTCAACTGCAAGCAGAATGAATAAGAGCCAGACGATAGGCAACGTGGTTTTCGTGAAGTCGCCTTTGTTCAACGGTACACTGTAGACATTGGCAGTCATAGAAAATGTTATGTCAACAACTAAAGTTTAAAAAAGGTGTTGCTCTCATTTTGATGAATTTGAGGCAAGAACCTTAGTCTGAAAACCTAACGAAAGGGTAAACGATATGTTTAGATATGATTGTGGTTGACGCTTTTATTCAAAGGAACGTTAGTCGAAATGGTTGTACAGCTTGGCAATGGGTGTACTGAATAAAGTTGCTCATCGCAATTACCGTCGAACGTAAGACGTTGTAATCACTGCTGAGCATCCAAAAGGCCTATGTGCCAGATGGCATGGTTTGGTAATACAGTTTTCGAAATACTGTAGACGTCTGTTGGTAACCAGTCCCGTCGCCACGGGGACTTTGGTGGGCTTATCCCCCAAAAAAGCTACAAGTCCCCCAAAATTGAAATATGAAACACTATAAATCAGTTGGATTTTTTGTCAAATTTTAGAATGTCAGTCCCCCTTGCACAAACGTAGTCTCCCAATTGAAGACCTTCTGGTGATGATTCTGTTGGTAACGAACAAATGCAAGGAATAACACTATGCACGTGTAATTGGAAGAGGTCCAACACAACAGCTAGACCAAGTGCACAGGTCACGATGAAGACTGCAAGCAAGCGCTTCTCAACCATAGCCTGTTTTTAAGCCTGTTCAAAATATTTTTTCAAAATGGGTCCCTGCACCTATAGAATGCTCCACACAAGTGCCCACAAAATTAACGTTCGAAGTCTTCCATATATTCGAAGAGGATTAAACCACTAGTGAATCGTGAAGTGAACCATGTGTAATGGTAGAAGAACCATCACATGGCGAAATGATGCGATAGTCACCACAAATAAATATCGAAGCTAGCTGAAAAGTATATAACACCGGGCAGACCTAAGCAGCATACAGTGATCATGGCATCTGATCTCTGTTGCTGCTCTGTCGTCGAAGGCTTTCCCCGTGTAGCGCTCGCAAAATTGGCGCCCATGCAGCGCGGTGGCAGCTACATGTGACGCGCTAAGATAACATCCCTGGTAGCAGGAAAGCCACTGGGCGCTTCCTTTAGCCTAGTGCGTAAGAGCGCAGGCAAGCTGCTTCTTCACATGAAACGTTCTTTACACCACTGCGATCAGATTGATTATAACAAGATTGATTATATGCCTTACGCAGTAAATATACTATTTTTAGTTAAAGACGGGGATAATACACGACATTTTAACATACATTAATGTTTACATTTGTAAGGGAGGTATGCCGCCATCACATCCCTTAATTTTTCCGTTTGATCCCCTGGAATGAGTAAACTATTAAAATGTCATGCGGTGAGCTCACCGGAGATTTAAAAACCAACAGCGAGGAAAGTTTGACGAAACATGTGCGGTTCGTATATGCCCATGCAAAGAAAGCAAAAAATAGAAAAATTAATGATGAGAAAGGTGACGACAAGCAGAAAAAGCAAGTATCATAATCGACAATAAAAACAGGAGACATTTCAGTTTGTTAGTGTTTGATTGCGATTTTGAAGATGCTTTATTAATCCTTCTACCTTTGAATTAACACGAAACATGAACTTCCATTTAACATTTTTGTAAGCAAATTTGAGGGGTGGAAAGGGCGGCACTGTTGTGGGCGGCACTTAGCCTTGCTGCGCCACTGTAGCAACGTGAACATATTTGAGTGGTTAGTGTCTATGCCTGCTGTGCGAGGGTTCGGTGGTTCTTCTCTCACCATTTCCTTTGGCTTAGCTAGTAGAGATTACACCTTTGATAGGAGTACTTTTTATGTAGGCTATTTTTTCAAAAAGTTTAGGTTTAGGGTATGTTTAAGTTTCGGTTTAGGTTTAGCGATTAGGTTTTGAGTTTAGATTTTAGGTTCAGATTTTAGGTTTAGATTTTGAGTTTGGGTTTAAATTTTGGGTTTAGATTTTGTTTTTAGGTTTATGGCAGTGGTCCTTAACCTCTACAAACACACCGAACCCTTACGTTGTTATCCAAGCTTTTGTCGAATCCCATTTTTGCCCAACATAACAGAAAGTAAAAATGGGTTACTGAAATTGAATCATTCAACAGTTTGTATTTAATTCTGCAGTAGTCCCATGCTTTTAGTCATATTTCAGATGACCTTCGTGGAACCCCTGAAACGGCTCCGTCGAACCCTAGGGCTTCGATCGAACCCAGGATAATAACCACTGATTCAGGATTTTACCTGGGTCGTGTTACAAGTGTACACAACAAAATTCCTGGGTCTCTGGTGAGACTTCACAAATGTTATGCTTTAGGTACAACTATAGCTATTACATGGGTTCGGTTTTAGCAGCTATACCAAGGGGGATATTTGCAGGTCAAAGCCTGGGTGATCTCCCTAAAACTTCTGGCATTCCTCTTAATTCAATACAAAGAAACTCATCACAAATAATATTGTTTGGAGTATACTTTATTTTAAAACGGTATTGTAACACAATCAGATAGAACACTTACCAATTAAAGTCCTTAATATTTTATGCACAATCTCTCTCGAACCAATCCAATAGACACATTTAAGGGCACGCCTGCTAACCAGCAACATCAAACTATCTGGCTGTTTAAGAGAAGTTGTTTCTATCTAGACATACAGTCAACTGAGTGCTTTCCGATTTGGAAGCACGACTTTTATGGAGTCGCACTATTAGAGATTCTATTTCCTGTCTTTAGGCTTTAGCTTTAGACAGGATATGATGATTCAACACATCAGCACTTCAGGTTTTTCCTTAGTTAGCAATCAAGCAAAGTCTGTAGACTTGCAAACATTTTTGGTATGATCATTGACTTGTTTTTCGTGTTCTTTTCATTTGTGTTTCAAAATGTGTAATAGAGTTTTCATTCTAACAAAACTAACTCTTTGTACAGCATGACAGAGTTTTATTGTGACCAACATTTTTGTATGAAAATTTGTTGTCTAGAACTTACGGTTCGTAGCGACAGAGATTTGACAAGCCATTTTTATGAGACAGTTTGTCATAGATTAACCCGGACAAGCCGTTTATAGAACAGAGTCCTGTTGGGACAAGCCACTTTGTAATCTGAAAATAAATCTAACTTTATTTTCAGGTTGAAGTCTCAAGCCATGAAGGCCCTCTGTGGCCAGCACAAAAGGATTTCACGGCACTCCACAACATACCTTCCGAGCTTCAGTATGCTGCCAGGCAGAGCTTCAGTTTTACTTCTGATGTTTAACCAAAGTGGTTAAGACAACCGAAGGAGAGTGGAGCCGTCAAGAAAGAACAAGTCTTTCAGGTGATGCTAGCACCACTCTGACCTTGCAGCTGTGAAATCAGCCTTATTTATACCTTTTGTTTGGAAGGTCCCTGAAAAACACCTAAAGGTATTTGCATTTCCTGTGTTGCTAGGAAACACTACCATGTTTGTTTGTAAACTTCCAATCCGGTTACTGTTGAAGATAGGGCGTGTCTGTGATGTTTTTCATGCTTCACTGACTTCGGATTTCTTTGGTTGGGGTTACTGAGATTTCAGTTCTTTTTGATAGTTCCAGAATCGTTGCTTAAATACTTTCTGAGTTCGATTTTTTCAGATGTAGTAGACAATGTTTTTGCTCTGCTACACAAGAAACTTACGCTAATCCAAGTGTATCGTCCTTGTCGCTTGGCCAATCCAACCAATCGGATTCTCTTAATGGCAAAATGACTCTAGTAGTGTTTATGCCTTTGATGCCAAATTGACACTTCCTTATCAAATTTTGGAAATGCCAAAAGGCTGTGTCTATTTTGCCTCATGAGGCAAAAGAACTGTTGGAACTATTTTGCCTTCCCCTTTTGGCTTAAGGCAAAATAGCTCCAGTAGTTATTTTACCTCATGAGACAAAATACATGATTTTATCTTGGCGGATCAGGACTGGATTGGACCGATGATTTTCAAAAATTTTGCGGATCAGGATTGGACTCGGACTGAAAAATTTGTCAGTCCGCTCATCTCTGCCGTGTACACAGCATTGTGAAGAATATCATTCTCGTGTGAGTTTTAAACAAACAACAAATGACGTATGCAGCTGGTAAACTACTTCATAGGCTTCACAACATGTTCATACCTGTATATGTCTAGAAATAGAAAAACTACTCATATTTGTTGTGTACGAGCACGAGGCCCGAGTTGATTTTAATCTGAGAGAAAGCATTTAAACCTACCCAGCGTGGAAGGCATTTGGCGGTTTGCACAAATTTAGCTTTTTATGTTTTAGGGTGCAACAACTTTGCTATCATACAGTATATATTTTGAAAAGGCTCAACTGCCAGACATTTACAATCAAAATAAAACAAAAACACACTGACGTTTCGGACAGTCAACGACAAGCCTTCATCAAGGTGCGGAACAACTACTATGTTTGTTGGCAGCAGGGCTGGGGAGCCGAAACCCAAGAAACTTTGGATAATTGGGCTGGAACCTGGAGATATTTTTTCTATTTCCTTACTGTTTATCAGAGATCGGAAAACTTTCGTTATGATAGCCGAAACTACCCTTTCAGTCGTAAATAAAGGCCCATGCTTATAGAATCAATGTCAAATTTATGCTGTAGCCTATTCAATTACCCGCTACATAACAATGCAATCTAGATGTCATAAACCGTATGATGATAAAAACAATACAATTCTTTTTAACATCATACAAACAATGTTCTATAGTTGTTGCAGTAGCCTGTGCTTTAATCCACGCAACCGGCGCAGGACTGTAGCTCTTAAACAGCACACGCCCCACAACAGAAAGCGTTGCGCGACCCAATATCAAGTGCAAAACGGCCCACAGTTGTGCCGAAGCCCAGAGTTTGCCGACCACTGGTTTAACCCACGTACTACGAATTTATTTTAAGGCCGTGGTTCTTAACCTTTTCTCTGCCATGCCTACCTTAAACAATTGTTCTTTGCACCCTGACCTTGAATAAGCAAATTAGACGGAACACTTTTTCGTTCAAAAACTTTCCATGTTGTAGAACGCGTAAGAGCTCGCGCCCCCCTTGAAATTAATTGATGCCCCCCCTGGGGAGGCGCGGTCCCGGTTATGAACCACTGTTAGGGGTAATCGAAATAAAATAAACCTGGCATCACGCATGAATGCCAGGATTGCCGAATGTGTACATATTAGCCTCGTGTGTAGATCAGAGCTTTTGAAACTTACTTGCACGATACTCTTACCATCAAATATCATTTCGCGAGACCTCATCTATGCCGCTGTAGCAATACAATGGTTTTCACTGGAACAAATAATTTTGGATCAATAGCACGAGCCCAAATTTTTTAGATGCGGGAGCCGGAAATTCGTGTTCCGGCTCCTCAGCCCTGTTCGGAACACCGTTACTTTTTTCATACAGTATTAAGCCTATTACCATAAATCTCGCAGTAAACAGAAGTATGACACCAAACTGTCGGTCGTTTCTACTGAGGCACAACGACACTGTTGCACTTGATGAAAAGAAAGACCGAAAAAGATGTTTTTGGCGGTTATGAAATCTTAACGCAGCAAACACATTTCAAGTTCATTATAAGCAGTTAAAGAATGCACTAACAGCGGCGAAATATCAGCATATCAACACACAAAAAGAGTAGGCAGGGTGTACCCGTGATATTACTTTTCAACAAAGATAATAAGCACCTATCGTCGGTTTGGATCGCGCCCACGCTCGACTTACTGTGAGTTAAGAAAATGGACTTTTGGTTTAGCCACTGGCGTAATTAGAGGTTTCAGTCAGGCAGCGGCGATTCTAAAGGGGTGCCTGGGTGGGCCATGCCTCTCCCAATTTTTTGATTGGCCCCCGTTTTTTTGCTTAATTTCCCGTTTAAGTTCGTTTGGTTGACATAAACACTAGATAAAATTCGGACAGCAAAATTTTAAACGATAATTTAGAAACCATCTAGCCTGCATTCAATATTTCCCAAATGCATGATAAGCTGTGTTGTTGTTTTTGAGGGTCAGTTAACTAGAGTTGTTTATGACGACACACACCCGTGGTTGTTCGCATCCTGCCTGGAATTTTAGTGAGAACACGGTCGTGGTATTGAAAAATTCAATTCGAAACTAAAAAACAGTCTCAGAAATGGGAAAATTGATCTTTCATGTATTTCAGTGTGAGATGGAACTGGGTTATACTACTGTCAATAGATTGTTGCTTGTCCCAGTAGCAAAAGGTTTGTGAAAACATTACGAATTGGCTTCAATTAATTTATCCGAATTTATCCTGGCTGCAGTATTGCGTCCTACTGCCTTGTGTATACGACATCTTACATAAGTGGCTCGTGACTACAGTTTTAACTCTACCCACACATGTCCTGCAACCTCATAGAATTTTGTACGGATTTTCTTTTCTGTAGTGATTCAGAAGCAATTCTTTCGCGTTTTTCAGGTCTTTGACCAGAGGTCAAACATTCCATGAGAAAAACACTTGAAAGAATTCGCCAATCATATTCATTTAGTGAAAATGATTATTAAGTACATAGCAGCGCCGCAGATAGGTGTGCATCGGCGTTGAAGGCGTGTACCTGATAGCAAGATGTAACAGCAGGCGTAAAACTTATTTTGCAGAAAATTCCCAACAAAGCCGTTCATTTTAATATTATCACTGAATTTTCCTTTGGCTGATCCTCAAACGCTGACTTTTCAACCCTGCATTAATTTATGACTGTCTTGTCACAAGCGACACGCACTAACTCTAATCTAAACCTAAAAAGATTCAAACAGATAGACAGTGAGCAATATAATTCTCACACACATCCCTGCACAGTCTACGTTGGAATTTTATATCATCATCACCTCAATGTAACTTAATCCTTTGATTATCATGTCGACCATCAAATTCATCAACGAAATCGTCTAAATCTATTTTACAGCGCGTACCTTTCAATTGAAAGTAGATCACTGTTACTCAATCTCGGTCTAGCACGGTTCGGCGCCACTGTTTCGGCGACGAGCCGTTTCGGCGATGGTGGTCGCAAATGTTTTATGCGAAAAAAATGTGTGTTTTTGAAATACATTGAAGGGTAAACTACAAAGGATGTTTGCTTCATATGTGTTTTTATTGTCATCCTGGTGGCCAGTGTAGTTTCCCGTCCGTCAGGATTTTGGATGAACTTTGTGCGACCGTGACCACGTGTGTCAAGAACTATGGCTTGTGACGTTCATTTTTGCTGGCATGAGGCGTTTGTGAGATTACACAAAAGTTAAGCATGGACAGCATCTATTGCTTGATCTTTGACGTTGGCAGGGGCGCATCAAGGGGGTTTGTTTGGCTGTCATGACAGACCCCTTTGCACCGCAGGTACTCAGCATTGCAGCCGATAAAATATCAAACGCTGTCACTGCAGGTCTCAAATGCGGGTGTTTTGGAACAGGCAACAGTCTACATTTCCCTTGTAACGCTGCATACTACTATTACGAAACAACAACGTTAGTGCCTTGTCTAAATAGCGCCTGCGCAGTGACATGAAACAACCACGTTTTTGAACACTCGAAATTGATATTGCGTCGAACGCACGTGTTTCTGAAAATCCTCCTCTGGCAGTGCCAGCTCTAATTAAGTAAGTTTAGGCTTTCCTCAGCGTCACGCCAAGTAACGTGGGTTCGTTTCCACTGAAACTATATTTTTATAAACACCTTCTCATATTGAAAGGCTCGATGGCTAGTCTCAAAAATTGTGTCCGCATTATATCTGAACAAAATATCAGTCAAGCGTCGTATTTCGAAAAAAGCCTCTTTAGAAGACGATGTTGTTTGCTGCGCAAGAAGTCCTATATTGATTTCGAGTAATTCACTTTAACATTACGATGCAAAGTAATCAGAGCAATTGCAATTCAATCGTTCTTCTCCGCAGTGATTTTGCAAGTATATGTATAACACCGCCATCTTGATAGAGAGCGTTCCACAGACGCAGTTGTGCAGCTGTTTGTCAGCATCGATTTTATAAGTGTATGTACGTTTGGATGAACAGCTCTCATTACTGTACGATTGGGACAAGTGCTAGACCGAATCTTGCGCCTACACGCTTCACGACGGCAGTGCGAACTTTTGCACTTTGGTGACATTCCAAAGGAAATCACATTTCACATTTCATCGCCGAAACGGCATCGCCAAAACGGCGGCGCCGAACTGTCCCATTCCGACTCAATCTTTCACTGGTCATGTAATTTCTGGGAAATGTTTTTACTAATTTCATTTTCGAAAAACTTCTCTTGCGCGAAGCGCTGGTGACGGGAAGAGTTACAGCTGCCAGCCTACCAGTAACAATCAAATGCAGCTTTTTAAAGTAATTTTAAATTTAAAAAATTGTTCGAACGATATAGGCAGCTTCGACTCCTTCCGAAGCAAATTCTTTGCCAAAGTTATTTCATGTTTTAATAATGCAACTGGTGCCGAAACCTCGCTGCTGTTAACTGCATTGAATAGTCCTCACCCTATTCATGCTGCAGATGGGCATTTCACTTGTAATAATGGTCGCATAACCATGTTATGGTTACACCACAATCACAAAATGTCCATAAGCTGCCACAAAAACGGATTAGTCAGTAGTCACTAATCCGTTGGCAGCATGGGCGTCCGCAGAAACTTTTCCAGGGGGGGCAAAGGCGACATTTTGCGTACCCTGTTTTTCAGGTTGTTGACGTTGCAATGCACATGGACGTTCACAAAACGGTTTACTCTTTCAACACCATAAAGAAAATGCCCCGTGTTACGGCAACAGTCCCAAAAGTGCGCTTCGTTGGCAGCAATGCTTCTTTTTCACTCGGGCGTCTTTTCACACCGTACAAAACTACGTGGCTTATAGCAACAGCAGTTATTATCTCGCTTTATTACCTGCTACGCTGCCACAGATGTCTGCCAGTGCTGCCACAGGCTTCTCTGCAAAAATCACTAGATTCACAAAAAAATTCACTAGATCTTAAAGAAAATCGCTAGATTTAAAATTCTTGCGTCTAAGATCACAGTTCTTCTTTGAAATGATTTAATTATTTA
>Ga0210059_1016483_pt1 | contig 10663 bp, 6 predicted proteins | sample Ectturendosymbi2_FD_188042 | JGI IMG/M metagenome (GOLD analysis project Ga0210059, IMG submission 188042) | Ecteinascidia turbinata endosymbiont from Florida, USA - Sample 2 (SPAdes) (version 2) | ecosystem: Host-associated > Tunicates > Ascidians > Unclassified | place: Key West, Florida... | reverse complement strand
AACGATGGCTTGCAGGGAGTCTACGTCATTGGTGACGATATTTTGGTTTATGGATGTGGCGATACAAAAGCAGAAGCCATCGTTGATCACGATAAGAACTTGTTTAACTTGTTCACACGTGCAAGAGGAAGAATTGTACCGAGCGTGCTAGCGCCTTTTGGACCTAGTGCGACCTCGAGTGTAGAAAATAGTTAGACTGGGTTACGCCGAACTCGTACGAGAGTTATAAAAACCCCGCAGCGTTTTCGTGATTATGTGATGTAACTTTTGTTGAGAAAGGGGATGTTGATGGACGTGTACCTTCAAGCTTTGTCAATTATTGTTGCCAGCGTCGCGCTTGTTAATTGCATACCAGTGTAAATAAGGTCTGATGCTTTGACGGTCGGCGGGATGAGAGATGACAGCCGGTACAGCGAGTTCCCGACGTCTTTGCGTTTACTTCAGTTTGCCTTCATGTTGTCGTTACGTTACGCATCAGTTAATTATAAGTTACCGTAAATGAATATGAGTTGCCTGCTTTCGTATATTCTGTGAGATGACAGAAACACCATATTTACGACCAGCTGATAAAAATGTTGTAGTTTTTCCTCTCGTTTCATGCACTAATATCTTGACATGCGGCTGCTACAAGGTAATCGCAACATGTTCTTGATATTCACATTTTTTCTGCAACAACAACAACAAACAGAAGCGTTACATTTCAGCATCCAAGAGCTGATAATTGTCGAATGCTCAGCCCACGTGCAAGTAAAATTTTGCGTTGTTTTTTTGTGCAACGAAAATTGTGTGGATTTTTCATGCGAAAAAAAATGGTGCGTGTTTTTCCTTGTTCATTGTGTGTATTAATTCTATTCCGTAGTTCAGTTGGATGAAGATTTTAAGTATCGAAACCAAAGTGCTGTACGTTTTAGTCAAATCGAGTCCAAACTGAGTTATTTAGCAATCGGCAAAGCACAGTTGAACGCATGTGCGTTTTCGGACGGAGTCTAAAAGCAGAAATGCTATCTAAGTCCAGGTGATATAAAAATTGTTATGACTTTTCTTCTATACAATTTCTTAATTCCAAACTTGGCAGGATGCTTCGTAACAGCTGTAGCAACCGTTTGTATTTTTCCCATTGTTGGAATAGGCGCAATAAACTTTCAAAGTCAAAAAACAGGCAGTCCACCCTTGTTATAGGATATTTTTATCTCCAAAAGAAGTGGAAAAATTATTGGATATCGATTTTCATAAACTACACAATATGACTAATGTTATTGTGCGGAATTTGGGTTTGTATCGTGCAAGGTTTTCCATCCAGAGCCTTTTTAAAGCAACGCTTTGCCCACTCAAGTGCCAGCGCGAAAACCATACTGGAGTTCTAGCATCATAGAGCAGCCATGAATATATCGTAGACCGGCGGTCAATTAGACGACTTGAGTTGAGTTAAGTTGATTTTATTTAGCGATAATTAATATTCAGCAATAAAAGCACAAATTAGAGCAAGGACGCGAAGGCATTGAATGAACCAGAAAGTTATCGAGTCGATTGCCCCTCAACAGTTAATTCAGCTTTGTTACTGTCCAGTTTCAACTCGGGGTGTTGCATATGTATGGGAAGGAGCTGCTAGCTGATCAATGCAGTTGCGCAGGGGGTGTCGGTTGGCAACCGGCTGCTCTTGGTGGTTGGGTGGCTCAGACCCGCAAGGATCTGGGCGTGGCAGAGAAAGTATGAACCCAAATTGGAACTTGCTCGTTTGAGCATTGACATATGCGCGCTATGCTGTGTTTTATGAAAAGCTGCACAAGCTTCGATTGTCATAAATTTACGCCATCAAGTTACTCTATCTCAACCAAGTGTCGTCAGTTTACTCTAAACAGAGGTTCAATATTTGTTCATCATTGTGTGTCTTAAAATCGGCTGTTCTGTTTTGGGAAAATTCTTTGAAAAATATCCATTCATTCTTGGAAGCAGGTTCATCAGAGTTTTCGTAGCGCTGTTTCGCACTGCTTGGAAGGCTGTAGAAGCACTTGGAAAAACAACTGCAACGTGTTTCACGTTGTAAAACTTGACATTGCCGTTCTTTTAACTGAAACTCATCATTGCTGGTTGTGGAACGCAGTTTCGTAAAAAGTTGTCTTATCTGGAAATCAGCAAAAAAGTTTCAGTTTTCGTATTTCAATAAATCTCGTGAGGATTTCCAATAAATTGAAAGTCGCCTTAACATTGGAAAAACGACTTTGAGTTTATACAATCTTTTTCAGTTTATTAGGCACACTTTTAAGTTTAGTTGTCATGACTACTGCGTCTGACATTTCGATAAAGAAAACCGTACGTGAAGCGGATGAATACACCATTTTTAGTTGCAAAAAGCGTGCAGTAAACGAGTAACTGTAAACTGATACGTGGTGTGCAAATCACATCTTCGATGGTCAATTTGTTGGTGGTCAAGGCGACTACGTGCTGAATTAGCAGTTCAAGAAACAAGTTTGCCCAACCAGAAGATTTAGCGGCTAAGCTCATCCGGCACAGCGCAAGGACTTTCCAGCTGCAAAACGAGCGGGTACATGCACAATGTTCACATGGTATGCATCTGGCATGTTCAGACCGGTTTGATAATGTTTTTGATGTAGCGTTTTCGTGTGTGCTGAAGAGCAACGTTTGTCCTATTAACCGTATCACTGACAACACAAAACTACAACTTACGAGTAACACTGAGAGCATGTTCGAAATTCTAATGTGAACCTAATCAGGGCAACATAAGTTATATGGTGATGATTGCAGAAATCGAGCGATTATTACGTCACTGGAATCTTTTTTGAATGGCAAAAAAGCTATGATTTTCTCTAAAGTTTACAAATTCTTGAAGTGATGTTGCCATCTCATTGATGATCAGGAAATGGTAGGAAAATAATAATGACAGGTAGCAAAAATGGGCATTTTGTATGAAAAAGAACAAACGTTAGGACTTGTTGTACTGTACAGTAAAAATGCCTAACCTAAATCCGCCCAACCTGGCGCAACGATTTGAAAAAAGACAAATGTAATTTCATGCGATTTTCAAGAAAACAAACTCAGTTTGATAGTTTTTGCTTTTACTCTTGAAACGTAAGTCTGTGGAGAGATATCTAGAGATGGAGATAACTATTGGTAATTTCTTGCGTTTGTAAGACATTACGGAGAAAGAAGAATTTTTGAAAATATTGTCAGTTATTACTTACAGTCTAAAGCTCGTTTCAACAATTTCTCATTAAAAACAATCCCTTAAATAAGGGTGAATGAAGAAACTTAGGATAATATTGGTTGCAGATTAAAATTTACAAAACTAAACTTTGAAAGTTCTATATTTAAGTTAAAACAATTGTTTGTAATAATTGACCGACGGCCGCAAATCAATATACACAAAATTATACGCCAAATCAAACTAGGAACAGAAGGAGAGCCCGTTGACGTTCTTCTTATTGGTGTGTTGTTGCATCACATCAAAGCTGCACAAACAAAGTTTGTTGAAGCAAAAAATGGTTCACAGATCTTCCTCACTTTTCCATTGCGTCAGCAACATCGACGCTAAATAGAGTAAAACCAGCACTGAAAAGAGTACGATATTTGTTACAGGCAAACGCATTAAAGTGTTCAATGACGATACTTGTTTCAGACAACTCAAAGTGTTCAGTGATAGAACATTTTGATTGTGAAACGTTTTGCATTTATAGTTGGTTTGTAATACCACCAGTCTTCGATTTGTCGATCTTTTATGAAAACCCAGTGTCGGAATGTGGGCCGGGCTGTTATTTCTGTGACAGTAAAGGCACAAGTGCCTTTGTTTTAGCCGCTTTCTCGCCCCTGTCGTTTGTGTTGCAAGTCATTCTTTTATCCAAGAAAAAAATGCACGTATCGTAACGTTTAAAAACATGTTGCAGTGTTTGTGTTTATGGGGTTTGATGGCCCCTGTGCTAGATTAAGCTTGCACCTCTACGAGCAACAAATGGAGTAAACGTTCCAGATTTTTTGCAACATGTTTGTCTGACGAATGGGATGAAATGCAGCGTGGTCACTCCAGAAGCTCTTGCAGTTTATCCTAAGCCATATTTTTTAATCCGGATGTAGAAGCGGAAACTATTCAAATTTGAGAATCCTCCTCTCGTTCAGACTCCGGCTACTAAATATCCAACCGAAATTTACCGATGCTTTTACTTCAGAGACAACCACGCAGACTCCTGCTAATCCCGAAATTAATGAAGGGGCTCCGTGTCCGTTATTTCACACATTTTTGACTCCGGCTCCGGATCCGGGTCCAAAAGAAAAACACAGAATCCTGCCGGATCGATAGCACATTTTGTGCAGGTAGAATCCCCTAAGGTGGTCAAATAATGTGCAGACAAATTCCCTTATGAAGTTTCCACCCGCCTTGTGTTAACATTGATATATTCTTATAGTGGATGTTAAGTTGGATAGGAATTGATTTAAATTCTTAGTCATTCGACTCTAGTTATCTCCCATAATATTACAATTCAACAATAAAAAGTAAATAGTACACTCAACGTAGTAACGATTTTGTGAATTGATACAGTTGGATATACATTATAATAGCCACTCTGGTTTGGACTGGCACCTTGTTTATTAGTTTGTTCAAGATTAATATTTTTGTTAGGCAGTCTTCTTTACCATAATTGTGAAGTCTTCATTTCCCAGTAACGGTCCCAATCACTCCTATTCTAGAGAGAGTAGAGATAAACTTTTGGGTCATTTTCTTGAAGACGCATTCTTGTCTTGAGTAGCACATAACAAGTCAATTCCGGAGTCCAGAGGTTGATGATGTTGGGGAGATATTTCGAACCCAACATAAGGTGGAGAACATTGGGTAGTACTGTACTAGAAAAATTATCAGTTAGTACCGTTACCGTACCGGGTTGAGCAAAAGTGTTTATTCATCAAAAATATCTGTTGGTTCTGTTTGGAGCTAGTTTTTTCTGTTCGCTGTCCAAGACCTTGTGAAAGGTTCTGAGTGTGAAAAACTAAAATCTACACGTGACAATTTAGAAGCTGTGTATAGTTTTGATGTAGGTGGCAAGCAATGATCCCAACAAGATTCTAGGTTGCAGAATGCTGATTTCAAGTAGAGCAACTTCAAATTATTGCGTCCTTAAGACCTCCTGGCATTCTTCGAATTGCCTTGCAAATATTGTTGAAGATGGCAGTACGCATTGCAAGCTGCAAACAATCTTGCCGTAAACAGAAACTGGTCCTTTCAAACTTCCAGGCCTCATTGATTAACAACAAACCAGGGGTAGTTGTGTGATCTTGCTTTGATGAGAATAGAAAGGGACGAAACAGCGACTGCTTACTTTGATGAAACCATAGGCAACTTTACTTCGATCAAGACACGGGAAGTGTTATTTTAATTAGCATTTTTGTGTAATTAACCGGAAATAGCTGGATATATTATGTTTCAATGGAATTGCGTGTTTCGAACACAAGTGACACAGGCCTTGCATTAAATAACTTATTGTGCAATTCAAATTAAATATGATCCATTTCAAAACAAATTGTCATGTGTAGTTCCAATATGTTGTTCAATTTTTTTGTAAGATATACAATTTTGTCAGGCTATGTAGATGCATAAACTACGATAACGTTTCGTTTGAGTGTTTTGATATTCATCGTAAGAAAAATAAATGAGTATAGAAGTATGTTGGAGACGTTATGGGTAATCAATTTATATTTTATTTGCTGAAAGGTTTGAAGCAAAAATAAACACAAATATTTTCTTTTTAAAAAAAATCGTTTCCTTCATGGTTTACCTTTCGTGAAAACTGTGCCTACAACGTAATATTTAAATTGTTAAAAAGGGCGCTTATTTAAACTTTGCCATGAGCGCCACTTTCCATAGGTGCGCCACTGATCGTAGAAAATGTACTTTCACACATGTATGTGCTTCGAAACATCGAGTGCATTTTTAATGATAAATCATTCAATTTAGGATATCAAACTTTGCTGACTAATTTCGAGAAGCACTGTGCAATCTCTAACACCTATAGTCGTGTACATTTTTGTTAAAAGATGTTGTGCATTGCAGGGATGGCAATTAATTTGGCTCGAGGACCATTCTGAGGAGGCCGCGTTCACCGAATAGATAGGCAGATGTATTTGACGGTACTGAGTTATCACTGCGCCAGATGTACTGTACTCCTCACGACGACGAACACCGGGGCACCAAAAAAAACAGAGAGTATCCAGACAGGTGACCCAGAGGAGGGTTAGCTGCGGTCCGTACCTTCTAATTTGATCGCAAAATAAATAATGAACAATGTTACACAGAAAAAGTATTATTCATTGTTCTTGTGCAAATGCACTTTATCCAGCGCAAGAAATTCAGTGAGACAAATATAACCTCACAAGTCTTGCAACAAATTTTAGATTTGAAGATTATTCGTGAATGCTTCCGCGGGCCACAGAAAAGCTAGTCCTCTCTGCAAGCTGTTGGGAGTGATCACTGACAAGGTTTAACGCAAACTTGACAGTTTTTCGCCTATGCTACAGCTTTGGTTAGTTGCGTGCATCTTTAGTGCTACCACTCTTTAGTCCGTAAAGAAATTGCTAACGGACACGAGGACGCCAGTTCAAACAGTGATTGTGTTAACCAGAAAATCTTCGGCCAATTGCAGTGAAAGATGCAGTCAAACGGGCTGTAGTACTGAAGCTCCCGCATCAACTCCTCCAATCAGAATTACCGATATTTTTATCTGGTCGGTGTTTTTTCACTAACTTTTTAATTCGCAATCGGTTTCATTGCACGAAGTTTTGCGCAAATATGCGCACCACAGATATTTGTTATCAATTCAGGAAGTCAGGCCCGCAATATATTTTCAGACGTTCAGACTGAAATGACTAAATTTGTGTCGGTCATTTCACAAATATTTCGGTCTATGGCCGACAAATTGCCCAAACAAACAGGCTCCAGCATCCACTACAACATGCAGTAGCTCTGTCTACAGCTGCACTTCGGGCGTGGAGATGTTGCCGAACCCTGGCGGCAGAGTCTGAACGTTTAAATGAGAAAAAAAGGTATTTGATGAATGGTTCGATTGTTTTCCACTGTTTTGTCGTCGACTTCATTTTAAGCAGCTGTCTCTTTACACATAGTGATATTTGCATCTTGACGACTAAGAAAATATTTCTTGCATCGTTATTTTTCCTTTAGGCCGGCAGGAGCCACGATCGTACCTCTTAGAGTTATGATCGGCCATAACTGGAGAACGGAGTGCGCTAGAGAGTCAGTGAAGACATTTAGCGATTCGAAAGACTTCAACGCATTTTTGAGGTATGTTGCACGTACTTGTCACTTTCGTTTCGCCATTGTGACGTTTTTTGGGGAGAAACTCGGTTTTCACGTTGTCAAAAATTCGTGGTTTTTATTACAAAAATACGTTTTTCTTGCGGTGGGTACCAATAGTGGATTTTTCCTTCTAGGGATAGCCAAAAAATTTTCGAAGGAGGGTCAAAAATGATGATAATTCATCTTTCCCACTCGAAACTAAGAGAAAAAACTTTTTTTGATAAAGATGTAATAAGACAATTTCACTTCAAAATCCAAAGGGCGCAAACCTCCCACCACCACCCCTTCCAACGCACATGCGATCACCTGTGCGACAGACCGTGGAAGTCTCAAATGCGTGCATTGTCTGAAGGCAGAAAGACGTCGAAGCGCTGAGGCTTCCTCTTACGCTCGTGACAGTAAGACATGCATGGCAAACACTTCCAAGAATTTACCAGTGAAAGCAGTTCCGCACCATGCCAAGACAAATAGCAAGACACAGCCTTGCGCAGGCTTGGCATGAAACGTTGCACCGCTATAGCGCTTTCCGCAAGCTGTGGGAGTTAACCATTGACTATGTTTTTAAGACAAACTTGACAGTCCTTTGCCTATTTTGCACCATTGCAAAAATCATATGCAATACTGTAGCTTGGCGTATCTGGTAAAGACATTGCACACGGACACGCAAAGCGGACACACAGAGGACACACGGACACGCAGAGGACACACGGACACACATAGAACACACGGACACGCAGAGGACACACGGACACACAGAGGATACACGGACACACATAGGAAGGCAGCGTAAAAACTTTCTGTCAGAATCACATAAATGTGGGCCAAAGGCAATAAATCTTCAGCTACGCTTTCTGAAGCATAACGGAGACGAAACTAACAAATGCTCCAAGCGTGACGAAGCTATATGCATGACGAAATTGTGCAAGCGTGACAAAACTATGCAAACGTGAATATGTTATGCACACTATTTATAGGATATCAAACGCATGAATGCAATAAATTATCCAGGAATCAATCACTCAACTTTAATACTAATTACAAAGTCGGCACCAATTATCGAATTGCAATTAAATCGAATACTGTTCCTCTGACTTTGTTCAGCGCAATTTTTCATATTTTCATGCTGACGCATCAAGTTTCAAACTATAACAAACAGATAATCAGCAAACATATCAACAATCGCAATAATAGTTATAATGGTCATCATACTTTCGGAGCATGTGGCTAAAAGGAAGAAAGTGAAACTGCAGTTGTACTAGTGCACTATCCAAAACGTGCACCTAATTTAATAAGGCCACATTTCCTGTACGAAATCAAACTAGTTGCTGTGGCTTTTTGTCTAACTTATACATGCTTTTTGCCCCTTAAAATGTGCCAGAAGCTGTGGAAAGTCAAATTCATAACTGATCGTGACACAGATCCAACATTTTCGTATGCAGTTGCATAAAAAGTTTTTTGAAGGCTTTTTTAGTATTAATGAAATAGTTGCATGACATTTCTAACAAAGTGGAATTTTTTAATTTTATTGTTATCGTGTCGTCATGCAAGTGACGTTATCGGAGATTTTTTTAAACATTTGCGTAACCTACGATAAAACACTGTTGAAAACAATTTGCTGTGAGTTTTCAGAACACCACTGCAGCAAGTAATAAACAAATAATAAGTTATGCTTTGCACTTCGGTGTGCTACGACATCTTCGCATTTTCTTTGAACAGTGTTGAGTGCTTTTCAAAATGTCATCTTTGTCCATGTCAATAGCGTTTTTATAAACATCCATCGCTTGTGTATAACAAAAATTAGCATCTTCATGTTGCAACATTTTGCTGTACACGTCTCCAAGTTGCTCGTGTAACGCACCGAACACTTTGCGCTTTTGTGCCATATTGACGTACGTGCATCTTAAATGTTGTAAGCCTTGCTTTAATGTTTCCATTGCGGTTCTGTTTTCGGAAATATTGGCCTGGATCAAAGCTATCATTTGCAAAGCGCTCACGATCTCCGAGCATTTCACCTCCTTATCAACAGGCGAAACCCTTTCCATCTTGTTTCTTATGTCAAGCATCAGATGTATGAAGTGTAGTTTCACTGCACGTTTAATGTTCTCATCATTCCCAGCAAACTTGTTAGCGACTTCATAAATGCCGCTTACGCAGGTTTTCATCAATCCAAGCTTGGCGACACTAGTCGTTTCCGTACCCGGTAAACAAATAGCCGCAGTGTACCAAAGGGGAATAGCTTGCACATTGCGACCAGCTTTTTGTAAGTTGCAAGCGTGTTGTTTGATCCCTTCAGGAGTCAGGTGAGAATTTGTTTTAATTATCGATGTTATGTTTGATTGCAAATTTTCTGCTTTCTCCAAGTTCCCAACATTGAGGTTTCTTTTGTATTGGTCCAATAAATATGGTAAATATTCGGATTGTTTGCCTGCGTCTTAAATACATATGCAAAAGTAATAGTGGCGCATATAATAATGCATAAATGGTAGTTTCTGAAAAAAAGACGCAACTTGAGTTTTTACAGCTGTTGAAAAAAATTGAACATGCATGAGTCGGGATGTCAGTTCAGTTGTTTGTTTGGCTGCAAAAATCGTTTTCTGGTGACTGCAGCTGATCCCTGCCCAATAACGCGCGGCCAAATTTTGCAAAAAGCAGTTTTCAACAAAATTTTAGACATACTTTGAATAAACGCTTAAAGTTGATTCCTTCAGGGGCTGCATTTCATGCGTTCTATCGAGCATTCCTATCAAAATCTGCAAACGTTTTGTATTTTTCTAGAAGGAAGGCCATACGGGCTTGCTTTCTTTACATGTAACAAAAATATTTGCCCAAATTGGCCTTGGGTAACTGTCGTGTAACAAAAGGAATAAGTGCTAATCCTAGTCATGGTAAGCTGCCGAGTATCAAATGGATATATGCCCAGTTCGGGCATGTGTTAAATGACGTGTGACAATTGCACGTTTAGTAGGACAAGTGTTGCGCAACATGTTAACACATTTGTGAGGTATATCATTTGGCAATTTTGGCGATGCAGATTTGTGACTCAAAAGTGAAATATTCTTGAATATAACTTAGTTTCATGTCCCAACCTAATTTACTTCTGTTGCATGTAGAACCGCAAGTTTCGAGAAGGAAACAGTTTTCATCTTCGACCGACTTCCATTAAGGGTTATTGGCGGAATTTCGTTCATTTTTCCTGCCATTTGGGGGTTTTGGCGTAGATGCTTCTCCACAATTTTTTGAGGAAATTCTGTTTGTTTTTATAAATTAATTTCTTTTTCGAAATTCAACAAGTTTGTTTATTTCGGTCAGCCGAGCTTGAGAATAATTGGTAAGTTGTTGAACAATCTG
>Ga0210059_1016482_pt1 | contig 10663 bp, 4 predicted proteins | sample Ectturendosymbi2_FD_188042 | JGI IMG/M metagenome (GOLD analysis project Ga0210059, IMG submission 188042) | Ecteinascidia turbinata endosymbiont from Florida, USA - Sample 2 (SPAdes) (version 2) | ecosystem: Host-associated > Tunicates > Ascidians > Unclassified | place: Key West, Florida... | reverse complement strand
AGCCAGATCCGCCATTGTGACGCACATCGAGATTTGCGACAAATCTCTACGGGACTCCGGCAGCCGGATCCCCGTCGAAAATGCGACTTTCCCCGATGTTCGGTAACTTTTAAAGTGAACATAGCAGTAACCTGACAATGGTGTCAAGAGACTTGTAGAAAATTACGGAACTCTGTCGATATGTTTGAATAGTTTTAAGACTCAAGAGAAAGTCACCAAAGGAGTCAATAGTCTACCAACAGGAGCCAAGACTTTAAAAAATTATTCCAACGTTATGAATGCATGGGACTGGTTGCTGAATAGTTTGTGTATAACTGCATGATGTTTATTGTTTGTAGTTTGTAGTAAATAGTGAGTAATGTTTGGACGAAGATGGAGAAAGGCAAGCACAGGCCAAACAGTTTGGCAGAAGCAGTTGAGGGATGATTAGTCAATCAACAGTTAGTAAGTCCGTCAGGTACTACATTGACTACACTGGTTGAACATCATTGGAAGGAATCAGATCTGACTATGTTGGATCAATGGTTAGTATGTCGTGTGTAGTTGGTAGTAGATAAGAGCCGATGCTTGTGCAGACAAATAGGGTGTGAATAAGAACCGTTTGAAGTGTATAGTGTTTACAACAATAGTTAATGGCTTTGATGCAGCTTGAGGAAACATTACAGGCCTAGCAAAAACAAATGCTGGTCTGGCGCAGTTGTTATAGAATGCGCGGTGATGTCTACCTCTGACTTTGTCACGTAGTCAAGCCAATGTCGGATGACAGTAGTTCGTCATTCAGTAAAATATGAAAAACTCAGACAATAAAGTCGTGAGCGGTTTACGGCAAAACAAACTTGGATAAAGTGTTTCTTTTTGCTGCTGTGAGTAGGGTTGCAGGGGTGTAGGACTCTGTAAGGTAAGGATGCACAAATAGGTGCAACTCTACAAATACAATAGGGCTGCTCATAGTACAGCTGTTCATCGCATCTGGCTTGGGAAATCCAACCCGACAATGCCTCAGGGAAAACGAGCAACATATAAAGAGGGTCATCCTACCCTGTCCCTTTGTGGAAGATCATGAGTGACTTTACAGAGACTGTGAGATAGCTCTCTCTGTTTAGCTGGTGGAGCTCCCAAAGCGGAAAGTATTCTGCACGGGATAGCCTACTGGAGTCTGACTTCGTGATCGGCTACTGAAGATTGATCAGCGTTAAAGTTGACAATCAAGCATTGCGCGTTGCTCGAACACGACACACAAACATGCACTCACGAATAAATGATAGGGTGCTAAAATTTCTAAAGCGTGTTAATAAGATGCGTGAGCTAGAAAGACAGCAAGACTTCTATTATGAAGCAGAGGTTAGTGTGTTAACGAAAAGATTGAAATGATTCTGCTGCCACTCTCATCAGCAAGCATAGCACGATTGTGCTAAGCTGAAAGGGAGACGATGAACAATCAGGCAAAAAAGTTTAACAACGAAATGGAGGTTAAGGATGGGACTGAGACTAGAATAAAAACTTACAAAAAAACTTGTCACCGGAAATCAGATTGATTCTTTGAATTGATGCAGAATCCAAAGGCTCATAGGCAAGACAAGTTACTAAGACGTTGTATGAACTCCATCGTAAAAGTGGTAAAACTGGAATAGCATCACTAAAAGGGGGAGTAGACATAAGAATCTGAGTGAAGCCAGATACGAGACCATTCCTAGACTATATCTATGCAGGGGAAAGGACAGTGGTGTGCGAAAAGGAATTTGAATGGCAATTACACTAGATTTATGTGACATACTAAAAATAAAGCGTTGCCTGAAAAGAAACTCATCTGTTGCAAATGTCGTTGCAGGAATAAGTAAAATAAAATTAACATAAAAAAAGAGTGTAAAACATTGGCAAGACAAAGAAACGAACACAAGGCAACTGAAGCACAAAGGATTGGACATACGTGAGACTTGCATCATGTCATGGAAACAAAGCAGCGTTGATCTGACGAAATGGTCAACTATATTTGTTTTACTGTGGACATTGACAGAAGTCGAAAGTAATCTGTGTCCTTACGAGGGTTCGAATGCGCCTTGCATATGCACGCGCCCCGCAGTAGCTGGAAATGCTCTAGATCAGTGTCTCAATTGGGCTACAGCCCCGTTTTATCGAAAAGCCAGTGCATCACCTATAGGGCTAGGGGAATTACAAATCCAGAGTGTCGATAGAGATAAAACTGGTCAGTCCAATCTCCACGAATTAGGCTATTGCAAACTGCGACACCCAGGACAAGCACAACATATTCCATTAGGGTACGTGGCAGGTAAAAATGCGTCTGTCGCGATAAGTCATCTCTATTCTCATCCGAACTACGGTTTAGTGGGGGTAAATGTCACAACTCATGCTATAGCGCGATTTGGTAAGGAAGGGCATTACCAAGATGACTACAGACAATATGTCCCTGAATGTCATTGCTTCATACGAATAGAAGAAGTAACCTCGAATGGTTGGGTGCGAGTGTTAGATGATTGGACATTGTGGATGGGAATAACCACACGTAGTCGTTTTGCCATCCCACATAGTTATTTCTGGCAGTACACAGAGTCAGCAGAGCAGGATGTGAATGGTTGGCCTTTACTCAAGTTAAGAACCCCAAGACCTCCAGAGAAGCTTTTGTTTCAGCGACATTTAGATTTTCGAATAGTAACCCTGGCAAATCTTACAAAGATGTATCCACACGGATTTAAGGATTTCTACTCAGAAAGCTATCAGTATCTACTGTCACTGAGCGCAAAGAGATTTACGAATCCCAATAGGTATCCACAATCCAGATGGCTAAAGACAGGGCAGCGACATGGGCAGGATGCTGTTCCTCCGGATTATGTGCACCACATACTGGTTGCAGTAATGTACTACTTAGCAGATCATGCTTCAGTTTCAGTGGAATGTTCAATGGAAATCCGTCATAAACAGGTCGCGCTGGGGTTTGCGCAATTTCCTGGCGAAGAAGATGTATTATCTATTCCGTACGATATGTCTGGTTATGCGCAATCTTGGAAAAAACTGAGTCCAGTTCTGATGAACAAACCCCGAAATGGAGGGCGATTCGCATGTAAATTCACCCCAGGATCTCCACGCCCCAGTTCAGTAGGGCCTGCATATGTATGGATGTCTATGGCGCAGACGTTAAAACGCAATGTACAGCCACCCGCTCATTTAAGAACCACTGGTCAAGGATTGACGGTATTATATTCGACAGATAAACATCACGCCATTCACGAAGGAACAGGGTTAACTACTCAAAAAGAAGTTACCACGTTCCCTGTAACTAGGGCTACAAATTTTCATCCATTAGAAAACTATCCAGCCATGTGGGGAAAAGAGTGTGAGACTAAACGACAAAATGGCCAATGTCACAAGCGAATGGTAGATATCGAAACGAAAATTAGGTATGAGGATTCCTTCTATGACCCTTACCAGAACAGATCAACCCTGCCAGATCACACGCAGTCAGTAGTGTTTTTTCCACCAACAACGAAACGAGAACGAAGACAAGTCTTTGCTGCGTTGGCAGTAGTGACTGGATTTGCAGTTCAAGGAGTGGTTGATTATGCAGCTTACAAAGGCATACAGGGATTAGAGCAAGAATTAAATGACGATATGAACACACGCGCAGTTGCAAACAATGTACGGTTCCGACAAGCAGACACTGCAATTGGAAATCTGAGTAGACAAATCCAGGATCTCAATTCAAAGGTTGAACAGTTGTCAGAATCAGAAACGGCAACGGTCCAGTTGCTGTTGAAAACCGTAAAAACACAAGCGCTAGAAGATGCTGTGCTACAGGAACAGATATCATCTAATCAGCGAACACTGGTGGTATTGTCAAGAGCTCATCTACAAGAATCCACCCTCAACAGGAAGAAGAGTGATGCACAAACATTTTTATTGAAAACCATCACTGCAGCGCTCACAGGAACGACAAAAAAATTCTTGTCAGCAGGAGTTGCATACTCCTGGCAACTCAAACAAGGTCTATTACAATTACAAACTATAGAGCAACAGTTGCAACCGATCTATCATACCGACTACCGTTTTATACGTAATAAACTAGTGAATTTGACGTGTAGTGATATTTTAGAAGAAAGCATTGCCGTGCAAAATAAGATAGACGAAATTGCTAGCGAAGTGCAAACTCATCTTATAAAAGCGCAAAATTTTTCGGTAACTATGAATGCTACGAGACCTAAGCCAATTATGGTTGAGTTTGTGCCTGAACTTACAAACCTCTCGGTACATGAAAGTGGGAAAAGAATGAAAGAAGCATTTGAGAATGTAATGAAACATCCCACGCAAGTCATCGAAACCACAATAAATAAAACGTTTGGGTTCTTTGACAAAATCCTCGAACACCCATTCAAAATCATACTAGGGTTAGGACTAAGCATCGTATTATCCATAGTGGTTGTTGCAATAATAAAAGCAGTTTACAAGCGACATCACAACCGCTCAGTAGAAGACAAAGCATACGCCATGGTAACGCGGATGGGAAAATCCCGATTCTCAGATAAACTGACCAGTTCATAAGGGATATAGAACCATCTTAAGGGGGGAGAAGAAAGTGATATTGAAATCACTTTCGTATATTCCAAATTGTCAATTTTTTTCGCTTTTTAGCTAAAATTGAGGTTGTAAATGATGGAAAACGTACAACATCTAACTATAATCATAAGTAGAAATACCTGAATGTACTAGCATAGAGCAAATTGTTTAAATTTAAGGTGGTGCAAATGCTGTAGCGGAATATAGTGAAGCTACAAGTCGACCTTGGGAATCTCAATTAGATCACGGTATACGTTAAGGTACCGCGGAGTTTTATGTACACTGTAATGTACGCCATGTCAGACGTCAACAATCGCTCAAAAATGTTATAGAATGTAGGACAACGTGTGATAAAAAATTCTTGACTAAGAGCTTGCAACGAATAGCGATCCGTAATGCCAATGTTAATGATGTTTTAGAGACAACGCTATAATATGGCTAGTAGAGAAACATCTAATGTTAATGAATGTGCGGAGTGTGAAAACAAAGAACTGCAACCACAGGGTAAAGTGCCTGAAAGACCGCAACGACTACGATTAAAAACAGAACATGACTATGATGTAAAATTGCCAACGTATGAGGAAAGTCAGAAGAAGTATGCGAAGTTTGTGTCAACACTGTCTCAAGATTCAGGAAGGCAGTAGCAAAGAAAAAGTTATTCAATGAACGATTCTATTTGAATAAGATTTAAGGGGTTTATAGTGAATAAAAATTACGAACAAACTGCACCTGAAAATGACTAGCGATGGTGACTGTTCAACAAGACAAGATTGGTGTGATCCAGTTGATGATGAAAATTTGTCAACTACCAATCGAAATAAAGTGGGACGAAAGTATGAACATTTTCGTGGAAATGGAACTCACTACGGACAAGCCAAAGAACAGTTAGAAGAAGAACTGACAAGATTGGCTTTGGTCGCATCAGAAAACAGACTTCTGTTACGAGAAATGCAAACATGTTTTCAAGAAGCAGATGACGAATTAAGATTGGCTTTAACGCTCCTAAGAGCAGATTTGCAACAAAACCATAATGATTCGATGCCAAAAGAAGATGTGATAAATTGGGAGGTAATGGAACAAAGAATCATTATGACCTTGACAGAATTAGGAGAATGTCAGGAAAAATTAAAATTAATCAACTTTACAAAACTGACACAACTTTTTAAAGTTTTAACTCAGACATCAAAAGGCCAAGTGAAAGAAATGACAATACAGTCCCCGATAATGTGTTATTATTGTCTTGAAGAAGGCCATTTCATAAGAGAATGTCCACATAAGAAAAATAGCGAAATGTGGAAACAAACGAAAGCGTTTAAGCAAAAAACAGCATTACGACATAAGCAAAAGGTTGATGACATGCACAGAGCAACCAGTGTCTCATGGACTGGTGAGGAAGGTAATGATGTAGATGTCATTACTACGGGACAGAGTAGTAGGGAAAATGCAATAGTTAATTACAACCCACTAAACTAAACGTAAACAAGAAATTGCATTCTATTTGAATAAGGTTTAGGTTAACGATAACATGAATTTAGTAAAAAATGTTAAAAATAAATGGACTGAACAAAAGTTCCAGCGAATGAAAGGGGATTTGATCAAAGCACAACAAGAAATACTAGTGGTTCAAGATCTGCTGGAAACATCACGACCAGGAGGAATGCCATTAGACGCTGATAAAAGATTATTGAATCCTGCAATAAATAACGAGTTAGAGAAAACAATAATAAAGAAAAAGGGTTACGATGAAGGAAGAGAATTTTCCTGCCACATAGAACCCAACGATATCTGCGAAAAAAGTACTAAAGGAAGAATCTGTAACGAAAACAAAAAATTGCTAAAGAAAAACAGATTACGAGAAGGAAATGAGCAAAAGTGGTTAGAAAACATAAGAGAACTAATGGAAAAACAAAGAAATAAATCATTAGAGCAACAATTGACGGAGCTAATGCCATTAGTAAGACATCATCAGGACATAAAAAATGCAATCAAAGCAAAAAGAATTGCAGCACGACGAAAGTTAAATACAGAATCTGTGGATGAATTTTTAAATAGATTATCTGAATTATATAAACGAGGTAGAAATAACATGTTCAGTAAAAAAATCAATAAGAGAATAAAGTGTCATAAGTGTAAAAAAAGAGGACACATACGAAAGAATTGTAACGAGACTAAAGATAAAACTGTCCTAAGAAAAAGAGTGGCGTGGACTAGTTCAGAAGTAATTCTGGCAGAAAGAAAATGTCCAGTATGAGGAAGAACAGACTGTGAAAGAGTGGGGAAGCAGTCTTGGCACCAACGTACATTCATGGTTTACTGTGTTTCTGCGTGGTGAGAATGTCATAACTATTCGTCATGTGCAACTTTGGACAGGGGTACGCCGTGTATGGTTTACTGTGCACCCCACCCTGGAAGATCTGCACATGGGTAATCACGGGGTTGCTCATCTCATAACGCTTTTTAGTATGGTACGATGTATTGTCAATTAGGGAATAGGTTTAGGGAGTCAACCAGCGATGGCCCAGTCGCAATAGAAAGATGATGTCTGTCTAGAAGTTACTTCAACTTCGACACAATAAATAAGGAAGGTAACTCAGAGAGATTGATTTCACGCAGCCCAGTTCATCTTACTGGTTGACATATGTTTGCAATATTAGTTAGCTAGAATAGTGCGCAAGAAAGTAGCAATGGAATTTAAGGTAGCATGGGACGCACTCTAAAAGATAATATTTATGTCGGGAAGTAACATGCCCTGAGGAAATTGTGTCGGGAAGAGAAATGCCCTGAGGAGACTAGCTAGTCAATAGAACTTTAAAGAAGATATAGGCCTGGAATAATGAATTTAAAGATAATGACGTCGAAAATAGGAAAAGTATACTGAATCTTGCAAGAACATTTGAATGAATGATTGAGAGCGTGGATGGATGAATGAGGATCTTGCAATGAGCAAGAGTCATTATGTCATCAAAAAGAATCTCTTGTGATCTGAAAAGAAAACAAGTGTCATGGTGTGAGTGAAACTAACAGTGAATGATGTTGTCATTTAAGGTGAACCTATGTGGTCATCTGTCATGAGTAACATTGCATGTTGTTGCAATCATTTATCAAGGGCACAGTATTGCATGTTGCTGTGCCTGCTGAATGAGCGAGAATGTGATCACGTAAAAGAAACTGCAGTGCAAAATAAAAAGGAAGTTAGGAATAAGCAAGAGCAGAAAAGAAAACATTGGTGAGGGGTTGCTGACCACCAATCAGCAATTTGTCATTGGTGTGGTTGGAAATGTTTTCTTGGTGGTGCTTGAAAATATTGTCAACAGAAAACTGCAAAACTTGCATTAAACCAGAGAGTGAAGTGTAAGTCTTTAGATTAACCCCACATCGAATTTCATAATAACCTATAGGAAAGTAAAATTCATACCCAAATTAATAATCTATAGGGCAGTGTACTTAAAGTCCAATCTGATGAAACTGTGCATAGCGACAATGACGGACAAATTGCTAGCATGAACAAAGTTCAAACAATGAGCAGCTGTTGCAAAAATGGTACCAACAAGAAAGAATATTCTGATCAGAACTTCATTTGAGGAATTGAAGACAAGCATATGCTGACTGAAGACAATCATACAAGTTGTAAACCATCGCAAAAAGATGACGCGATAGCGGATATCATGTGAATCACAGACATTTTGAGTATTACAGAATTTGTGTGAACCACAGACAGTGTGTGAAGAGAAATTGACTCTATATGATCAGAGACACACTGACATTGCAAAGAATTATTCTGAAGAAAACAACTCAAAATTGAGTATGGAGTTTAATCAGAATAACAGCGAGGGACTGTTCCGATGATAACTTCAACAACGAGGGATTGTTATGATGAGAACTTTAATTGACATTAACTTTTCTGAAGAAAAGAGTGAAATGATTGAACAACAATTAGGTTGATGAAGAATCACAAATCATCAGAAGCATGAAATTGAGCATAGTCTGAAATTCCATAACAAGAGGATATGGAATTCTCACTGAAGGAGGGAGTGATGTTAGGGTTCATGTTGAACCTAACATGTTTTGGATAAACTTCTATGAAGAAAGCATGGATACAACACTCCTGAGTATAAGTGAAAAGACAATGGACAATAATAAAAAAAATCATTGAAGCGAAACGGACTCAGAATCCAAAACGAGAATTTGTCAAGACATAGAACAACAGGAAACAATACAAGTTCAACAATGTGCAAGCAATGGCAGAAGAAACTACAGTGTGTCATGTCAAGAGCAAGTAGCAAGAAGCATGGAGAATTTGAGAAAACTACAAGAATGCAACAAAAGAAAGTTAACTTTCAAACAAGCCTTTTGTCAATTGGGAATAGAGGATGATGACAAACCCATACCATAGTATGGATTTAAGGTGCAAAGTGGAAGATGAAATATAGGACAGACGGAAAGAAATTGTTGGGATGTGGTCTTGACAGAAAAAGAAAAGGAGATTCTTGAAGAATTCTTACAAGTATAAGACTAAAGAAATAAAAAAACCCTTGTTATGCCATTTCATTGCATGCCATCAACTATATTTAAATGTATTATGTAATGCGTGTACCTGGTAAACATGTTGATGCTGTGAACATTGTGAACATGTGTGAACAATGTGAACGTAAAGAAAAAGGTTGTTGTTGATGCTGTGAACATTGTGAACATGTGTGAACAATGTGAACGTAAAGAAAAAGGTTGTTGTTGATGCTGTGAACATTGTGAACAGGTGTGAACAATGTGAACATAGAGAAAAAGGCTATTAATGACGAAAACATTGTAAACATGTGTGAACAATGTGAACACAAAGAAAAAGGCAACGTGTGTACATTGTGAACAGGGATGTTAGTATATAAAGCGCGCAATTTTCAAGAGAAATGAATTACTCGAACTTGACTTGCAATGGACGTACAATAGCCGGAGGGGGTCTTGTAGAGTAATAAAGTTAAAACAACAGCTTCAGTTAGAAATGTATACTGAACTACGAAGTTAGTTTTTGACCTGCAAAACTGTAAGTACTGGTTTGATTCTTGGTTTGTTTTATCAATACTTTGTCATTCTTTGTGTTGTACATCAGGGTTCATAACAGAGTTCTGTCACAATATGTCATGTTTTGGACTTGTAACATTTTTCAGAGAATATGAAAAATAGGGACAAAGTTCTGGCTAAATTTTTCATGGTTTTGCACTTAGCACAATTTTGAAGGGGTTTTGTTTTTGTTAATGTTTGTTTACCGTTGGTCACAAGAGTTCATGCTCAGACAATACTTATGATCATACTGAAATAAAATGTGGTTATGTTTTAATTGGGTGAAGAGTCCTGTCATTGGCAGCTAGGGTCAATGATATTGACTTCAGCTCTTTGTAGTGTTGTTGTCTTTAGGGGACTCAGCCTCGAGGATCCACGATTATATAATGTATGTGATAATAGCGTTAACATAAACCTTAAGCGCTATGGTAGCATGTTTTCGTCCAAGTCTTTCGTGAACAGAGATAATTGAGCTAGTGTTAAGAAACCACGAATAGACACTGGCCGTAAAATTGGCGCCCAACGTGGGGCTCGAGGCGCTAAAAATAACATATGGTATGATCATTGACTGGGGAACATGAGGCTCGAACCTACGACCCAAAAGCTTTTGGACTTAGAAAAATTTTACAAATTTTCAAAGGGTACCTATTTTGAAACCTTGACTGCCAGCACACTACAAGTCACAGACCAGTCATTCTGGTACCAGTGAACTAGAAATGAAATAAGCTTTCAGGTAGTTATAAAATTTTTTAGTAAATATGACCATATAAGGAAGTTGAATTTTCAAGCGGCGATAAAAGTTAAAGTATAGAGAGATTTTCGAAAATTTTTGTTAAACCTTGAATTTTTGCGACGTATCTCTTTACTTTTTCAAAAAAATTGCAACTTTTCGAAAATAAAATTTTTAGTGGGACTTAGAAAATTTTTCGAAATTTTTTGACTAGCCAACTGCCGCCATGTTGGATTTTACCAGCCAGATCCGCCATTGTGACGCACATCGAGATTTGCGACAAATCTCTACGGGACTCCGGCAGCCGGATCCCCG
>Ga0210059_1016481_pt1 | contig 10663 bp, 5 predicted proteins | sample Ectturendosymbi2_FD_188042 | JGI IMG/M metagenome (GOLD analysis project Ga0210059, IMG submission 188042) | Ecteinascidia turbinata endosymbiont from Florida, USA - Sample 2 (SPAdes) (version 2) | ecosystem: Host-associated > Tunicates > Ascidians > Unclassified | place: Key West, Florida... | reverse complement strand
GGACTCGAGTCTAGTTTCCAATGAAAACTTCAGCGAAACACTTTGGCCTAGTGGTTTGGCCCTAGGCCAGGCAACATGAGCCAAAATGACCCTAAAACTACTTCACTTATGACGTCAGTCACAAAAAATCTGCACTCCCCAACCAAAAAATTTGTTTAGAGTGCAATCTGCTAGACTGGTTGATCAGTTTGAGCCCTTGAATAGCTCTCTAGCGCAATCAGCAGAGGAGCTAGGGCATTGGTAAGGCAACCAAAAACTGCTGTTTTTTAGGCCAAAATGGAAGTACAAATATATCGTGAACCGGCTCTAAAAGTGTTAATCATTTTTGAGAGACAAATTTTTCGGGTAAGTTTGAGCAAATTCGGACAAAAATCATTCGCACCCCCAAAAATTTGCCTGCCTCCACACCTAGTAGTCCCGAGACCCATTTCTGCGAGTCTTTCAGTCTCGAAGGTTTCAGGTTTCAGTCTCAAAGCTATTCTCTTATGACTTTGAATACTGCAATGATATGACTTAGTAGCACTTTTTAATTTAACCACTTCGAAGTTGAAAAATTTTTTGTCTGCTGTATCTGCAAGAAATAACATACAGTAAGAAAGTAGGAAAAATGCCAACAATTTGCAAAATGTCAATTTCGAAGTGGTGATGACACTTTTGTGAAAGCTTTTAGAAACATTTCAGCATAATCTGCAAATTCTTGAGTCTCGGACTTTTTGATGAAGTCTTTGTCTCGAAGTTTAGGTCTCGACTACATCTCTGATGTCTAGTCAGTGATTGGCAAGATACACAGGGTTCTTGAAAATCATAGAAGCAATTAACATATTGCAACATCAAGCATGGAACCAAATATTACAACTATTATGCAACAAAAGAAACAGTTGCAGAAGTCACATTGCAAACACGTTATCAAACAAAGAAAACAAATTGCAATGTACAAACGTGTCTAATGTAAAGCGTGTGGCTTTTTGTTTTGTTTTTTTTCAATGCACAAAACAGTCCAGCCAACGGACGCTGATAAGATTGCAATTTTGGCCCAGCATCCAAAAAGTTTGAGGACCGCTGACCTAGATGAATGGACTGTAAACATTGCAATGCTCAATTGCTTCCTGATTGTGAATGTTTGACATGTAGCAACCGCTATAACAGCGCTCTTTTTCGAAAATCCCCGAAAGCAGCTGGACGCCAAAGAGTTAACACATTATTCTCATTTCCATTAGGATTTCAGCAGTGCATCAAAGCTTACCATGATGATGGACTAACTTTCAAGTTGTATGAACTGATTGTGTGTAATGAAATGTTCTGCTTTAGGTTGTACTGCAGTTGTGTCCAAACCATGGGCCAGGAACAGGAAACTGCATTGTTTCATGTTGTATACCATTGTGAAAATGTGGAGAATTGTTTTCTCAAGGCCTGCTCTCATCTAAAAATTCCTTGAATGTCTCCTCTATAACACCAAGAAAAGTTCAGACCCAAAAATTCCCAGAATTTTTTTAATCGAAGCACTGAGACTTTCTGCTTCATTAGAGGGCTCTTAATTGATTGGTCAGCAAGTTATGACTGGACAAACAAAGCTTTGTGGACCCTAAAGGGATTTTTATACTTCTCTTTAAGTAACACTATGAAATCCTTCAAAAAACTGTTTTATTTTGAGATCTTTTGAATTATTCTTAATCCATCTTCAGTCAAAAAATAAAGCAACACTTGGCAATGTCAGCAATTCAAAACCAAAAGGCTCTGAGATGCAAGAAAACGGTTTGGTGCAATAGATGTCAAAAGCGAAGCCAAGACTGTCAGCCATGTCAAAAGCAGGAAAACCAAAACCAAGACCAACACCTATGCAGACGAAATTAAAACAAAACCTACATAAGGTTGTAATCCATGAAAACAAGCTGAGATCAGCAGCAAGAGACAGTTCACAGACCACTGCAAGCAAAAGATGCAAAAAAAATCAACAATACTATCAAAATTTTTATCAAAATTAGCTTTTTTATCAAAAAATCAATAATATATTTTATCAAAATTAGTTCGCAGAGAGCAAGTTGCAGTGCATCATTTCTGCAAAAATACTTAAATTACCTTTGCTTCATATCTTTGTCTATAGGAAGTGGCTAGGAAACTGCCTCGCATGATGTGTTTCGAATAAAACGCTGAGTTCATCACTCAAGCACCACCTCATGGTAGCATTTGCGTTTGTAGTGCCAATGGTTTACAGTTCGGCTCTTACCTTGGTGACTTTGGTAATAGTGCTTGCATGTTATGGGACCAGTTTCTGTTTACTTTTTTCAAAACTTTCGTTTGGGGTTAGCGATAGGCATGGTTGCCGTAAAGAAGGGGCAGGTGACACAGCAAAATGTTTCTTTTCTTACTTTCAAGAGGAAAAACAGAATTTTGCCTCCTTTGGCCCCTCCCAACAAAAAATCTTTGAAAAATACTCTAGTGGTTCCCCCCTTGGAAAAAATCTTTCTGACACCCATGGCGTTAGGGTTAGGTTTAAGCTTTACCTTTTACATTTACTACGTTTCTGCCAAGCCTACTGCATTCTTGTTGTGTGTTACCTTCACGTTACAGGTGGCAGTCAAACAAGGTTTCAAATATGAAGATCCACGGGCAGTTCTCTATCCACTGCCTTGTCTATATATGTGGCAGCTGGCTTTAAGCTCCATGCTTTCAGCAGTAATGTCCTGTTGTGCATAATATTGCATACACTACGTAGCTTGAGTAATTCTATTACTGACATTGGAGCTTGTTTTAGCTTACTTGCTAATAATGCTTGTGTGCAAATGGTTTGTAATTTAATGTTTACAATGAAGCTAAGCGATGATATCTATGGTGCTTGCAGACAATTAATAAACCTCACACATGTACTTATAACCATAGGCGTATGAGGCAGGGTGGCAGCGGGCTCCCGCCCTTTCAGGGCAAGCGCAACCAAGTCTACCGCACTCTCATCATGTGTCACTATTACGTCACAGGTGGCATATGAATAAGTTTTCAAATTTCAAGATTCACAGGCGTATCTGTAGCCACTGCCTTAAATTTTAGGTTTAGTACGTTTCTAGTTCTACCAAGCCTACTGCAGTCCGCTGCACACTCATGCATCACTGTTACATTACACTCATGCATCACTGTTACATTACAAAATGCAAACATGCACCCATGCTGCAGTAGATAGTTTTCAATTACAAATGTCTAATATGGGGTACAAGAAAGGATGTCCATCAGCGCGGATATCAATAACGGATGTTTGATGACGTAACCGGAGTGGAAAAATACATCATTACATAATAAATAGAGTAAGGGTCAGCAGCGTCAGTACCACCAGTGTAGGGTTGCACCTCTAGCATAGGGATGTACACCGCCAGCATAGGCAGTTGATTTAAAACGCAACTCTTTGTACCTCCAGGGTAGGGGATGGATTTAGAAAGCAGCTGTTTAACTGTTTGTACCTCAGGCATAGAGAGTTGATTTATAAAGCAACTGTTTGTGCCACCAGCAAAGGGGATGGTTTTAGAAAGCAACTGCTTTTATCTCAGGCATAGGGATGCCTTTAGAAAGCGACTGTTTGTAACACTAGCGTAGGGGATGGCTTTAGAAAGCATGAACTGCTTGTACCTCAGGCATAGGGAGTTGATTTATAAAGCAACTGTTTGTACCTCCGGCATAGGAGTACCTTTAGAAAGCGACTGTTTGAAACTCCAGCATTGGGGATGGATTTAGAAAGCAACTGTTTAACTGTTTGTACCTCAGGTGTCACAATGCACTTCCAAACACATCACCAGCCGTCTTGAGCATGGTAGCTGCAGCATGAAGCAGAATTAGTGATGCACATAGGCCTCTACCAAATTAAATTGTTGAATTAGTAATGTTACCGTATCTGGAATAGTTAGGCTGGATAGTGTTCTTTGATTAATAGCACTTGAAAGCTATATGCTGGTGGTATAAACAGTCTGCTTTATAAATTAAATCCTATGCTGGAGATACAAACAGTTGCTTTTAAAGCCATCCTTACGCTGCTGGTACAAACAGTTGCTTTCTCAATAAACTCCCTACACTGGAGGTGGAAACAGTTGCTTTCTACAATTACATCAACTCCCTACGCTCAAGGTACAACTGTTGCTTTCCCCAAAATTAAGCCCCTGCAGGGATCCCAGTCTGATGAACCAATATAGTGTTGCCGGTGAAGCAAAAACCAATGTAGGGTTTTCCTTGGTGTGAGAACCTATGTTGAGGTTTGAGGTGTTGCCCAGCGTAGAAGTTGCTTGCGAGGAACGCTGTTGTTGCATGCAGAGATGCTGGTTTCCCCAAACGCTACCAACGAGGCAGCCCAGTCGTTGTATGAGTACCAATCCAACTCCTGACTAAAACTGCCTTACATTTTAAGTTGCCAAGCCAAAGCAAGGCATTTGGCTCTCACCACTTGATAGTTCGGTTTTACAGATTTCGTGGTGTTGGTTTCACAGATTCCCTGGTGCACAAATCTTTATTTACAAAAGGCTTTTGATTACCAGCAGCAGAAAAGCTTTATGACGGCACGACAGCAGAAACAGCCAACGTGGTCCGTGCGCTAGCAATACATAACTCGACTCTCTGAAAACGTGATGTCCACGCCGATAGACAAAAAATCGAATGCCATGCGTAATCGAGGTCATTGCACGGACGCAGTGGAGCACGCACACAAAATCCCTTGATGCGAATGATAAGTTGATACAAACCAGATCTCATGTACGGGATACAATAGCGAGTAGGGAACGGCAAATGATAATGCAAAAAGGTAAATCCACTATACCCCTACACCGAAGGTACAAACAGTTGCTTTATAAAGCCACTCCTACGCTGGAGGTACAATTAGTTGATTTCTAAACTCCCTATGAACAAACAGTTGCTTTCTAAATCAAACCCTATGCTGGTGGTACACCCCTACTTGGGTGGCACTGACACTGCCGACCAGTCCTCAATACATAAAAAGGAAGAGATACACTAGAAAAAATATTTTTTCATTTCAGTTTAATATAAGCTTACGCCACAAACCTAATACAAAAAAGTTGTGGTGTTTGATTTTTTGTATTCTCACAACAGTTCAAACCTAAATTTGGACCCAGTGGCGCATGTTCTTATCAACTCAATACAAAAATCTTTGTGTGAGCATAATAGTCGCTCAAATTATCCTCTATGCCATGAGTTCCCAAACTTTCTCCTACCATGTACCCCTTTAGCATTCTGACAAATGATTATGTACCCATTCTGTATTTCGACATTACAACATGTACCCCTAATATTTCTTACGACAAAATATTTTATAATTATTCACAAATATATTTAACAATAAGCATATAATGATTTTTGAAAATAATATTCACTGATATGTATAAATATTTTGGAAATAACATGTAAATATATTTTTATCTTCTATTGCCAACCTTTGAATGTACCCCTTCAGATACGCAAATGTACCCCTGGGAGTACATGTACCCTAGATTGAGAACCCCTACTCTAGGTCAACAACAAATATTTTTCTACCATTGTGGTGTCATTGCTCACTTGAGAATATTGGTTTCGCAACTCTGGTTACGTCATTTTATATCCGCCACTGCCACCATGGTATCCGCCATCATGAGATTATAGCCTATCCACCAAGATGCTGACGGATATCCATTCTATTCTCAGCTGTCTGTTGCAGGCAACCCAATATGGTTTCCTTAAAGAAAATGTAAATCATCACTGGTTGTTTGTTGGTAGTATCTATTTTACCGCCGATATTGATATTCTGGCGGTAACAGATTGGCTGGAGCTATTGTGCCGCCAGTTGAACATTCGGTCCCGTGGCATGACGTAATTCCAATTCGAATAAAAAGGTCAGTTTGTCATGTAATCGGCGTGCTGCTCATAGCGCAATGGTTCTGCTGCAAGTCTAATATGCCATTGCTTTTCGGTTCAACTCTCACCTTGGTTACTTCCCTTTTCTTTTTTTTAGCTTTTTTCATAACTTTCCAAACTTTCCCTTAGGTGTTAGGTTAGGCTTCGGTTAGCGTTTGCGTTACAGTTAGTGCTCGGTAGGGGTTAAAGGTTTGCGTTAAGGGTTATGGTTAGCGTTAGGGAATAGGGTCATGGTTAAGGATTAGCGTTAGGGTTATGGTTAGGGATTAGCGTTAGGGTTAGTATTAGTAATTACTTAGGGTTATGGTTAGGGATTGGCATTAAGGTTTGGGGTTAGCATTAGGGAGGGTTAAGGGTTAGTGTTAAGGGTTAGTTAGTGTGAGCATTAGAGGTTAGCGTTAGGTTTAAGGATTAGCATTAGGGGTTTAAGGTGAGGTGTTAGAGTGACACAAGTAACAAGTAAAAATATGTACACAAACAATCCAAAATGGAGTCACAAACAAATGCAGCATATATCAAAAATATAAAAAAAACGCAATAGACATCAACATAACACAGATGATGGTGGGCAAGCAATGGGTGAAGAGATGAGGCATGTACAGATGAGCAGGTGAGGCAAGCATATAGGTGAAGAAAGTAAGCAGCAATAATGGATATGAGGCAGAGGGCAAGGCATTTTGGTACAACATTTCATAGCAAAAACAAGTAGCATGGGCGGAAAACAATGTTTATAAATACACACCATGAAGAAAAGTAGCTTTACCCACAGACCATAGTTGGGTGGGTTGCATGGATGAGTTGTTCCCAACCAGATGCATGGTGTCACCGAATGAAGTTGAAGAGGAAAGGATGTTTAGCTTTACCCTAAAGTTTAAGGTTTTTCTTTTGTGTTTACTTCATTTCTGCCAAGCCTGTTGCTGCTGGCATCTTGATCTTCCTAGTTCCTTGGTGGCAAAATAGACACTGCCTTGTTTGTTACTTTTGTGGAGACTAGTTTAATTGATTATTCAATAGAATACAGATAATGCACGTTTTCAATTAGTATTTACTATTTGAATTCAGTAAGCAAGCATTTGATATCTTAATAATTTATATAATACAGTAGCCTACATCACAGTAATCGACAAGATGAAGATATCTGTTACAAAGCACTAGCACTAGCAGTCACATCACAGAGAAACCACAGAAACAAATGTCCACCTTCTTGTGACCTCACCTTACCGTAAGAACCACCACGGCAGGCTCACACACACCAAATACGCCAAATTGTTAGGCAAAATATGGCATGACTGTTTACTGTAGCTTCAATAAATGCCAAAAAGCCAAAAAGATTAAAATATCTGAAAGTTAGCTGAAAAGTGAAAGTAACTAAAGAAACAGGCAGAATATAGGTCTTAGTAGTATTTAATAACTCAAAACAATGTCACTGTGTTTTTCTGCTAACACCACTAAAAAGGCTAAAAACATATAACACCAGCATTTTCTCACGACAAACCCCTGTGAATAACACCAACTTTCTGGGATTTAGCAGCAAAAATGGTAACCTGAACTACAGTACAGTAGCGCACTTGTACGTTGTCACTGACTGCACACAGCACGGTACATTGAGTACAGCATGATCTTGCGCAACCAAAGACTAATACATTGCTAGTGTTGTCAAAAAATCTCAAAATGGCAAATATAGCTGTAACAATGTTTTACAACAATCCGAGAAAAACCTGATGTTGGACACATTCCCTGCATGATCATAAGACTAACTGAAAAGTGCAATATACCATAAATTTCCAACTTTATTCAGTTGTTTAAATCATATACATTTTGTAGGAAATTCGCAGTTCACAACAGTTTCCACAGTTTTGATCATAACGCAGGCAGCAAACGCATGCTAAAAATATGAGAGATGAATATTGATTTGGACTTCAATCCGGCGGATTTTCAAATTTATGATGAATTTGGACTGGATTTGGATTTGATATTCTGTTTAACCACATTTGGATTTTGACTTGATACTCTTGTTTGGAGTTTCTTTGCATCTGTCAGTTCTATTTTGGAACTGAAGAATACTGTAATTATTTTGAAAGTTTGCTTGAGTGAAGTTTCTCATATCCGTCGAAAGTGGACATCCTTTTGCATTTGGAACATTAGCATACAAACTATCCAGCAGTGATAGAGTCTCGAGACTTCGTCTCGTCTCGCGACCCATTTTTGCGAGTCTCAGTCTCGGTCTCGAAAGTTTCAGGTCTCGTCTCGGGCTCCGTCTCGAAGGCAACAGGTTGCGAGACTTTTGTAGCAGGCATGTTTTAACCTGCTACAACTAACTGCTGTATAATAAGGCTAAGACTGGATCAGCAGTTTGCTAAACAGCAACTGGATCATGATAAAAACGACTGAAATAAAAATGCCAAGCTTCTGTGCGAAAATACACACTAAACACCAGTCCAGATACACAGGGCATCACACACTGATCATGCACTCACTCACACTTCCTGTCAACATGCGAGCATGCAGTTGAGTCATCTTGAGACCAGACACATTACCTGGTGATCATGCTTTTATCCATACTTCCGGTCAGAACTTGGTCATGCAGATAACCACAGGTCATATGACTGGAAGTCACACTAAAAGTCATATGACTGTCTGACTGGAATGACTGAAAGTCATATGATTGTCACATGATTTTGTGGGTATAAAAAGGGCAGTTTTCGCCTTCACAATTCAGCTTGGAACTAACAGCGATTGCAACCTGTTCGAATCCCTTCTGGAGTTTAAATCCTTAAGATTTGATTTCAGAAGCAAAATGCTCTGCCTCGACTGCGAACGCGACTGGGGTATAGCTCAGAGGAACCCAAACCATCGAAAAATATGGTCACTGCTCCTTTGGACTTGAGTACTTTTTAACTGGGTAAGTCCTGACCAGGGATTCAATCCGGTCAAGTTTGACGGCTTGTCCGGGGAGAATTCTGTCACGATGGGCAATAAAAACAAGGAGTTTTTCTCCTTACCAGTGCTACACATTTGGCATGTCTGAGTTGATCTCTGACACGCAAAACGATAAAATTGGCGTGTCCGAATGAAACTTTGGCATTCTGAATGATAGTAGTTTATAATGTTCTGTCGCTGAAGACAGTGAAAATAGAGTTTACTTCCCAAATTGCTAACCAAAACACTGCGCCGTTGAAGAAAACACTTCATGACCTTAAGCCTTATTTCCTGATTAAACCGAAACGTGATACCAAAGCAGTAGCGACTCACTCCGGGAAGTTATGACAAATTTCCTTCATGGAGTAGAAGCAGATACCAAGAGACCCTTCCTTAAAGTATAGTTTTAAGACTTCAGTTAGCGACAGGTCTTTTTATCTGATCGAGTCTAGTGGAAAAATGTACTAATATTCAGTGTATAGAGATTGTATCGTTGCATGAATATGTTTGTCTGAGAGAATTGATTCGAGAAGAATTGCAAGTTAAATAAACCATTATTGGTGAGTACTATTCGTCTATCTTATATTCCGTTTATTGACAAATAAAATAAAAACATAGAAATACGCTGCCTTGTGATCTATAGCCGGTTTTATATTAGAGGAAGTATCAGAAGTAAGTATGGGCGGTTAAACGAGCATGTCAGCCTGGTGAGAACTGTCCTTGATGCGATAAAGAAGCGAACCCACTAAATTGATTTCTATCGTATCAAAATCAGCTTCTATTCTTCCACAATAGAGAATAAAAACTGTACACTTTGAATATTGCAAAGAATTATTTTAGTAAAATTTTTCTAATTCAACGACTTTTTGGTTATTGTATTTGGAGGTAAAAGACAATCAAAACATGTCGCAAAAATGCAGAAAATTTGAAAAAAATCAACTCAGAAGTGACAACGACATTTTTTTCGGCAAAATCCACAAATTTTGAAGTCTCGAGTCTCGGTCTCAAAGTTTTTGAAGAAGTGTCGGTGTCGAAGTTTTAACCAGGTCTCGCACTCGAAGGTTACAGTCTTGACAACATCACTGGTATCCAGTGATACAAATTAGGCCTACTTTGCAAAAAAAGTGGCACACGCGGGACTTAAATGCCAAGTTCTTTTCTTCCAGTCAACTTCCCAATAACTAAGATCACTAGGCTGTTTAATGTAAGATCGGAGAAGGGGCAGACTGAGAGTGTTATAGGCCCTCGGGCCAGTGATAGCGTGACTCGAGTCATTGACTTGACACGAGTCGAGTCACGACTCACGATTTTTGGTGACTCTGACACGACGCGAGTCACTTTGAAAAAGATGGTGACTCGACTCGAGTCACCTTTTTCACAGAATGACTCGAGTCACAATCAATGACTCGAGTTTCGAGTCAGAGTCGTTTTTGCAAAATCTCAGAACCTCTGTTTGACAAACCCAGTTTGTTTGCATCAGGGCTGTGGAGTCGGAAGTCCCGTCATCCGACTCCGACTCCGACTCCGGGAAATTTCGATTATCCGACTCCGACTCCAACTCCGACTCCGACTCCGGGCCGACTCCGACCTTCAGCTGTATTAGTTACTTAAAGTGATAATTCTTTTCAGATGAATTCATAAACCCTACTTGCACTTTCCAGGAATACGGAAACTTGTTTTAAATCGATGTAAATGCACGTTCATCTCTCACTTTTGCAAAATGCGATCAAGCAGAAGTTAGTCTTAATTTTACAGAAAAAAGTACTCATCTAAAAAAAACACAATAAAAATTATTAGAGAAGGCTGATAAATAATCGATTTTAAAGCAGATACCTTGCAAACGATATCAGTAAACAAGTAAAATTGAAAA
>Ga0210059_1016479_pt1 | contig 10665 bp, 7 predicted proteins | sample Ectturendosymbi2_FD_188042 | JGI IMG/M metagenome (GOLD analysis project Ga0210059, IMG submission 188042) | Ecteinascidia turbinata endosymbiont from Florida, USA - Sample 2 (SPAdes) (version 2) | ecosystem: Host-associated > Tunicates > Ascidians > Unclassified | place: Key West, Florida... | reverse complement strand
AGTGGTAAAAAACAAAATTCACCACTTTTACCCCCCTGGAAAAACTTTTTGAGAAATCTACTAGTGCACTTTCTGGAAAAAATCCTCCCGACGCCCATGCACATAAGCATGTAAAATGACACCATTTTTGTAAAAAATTGTGTTTTATTACACCATCTGGCAACACTGTTTAACAACACAATGCGCTAAGTAAGCCATAGCAGGGTGACAGATTGTGCAAGGTGTATTCTGCCAAACATTACAACATCCTGTCAAATTTACTTCCAAATTACAAATATTGTAATATATTACAAATAATATTGGCAAAATACTGCCAAAATTTTGCAACATTTTTTTCATTAAACGATTTACTTTAACAATGTACCCAATACTAATTGTGTTACTTAAACTTATTTAGGCAAAATTCAAGATTTAGAAGTGGGGGGCTAGGCCCATGCGGCCCCCCGGTTCCGCCACTCATGCCAACAGGTCGTATCTGCTGTTATTGTTACCACCAGGCCTGACGAGAGAGGGGAACAAGTGGGTACGCTGCATTCGGGGTCTTCAAAAGGTTCTAAGAAACCCGTGCTTCAGAAAACAAGGGGTAACTCTGGCCAATTTTGTGTTGTGTTATCAGAAGAATTTTGTGCCCATAAAACTCTGTCTTTAAATTCTTGCAGATGATCGGGAAACGTTTGCATAGTTTTTGCATATTCTTTCACTAATTCCTACAATTCGAATGTACTACTGCGATCAATCGTGATCGAAATTTTAAAGTGATGAAGACTCCACGCGAAACGATTAGATTATTTACTCTACGACAGTTAATGATTTCTAAGATTCAAAGGTCTTGACGTCAACTCAGTGACGTCACACTCATATGAAACTTTCAGACGAGTCTAGAAACAACTATATGCGAGGTCCTACTCAGCTTTCGACGCCCCTTTACTCCCAACTCATTCTTCGCATTTGTGCTGCCGCAAACAGACTGAGTGTTTGCCTTTGACCCCGGGCGCGGGAAACCCTAGGTACGCCCAAACTGCCTTTATCCCCGGGCCCGGGAAACCCTAGGTACGTCACTGGCTGCATGATTCGTACAAATGGCTTGATCCACAAACTATGTGTTGAACATTAAACTCAAACTTCAGGCTCCAGCTCCACCAATCAAAACTTTTTGGCGCCGGTTCCACAGTCCTGGTTGGAACCAACTGTTTCTGGAAATGAATAACTCTGTTTCTGCAAATGCAATTGTATTCATTTTGTTTGTTCGTTTTTTGTGTTAACTAAACTGCCCCTCTATATCATTAACATTGAAATATTTTCAAATTAAAATAATATTTTTGCCTACACTAAAATCAAAAGTGGGGGACAATTTTTAAGCAAAGTTACTATAGGGGGCGATTGAACAAAAAAGGTTGAAGACCACTGGTTTACATCATTCGTCTACTCTTTTAGTTGGATTGTCGGTCCAAAATGTGTTTTCAGCAGTCGGGCTTTTGCGTCAGCTAAGGGATTATCCATGGTTGTAACGAATATCGAAATCTTGGCCACTTCTTGTGGTATCGGGGTGGTTGAATGGAATTGCATTCGCGAATCGCGTGAATGTGTCTGAACCCACTTTATTTTCATTGCAGTGTGTTTGTTGGTCAAACAGCTGTTACTCATGAGCTTACTTTTGCTAATTCGGGTAGAATTTCATCTCGAAGTAAAGTGCACAACTTTCCTGTCTCAAATTTTTCCTCGGCCGTGACTCGGCATCTTACAAGCGGGTGCTGTTCATAGAAGGTCACTAAAATATATTCAGCAAAGATTTGGACATCATAGATTTATTTCGGTCGCATGTGACATTTGTGTACTGTTATTGGATGTATTGAGGATTTTTGTCCCCCTACAGATAAATATTGATGTTTGTTTGCCCATCCGAATCTTCTTTTCTATTTTTTGAGTAAGATGCTGCTTTTCAATGGTTTCTTAACAAATTTGCCAGCCTCCAGTAAGCGGCATCGCACTGTACTTTAACGTATGTAAATTCTAGCATGCATCAAATCCTTGTGTAAATCAAAACTTGTCTTCCGTGCATATTTTTAACAATTTTCAGCGGTTGTTTGGGTATAGTTTCAGTGGTCCGATATGAGACAATGCCACTTCGTTTCACAGGTGTCATATCTGCCATTAAACTCACGGACGTTCCAACATCCACGACATTCAACTACACACAAGTCATGTTGAGAAACAATGTTGTGAAGACTCTACGCGATTCACGTTTTTTACCGAATGACTCGACTCGAGGCAACAGAGTTATTTTTACCAACTCTCCACACATCTGAATAGCGAACACAGTTATTTTTGCACGAAGATAATATCTTTTTTCTTCAGTGACACATGATTAATATTAGCACTAGTTTTCTGTTTTGACTTTGTTCCTTAGTTGTGTGAAATGTTCTTGATCAGGTATTCCACTAAACACTGACGCAGAGCTGAATTTTTGCTTTTCACTGAGGGCCAGCAGCGCAACTGCATTGGACCCATTATTGTGGTTTAATACAACATATCCTGATCGTGACAGTCGGTCTGATTCTTTCAGGTTGGGTCTTTTGCAGAATTAAACGGATTTTTGCTTTACAAAACCAAATCTGATCCAACATTTTTATAGACATTTTATTTTATTCTGATCCAACGTTTTTTTATTATCCAACATGTTCGAACCTGAGGTCTTTCAGAAGCAAATGTATCGTATTGAAACAAGTACTTGTGACATTGTTAGGACTTTTTGGCGCCCTCAGCAGTCATTCGGCACCCCCATAGTGACTCGGCGCCTGGGGAATTGTGCCCCCATCCCCCGCTACGCCCCTGGTAAGGAGGTAATTGTTTTTACTTGCTGACGGTAGCGGGCCTTTTAATTCAATTCAATCGAAATTAATTCAATTCAATCAATTAGTTGTTTTTACTTGCTGACGGTAGCGGGCCTTTTAATTCAATTCAATCGCCTTTTAATTCAATTCAATCAATTCGTTTCAATTCAATCGAAATTCGATCAAATGGATACAAGGCCTTTATAATAGGATCACCGGCTAGTTTGTCGAAACATGGTTTGATTTCAGCGCAGACCTTGCAATTATTGCAAACGTGCTTTACATCCTGCAAAGCAAACGGTAAGTTCTTTTGTCTCACATAATGATGAACACCCCGGAGGCCTGGATGACGGAGTCTTTCATGCAACTCCTGCAAAGACAGCGATTGCTGAACTGATGCACAAGTACTTCTGCTTAGGCGGTCAGCTGCTACGTTTAACTTGCCTGGCCAGTATTTTATGTGGTATCGCAGTGAGGACATTTCTAGTCGCCAACTTTCAATCTTGCTATTCTTTACTTTGGTCCTTGGCCGCATACTCATCATGAACGCCACGGATTGCTGATCAGTTACAATAGTGAAAGGCTGACGAACGAGAAAATGTTTCCACTTCCTAATAGCTTCGAAAATCGCGGTTGCCTCTTTCTCCTCTGGAGCATAATGTCGTTAGCTCCCTTGGAAATTTCGAGACATAAACGCCACCGGCCTTCCAGCTTGATTTAGCGTAGCCGAAAGAGCGACTTCCGACGCGTCGCATTCTACTGTACAGTACTACAGTTGGCTGCGATTCATCTATGTCAGGGCTTCTCAAACTATGGGTCGCGACACCATTTGGGGTCGCGAAATATAATTTTGGGTCGCGAAACAAATCGGCTTGACAAACCAGATATAAATGCTTTTGTTAACTAATAGGACGTTTGCATGTATCATTGACATCTAGACTATCCATCAAGGAGTCGCCTAGAAAAATTTTTTGAAAATGGGTCGCAGAACAAAAAAGTTTGAGAAGCCCTGATCTATGTCACGTAGCGTGGCGGCCTCAAGCTGTTTCTTAAGACTCTCGAATGTTTTCCACGCAGAGTCATCTAACAAGAATGACGACGATCTCAGTCAGTGGCGTACGCAAAAAATTTTCATGTTGGGGGTTCATTCAGTGGCATATGGTGGTCATTTGTATTTGGTGTGCGCTGTTTCTGACGGCACAATTTGACGTCATATTCATGCTTTCAAGCGATGTTTGTTGACATAATATGCATATTCTTCTACACGCACTCTTATTTTGCAAAACATCAAGCCCTATGCACTCCTCTTATAACAAAGTTTTTGTAAAATATCAAGCTCAAGGGGGGGGGGGTTAACCCCAACCCCCCTTGCGTACGCCCTTGATCTCAGTGGTAGAGCTGGATCGGAAAAACGCGGAAGCCATTTCGAATAATAGGCGAACATTCCCATTACACGTTCTAGCGCTTTCGGATTTTCAGGCAAGGGAATGTTTTGCAAAGCTTGTAATCAATCAGGATCAGGCCGTATAACACCACAACCGACACGATATCCCAGTACATTAATAACGCTCACTGATCTGATTGTCTTCGAGTCATTCAACGTGAACTTGTAGCGCCCAAGCACCTCCATGCGTTTTTTGACGTCATCATGTTGGCCCTGTGAATGATCCCCAACAGAAGATTATCCATGTAGTAGAAAGTGTCGTTTAAGTTTTCTTTCTGAATTAGTTTGTCCATCATCCTTTGAAAGCAAACTCCCCCGCTGGTAACACCGAACGGAATTCGCTTAAATTGAAACAAACGGACATTTGCCTCAAAGGCCGTATATTTGCGCTGAGATGGAACGATGAGAATCTGATGGTAGGCTGGCTTCAAGTCAAATGTTGCGAAATAACAGTAGGACGCCAGCTGATGCATCATATCGTCTATCCTCGGAAAGGGATATGCATCCATCTCGGTGTATTTGTTGATTGTTTGAGAGTAATCAACGCACAGTCTCTTTCGCACGTGTCCATCATCGCTGGGTTTAGTCACTACGTGTTGCGTTCTCCACCGAGATCGACATTCTTCAATGATGTCGTTTGTCAGCCATTCTTTGCTTTTGCTGGCAATAAACTCTTTGTCCTCGTAACTAAAACGACGAGACTTGATGGCGATGGGCTTGCAAAACTGTGGCAAGCTTGGGAAAAGTGATGTATGACCAGCGTCAGCAGCAGGAAGTGCACATGCCACTTCTCCCTTACTTGCGATAATGAAGTCCCCAAACTCACCTCCATGCTCTATTATTACCCGCATGTGCAATTGCTGAAAATCTTGGCCCAACAGCAAGCCACAACACAAACCGGGCACTATGCCAAAGGTACGTCTGTGTACACATGTTTGCCAATGGTCACGTCAGCTGTACATGAACCGGAAACTGGTACTTTTAATTCTGTTTGAGCCATTGACATATTGCAGGCACTTATGCTCACAGAAAGGTCCAACGCCTGCACAATCCTCTCTTTTATGAAATTACCTTTGCTTCCCGAGTCAATCAAAGCATGTAGCTGGTGGTTTCGAACAGTTACCTTCGTGACTGATGCTTCTAAACATTGTGGATACTCATAGGTTATTCCCCAAAGGAAAGGCTGAGTTGACTGCGTGCAGGCACTGACAGACTTGCCCTTTTTCGATAGACACACGGCTTGGAAATGCCCTTTCAAACCACATGCGAGTCAGTGAGCATTCCGGGCGGGGCAGACCTTCTTTATGTGATACGTGTACCCACAATAGAAGCACTTTTTATCAGTTGAGGCCACCGCTGCCAGACTCTCTTTGATCGGATCTTGATCATCCATGATGTGTAATGAAGACGAATCCCCGATGGCCTCTTCTTTTGAGCTGCAGACAGTAACATCTCCGGAGATGGAGGACCGAGCTAGTAGCGTTGTACACGTCGGCATTCTTCTGCGCCTTTTCCAGAGATGTAACTAGTGTAAATGCGTCCTCTAGTGAGAGTTCATCCTTTTCCAACAGTCGCATACGAATCGAGGGAGAACATAAGTTGTTTAAGAAGGCATCTCTCACGAATTCATGGCGGTACTATTGTTTGGTTACGTCTTGCAGCTGACAGGTTTTGCTCAACCGATGCAAGTTCAACAAAAAGTCCTTCAACTTTCAACCACCTCTTGTTTTCGAGAAGTGAGCTGGTAGCTTGCAAATATCGCATTTGGCGTTCTGTTAATAGGTCTCTCGAGTTTTGCTTTAGCGGCATCGCACGATGTACAGTCTTCAATAAGCTCGTAAATTTATGCGGAAACATATCCGATTAGTATGCGCAGCTTGTTTTGTGGTGGTTGCTCCAGAACCGTCGCCAGAAAGTTTTCAATAGGGGGGCTTTGCAGTTCTGCGCGGGGGCTTTTCGCTTGTGCGGGGGACTTGACGTTATAAAATTAACCAAAACGCCACTTATTTACAGTGTTTCACGTTTCAATTTGTGGGTCTTGGAGCTTTGTTTGGGGGGGCTGAGCCCACCAAAGCCCCCCCGTGGCTACGGGACTGGGTTGCTCAGCGCCATCTGCACGCCTCGGCATGCGTTCTCTGGCATTTTCCAAGTAATTCTCAAAAATCTTGAGCCAGTGTTTCCAGCGTTTAGCGGCGGAAGTTGAGTGGCGATCTAAATCCACTTCGGATGGTTTTCTCGACGCAGATATATCCATTTCCACTCAGATGTGAAGAACAGCGGAGAGCAACGTTAGTTAGTTTAGTAAATTGTTATGAAAGTTGAGCCCTTAATTGGCTATTACTGAACTAAAACGCTGGTACGCCAGCACAAAGAGAACAACGGCATAGTAAACGTAACTCTTAACAATACATCGAGGCTATCACATCAGCAGTCAAAAGCCAGTGAGTAGAGACTAAATTCTGCAAACAACGACTCCCAGTGGTAATCAGCATGAATGCCTCTGGCGTTACGAGTAATCACCGTCAGAACGAAACGATTCAGAAACACTTAAACAGTAAATCATTCACAACACATTGGTACAGTGGATACAACAATCAGCATTGCGCATTGTCATTTCATAACTCGTGATTGTTTGCTGTACGTGCGAGTTGGCTTGTGTCAACTCGTCATTGCACCAAGAGAATTTCACCCCGTGTGTTCTCGAGCACAGATCTGGTGCGCTGGCCTCGTTTCTGCAGTTGAATTTTGTACTGTTATCAGAAACATGGGAGGATCAACTTTTCAAATATTGCTGGAATTCTTTTCTAGTTCAGAATTCATCTGAAATACACAATTTAATGCTTTATTACCAGACGCAACTCCACAACCCTCTTCACCTGCTCATTCTGACAACATCAAAAAAGTAAATCTTCCTCTGGAACAAATTTTCCTTCCTTCAGCAGGTGGGTAAAATTCATCATTTTTCTCATTCCAATACTTGTTGCAATTGTATCCAGAGTCGAAACACGAAAAAGGTTAGAAATAGCGAATTTTTTAGTGAAACATAAGTAAAAATGTAAGCAATTACCAGGTGTTACAAACTTACATTTCATATCTCGATAACACACTTTTGTTCTAATCCATCATTTCGAAATAAAGTACTTACCTGGAAAGTTAATAATTAACTTTTTCATGAAACTGCTTTCTTCAGCAGCTGAAATAAATGCAAGCAGCTTATTTGTTGGGAAGTTTGCTATTTTTACACCTATTTTCTGTCAACCTTATCAAAATTCAAAGTCGTAATTTCGAGTTATCACTTTTTGTCCAGAGAATTAGTTTCCGCTGCCAATTGCACCAAAATCAAAATTGTTTCACTAAGTCAATGCAACAGTTTTCAGTATAGACCTTATTGTGTGTTATCTGCACTAGATTTTTTTAAAAACAACATACAGTAAAAGTAGGATTTTTTCAGAAAGGCAGACATACTTGACCGGATTTAACTTCCTTAAACAACTCAAACTGCGCGCCGCTTATCAAACGCATCGTCCAATGACATACAGCGGCGAAACTGGAGAAGGCTAGAAAACGTACATAAGGGTGCAAGAAATTCTTAACAAAATGTAAAATTGAAAACAGGCACAACTGACTTCAACTCAGGTGATATCTTTTGTTAATCATAGTACTAAGTGAGATATGACTTGATTATAGTAGTGCTGCTTGTAATGTCTGGTAACTGAGTTTAAAAAAAAATTAATTTGTTCCTGAAGGATAGATCCCATCAGTATTGGCACGCAAATTTGCCATAAACTTTCGCAACTTATAACGTTCACCAAGTGGATATTTAGATATAGTACACGTGTGTTTCGGGCATATGTCTACAACTGGACTAAAAAAATAAAACCTGCGAACTGCCCAGGATCATAAACAAAAAAAACGTACGTTTAACCACCTGCACTTGATGAACAAGGAAAGTACTGCGTATTTTACAAGATGAGCTTCGTATATACTTCAGACAAAGCAAAAAGAATATGAATAACTTTGCTACGACAATACCAATCAGTGGAATCAGCTTTTCGCTCGGCTTTATTCAACTAAGAAACGTCGGCAACACACAAACATCTGCAACGTAAGACAATAAATGCAATAGCTTCTTGGTCGGTAACTAAACACGGTCTGACACAGGCACGCATGTTCAAAACCAAAGAGCAGGCAAGGCAATGGAATACGACGAGGCAAGTAACCAATGAATCAGTCAATCAGTAAAGGCGGTAGCCTGTATAAAATTTACTAGCGAATGTTGACAATGAAACAGTTGTAGAAAATCCACGTATTGTTGTTATGAACAATTCACATGAGTAGACTGGGTGGGCAAGTCTGAACGTGTGTTGAAACTTGAAGTACATGAAACTAGTGTTCATGTACAAATAAATTGCGATATGATTCGCTTGTGTACGCCGCTGCCGTGACTTACCAATTATTGCTGAATGATATGCACAAGCTTAAATCATCGCGAAAATATCAACGCAGAACCAAGCAGGAGATTACTCAGACAGCTTGCTGCAAAACCAGAGCTCGTCTTGTTTTCGGACAGAGGAGGCAATCCCGGCTGTTGGAGATTTCAACTGATGTTGATATTAAATGAAAGAACTTTGAGACACCAAGGAAGAACTTACGAAATTGTTGCAATAATAATCTATGCGTGGCAATGAAAAACTGAACACTTGTTAAATTTTGTTTTTTGTGCCTTAGCAAGAGTGTAAACAAAATAATTTTTAACCAACCAATTTAATTCAATTTTACCGAATTTACCACTTTCAATTGCCCGCTAGACTTCGTCATACGGTAAACGCTTATAGAATCTTCGCCATCCGTTGCGCTCTGTTAAAATCACCTCGTTCACCTGACACGAGGCACTGCCAGCGCCAATGTATCCCTCGTCGATCAGCAGTGCCAAAATAGCTGTTGTTCTTAGATTACAGTGCAGCAGCAGGTCTGGTTGAGGATAGTGCATACGCGGTATTTCTACAATTGTTTCAATGTCGTGACGACAATACGTGGTTTTTCTACCAAGTTATAACTCGCCAGGCAATTGAGCTAGGGAGCTGTTCAAACCCTCTACAGATGTGCCAATTCTAGTTGATAACACCAAAAAGAATTTGGTAAGTTCTCGATTTTGTATTTTTTTGTGGGTGACGGCACGGTCGATTGTATTTGTCGATTTGTGGGTAGTTTTAAGTTTTTGGCCCACTTCATCGAGTCCTGGGCCTCGACCCAATGGGCAAACGTTTTGATTCAAGTTTTTGTAACCTAGGCTAAAATCCGAGGCTTTATAGAGCCCTTGACTGACTATCTTCCACGTTTTGGTCAAAGGTTATGGCCAAAAACGTGAATTTTGACAAAAGAAAACAAAGGTATGATTTGCTTAAAAAGGCAAATACTTGTTCAACAACACCTCGCCAGTCGATTGAGGTAAAGAGGCGTTCAAACCCTTTGAAGTATCCAGAGGTCATGTAGGTTAGATTGAAAAAATTTTGATTGGCTTTGGATTTCAGTTTTTGTGGATGATGTCAAAAGTAGGATAGATTTAGGCCTTTTTGGCCCCTCTTATCGTGCTATGGGCCCTAACCTCAAGACCTAATGTTTTGTTTCTTTACAAAAAAACTAGGCTAACATCCGCATCTTTAGAGCGCTTGATTGGCCTTCTAGCACTTGTGGTTAGGAAGTTATTGCCCTAAAACAACAAACAAAAATATTAACCCTCTAGGCATTTAAGTAATAATAGAATATTTGGCATAACTTACCAATCACAAAGGCTAGAAGGCCAATGAAGTGCTCAAAAGATGCAAACTTTAGCCTAGTTTCATTAAAAAAATAAACAAAGAATTACCCCTAGGGGCTTGAGGCCAGTGGCGATTCTTGACTTAAAAAAGTGGGGAGGCTATTGCGGGGCCAAGGAAAAAGTAGGGGGCCAACATAAATGTTTTTGTTGCATTGTGGTTTTCATTCCTTTGACGATTAAGTTGCTGTGATTAACCCTATCCAACCCAACATAGGCTTGTGAATATCATCAAATATGAACTAACGTTATTATTCACTAGAGACACCTAAACGCCACTGTAGATGCAGTCACACACGTGTACTGCTAGGTCGAAAATTCTGTGACTGCTAACCGTGCAACTTCCACAGCACTGCACATGCAAATCGAAACACCATTTTCCACAATTGTGCCGGCCTCATATGAACGAAAGCAGCTTTAGACACGGCCGGCCTTGGCAAGTGGCAGGTGCGGGGCCCATTTAAGCAGCGGCGTTATGACGTCCTCGTGCTCAGTCAACCGTGCCATGACCTTTTTGATGGTTATGTTTTAACAAAATAAATATTTAAATATAAAAAAGATGGCAAATTATTGCA
>Ga0210059_1016477_pt1 | contig 10665 bp, 3 predicted proteins | sample Ectturendosymbi2_FD_188042 | JGI IMG/M metagenome (GOLD analysis project Ga0210059, IMG submission 188042) | Ecteinascidia turbinata endosymbiont from Florida, USA - Sample 2 (SPAdes) (version 2) | ecosystem: Host-associated > Tunicates > Ascidians > Unclassified | place: Key West, Florida... | reverse complement strand
CACAAAAGATAGGGATTCTGCCGGGACCGACGAAAAAGTGACGAATTAAGCGAATTGACGAATTAGACGATGACGAATTAGACGAGTTCTACTGTATATCGGTTTCAGTATTCTTTTGGTTTTTAGTAGGTTGTTGGTTTTTGCGTTTCTCGAAGTATTTTCCGGTGATTTGGGGTTTTCAGTATAGCCATCCATATCGGTGTTGGCTAGTGGGCCTCCTGCAGTAGCCTAGGCCTCTTTCAGCTATGTTTCCCCCTGGATCAAACCTCTAGTTACGCCACTCCAACTAGGCTGATTGTTTATTCATCATACCCCAACTTTGGACAACACACCGTAATACCAAAATGTACAAAGCAAAAATCTTATGCTTTGCTTCTTGCAATTTTTTCGACGGAAGGAATGGGCCAGAAGTTTCTGCCGTACCTACACTGGGAAGTGTGTGTTTATCCTGCTGCCACAAGATTTCAAGGCATCCTGATGCCGAACGTAATTGGTACCGCTTTCTAATGAGCTTTAGAGGATAAGTCGACGCAGTTCCCTTCTGTGTGTGCTAAGCACTTCGTTATTCGCTCGATATTACTCTTTGCTGCAATATCCGGGTTGCAATTTCTTGAAAGCAGCTTAAGCTGTTTCGCGTCTCATTGTGAATGTTGAGGAAGAAACGGATTTACTGCATCGTAAATCAGAGATCCATAACAACTTCAGCTTTCACACGCGAACGTCAGTTCGGACGAGTTGGGGCCTGTGGATGCCGAGATACCGATAAGAGCTGTAATTTGGTAGCGATTTACGAACAGTTTGCGTTCCAATCGAGTGAACTAGTAAAGGTAGGAATGGATGGTTTGGGTTAATGACAAACGAATGTGTAAACGTTATTACAGAGCTTTGTGATTCTTAGTTTAAGTCAGATCATTATAAAAGAAGCTTTTTAAATTTTGAATACTCTTGCCAAACAGACGTGTCCGCTTCTGGTGTGTAGTTTAGTTCAACAACAGTTTTGGTCTCTTTGATGAAACGATCTTTTAGCCATTTATTATGAATTCGCCTTATTATTGCAATTGAGAATGTTTTAAATCTAAAAGCCACAATATTTTAACTTGCAGAGTTGTTTGCAAAGGTACCAATGGCCCTGTTTTAGGCGTACATCAGAAAAGGATCTTGAAAAGGATAAGATTTCTGCTTAAATGTAGAACTCGTATAACTCCAAGTATAGGTATTAGATTCTGGGTTTGTTTCAGTTATCTTTCACAAATATCGGTGCACTTTCCAAACATTGCACAGCAAAATGGGAAACTGAAGCTGAAGTTCTAGCAAGACAAATTTACACCTTTAGGATGGGCCAATAGAAGCAAGTTGGAAGAGAGCACAAAATTCTTGCAAAAAAGTAATAAAATGTAAAACAAGGAAAGAATTTGCAATGCCCATATTTATGCAACATGATAACCCAGTTCAGTCGCCAATGTTAGTCATAAAAAAATTGTAAAACAAACAGTAATTTTACAAAAATAGACACTGCAGTATAGCAAATCAGCCCTATAATATTTTTGTAGGGTACAAGTGCTTCTTTCGCCGCTTGCCCGTACACTACAGAGGTCAACATCCGACAATATAAGCAAAACGTGCTTTTAATGGGCAATGCGGACGTGATGGTTTACAATCCGCCCCGTGCTTCATTCCAGTTTCCTCGTTGTCAGCATCATCTGTTTCGTTCAGGCTGGGCTACAGCGAATCGTAGACAAGTTAGTTCTGCAAGTTTGCTTCCGGGTTTATAGCTCAATGCCACAGTGTTTTTGGCTTAACCTGCTGTTGGTTTGGCGAAATTACAAACAAATGTATTAAAATATTTTCTTCTGGATGATTACAATAATGGAACAAAAGAGAAAAACGGTTGCTTCAACTTTTCCGAAAGTATACCAAAACGCAACATTCACTCTTGGCTATGAAATGCTTTGGACATGTGTTGAATGACTAAATGTTGTTAATTTTTCACTAAAACACTGCAGCCAAAACTGTCTTACGTGATGGCTTTAGGAGGGTAAGATTTTTAACCTTGTTTTGTGGGTATGCAATAACAACGTATTTTTTTGCATCAATGCATATCAATGATTTACAGAAAGCGAAAATGCTTAAATTTATTGCATGGATTAAAATATTATATTGCACTCGGCAGAAACATCACAAACGACAGCTTAACACCAATTAAAGCGCTACGACGTTGATGAAGTATGTCGTTGATTTGATTTGCTTTTATATTTTTTTCAATCTCGCCACGCAATCCATCGCAACAAATCCAAATTGTTACAAGCACAGCACTTCATATAAACGGAGCAACTTTGTGACGCAAGGTGGGTTAAGGTGATGAGTACATGTGATCAGCAATAACAAAATATAAACCCAACTGTTGCATAGTTTTAGCATTACAGTACTTTCAAAACAGGAATATTATTTGTGCAGTTGCAGTAAGCCGACACTTTTTCTTGAGTTTTGAAGTGAGGACCTAGAAACGACTCGCAGGTCGCAGTAACAAAATGATTTACGGACGCAGTTGACCGCAGGACCAGCAGACAACGGGTTATTGCAAAACATTTACACTATCGTGTGACCGCATCGTAGGCTGCATTGTTACAAATTATGACCTCACACTGACAGTTTGTAATGTCGTCAGTGACCCGCGACGCTGCTATACTGACGATAGCCCAGTTTTGTTGTGGAATAAACGTTCGCTGCGAGAAAAATCAACTGCAGTGCTCGTGGTTTGCAACACGGCTGGGTATTCTGCGACTTTTATTTACAGGTTGACATACACTATGCTGGAAAGAACATGTTGTTTGTCGTGCCTGGACAGGACGTAGTGAAAACAGGTGTCAGTTTCCTTGTCGTGTCCAGCAATCTGCCTTTGGAAAAATGGATGTGAAAATTGTCTGTGCGTTTTGCGATTGTCATTGTGCCGAGGTGCTTTGAGCTCATGGCCGCAAGATAATGCATTTAATTTTTGGACGAATTGCTTGTTAATCATTTTAATTAATGAGCGAATGGCAAAGTTAATTGGCGAATTGTTACGAACCACTGCTTAGAATGGAGCTTATTCGCAACACAGATCCTTCGCACCGTTTTTGAACAATACGAAGAACAGTTTGTATGCTTTACATTCTCATTCCACGCATTCGGAAACTATATGGCATCGACAAAATAGCAGTATTTATAATGGTCTAGTTTCCCGACCTACTGGGTGCACATAGGTTGTTAACGTTTCAGGACAATTTCGGCAAATCTCGTGTTTTGCTGCAAATTTATATTGTTCAACCAAAATTTAATTCCATGTCGATAAACTTAACTACAAAATATGCAATTTGTAGTGGTTCGGGCAATTAAAATGTATAAGGCTTTCGCCATAACGCAGCGCCAACATAGATCAGGGTAAATATCGGAAAAACGTTATTCCTTGCCAGTGAATTTGGCAGTGAAATCTCACAGAGGGCAACGTTTGACCGGTGCGAAATGCACGGCTGCAAATGTGGCAAGGCGCCCTGTTGTTGCACCAAACCGCGGCCGTACGGGTTAGTGGGCTTGTCCACATCAGCGAAAGCTGCTGACGTCAAGGGGCAATGGGCCTATTGTGGTTTGGGTAATCTGTTCGTTGCTGTGTTTTATGCTTTCACTATTATGCACAACCAACTCGAAAATATATTACACTTTAGTAAAGCAAAGCTTTCATGTCATCACTTTACACGTTTTCAGTCAACCTTTGCTGAAAACCTATTTTTGCTGTAGCATTGCTGCATTAATGTAAAGTTTTATTGGTTGTAACTGCAGGATCACTTGTTCACTTGTAACGCAGCCAATATATAGGCGATGCGGCATTGGGAACTTGCACTGCAATTCCTAAATGAAATAAATCGATGTTTTTTGGTCAACTTTACCCTCGTTTCCCATTTGCTGTTGGACTATCTTTAGGAAAAGAGCACGTAGGATTGCTAATTAGCAGTTTATGAACAGCTGATCGTTCAAGAATTTCAGCACCTGGCGGAAGATATGCGGATGGGCGTGGGTAAGTGACTTACGTTAACCGCAGTGGCACATGCTGTGGCTTATCGCGTTCAGTCTGGCGCAGTGGGCGTAGAGCTGTGTTTTGATATGCTTTGCCAGAGTGAAAGCCTGAACTCTCCGCAGTTCAATGCCTCTGTCGAACGCAACAGTAGCTCAGCAAGCATTGTTTACAAAGCTATGTTTCGTCATCGAACTATAATTATTATCAAACATCACTTTCACGTTTCTTTCTTGCAGTCTTGTAAGTTCAGTCTTAACCAAATTGATTTTATCTGATTGTGCAAGGCTTCAAGCAAGCTGTGGTTTAAACAGTTGATTGGAAAGTTACGGTTGCTTAGTAGTTTTTATGGTTTAGGCAGTAAGTACGTCTTTCAACGTATCTAGGTGATGTTGGATGTGCTCATGCACGATTAGGCTTAACGAGAGTTTCTTTTACTCAATGATAATTTTACCACACCGATCATTTTTATATGCATAATTTGCTGTTTTCGAAATTTATAAAATTGTGCTCATATGGCAAGACAGATAGGCAAGGACTTACAAGTGCAGCTGTTGCGTAATTTGCATGAAAAGAAAAACAACTGTAAGTTGCATACTTGTGGGAGTGTGCTCTTTTTTGCGTACTTTGTACTTTGTTTAAGTAAAATGAAGCACTTTGAAAAACTGAAATTGACAATTTGTATTTGAAATTGGATTCTTCCGTTTTACGCTGGTGTACTCAGTGCTGAAACTCATGTTCCTGTGACGCCATAACGCTGACTTTGTTGCAACACACGTCGACATTCCGTTGTTCTGAAGTGAGCGACGATCACACTTGTTAAAGCAGTTGGTGTATCGTTAGGTGGCGGTGCTGCGTAACAGTTGCGTCGCAACGTTTGCTTGTGCCCGAAGAATGGTTACGTCATGCTTTGAGGATGAGGTAATGGATCCTAGCCAACTGGCATTATGTTGAAAGATCGTCGCGATGAAGAAAACCCCGGGTTATAAATTATAAACGACCGTCGAGCCGTTGCGTCGCGTGGCCTTTACAAAAGTTTAACTTAACACGTTTTTGCGTAGAGGCTGGGGCCTGTAAAATGCATTAAACAATGCATTATTTATTCACTGCTTAAGTAGAAGCACCCTGGCGAGTCTTGTCATTGCTTTCTAGTCATCTTTACAGAGAGACGTCCGCTTGTAAGGCATTTATGCCAACATCGAGATTTTGTCACGTAAATCCTGAACGTAGTCTTTAGGATCCAGAAATAGAAAAACATTGCGCCCAACATTCTGCATAAAACTTTTAAAACGCCCTGGTTCAAAATTATGGGTGTGCTTTGTTGTACACTGTAATTTTCTATCAGCCTTCATGTGAACATGTTAGGCTACAACCAACAGACAAAACTCTGAGCTTTACGAAAAATTCAGTCGAATTTTTTCCATGCTAAAATAGGCGTGGACCTGGACTTGAAAAACGAAAATTTCCACGTACACAGTTTCATAGAATAGTTTAGAACTCTCCCTCAGAGAAAATGCTAAGTCTGGTAAATTTGCAAAATAGTCGTAATGTTTCATGGAGCATTTTCTTCGCGCGTACAGTGGCGGCTTAACTGCAGAGGTAGAGCCCGACCCGAGGCTGCCGGGAACGACTTGCATGTCTTCCCCGTTAGAATTTATGCGTTTTCAAACATTTCGAAAGCACTCCACATCTCGAAAAAGTCCGCATTGACAATAATGTTGTTAGCAGCTGCAATGCATCGCAAATGTTTCCCTTTTAAAAAAATGTATAACGCAGTGTTGATCATCAAACATTTACGTGGAAACGTTGCTGGCTTCTGCGCAAATATAAACGAGATTTAAAACTTGGCTTCATTTTTATTCGCTTGCATCGCCCTCTCGCGTCTCGACCTAAGCTTTTCTCAGGCAGTATGCAAGAAATCAGGTTCTGCACGTGCCGCTTGATTCTGTTGTTTTGTCCAAAGATGTCGAAAACCTGGGTGTGGACGCTTAAAACGCGGAGTCATGCTGAGTCATTAGTGACGCGGATGAAGTTGCGGAAGCTCCCGGCACGAATTATTTCGTAATCAGAAATTTATGATACCCTGTGCGCTTCGTCGCTTTGATGTTTTGCTTGTTTCGATGCATGCACTGTTTTGCGGCCTACTTGTTTCGTTTTTGTCTACAACTTTTATACCAGTACAGTTTTGCGTATTTGCGAAACGTCAAAGTATTCAAATGGGACGCCTCTGTTGCGAAACCCTTACACTTTCGGGCAGCCCGTTTTCACATGTCAGTCTTGTAGCCATGGCGAATTGTGAAAAAGCACAATGATGTGGCACAATTTACATAATGTGCGGAACGGCATGGTAGTTACGTATTTCTTTGGAGACGCTCTCTTGCTATAATTACAGCCTGTGCAGTTTTTATAGGCTAAAAACTAGGGGTGTCGGAGGGAGGCGGGGGCGTTGGCCCCTGGATTTTGACATTTGACATTTTCTTATAAACTGTTTAGCAAAAAACGTTTTTTCTTAGTTTCCAGTGGGCAAAATAAAATTTCAGCATTTTTTATCCTTCCTCGAAAAATCCTTAGCTACCCCTGGAATAATCCACCAGTGCCCCCCGGCCCCCCTCGAAAAAGTCTTTCCGACACCCATGCTAAACACGTCCTGTGGCGCTCGATTAAGTTGTTTAAAGATGAATCAACTTCATAAGACGCTTCCGTACGTCTTAGACAAAGAACGGCTTATTTTGCGTAACCGCACGTTTTGCATCAACAGAAAATAGGCGGGGTCAGAAGTTTTCTTCGTTTTTTTTTATAGGGCATCAACAATTTAAGTCTGAAAGTCTTTACAAGCAGAGTTAAATGACAAGTGGTTTAGAAACAGCAGATAAGTTACCAGTGCGTGAAGTTTGGGCGCAACGTGTTGCGGTCGGAACAGCAATTCATATTACAGTCATGTCATTCCTTGTACTTGCCAGTGTCTGTGTTAGAGCTGACAGAGTATAAATAGTTAGAAATATTTTAGCCCCCCTGCAAATTTAATCTGGTTGCAAATCTGGTCTGACGTAATGTGTGTTACGTCAACAGCGTTCCAGCGTAAAACGAGGGCGGCATTTGGCTGATTGCGCAGTCAGGGTAAATGAAAACTTATAAAGTAAATGAAATAACAGCTCGAAATGGTCTCAGAAGGAAACTATCAACGGCGTCAGAATATCGACGTTCGTGAGCACAGTAATATCAACCTTGAAATAAAAATAAATTCTGGACCTGTGATGCGTCGAAGAAACAGCGCTCTCGAAATCCTCTGGGAAAAAAAGTCAAGTTAAAGTTAAACAGAGGAGCAAAAATCCATTTCACAGCAAAGATGTTACCTTTTGGAGCGTCAAGCATATCGGGAAAGACGAAAACTATCTCTAACTATACAGTGCATATAATAACATCAGTAATCTTTTTCTAGCGCAGGTGTATAAAGTTTTTTACATTTCAATTATACAAGTGGTAATTGACGTTAACGTATAAGAGATCAGTGACCGAAAACAAGAGTAGGTGTAAACCTTTTTGGTAAACACAAGATGTCGTAAAAGAATCAGTATAGCATCGCATTAAAGCAGCTTGGGAGTTGTACATAACCTGTAGATAACTACTGTAAAATGGGTCTGATTTTTAGTTATCTTAAAAGGAATAAGAAAAACAAGTTTTTGTCGGCTGGTTGTAAAATAATCAGTTCCAGTGTAAGTAATGTGTGCGTCTTGGTCAAGCCCAATTTACATTTAGTCACTTGAAGTCTTCGTCAGATCAGAGTTGAAACACAAGATGTTGTTTAAAGGGGCATCGCTACTACAGGCTGAACGATCCCGTGAGCTGTGCTTTTAGATAGAGTGTATCAAGTAATGACACAGCAAAAAACGTGCAAGTTTTGCGTTTTGCTAGTGTTTTGCAACCGAATAAAATGATGCCTCATTTTCTTGCCCATCGGTGCAAATTTTCGTTGGAAATAAGGAAATAAAGACAATCTTTTTTGACTCCTATTGTGGAAAATAGACTAAAGATGAAAAATTATTTCGTACTTGTTGTACATTTCGAAACTCAACATGTGAAAAGATAAGTAAATATTATCTTAGACGAACTGTGACCGCCAATCCTATCTTGTTTGTTTTATCTTTCGTCAAAGTTTAAGCCAGTGGTGCTCAACCGTGGCCCGCGAAGCAATTTTCATTGGAAAGAAAACAACACTTTAATCATTTAAGAGAATTTTTTAGAGAATTTTTATTGAGATTATTAATTCTTGTGGCCCGCGAAGGGTTTCTGAAAGACAAATGTGGCCCACGAGCCAAACAGTTTGAGCACCACTGCTTTAAGCCATGGCTGATGAGAAATAGCAAAATAAAATTTATGCTAGATTTCAAAATACAATCATACGTCGCGACGATTTGGAAGGTATAAATTGGAAAATTTCACACGTATACCGAAAGTAGTGCATCAAAAACATATACTTTCCTTGCAGCTAAAAAGTTAATCGCAATCTAGATTCATTTACAATTGCTTAAAATGGTTTCACGGTACAAGACGCTTGGATGAGTTGCATATCAACAAAAGTGCTTGGAGGTCATCCCCTCCAAATGTGCCTCTGAGTTGAATTCAGGCCCGACAAAACTTAACTGTCAGAACCCATTGGAAGTTGCGTAGATTATTTGCCTCATCAATTGGTAAGCAAATGGAACGTTGACTTCATTAAAGATCGTGAAATAAACTTGTTGAAGTCACTAGCAAGCGAGGATCAGTTTATAATATTATGGGCTTAATAAAAAGAAGTGCATGCCTTGACTTCGCTATCGCGTGAGTGCAGCGTTTAAAAATAAATTACAGCCCTTTGCATTAAAAATGATTTCTGTTTGGCCTCTCCTGTATTTGTGAGACCTATTGGCGTGTTGCCGAAATTACTGTAATTTTTCTAAAATGACTGCAACACTGCAACCTTATTAAACTTTCACCTTGACTCATACCCAACGTAAACACAGTTTGTGTTTTTTTCAAATAATCACTTATGTCGTATGAAAATGAAGCACGCTGTGACGAGCAACTTACAGTTCAAATTTTTTGTGCTTTTAAGTTGCTGCCCTTCTGCTCCCTTGCATACTCCCATCAAGCGAAAGTGCATATTTGTCGGAACCAACCGGCCCCGACGTCCACGGTCTTCAACATCCTGATAGTCTTGTCCGATCAAGCAACAACTTCTCGGTGCATAGTAAGGGTTCAGCATTGTTGTTTTCGAACTTGCTTTGCGGTGTTGTTGTTGAGTCGGTATCGCTACCCCAGTACTGTGGGCGCATTTCGCGTACCACAGTTTGGGAACCACCGTCGTAAATTTTATGATTTTTGAAGTTATGGTTGTGGTTTCAACGAATATTGAAATACTGCAGCCTTTATAAATTACAAAAGTCACTGTTCGACGCGAACGTTGTTGGCTCCGAGGTAATTCATGCTGTATTGGAACAGGGGTAGAACCAGGGTTGAGAAAAAGACAGCGTCCGTGTACCTTTGAAACGTTTGAGCATCAAACTCGTTGTGTAAACCCTTTCCAAAATCGTGCACGACCAAACCTGTCTAATGTTTAGTGATGCATTTTCAAGAGAGCAGGTAATGTTCGGTTTATCCCGCTTTATTTCCAAGAAAATGGCAATTGCGTGGTTACAATGTCACTTCTATTTCATCATGCAGGGAGCGTTGTCCTTGATCATAGGCCAACAGTAAGGGTTTTATCAGTGGAGGGCGGAAACACTTTGCCCTGAAAAAGTAGTTCCTGCCTTCATTTCTAACATGAGCTGTGACAAAGATATTTTATGCGAAGTGAATTTGCATCGCCTAAAATTTTGCGGTATTTCTCAAAATTTCCTTTTATAAATTAGTGAAAACCAAAAGAAAGAGAATAAGTCGTTGGGTATTTTCGAAAACTAATCTGACCAATCAGACGAAAACATGAACGCCTCATAGGATTGTAAGTATCAACTCGTGCTTCATCCGAATTTATACGTTTAATTCCGCAAACGCCACTACTCTGTCAGCCCTAGCTTTCTTCTTATGCTCACAAAACACACTTTCCGTGAAAATTCACAAACACTGACCTTTTCCGCATGGCTTTGACAAATTTGGCGGTCATAGGACGCTTTCCTTCCTCCGTCTATGCCCCTGATGGCAAGAGAACATCGCAACCTTTTCATAATGCTTTGATGAGCTATGGCCTTTAATCGAACTTATGTCCCAGTAATGTAATTGTTGATAAGGTCACAAGCCCAGCCGATAACCTCGCACATTGCTCTAACTAGCCTGTCCTGTGTATTAAGATATTTGGTAACAGCGATGGTATGAAAGTCTTACTCACCCAACTATCTTTGTTTGAGGGTTTCTCTTTCCAAAATGTGGGAGAGAAAAAAGGCTGTGAGCCAAAAACTACTTTGTTTATTTGAAATTAAAAAACACATACACCAATTTTGCAAATTGTTTGCTGTACACCAGGGGCGCACAACCTTTGATGAAAACTTATGCAGCCGTGAACATGTAATTAAAATTATGAATAATGGCGACCGTGCAGGCCCGTCGCCAGGATGCAGCAGCAGGGGGGGCCAAAAACCAGAAGGGGG
>Ga0210059_1016475_pt1 | contig 10666 bp, 10 predicted proteins | sample Ectturendosymbi2_FD_188042 | JGI IMG/M metagenome (GOLD analysis project Ga0210059, IMG submission 188042) | Ecteinascidia turbinata endosymbiont from Florida, USA - Sample 2 (SPAdes) (version 2) | ecosystem: Host-associated > Tunicates > Ascidians > Unclassified | place: Key West, Florida... | reverse complement strand
TGAATCGGTTTTCGATTTTCGCTTTCTCAGGGCTCGGAAAGATTGAGCATCCCTATAATACTCCGACGTGTCTAGGTCATCGTCGTCCATCTCTGGGCGAGAAGCGCACCCGCCTTCTATACTTCGAGCACGTTCGTGGAAAATAATAGAATATCTCCACCCTCATAAGAAAACAACTCACGCCAAAGAACAAGCGGAAAATGGAAAATAGAAAAATTAACGCCGTGACGAATTCACACGGCAATAAGCTCTCTACGCGGACAAATGCTTTTCACCAACGACACCGAACAAAGACTGGAGATTCGTGTGTGTCTCAACTGGTAATCCCGAATCTCTTTTCGTTTTCTTGCTAATATAGGCCACTGATTCCTGCAACTTTGTTGGCCACTTGTGTTCTGCTTAAGGCAAAATAAAATTTTCCTGCTTGGTAATTACGACATGTCTGAACAGCTGTAACTGCTATGGCCTTGAGGTATTTGCTTCGTTCAGGAAGTTTATACGCAGTTGAGGGAAAAGCGTCGGGGACTTAATTTCAGAACCAATCAGGACAATTTCGGACACTTTTTTGTCCAGGGCCGGACTTCAAATTAATTTTGATGAAAAACAATGAACTTGAAACAAATCTGTAAATTCTAAAATAACAAGACAAAATTGTTTAAGTGTTTGTATTCAATATGAAAAAAAGTGAATGTTGTTCGCTGATTTTAAGAGTTGTTTACAGAATAACTTGTCTTTTGAAACAATTCGGAGACCAAGCCCATGCAAACCGCTTATTTTTTTCAAAAACCAAACACAAGTAAAATATAATACTTGCATACGTTCTTGCCGCGCATATCGACAGCTGTTGTGAAGTGAAAGACGGTGTCACTGCATCATTGTGTAGCAGAAGATCATGTTCGGCGTAAATACGTTTTGGCACAAAGAAAAGAAACTGTCTGGCCGCGAGAAAAGGAAACTCGAAACATGTGGTTATTTTTGTGCAAGTCTCTGACTGCCACCGCCTCCAGGTCTTCACGGCCGCCTCCTATAACGCCCCCCGGCCTGTAATCATTCGTGTCACCAAAAAGATGAGACCAGATGATTGCGGAGCTGTTTTGTCGCCGATAAAACTGAAAGTACCTTTTGTAACTGTTTGGTCGATTCTCAAGTTCAAGCAGGCGAGACATTTGAACAGAACATTACTAAGAACGATTGTGGACTGGAAGGGTTTTGTTAGAAAACAATAATTGATTTTTCATGCAGACAACAGAGATCAGCTAACGAGGTGTTTATAAACAGTTACAAAATTGATCACAGTTATAAAGGAGTCAAGAACTTGCGTTTGCTACTTAGCACTTTGATATAGCTTTAACGATATGCAACTTGATTATGACGGTCTTTTTCCAACTGACCTTCAGAAAGAACATGATCATGTGCTGCAGTGACTTGTGTCTACTTATCACAGTAAAGGCAGAAAAGTATTGTTAACGATTTCTCTGCTTCCTGTACTGACGTGCCGTTGGTAATAAGTAAGCAAACTATTTCATGATAAGTTGTTTTTTTTTCTGCAGAACAAGTTTCAGTCAAACTTTCTTGTAAACTCTTTTATGGGTCATTTCGTTTCACAAAATAAATTGGCTTTGCGGGCCGGATTTGGCCTGAGGGCCTTAAGAATGGAGGCCCCTTGCCTACACGACACCACTTACGCAAGCAACTGCTGTGAGCGGAGTTTGCATCGGTTACCTTTTGTGGTGCGTTGTTTAGTCCAGAAGCCAGCCTCGCTCAGGAACAGACCAGCGCCAAGTGAGAGCAGTCATACACTAAGCTTGTAGGAACAACGTACACTAAGTTTTCAGCCACACACTGTTTGCACGGGTGCCAGACCCGATGGATAGTTCAAGAAGGAAGAGTAAAAACTGTTTTTTCAGAGTTTCTTTGCCCTGATGCAGCACCATAACTGGATCGAATTTGAAAAAAGGGCATTTTCTATTAGTATCTGTAAAGGCAAATTTCAGGCTTCGGCCTACCGCTAACTGCCGTCACCAAAAATTACATTAAAAAAAAAGAACAGCTCAACATCAATAATAGCAACACTTGCGAGTGTGTACGTGCACTTCAGTACAAGAACTGTTGAACAGATGATCATTGCATAAAGATGCATAAGATCTGTCAAACTACATTAGCAGGCGTACACATTTATTTGAAAAAATCTTGGATCATTCAGTAAACCATGAAAACATTTTATTCATTCACAATTCTTTCTTTACCATCTGACCGCATTTTTTAAATTCAAGTGGCCTTGGCTAAAGCAATTATATAACCCGTTGTTCCCAAACGTGGGACGTGGCCACGCAGGAGTCAATTGGATTTTTAAGGGAGCATGGACTGCAACTGACGTGATCTGTGCCCAAAAAAATTTTTTAAACCAAGGGTATGGGCGTTTTAAGCTTTTAAGCTGAAATGGAGTTCACTTTTTAAACCATAATATTTATATATAACCACACGGATGGTAGTAGGGATTTAAAAAGTGATCATCTGTATTGTGGGTAAAAAACGTTTTGAACAGCACTGCTTATACTTTAAAATCAATATTTTTGTCGTTTAAAAAATTCGGTTTTACTTGGATGTGTTTTGCTTTTATAAAATTCCCAATTCTTCGAAGATCTGGATCATGTTCAATACTTTTATTTGATGTATATGTACGGCAATTTACTCAGTGCAGGGCCGGATTAACCATTGGGCAAACCGGCAAATGCCCGGGGCCTCGCGCTTTTGGGGGCCACGTATTTCAATACTCTGTGAAAAGAAGCCACGTGTTTGAAGCCACGTAACATGCCACGTATTTCAATACTCTGTGAAAGAGTAAGAGTAACATGAGTAACATGCCACGTATTTCAATACTCTGTGAAATGAAAAGAAGCCACGTAACATGCCACGTATTTCAATACTCTGTGAAAAGAAGACCGCATAAGAATCGTTTGATTAAGTTCTTCACTCGGGCACGTTGATCACAGTCGCACACTAACAATGGATTTTTCAAAGTTGTGGAAGCACTGCTACAGATTTAGTCATTTTTTTCACACAGTATGTGACTATACGTGACTTACTGCTATCAGCAGTCACTGTCCCGCTGCGTTACGTCCCAAGATGTGTTCAACAGTCACATGTGTTCAACAGACTGTGTTCAACAGTCACATGCAGGGCTCCTATTCAGCGATTTCAAATAAACCCAGATTACACACCTGAAAAACCCGTATTCCTACAATAAAAATCCAAAAACTTGTGTTACGAACAAAAATCATATGACTGCGTGCTTATTGGAACTAACTTAATTATTGTTCTCTTCCAAATTTTCTTCTGCAAGACAAATATTAACATTTGGACGACTTTTTTGTTGCCCAGGACGTTTTCCATAACGCCGGCAACATACTCCGTTAATGATATCTCTCACTAATTGTAGGAATGCATTTCTTCTTAAAGTAGGAAATTTTCTGCAATCTTGAACTGCAGCTGGATCTAAAATCCCGCCAAAATTATATTCCCAATGCCTTCTTCCTCTAATTGAAATTTGTTTTTTAATTTGTATGCATAGGGAAATATCAATATTTAAAAAAATCCAGCCTAACCCTTGTTACACCAGGTTCTTCAATTGGCGTTAGATAACATATAACCCCGACAATGATCTTATATGAGGATATGAAAACGATTGAACACTTTCTGCTTCTTCCGATATGCGTACTTTCTCACCTAATGTGCGCATGCAAACACTGTAATATGAAGTTATCTTTATATTATTGAACACACTGTAGCTGCTGATGAATTTACCACTTCCAGATAGCGATTTTTGCATAATTAAACCTAGACACTTAGGTGGACTAAAAAAGCAGATCTGGGCGGAAAAACCCGCAGTTGGAACCCTGGTCACATGCGGGAAACGCCTGCTACCAGGCACGGATTTGCCATTAGGCTAAAAAGGCTTAAGCCTAGGGCTCCCGACGTTGGGGGCCCCAAAATTTTGTGAGTAAGGACAATTTCCATAATTTTTGTAAGCAATTATATTTGTGTTTTTGTTTTGGTTCAACGCACGTTTTTTTACTACGCCACCCCGCTAGCAAAAGATCTCTGTAGAAGGATGATCGCGAAGGATTGAAGGGAATTACTCTTTTTTTATGCGTTGAGAATTTGTTATTGTTACAAAAATTGTGTGGAAAAAACGTCTCAATCCATTTTTCAGATTTCACGAGGCCAGTGAGGTACTTTCGTTCAGTCCAGGTCTCTGTCTTGTTGCTTTTTATTGGTAAGATACGGGGTAAAGACAAGATTAACCTGCACTGTAGCCATGGCTGGAAAATACTAACTGTTTGTAATACTGCCCGTGTTAAGCTGGGATGTTCTTCGACTTCACTTGTTTTGTAGTAATCTTGGGCCATTCCTTTCTACAGCTCTATGCATAGTAAAAGATTTTAACTACCTTTGAACTAGACACATATCTTGATGTATTAGTAAGGCCAATTTGTAGCTCGAGCTTATTAGCTGAGTTAGTAAAGTGAGCTTCACGTGTAAGTTGTTTTCTTTCTTTCAAAGTAACCTAATCAGGACAACAGTGGATCTACAGTAGACTTACTTGCATGTTGAGAATGTCGAAACGTACTTGTGAGCAAGCGAAAGAAAGCTACAGCCAACGCAGACGCACTACGAGCTGTTATTGAAAAGACGAAACCAATAACCCAGTTTTTTAGTGGGCCAGAAGATCCGGAGTGCCGGAGTCGATTCCGGCAGGATCCTGCGTTTTTCTTTCGGATCCGGCGCCGGAGCCCAAGTCAAAAATTTGTGAAAAACCGGAACCGGAGTCGCTTTTCATTTTCAGCAGCAGCAGGAGTCTGCGTAGTTTACACATATGTGGCACTTCTCAGCAAAACATTGCTGAATTTCGGTTGCATCGATGATTGCCAGAGTACGAATAGGAGTCGGATTCTCAAATTAGAAAAAATTTTGGACCCGTATCTGGAATTGAAAACTTTGGAACAGGAGCGGAATCGGTTTCTAAAAATGTGACTACGGCCATATCTGTCTTCCAGAAGGGCCCCCAATTTGAAATAGGCTAGTGCCCCGAAAATGAAAATTCGCCTCTGCCTGCCTTACATGAAGTGAATGTGTGAGCATTTATTGCGGTATTATTGTTACGCAACAAAGACCAACAGCAGAACAATCCGCTAGCAAGTTTCGCAATTTGCCTCTGCGGGCAAAAGAGCGGACATGAGCGAACTTCAATCTCATCATTGCATGTTTGAACAAATTAACCACAAAGGAACCGCCGTACGTGGTCACCCCCAATTGTCTCTGAAGTGTAGACTGTCAAATCGTATCAGTGTTGACGTTTTTGACCGGTGTTTTTACAAAGTTGAAACGAGGGCATGTGAAACGCCACGCAGTTGCGCTCAGCGTTTACGGGGCCTCGCGGTCACGACTTTGCCCGGGGCCTCGCGTTCATTTAATCCGGCCCTGACTTAGTGCCTGTGGATCGAGCACCAACCTTCCAATTAGGAGGCGGACACTTTACCACTGAACTATTGCCGCCCCTAAATGCTTTTATTTGATATATATGTGGACGTAGCCCTGGTTTCACGCAGTCGCGTACTCATCAGACATTAAAAGACGCGCCTTATGAAATTATTACCTGTGTATCAAGTCTGGGTCTGACACACTTTTCAGCCAGAATGATAATGTAAATTAACATGTGTGTAATTCTCCACAACAGACTGATATTTGATGAAATACAGATTTTTCTGTCCGTTCATCACTCCTTTAGTCAGTGAACGCTTGTATTATTTGATCTCTAGCAGTTCTTACCGTTTCAAATCCTGTTCACCGTCTCTGATGTTTCAAAAATTCTTCTTGGACATAGATCTTCGGCATTTTCGTGATTTTTATTCTACAATTAATGTCTTGAATTTTCTAATGGGTTTTTCAAGTGACAACATAAATGAGTTACTCTCAGTCTGACGTTTAATTAAACATGTCATTTCTCATCAACTGATTTCTATTATTTTGTTGCTTGGTTGCAGAAAAATGGAATAAAAGTTGAAATTCATATTACCAGTTTAATGTTTTCGACAAAATGTTGACAAATTTCCTTTTTCTTTTGATGACATGTCTAAACCTAGCTAAAGGTCAAGGTAAGTTTAGCGAGGAAATGGATTGAGAACAGAAAAACGCTTTTTAAGGAACTTTTTAACGTCTTGGACAAACTTTGTACAAAAAGATGTAAATCAATTGTTGGAAGTATCAATATGACTTTTTGAATCATTTGGGTATGCAAATTTTATCATAATGCTCATGACATTTACTGCCCTGTTAACATATTATCCCAAAAACAGTGGACCAAAGTTTGTTTTTATAGGAAATATGTCTATTTATAAAAGTTCCTGAACTTGACACTCACTTCAAGTTTCATGATATATGGTTTTCGTTCAGCCTTAACAAGCGATCAGATGACAATTTTCGTTATATTTCACCAAAAGCGAGATGAAAAAATGGAAACAATTTAAATATTTCTCTTGGTTTAAAGCTAGTTTTTCTAGAATTACTTTACTGTACAGAAAGGTTTACTGAAATTTGAAGCGTTAATTGCTCAAATTTTCCCGAATACTTAGACTTAGATTGATCGAGATTCTCCTGAACAAACTGACTGTACTTCTTAAGTATATTAATTTATGATCTGTGTTGATTATAAAAGTTAAAAAAACAAATTTTATTAAATTTGCATGAGAGGATTTGCTTCTGGGTTGTAGATGTTTTGAAACATTGTTTTGACTGGTTATTGTGAGACATTAATTCAACGAAAACATGTTTGCATCAACGTATACTAACCACTGGTTTTATCATAGCTCCAGGGGCGTAAAGCGTTCAGATGGCACCCGGGGAAAGAAGCAAGTTTGGCGCCCCTTGTTCGAAACTGAGGTCTTTTGGAAGAAAATGCCTTGTATTGAAGAAAGTATTTGTGACATTGTTGGGACTTTTCGGCGCTCCCTGCACTGATTTGGCGGCCCCTAGTGACTCGGCGCCCGGGGAATTGCGCCCACCTTGCCATCCTCGTTGCGCCCCTGCCTAGCTCCTGTAACTTGTCTTTCAACAATAATACTGTTCACCACTACACCTGATATAAGTTGATTGGAATTTTTGCAGTGATCCCTTGCCAGTGTGTCGTCAACGCCAGTTACAGACGTGCTTGCGCTGCAGCGCTACCTAACGCCGACGAGGAGACGTGTAAAGCGGCAGGATGTTGCTTCGATGCCAGGCTTCGCAGAATACTCATCGTGGGATACGCTCCCCGATGTTACCAGGCAACAGGTAAATGTATGCTGTTGCTAGAAATGGTTGCAATCACTTACAAAACCGTTCACAATGCATGCGCTGCTGAGCGAACAATTAATATTTATCTTTTATTATGGACAGCGGCGTACCGAAAGGGGGGCGCGAGAATGGGGGCATAGCCAGGACACCGAATTTCTGTAGGAGCAGGGGCGAACCGATGAGGGACGCGATCGCCCCCCTAAATCCTACGAAAGTATCTTTATTTACCATGATTCTGTACAATTCGGAAAACAACATTCGCGATATAAGACCATTTTGCCGTCCATTGTTTTGTCACAGCAGTGTTGTGAAGTATACTTCATCTCTCTTGCAGTAGTGAACCCGTAATGATACTTTACTACTAAAATTTGCATAAATCGACCCACCTAACCTTAATGGCTGGATCCACCCTGCGTTGGAGGATGCTGAAAAAAAACAAAACCTATCCTCCGCCAAGAATTCGATCGACAAAGAAACGTGCTATGTCTCTGAGATCTATTTCCCTTTCTTATTATATTAACCATTAGCACCAGAATTCACGGTTACATTCAGCTGTAACATATGACACACATTTCGTCTTGGTGAAGGTTGCAATCAAGCGTTGCACAGTCAATGCTATTCAGCTTCAGCAGTTCAAATAGTCCAGACTTGCGCCCAACCATTGCGCCAGCACCTTTTGTTACGTGCAGGCACATTTTCCGAAACCACTCTATTCATCAACTACTGATACCGTACGAGGCAGTACTAAATGTCGAAACCTTTTGTAGTGACGTGAAACGGCATTGTTTGAAGCAGTTCCTCATTAATCACAGTTGTTTTCCTCAACAGTTGGAAAGAAAGTCACAAGTTGATCCATGTCACTCACGCTCGTACGTAAGCGAGAGAAAAATACCTGCACTTGTCACTGACATGTAAATCCGTAGAAACACGATCGCTTAATTCCACCGCTCCTCTTGCGATAGTTTGATGAGATAAAGACTTGGCATCATATTTCTTGGCGATGTTCTTATCTCCGAAAGCGCGTGCCATCATCTTGATTGAACACATTTTTTAGAATTTGTTCGACTCAAAATGCATTTCCTTGTCCAGCAATTGTGAGCGCTACTTCGTACGATGCCCTCAGGCTGGCAAGATCAAGTTTGGCAAAGTCAATCGTCAGGTTTGTTTGTATGCAGTGCTTGCCATTCGAATCTCGCAAAATTGCTTCCCTGGATGATCCAGTGTACCTTCCAGCTTCCATTTTTTCATGGTTTATTTGATAATGCGAGTTTACGACTCTCTTCCTCTGAACAGATGTAGCTCCTAGACTGGCACAATACTGAGGCCGGCTATTATTTTCGGTAACCAAATATCTTTCCTTCCACGTAGAGTTGAAAACTCTATTTTCATCTGACAATTTTCGTTTAATGTTCATCCTCGTTCGAATTTCGTAGAACATTGCTTCCTGGCAAAATTCACAGAAGCTAGAACTTTTTGAAACTAGAAACACTACAGTCGGAGAAAAACACTTTTTCAGTCAGGTAAGCTGTTCCCAAACTTCATCTTCAAGCGTGCCATTTTTTTGTTTCGTACAGTGTTCTCGTACCACCTACCTTTGCAAAATTCTACAACTCACAATTAAACGGTAAAAGGCAAGAAAGTTTAATTAATACGTTTGAAAGGGATACCACCCAGAATATCATTACTTTTCCTCTCAGGAGGATCACGGGGGCAACCGCAGGAGGACTCGAAATACGTCACGGTTTTCAGCAATCGCAGATAGTTCTGCTGGCTCCAGACCAAGACGGGACCAAGCAAGGCCGGAGATGCAGTCACTCCACCTGGTCCGTGTTCGACCTCTTGGCCGCTTTCCCGTTGGTGTAGCCACCAGGACTTGCCTCGCCAACCTTTCCTGCAATGTTCTGTCCACATAGCCGAACCATCGTTGCTGAAATCGCCCTCTATTCGAAAAAGTGGCTCGACATTCAAGAATTTACTCTCGCACTTTGTCACGAAGTGTCACATGAAAATTTGGGGGGGCAATAGGCCTGTTGTCATCCGTGCTTACGGGCCTGATTTGGTATGATACAAAAATCTCGTGAATACTACTAATTCAACGTGGTGCAAATGCTGGCCCGCCGGTCGCATGCGACCTGCAACCTGATTTTTTGGGACATGCAGAACTCTTTTCATATATTCTTATCCTGGAAATGTTCTTAAATATCCAGATTTAAACTATTTGCTAGAGGCGGCTATTCACTTACGCAGCCTCTATTTTTGGCTAGTGCAATAGTCGTGGGACCGTATTCGGGTAAAATTCTAAGGGCGCTGACAAATAATTTACCCTGGACGAATTATGCAACCTAGCCAGACACAAAGTGGTAAGCGCTATGTGACCGACTACTTCTAACAGTATAAAATCCGCCGAAGAAAGATTTCTAGAGCTTTTTATGATTCAATTTTGTCTTGTGTATCAAATTTCAGCATAATTCCAGCGTCTAGAGATGATTGATGTTGGGAATAAAACGGGACCCAACACTAGCGTGTTGAGTATTTTGCCGCTTGTTATAGGGTACTGTTAGATGTGGTTTGCAACGTAACGGTTTAATATTGTCTCCGTGACTTGATCAACGCTAAATGAATGGTCTTCACCAGTCTGTGCTTTCTTATATTGCATCTTTCTACCTTGCGCTGAAACGCTGCCACGATTCCAGATCCTCGCGAACTGGATCAACCTGTAACAACTTATTTCAAAATCTGATTGACTCATTAAGAGATTGTCCAAATGAAACTGCTAACGGATGACTTCACAATGAAAAACAATTTCTACATTCTAGTTCGTCGGCACACCAATAAAGCATAGCGTGAAATTTCATGTTCCACTTCATCATCTGCTGTTATTTTGTTTCATTTCTAGTAAACCTAAATAAGTTTCTCGCGTACCACCTGCACTTCGCGTACTACTACAAACAGTACGCTAACCATAGTTTAGAAACCATTGAGGTTTATCAGTGCTTCTCAACATTTTTCCTGAAAGGACCCAAATCCAGACTTACAACTTTGTTAGAAAACCGCACTAAAGAAATTTTAACACAAGTCAATTGACATGTTCTGTTTTGCTGCAAAACGAAGTCTGTTACACATATTATTAGAGGTTTTATTGAAAGACTGCTGACGGTCGCACATAGGCTGCTTGGCAGCAGAACCGTCGCCAGAAAGTCTTCAATAGGGGGGCTTCACGTTTGTGCAGGGGGACTTGACATTAAAAATTTGAAAAAAACTCCACTGACTTAGGGTTTCATTTTTCCATTTGGGGAGCTTGGTGGTTTGTTTGGGAGGCTAGGCCCACCCTATT
>Ga0210059_1016474_pt1 | contig 10666 bp, 6 predicted proteins | sample Ectturendosymbi2_FD_188042 | JGI IMG/M metagenome (GOLD analysis project Ga0210059, IMG submission 188042) | Ecteinascidia turbinata endosymbiont from Florida, USA - Sample 2 (SPAdes) (version 2) | ecosystem: Host-associated > Tunicates > Ascidians > Unclassified | place: Key West, Florida... | reverse complement strand
TCATTGTTAGACTGCTGCCAAACGCAGATTTTATTAGCAGTGGCTGGTTTATGAGGCTCTGGAGAGGTCAGCCTTTTAGCTTCGAAAAATGTTTAGTAATGTCGTTGTAACTAGCCACAGTTCGTGTGTTTTTCTTTACTTGTTTTCAAGTGCCAACATTTCACCTGTAAGATTTGTCTTACATTTACAGGACTGATGATGCGTTGGAAAACGTGAAACTAGTTTCCCCATCAATAAACTGACTGATTTACTTGCCGCCATCTTTGTGGCCTTTAACTATGAAAAATAGATACGCTTGCAAGTTTTAATCGTCGCAGAAGAATGAAAGCAGAAAGCAGGCAGATTACTCAGAAGCTTGCCGCAAGGCTAAAGTTTGTTTACTACCTTAAGGTATATACAGATGAACAGGTGAAGCATGCACATATGTGAGATAACCAAGAGACAATAGTGGTTATGAGGCAGTAGGCAATGTGGCAACCATGACATTATAGAAAAAAGGCACATAGCAAAGGCAAAAAACAATTTTAACCCACACAAATCATGAAGAGGCTATACAATTACCCATGGACCATAATGGATTACCACATTTGCATTTATGTCTCACCAGGCACATAGCATGCCTGAATGAGATTGAAGAGGCAAGGATGGAAACAGATTGCAAGAAATTCAAAGAAAAGTAACCAATAAGTGTTAAGTACATGAAAAACAAAATAGGGTTAGTTGTTGAACGGAGTAGTATATAGTTCTAGAAACGACAATATTTTATTTACTGTAGAATCACACTGTTATAACATGCATCCACCAATCACACATCTAATGTGCGAGTGACATTGGTAGAATTAATTAAGCTTTACAGAATTGTGGGCCTAGATCAGGGGTGGCCAAACTATCGCTCACGGGCTGCATGCAGCTCACCGATCAGTTTAATCTGGCCCACCAAATGCCTTGCCCTTTTTTAGCAGTGCAACAGCATGAGCATTGGCTGTTGCCTGTCTCTTGTTGACTTCGCACTGTATCTAGCCCTCCAGTGGCTAAGCAGTTGCAAATTTGGCCCTTGGGTCAGAAAGTTTGGCCACCCCTGACTTATTAGACTGAAGTCATGTCCATGAGATCTTGGAGGTGAACATCACTCCATTTGCCTCAAAAGCCTAGTATTGCAGCTGGGGTGCTTATCAGAAATGTAAATCTGAGCTTTGTTCTAATAGGTCATGACAGATGCATACAGCTCTCTGGGTTTTTTAGCTAGTCCAGTGGTTCCCAACCTGGGTGTTGCGGCACTCTGGGGTGCCGTTTATAATACCCAGGGGTTTACAATACTCATTTACAATACAATTTTGTAATGAATGTTGTGTTAAAATGCATTGCTCTTGGCCTCATAACCCTTATTGCTGCTCGCTTCCTTCACCTGTGTGCTTCTACATGCTCTCAACTCTTTACCCATTGCTTGCTCACTATCATCTGTGTTATGTTGATGTCTATTGTGTTTCTGTCTTTTTTGTTATTTTGGATTGTCTGTTTTTTTTCTGTAAAAATTGTATGTCACCCTTGTATTTCCTGCATACTCTGTTTTTGTGTGAAGTTTGTGCCTGATTCTTTCGTAACATTTGGTTCGATGGCTCTTTGTATTTGGGTTTTTTATAATCCATTTGTGTTGTCCAAGATTGCTGGGTAAGTTTGTATGTGTCTTGTTCTACATTTCCTTCTCAGGGGTGCCGCGAGAATACACGTTTTTCAATATATCATCAAAAGTACCTTTTCAAAATGTCATTAAATCTTGAAGCAAATTGCTACGGGTTCGGCACTGGGTGCTGCAAACTTAAGTTTTTTTTGTAGGGTGCCACACACCTTAAAAGGTTGGGAAACACTGAGCTAGTCTTTTGTTGACCTTGGCACATTCTGCAATTCTGGTACTATACCACCACTTGTTATGAAAATAAGGGGTTTGAATGAAGACTTCTCAATGTCAATCACGCTTTGGCTGTACCGATCCTTCTTTTCTTTTTTATGTTGTTGGTAGATCTGTTAAAGGGACTGTCTGGAATATGACTATGAGGTAGCATGTGATGTGTGATCCATATGTCAAAGAAAGTTTTCTCACAGCTGTTCTGCAGTTCTCTTGTAGAAATACCCAACACTGCATTGTCAGCTGCATTGACTTTTCTTTCAGTTACATTTTCAGTGATTCACTTTTATCTGAACATTTCTATAGACCTTTCTCATTATCTGTGCTTCAGAGTTTTTCACTGAGTTATTCTTCATTGAAGTGTAACCACCCAGTTTGCATATGAGGTTGTGATCCACAGAGTTTGTCTTTCCACAAATGCAGTGAAAGTGGGTGTGCAGTTTATCTTCCATCCATATCCCATGTAGATGGTATGCCTTGAATTCTTGTTTATTTATTGTATACCCAATAGCCTTCATTGCCATTGTGAGAGCCAAGAAGATGCCCCTTAATTTATCCATTGCTCTATTGTAATGTTGTGCCTCAGGGTTCAGTTCCTCAAATAGTTTGTCATGGAGATTGTGATATGTTGTGTCCTTCTGTTGTTGTATTATGCTTTTGATGGTTCTGATATATTGCTGGTCTAAGATTATGTATTTGAGGTTGAGGTTTGGTTGTAGATTTGGTCCATTAGTTTTGCAGCTTGATCAGAGCAGAGTTTTCATATCTTGTCTTGATAGTTTCCTGAGGATTTGTTAAACTTAGCCCACCTAGCCTAAGGAGAGAGCTAATACTTGTCTTTCAACATCACTTGCCAGATGTCCTATAAGAGCAGGAAAAAACTGGTCGCTGATGACATTTTCTAGTGGCGCAAATAGATCACTTGTGTCTAGTACGATCTTCTTTGGAAAAGGGTCCATTTGGATCATATTCCTTTGTTGAACTCTGAATATGCTGCTTGAGGGTCATCTTGTGCATACATAGTTGGATAGCAGCTGAAGGTTTTGCAACCAACCCTCAACCTTGTTTTTAATTAGGAAGTGGATACAGGTCCGCCACACATGGCACGGTTCAAATAAAATGCTGAGTTTGTCAATCACCAGCACCGTCATGGTCTAGCGTTGAGGATGCATTTGTGTTTGCTGTGCAAATGGTTTTTGGTTCGGATCTTACCTGGCGACTTTCATTCTGGTAGTAAAGGTTGCACATTTCAATTCATGGGACAAGTTTCTCTATACTTTTTTCAAAACTTTCCAAACTTTTGTGCTCAGATTTACAGTTTAGGGTTTAGGGATTAGTTAGGTTTACTATATTTCTACCAAGCCTACTGCAGTCCATTTCACACTTGTGGTGCATTACTGTCACGTTACAAGCAGCAGACAAATAAGTTTTCAAATATGAAAATCGACCAGCAAACCTGTAGCCACTGCCTTTTAATGAACTGTTCCCTAAATTATTTTGTCCAAATAAAAAATTCTGTTATAAGTTATTTCAAAAGTAGGTTTTCAGTCATACACCGAAATGTTTTTGAAATGACTGAAGAAAATTAAGACATTTTGATCAGAATATCTGAAAATATAGGCTAATGAACACTGTGTTGCAGCCTCTCCGGTGGCGTTGCGTTGAATGTGTGCTTCACCACGAACGGGACGTGCGCGAAGAACAAAAATATATATATATGTGGCGCAAACAAGCAATAATAAGAGAAATTGCAATGTATGCTCTCCATTGTTGCTTGCTTCCACAGTGTGAAGTCTTGCGCACTTGCCGCTCGGGTTTCCGATTGCAACAACTGCTATGACAAGTTTTAGTACAACTATGAGACAAATGACCGCAATGTTTCAGTGACCAGTATGTCTTGGCAAAAAAATTGAACAACCAAAGTTATTGCCCAGTCATTATAATACAAAAAAGGCAGTGGCTACAGAACCGCCCGTGGATTTATAAATTTGAAGCCTTATTTGACCACCTCTTGTAACATGATAGTAACACATGAGGAGAATGCAGTAGGCTTGGTAAAAACACATGATAAATGCAAACCTAAAGGCAGTGTGTATTTTGCCGCCAAAATGCTGGCGCGGCAACAGGCTTGGTAGAAACGAAGTAAACGTAAAAGATAAACCCTAAACCTAACCTTGACCGTAGCCCTAACGCTAACCTTTATGCTAACCTAACCCTAAAACAAACACCTAAGCCAGTGGCTCCCGAACTGTGTGCTGCGGCACACTGCTGTGCCACCAGGTGTCATTAGGTGTGTTGCAAAAAATATTGAAATTAAAATCAATCAAGTAGAGTTTCTAAAATTCCACCCAAGGTAGGAAAACATCCTTACTTCGTCAGATAAGCTGGTTGCATTTAACAAGAAAGTTGCAATTTGGAAAAACAGAGCTAAAGATGGTAACTTTGAAATGTTCCCTTTAGTACGAGAAAGCTGCATAAAGAAAACGAGCCCCATTGTATTTCAACACTTGACAACTCTGGAAGAAAAATTTAACTTTTATTTCTCACCACTGAAGACTGATGAGTATGACTGGGTTCAAAATCCTTTCATAGAGAGGTCATCTAACATTTACCCACTTTACACTGCAATGTTATCAGATTAACGCATGAGCAATTCGTCGCCCTTGGCTTACCTTCGTGAACGCACTTGCGAACTCGACATTGGGGCATTTTTACACTGCAAGGGCTCAAAGTTTGGCCTATGGTATTGCGAAAGCTGGGGAATAGGTGAAAATGAAAAGGAGAAAGCTGGTTCCACTACACAAAGGTGCTTTTTGAGGTGTTGTTGGAATTGCAGAGATGTGATTTTATTTACTGTAGTCCAAAAAATAATAGCCAGCAGAGAAAATCGTGGAGAATTGCTGGGCGATGAGGCCATGAAAACCACGTCGCATTGTAATTGCAGTCTTCAAGTGACTTTACTACAATTTGAACAGCTTCTACAGGTCAGGAAATGGGAGTTAAGTTTTTACAATGCAATGCCACTTTGTTGATTTCACTCACGATCATTAACCAGTCAGTTCTTTGCAGCACAATACAACAGAGTGTCAAATATCAGGATTCATAGCACTCTGTAAATAGTAATCTATGAAAAGTAGGTAGGCTACTGGAATTCACCAAATTGCAACTGTAACCTATTCCACAAACTTTTATGACACATTTTATGCTATTCCATGTGTTCCATTATGAACTGAGGAAATCATAGCCACATAACTAGGATACAAAGTTCAAAGTGTAGCCTATACTGAAGTCATCCACTTTCAGTATTAGGCTACATATTTTTCACAGAGGTTGAATAACTCTATTATACCAAGGTGTAATTAAAACCTATTAATCAGGATTGGGATAATACAATAGTCCATCAGCCCAATATCTGATGTCTTGTAACCTACCGAATAATCTTCCAGTTTGCTCAACCGATTCAATTTTGCTGATTGTTTCCCTAACTAGGTGTAGTTAGCCTGTCTGTCATTTTTGCCACAGATTAGCTTGATTAGGCTAATCTGTTCCACGGTAGTGGTTTTAGCAACAAACAAGTACAGAAAAGGTTGCACAAGACTTAATGCTAACCTTCCAAACTCTTTTCCGCTCGAATCCCTTATCATCGGATTCCCAACCTACCTCTGCTAGTTGGATTCGCTGAATCGGGTATGGTTGAAAAAATGTGCGCTCAAGCAGCTCTGTGAGACACTCATGGTCATGCTTGAGTGATTTATGGGATTTCCAATCCAACGAAAATCCGATAACAGTGCAGTGTAAAACGGGTAACTGGTCTTCTATTATGTGAAGAAGTGAGTTGGCATGTATTTCTAGTGACCGTGGACTTCAAATCAAACATGGTTGAGGTACATTTTGGATTGCTGTCAAAGAAGAACACCCTTCATTAGCTAAGAAGGCTTTGACCATTTTGACGCAGTTTTCAACATCATATCTATGTGAACTTGGATTTTCAATACTCCACAATATAAAGTCCAAAAAACGAGAGCGGCAATGTTGTATTGAAGAAGAAATGAGGGTTTGCTTCTCTGAAATACGTCCTAACATTGAAACCGTTGCCAAAAAACATCAAGCACATGTATCTCACTGACAGATTTGTTGCACTCTTGTCATAAAGATGCAAACACTAAATTTCCTAGGAACTTAAGCAATATTGTCTTGATTTTACATTAGGATATAAAAAAAATTACAAATTCAAATAGATTTTTTATTCAAATGTTTAAAGTGTGCCAAATAATTTGTTTTTTCTAAAATGGCGCTTGAAAGAAAAAAGTTTGGGAACCCCTGACCTAAGCGTACACTTTGGAAATTTTTTAAAAAAGTAAAAAGAACAAAAAGGAGTGGCCAAGGTGAGATTCGAACCGAAAAGCAATGGCATACCAGACATGAAGCATAACCGTTATGCTATGAGCAACACGACATTTACATGATAAACGGATCTTTTTATTGTAATTGCACATGCCACGAGATGGAATATTAGACTAGCGGCACAATAGCACTAGCCAAGCTGTTGCCACCAGCATCTTAGCAGCAAAATAGACACTGCCAAACGTAAAACCTAACCTTAACCTTGATTAACCCTAACGCTAAGACTAACCCTAACACTAACCTATTAATCTCTAAAGCAAGAGTTCGGAAAAATTTAAAAAAAAATAAAGAAAAATTAGTCCCACAAATTAAAATGTTCAAGCAGTGGATAACACTAAACAGAGGGCTGGAGGGCCATGTTGCTAAAGTAAACACATGAATTTTCCGTGGGCTTGCGAGTGCACAGAAGGGCGGGCTGGCATGCTGCACTATAGGACAGGCCAGTGGGCTGCACATTAAACTGGGCTGCGGAAAAGGGTGGGCCGGAGGGCTGTCCCTTTGTGCAGCCCATCCCGCCCTTCTCCGTAGCCCGCCCTTTTGTGCAGTGCACCGGCCCGCTGAAAATTCACGTTTTTCATTTGGAAACACGGCCTTCTAGCCCGTCCGGCCCACCAGCCCTACAATTAGTGTTATCCCAAGCAGTCATTATTACGAAAACGCAAGATGCTAAGATGGGAGGTGAACCCCAAACCACTGGCATGGCAGACTTGACACATATCTGATATGCTACCAGGTTGATACTACTTGAGCCACAAACTGACTATTTTATTCAAACCGTGTCATGCGAGGTGATATGGTGAAATAAGTTTTAAAATAAGAAGATCCATAGGTGGTTCCGTAGCCACATCCTACAAAAAAATAGTAAGGTCTAAATTGCAATGATCCAAGGTAACATTAACGTCAGTCTATGATTTAGAGGCCTGTGTTTTCAAGAAGTTCGATGCGGCTTTTTCTAAACTTTTTTACTAGGACAATCGTTTTAGGTTTGGGGGAATATCGAAAGTCTATTCCAGTGGACTTTAGGTACTGTGGTCTCACAATTTTTTAGCATCTTTCTTGCAGTAGTCTGATTTATTGCTTACAGAGCTATTGTATCATCTACAAAATATACCTGTTTTACTTGTCCTTCGTAGTTTTAGTGCTTAGTTAATGCTTGTGTCAATGATGTTCATGTGGAGACGGCATGGCATAAGCCTATAATAGTATTGCCAGGCCCATAACAAGGGTGCACAAGGGGGAAAACCCTCTTAGAAAATTTTTTGCCTACCCCCTAAAAAAATGTGTTGGATATAATTTGAAAATACTGGACATAATTCAAAAGATTTGGGCCCCTTTCAGAAAACTCTTCACCCCTCCTGGTGTCCCAAGCTCAGCTGGTTACAGGCCTAAGTATTGCCACTTCTAGACTGTCAACTCAGTTTCTGTCAAACCCACCTGGACACTTGCTGCTAATTATGAGTTGACAGCATGTCCAACACATTTTCGGTATACAGAGTGGCAGGAGTGTGGTGCTGGTAGCTGATGTGTAGACAGGTGCATTAGGGTGGAAATAACCTTTTAATATTTTCTAACCTCACTTTTCTGTTTAGTTTGTTGAAAGCATTTTTTGCATCAACTACTGTAGTACATCAAGAGGCATTGACTGTTTTCGAGGTGTTATTTCATCTTTGCTTTTCCTCATTTACATTAACAATATAACAAAAGCATCCTCTTTTCATACTACTTTATTTGCTGATGATATTAATCTCCATATGTCAAATTGAAATTCCTGTTCTATGTTCTTCAGACAACTGTTAACCTTGAACTATGTAAAATTGACCACTGGATAAGAGCCAACAAGCTTTTTCTTAACTACAATAAGACTACATTTATGTTATTAACTTCTCAAAAACACAATCCTGCCTCATTTGAAGTTACCATAAATAACCACACCATTTCCCCTGAAGACAACCTAAAAATACCTAGGTGTCCTTCTTGACAATAAGTTAAAGCTGGAAACCTCATGCACAAAAGGTAAAAACTCAGCTATCAAGATCTTGTGGAATTCTATCCAAACTTAAACATTATACATCACCACCGTCCACCTGTACTGAAAGTTGTTTAGCCTATAGCTCATTAATCCATCCCTACCTTAATTACTCAGTCCTCAATTGGGGACGTGCTTCAAATGCAACCATTCAGCCTCTCATTAAGTAAGCACTAAAATAAAGCTATAAAAATAATAAATCGAACTAACATGGGATTACTAAAAGACCATTTCCAGCACTTAAACATCTTATGCTTTCCCAAACTATGTAGCTTTTCAGTAGGCAAATTTATGCACTCTGCAAACTGCTTCCAAATCATTTTGATGAATACTTTATTCAACTTAGCTCAATTCATTATCACTCCACAAGATTAGCAACCTCTGGAAACCTGTTTTTACCCAGAGTTAACTCTTCCTCAAGAAAATGTTCTATTAAATTTATTGGCGCAAAAGTATGGTCTTCAATACCAGACGATATTAAACTTTCAACCACCTTTACCTTTAAATGAAAACTTAAAAAACACCTCCTACATGAAAAAAATTCCCAACTATAAACGTTAGCAACATTTCATTTGTCCAACAAACTACTGTGAATCCTAGTATTCTGTAGCGGTGTTTTATTTTTTTTGTGTAGGCCTATTTACTTTTACGTATTTGCTGTGTGCACAATCTTTCTATGCTTTTCGGCATGAAATACACTTTTTTTCTGTTTTGCTTTGTTTTCTTTTGTACCTCATTAATAGGTTTTTGTAACTTTTTCACTTTTTATATTACTATTTTTTAATTTTTTTGTATTGCCAAAAATACTCCAACTCTAACCACACCAATTTCCTTCACTCAAAATCGATCCACTCATCTATACGCATGCGCTTTCACCTGTACATTTTCTTCACCATGTTCTGCGTTCATTCGTTTTCTGTTTTCTTTTCATTATGCTTGTTTGATCTCGAACTGTTGTTTCTCAACACTTGTCAAAAAGTGATAAACGGGGTTGGTTGACCAGATGACTGCCACAGAAAGACTGAGTCTTTCGCCAATCCTGTATGACACAGCGCCCGTCTTTATTTACACGGATCAGCTATTATGCCATTGTGTTTTCATTTGCTCTAATTTTCGCTAATGGTTGGTTTACTGCATGCGATGGCTTTTATGGTGCTTCTGCTTATTGGCTGAGTCATATGAAACAATCAACCATTACCATTCACATTAGGCCTACCATCTTGGATTGGAAGAACAAGCAACTTCGCGCCAAAAGAACTAAACAGTAACCAAAACCGGGAATACCCTACTATAGAATCAGCTCACTCGTAATAGCAGCAGCAGGTAGCAGCGAGTACTAGAGGTGTTCGGACTCATTGATTTTTTTGAGTCCGGCGCAATCCTGTTTTGCAAATTGTGAATCCGAATCCAATCCAGAACCGGTACAAACTAGATTCAAGCAATCCGACTTCTGTTTGAATCCGGATAAATATAAGTCAAGCAAACAACCAGTAACATTTTTTCAGCAAAAATAAAATCCAAACCGGATCCGGCTACGGGAAAGATAACCACACTCATAAACCTGCTGGAAGCAACCGGAGTCCGGATCCAAAAAGTCAAAAATCCAGTCCATGCACACCTCTGGCGGGTAGCAGAGATGATCACGGAGCAGGTGTGGACTCCTGTGTGGTGGCCCATGTGTGCTACCCTAAAAATATTTGTTTCTGTCATTTTATCAAAAAAAATTATTTTCGTTTCGGAAACACTTTCACTTTTGTTTGTGTCGTGCACTCGCCTGCGAATTCTACGAAACACTATCTGCAGAAATCCAGGCTATAATTCACTAAGGACACCGCTCAATCATGGAGCTGAACAAGCGAGAAATGAAGCTCTGAAACAAACACATCAGCGTAACTGATCAAATGCTTTCCCAGGGCGGGCAAACTGCACTAAAAGAACACTTGGCAGTATTGCATTCCGAGACCGCAAGCACAACGCAACAGCCACGCGGCGAACACAGGGGCACAATTAAGGATTGCAAGATTGCAGGCGCCACTACGTGGCAAGGACAAGGTAACCTTGCCTCCTCGAACTGTGCTGGTGTTGTATTCCATGGGGATGAAACAGAGGAACTGCAGAATGGAGGCCTAGGGAAAAATCAGAGATGGTAAAAAAAAGTGAAACCAAGACAAAAACAAAAGCCAAGGATGAGAACTCCACATTTATAGTTAATTCACTGCTATTCTTTATGAATCAGAGACATAAATCAAAAGTTCTAGACTCAACATTTCAAATGATGCTGAATTATTACAATGTAGAGACAATTTCAGAGGCTAAGGCTCTGCTGCACAACA
>Ga0210059_1016473_pt1 | contig 10666 bp, 5 predicted proteins | sample Ectturendosymbi2_FD_188042 | JGI IMG/M metagenome (GOLD analysis project Ga0210059, IMG submission 188042) | Ecteinascidia turbinata endosymbiont from Florida, USA - Sample 2 (SPAdes) (version 2) | ecosystem: Host-associated > Tunicates > Ascidians > Unclassified | place: Key West, Florida... | reverse complement strand
CCTTAAGCGCTATGGTAGCATGTTTTCGTGCACATTGATTCGTGACACAGTTTTCCTGAGCTAGTGTTTGTTAGTCATGAATGGATCGTGTCCGCAAAATTGGCGCCCAACGTGGGGCTCGAGGCGCTAAAAATAACATATGGTATGATCGTTGACTGGAAAGCATGAGGCTCGAACCTACGACCTAATAAAATTACTGGTTGCATGTTTAAACATACCTCGGGTAGTTGTAAGAACTCTACGGGTTTTCAGGAGTTGTTTTTGGGCCCAAACATAGTTAAAAATCTCGAAGTAACATTTTTTGATATAATCAGTAACTTATAATATTTTTCGAAATTTGGTGTTTATATTCGTTATATATGTTGCAGAATAGTCACTCGATTGCAAAAAAATTATTAAAAAAATTTATACTTTGGAAAATAAAAAGTGACTTTTGGACTTTGAAATTTTTTGGCCTCTCCCAGACCCTAAAATATTGAATAAATCCTTAACTAATAATTTTTGTAAAGTCGCAATGGTATCAATAGATAGAAAAAATCGATACACAAATAAGTAACAAATAAAATTTTTTCGAGTTATATAAAAATAAATTTTTGGACTTGGAAAATTTTTCGAAATTTTCAACTAGCTGAGATCCGCCATTGTGACATACATCGGAATTTGCGACAAATTTCTACGGGACTCCGGCAGACGGATCCCCGCCGAAAATGCGACTTTTTCCGATAGTCGATAACTTTTAAAGTGAACATGGTAGCAACTTGTAAGTGGTGTCACAGGACTTGCAAAAATTACAGAACTCTGTCGCTATACTTAAATAATTTTTTGGACTTAAGAAAAAGTCATGAAAAGAGTCAACAGTCTACCAGCAGGAGTCATAACTTTAAAAAGTTATTCGAGAGTTATGGACACATGGGACTGTTCGCTGACTAATTGATGCATGACTGTATCATGTTTATAGTTTATAGTTTATAGTTTGTAGTGAGTAGTAAGAAAACAGACATTGGAAAGGCAAGCATAGGCCAAACAGTTTGGCAGAAGCAGTTGAGGGATGATTAGTCAATCAACAGTTAGTAAATTAGTCAGTTACTACATTGACAACACTGGTTGAACATCAACGGAAGGAATCAGATCTGACTATGTCGGATCAATGGTTAGTATACTGTATATAGTCGATAGTGAATAAGAGCCAATGATTAGGCAAATAAATAGGGTGTGAATAAGAACCGTCTGAAGTGTGTAGTGTTCACAACAATAATTAATGGCTTTGATGCAGCTTGAAGAAACATTACAGGCCTAACAAAAACAGATGTTGGTCTGGCACGGTTACAAAAAAAAGCGCGGTGATGTCTACCTCTGACTTTGTCACGTAGTCAAGCCAATGAAGAATGGTAGTAGTTCACCATCAATCAAATAAATTATTATGAACTCAGACAATAAAGTCGTGAGTGATTTACGGAAAAACAGACTTGGAAAAAAAATGTTTCTTTTTGCTGCTGTGAGTAAGGATGCAGGGGTGTAGGACTCTGTAAGTTTAGGATGCACAAATAGGTGCAACTCTACAAATACAATAGGGCTGTTCATAGTACAGCTTTTCATTACATCTGGCTTGGGAAGTCCAACCCGACAATGCCTAAGAGAAAGCGAGCAACAACAAAGAGGGTCATCCTACCCTGTCCTTTTGTGGAAAGTCAGGAGTGGCTTTACAGCAAGGAGATTAAGACTTCTAGCTGTTTAACAGTGGAGCTCCCGAGTGGGTGATAACCTACAGTGGATAGCCTGCTGAGTCTGACTTCATGATTGGCCACCTTTGATTGTTCAGCGTTAAAGTTGGCAATACAGCATGCGCGTTGCTCGAACACACACACACACATACACGCACATATAAATAATAGGGTGAATAAACCTCTAAAGCATGTTAGTAAGACATGTGAACTAGAAAGCTAGCAAGACTTCTATTATGAAGCAGAGACTAGTGTGTGAACGTAGGAAACAACACGACTCTGTGAACCCAAGAGATCAGAGTGGCAGCAATCACAGCGCGATTGTGTTAAGCCAAGGGGGAGTCGATGAAAAATCAGGTCAAAGCTTAACAATGAAATGAATGTTAAGGATAGGACTGAGACTAAAATAAATAAAACATTAACATACACTTAACAAACTTTTTGTCTGGAAACGGGTTGAATCTTTTAACAGGTGCAGAGTACAATCTACCATGTGCAGGGTTAGCTAAAAGCTATAAATAACAGTCACCTCAAAGTTATGCTGTTCGAGCACAAAAAATGGTGAATAATACCACTGAAGGAGGGAGTAGACATCAGAATATCTGAGCAAAGGCAGATATAAGGTTATGGTCAGGTTACCTCCTCACAGAAGAAATAACAGTTACGAATGAGTAAGAATTTAAAAGGCAATTACGCAAACATTATATGATAACGATAAATCATTATGAAAAAGAAAACTTATACGTTGAAAATGTTGTTGCAGGCATAACGAAATAATAATAATATAAAAAGTTGCAAAACATTGGCAAAACAAAGAAAACAAGTGCAAGCGAATTCTTCTCGGAAGAAGGCGAAGCCAATACTTGCATCTTGTGATTTATGAATACGAAATTATCGACACGCCACGTGGACATGCAGGTGTGGTCAATTCTTTTCGTTCTCTTACAAATATTGGTAAGAGTTAAAAGTGATCCGTGTCCGCAGGCAGGTTCGCAATGTAGATGCATACGCTATGCATTAGATGGTGCACAAAACCAGTGTATTGATTGGGCCCCATTCTATCAAGAAGCCACTGCACAACCTGTAGGATTGGGCGAGTTACAAATTAAGAGTTTCAATAGAAATAAAGGAGGTCAGCCACATCTTAAGGAGTTAGGATATTGCAAATTGCGTCAACCAGGACAGGTACAACATATTCAGTTGGGGTATGTTGCAGGCAAAAATGTGACTGCCGCGGTAAGCCACATTTACTCTCATCCGCACTATGGTTTGGTGGGGGTGAATTCCACTACCCATGCTGTAGCGCGATTTGGCAAAGAGGGGCATTATCAGAATGACTACCGACAATATGTGCCCGAATGTCATTGTTTCATACGGCTAGCAGAGGTTACCTCAAACGGTTGGGTGCGCGTATTAGACGATTGGACATTGTGGATGGGAATAACAACACGTGGGCGTTTAGGCATCCCACACAAATATTTCTGGCAATATACTGATGCAAAAGAAAACGAAGTGTATGGTTGGCCTTTGCTCAAGTTAAAGACTCCAAGGCCTCCAGAGAAACTTTTGTTTCAACGACATTTAGATTTTCGTGTAGTAACTCTAGTAAATCTTACGAAAATGTATCCTCAAGGATTTAAAGATTTCTATCCGGAGAGCTATCAGTATTCACAGTCTCTGAGCGCAAAGAGATCCACTGATCCTAATAAGTATCCACAAGCTAGATGGCTAAAAACAGGGCAACGGCACGGACAGGATGCTGCTCCTCCAGATTACATACATCACATATTAGTCGCAGTAATGTACTATCTGGCAGATCATGCATCAGTCTCAATGGAATGCACAATGGAAATTCTTAATAAACAGGTTGGGTTAGGCTTTGTGGAGCGACTAGGGGAAGCAAACGTATTATCCATCCCATATGATTTGTCCGGTTATGCGCAATCTTGGCAAAAGCTTAGTCCAATCTTAATGAACAAACCTGGAAATGGAGGTCGTTTCGCATGTAAATTTATTCCAGGAGTTCCACGTCCCAGTTCAGTGGGTCCAGCATACGTATGGATGCATATGGCAAGAACGTTAAAACTCAAAGTATCACCACCCTCTCATTCACATATGACAGGACAAGGTTTGGTAGTACTACATTCGACAAAGGAAACGCACTCCATTCACGAGGAAATTGGGTTAACTAAACGAGAAGAGGTGACCACTTTCCCAATAGCTAGGGCTACAAATTTCCATCCATTAGAAAATTATCCAGCAATGTGGGGAAACGGGTGTGAGACAAAAAGGCAAAACAGCAAGTGCCACAAGCGAATGGTCGATATTGAAACAAAGATAAGGTATGAGGATTCCTTCTATGATCCCTATCAAAACCAGTCGATTTTGCCAGACCACACGCAATCAGCAGTATTTTTTCCACCGCTATCATCAGACAAACGAGAAAAACGACAAGTTTTTGCTGCATTAGCAATAGTAACTGCCTTTGCAGTTCAAGGAGTAGTTGACCATGCTGGTTATAAAGGAATACAAGGATTGGAGCAAGAACTGAATGATGACATGAATACACGTGCAGTCGCAAACAATGTGAGGTTCAGACAAGCCGATACTGCAATTGGAAATTTGAGTCGACAAATCCAAGATCTTAATTCAAAAGTTGAGCAGCTGTCAGAATCCGAAACGGCGACGGTCCAATTGTTGTTACAAACTGTAAAAACACAAGCGCTAGAAGATGCAGTTTTGCAAGAACAAATATCAGCAAATCAGCGAACGCTGGTGACATTAGCAAGAGCTCATCTACAGGAATCCAATCTTAATCGAAGGCAGAGTGATGCACAAACTTTTCTGCTAAAAACCATCACTGCAGCGCTCACTGGAACGACGAAGAAATTTTTATCATCAGGAGTCGCCTACTCTTGGCAACTTAAACAAGGTCTATTACGACTACAAGCTATAGAACAGCAATTACAACCGGTATATCAGACCAACTATTTGTCGATACGGAGAAAGCTAGCGAATTTGACATGCAGTGAAATTTTAGGAAAAAGCATTGTTCTCCAAAATAGACTTGACAATCTCACCACTGAAATACAAGCTCATCTTGAAGAAACACGGAATCTTTCGGCAAAAATAAATGCGACAAGACCACAACCAATTGTCGTCAATTACATACCCGAAATCACGAACCTTTCCCTGCATGAGAGTGGAGAAAGAATGAAGAAAGCTTTTGAGACCGTAATGGAGCATCCCGTTAAAGCCATTGGTGACACAATAGATACCACATTAGGGTTCTTTGACGACATCTTCAAACACCCACTCAAAATCATACTGGGGGTAGTACTAATCATCATATTCTTAGTAATAGTCATTGCAATGATAGGAAAAGGTTGCAAGTGGCATCGAAATAGGTCAGAAATGGACCAAGCATTTGCCATGCTAACAAAGATAGGGAAATCCCAACATCTGAAGGTTTGATGCGACTATGTCTAGTCTTTCTGTTTTGCTCTCCTGAAACCTAGAAATGAGGAGAGTTTTGCCTTAAGGTTGACCCTCACGCTAGGGGAATGTCCAAAATGGTAAACAAAAAAGTCATAAACTGAAAATTATAAGTCATGTACATAATTGCGGATCTACAGATGCAACAACAAGTTGGATTTGACTTAATAGTTAGAATAGGGATTGAATTTTGAATTTATCAAGTTGCTGTTATGACTGTTCCCTGACCCACCTCTGCAATACGAAACACAACACAGACAGAGGATGAGTCCACAAGTTACCCGGCTCGGTGGTGCGTGCAACAAATCAGTCTTGAGCTGACTATCTGGAGACCTGATAAGCTGTCTTAAACGGTGAGCAAGGTTGAAAGATAGGGTAGACCCCGAGATTTCGAGTATACATGTCAAGTCCAAAATACAGTTGGCAGGTACGGTCAAGCATGATCTATCCTTGCGGTATTATAGAGCCACCTTCTCTATAAGAAACGGGGTTAAATGGTCACTGTGAGACACAGGCAAGATTGGTGAAGCTTCAGATGCAGAGGAGCTGTCTTGTCTCAAATAAGGTTGGTGAAGGAAGTTGCCTCAAGTTCTAGAAAAAGCCAACAGTACAATAGGAGAGCGTTGCTCCGAATTCCAATTCCATGTCACCACATGGATAGGTGCCACAAGCATCAGAATAACAGCAATTTGACCCCAGACATCAAGAAACAAGCTGGGAGTAAGTGGTCCTGAAATTTGAGGCCACGTCCGCCGAATTACGACCTGGCGGTGGCATTCATAGGAAATGGTCTTGAAATTTGAGGTCACGTTCGCCAAATCACGATATGGCAGTGGCATCATAGGGTTAAAAAGGTTAAGGAAAAATTGGCCTTGAAAGTCCAAGTTTTTCAGCTATGGTTCATTTAGGACAAAGATAAACTGCAAATATGCATCAACGTTTGACTTCTGCACAAATGTTTTGAGTGTTTTATCTCTGAGTTTCAGGTGAGCGACTTTTTGTGTAACACTCTTGTGTTAGAACAAAATACAAAAGTTTCTCTCTTAAGTTTATTTGAATCCAGTGTACAATTGAAGTTAATTCAAGTGGTGCAGCGTATTCACATTTTTCTCAGTCCGGGTCATATGTGTGATCTGAGTGAATGTCTTATCGTGCAATTGTTGGGATTCTGAAGAAATCAGGCATAGTAAATCGCTTCGAAGGGGATATAAGATCATCTGAAGGGGGGAGTGAAAGTGTCAAAAAGTCTTTTGCCACTTTTTGACCAAATTTAGGATTCTAAATGATGTAAAACGTACAAAATATAGTGATAATCATAATTAGTGACACCTGAATTTAATAGCATAAAGCAGGTTGGTGAAATTTGATATGGTGCAAACTCTGTAGCGGAAGACGGTGAAGCCGCAAGTCGACCTAGGAAATCTCAATTAGATTTTCAATGATGGTTGCCAGTGCACGTAAAGGCACCGCGGAGTTTTATGTACCCCGTAATGCACGCCATGTCGAATGTCAACAACCGTGCAAGTGTGAGATCAAACCTAAAAAAGTTCTCGAGTAAAAGTTTGCAACGACCGTTAATGAAAACAATGTTGTAAATGTCTAAAAAAATAGACTATGGCTAGTAAGATAACACATAATGCCAATATATGTGTGGAAACTGAAAACAAAGAAGTGCAACTACCAAGTAAAGCACCTGTAAGACCGCCGCAATTACGTTTAAAAACAGAACATTATTATGATGTAAAATTGCCAACGTATGAGGAAAGTCAGAAGAAGTATGCGAAGCTCATGACAGCACTGCCTCAAGATTCAGAAAGGCAGTAGCAAAGAAAAAGATATTCAATAAGTGATTCTATTTGAATAAGGTTTAAGGAGTATATACTGATTATAAACAAACTGCACGGAAAAATGTTTAGCAACGGTGACTGTTCGCTAAGTCAAGATTGGTGCGAAAAAGTGGATGATGAAGAGAGCTTGTCATCCAATAATCAAGGAAGAGTGGGACACAAGCATGATTGCTTTCATGGAAATGAAACTCATTACAGACAAGCCAAAGAACGGTTAGAAGTAGAACTGACAAGATTGGGTTTGGTCACATCAGAAAACAGACTTCTGTTACAAGAAATACAAACATGGTTTCAAGAAGCAGATGACGAATTAAGATTGGCTTTAACACTTTTAAGAGCAGATCTGAAACAAAACCATAATGATTCGACGCTAAGAGAAGATGTGATAAATTGGGAGGTAATAGAACAACGAATCATTATGACCTTGACAGAATTAGGAGAATGTCAGGAAAAATTGAAAGTAATAAAATTTACAAACCTGGCACAACTTTTTAAAGTTTTAACTCAGACACCAAGGGGCCAAGTGAAAGAAATGACAATGCAGTCCCCGAAAAAGTGTTATTATTGTCTTGAGGAAGGCCATTTCATAAGAGAATGTCCACATAAGAAAAATAGCGAAATGTGGAAACAAACGCAAGCGTTTAAGCAAAAAACAGCATTTCGACATAAGCAAAAGGTTGATGAAATGCACAGAGCAACCAGTGTCTCATGGACTGGTGAGGAAGGTGATGATGTAAATGTCATTACTACGGGACAAAGTAGTAAGGAAAATGTAATAGTCAGTTACAACCCACTAAACTAAACTTAAACAAGAAAATGTATTCTATTTGAATAAGGTTTAGGTTAACGGCAACATGAATTTGGTAAAAAATGTGAAAAATAAATGGGCTGCACGCAAGTTTAAAAAATTGGAAAAAGAAGTAATTCAACTACGAAAAGAAACATCCTGGATTCCTAGTCAACAGGATAGTTCATCATCAGCCGATACGTGTAAAGACTCAATTGCAGGAAAACATTTAATTACAGAAACTAAAGATAAGAATGAAAGAAAAGAGAAGGGTGATGGCAAGAAAACACAAATCAGAAAAAAATCACCCGTGAAAATTAATTGTGCAAGAAAAGATCAAAGTAAGAGCAGGAGTGGCTTGATCACTGAAAAAGCTCCTGACGGCGAAGTACAGACAATGATGAGAAAGAGGGGTAACCAAAAAGGAGAGACCTCTTGTCACGTTGAACCTAACGATATCTGTGAAAAATGTATTGAGAAGAGAATCTGTAACACAAATAGGAAACTACCAAAGAAATACAGATTACGAGTAGGAAATGAGAAAGAATGGATAGAGAAAATTAAGACACTAATGGAAAAACAGAATAAAAAACCATTAGGGCAACAATTAACGGAGTTAATGCCGTTAGTTAGAAATCACCGAGATATAAAAAACGCAATTAAGGCAAAAAGAATTGCGGTACGACGAAATTCGAATGAAGAATCTATGCGCAAGTTTTTGGATAGATTAGCTGAATTATATGGACAAAATGGAAATAAAACGCTTAACAGAAAAAGTAACAGGAGAATAAAGTGTCATAAGTGTAAAAAGAGAGGACACTTACGAAAGAATTGTTCAATAATGGTATAGGAAACTAGTGGCGATGAACTAGTCCAGAGAAATCTGGCAGAAAGCAAGCGCCCAATATGAGAAATGACGAACTGTGAAAGAGTGGTGTAGTGGTCTTGGCATCAACGCACACTCATGGTTTACTGTGTTTCTGCTTGGTGAGATTGCTATAACTACTCGTCATGAACAACTTTGGCTGGATGTTACGTGTATGGTTTACTGTGCACCTATCACTGGAAGCTCTGTGCATGGGTAATCATGTGAACGTCAATCTCATAGATTCTTAGCGAAACCAACGCAAGAAATGAGGTTAGGTAGGGAATAGGATTTAGGGAGTCAACCAGGGATGGCCCAGTTGCAATAGATAGATGAGGTCTATCCAGAAATTACTTAACCTTCAACACAGTGTGAGGGGTAATTCAGGAAGATTGATTTTACGCAGCCCAGTTCATCATACTGGTTGACAAATTTTGTTTTAGTTAGCTAGATTAGCTAGAGTGTGAGGAAGTAGCATGGATTTTTACCGGTAGTACTAGAATTTAAGACTAAATTGATGCATCATGATAGTATAAAAAGTAGCATGGAACACACTCAATAACATAATCCAGAAGGTTTGCCTGGGGGACATGAGTAATGTAAAAGTAGGGAGCCAGATCTGGGTCTACTAGGAAATAATCCAGAAGGTTTGCCTGGGGAACATGAATATTTTAGAAAAGTGGACAAAAACACAATTAAAAATTTAAGAATCCAGGAGGGTGACGAATGTTCAGAGACCTCAAAGCTTGCAAGAAAAAACGAGTAAGAGTCATTATGTCATAAATCACCAAGTCTCTTGCAATCTGAAAAGAGAGCAAGTGTCATGAGAGTGCGTTGTACTAATATATGGGTCATGATGTCATCCAAGATGAACCTATGTGGTCATCTGTCATGAGCAACATTGCATGTTGTTGCAAACATCTATCATGTTAATCTAATAGCATTGCATGTTGCTGTATAGATCAGACAGTATTGCATGTTACTGTGTTTGTTGAATGAATGAAAATGTGATCACGCAAAAGAAACTGCAGTGCGAGAAAAATAAACGAAACAAGAAAAAAAAAAGCAAGGGCAGAAAAGAATGCATTGGTGAGGAGTTGCTGACCACCAATCAGCAATTTGTCATTAGTGTGGTTGGAAACATTTTCTTGGTGGTGCTTGAAAATGTTGTCAACAGAAAAACTGCAATACTTGCATTAAATAGGAGAGTGAAGTGGAAATTTTTTAGATTAACCCCACATCAAATCTCAAAATGACCTATAGGAAATAAAAACTCATACCCAAACTAATAAATTATAGGGCAGTACACTTGGATTCCAATATGATGAAACTGTGAATAGCGACAATGACTGACAAAATGCTAGCAGGAACAAAGTTCGAACAATAAGCAGCTGTTGCAAAAATGGTACCGACAAGAAAGAATACTCTGATCAGAACTTCATTTGAGGAATTGAAGACAAGTATATGTTGGCTGAAGTTAATCATCCAAGTTGAAAACCATCGCAAAAAGATGAGTGTGTGAAGAGAAATTGACCAGAAACACACTGACATTGCAAATAATTATTCTGAAGAAAACAACTCATGATTGAGTATGGAGTTGAATCAGAATAACAACGAGGGACTGTTCCGATGAGAACTTCAACAACGAGGGACTGTTCCGATGAGAACTTCAACAATGAGGGACTGTTCTGATGAGAACGCTAACTGACATAACTACAATCAGGCTGATGAAGAATCACAAATCATCAGAAGCATGGAATTAAGCATAGTTTGAAATTCCATAACAAGAGGATATGGAATTCTCACTGAAGGAGGGAGTGATGTTAGGGTTCATGTTGAACCTAACATGTTTTGAACAAACGTCTGTGAAGAAAACATGGATACAACACTCCTGAATATAAGTGAAAAAGACAATGGACAATAATAAGTGACTTTTATGATCATTATTTGT
>Ga0210059_1016472_pt1 | contig 10667 bp, 9 predicted proteins | sample Ectturendosymbi2_FD_188042 | JGI IMG/M metagenome (GOLD analysis project Ga0210059, IMG submission 188042) | Ecteinascidia turbinata endosymbiont from Florida, USA - Sample 2 (SPAdes) (version 2) | ecosystem: Host-associated > Tunicates > Ascidians > Unclassified | place: Key West, Florida... | reverse complement strand
CTATTCTGCTCAAGATAGGTGTACAAGCGGCTGTAGATAAGTTTTTCAAAAATTTTATTTATGGGTGAGAGGAGGGAGATGGGTCTGTAACTGGTGCATAGATCCTTTGGACCCCCTTTATAAATGGGCACCATTTGAGCGCATTTTAAGCCTTGGGGATAACTTCCTTCCCTTAGAACTCTCATTCATTGTTGCGTAGCCAACGTCACGGAGCAACGATAGCGCCACCCAGAATGAGCAAATGGAAATTTCAGTGATACAAGCCCCGAACGGTTGCATTCACAAAGTGTAGGTTGCGTGATGAGCCCAAGGGAAGCTGCTGATCTGGAATGGCCCCTGAGTGAAGGTATGCAAGTTAGTGCGAGTGCGCTGCCGCCTGTCTGAATACCCATGATCATCTCTTGTTGAAGCGTCAAGCTGCTTAAATTGCCAAGTGTGACGCTCACGCATGTTTGTGGCACAAACAGTCACAATTGGTGAGCAAAAGGTCTGACCGAAGCCGGAGTCGTTAACATTTTCTTCGACTCCGACTCCACAGCCCTGGTAGGAGCAGGCAAATTTTCTCCTAAAAAACTTTCTGTAGCAGTTGGTTAATCATCATCAAATCCCACGAACACTAAAAGAAGTTTTTTTCAAAAACTTATGTCACTCAATAGGAAACAAAGGTGTATGCCCAAATTTTCGAGAAATCAACTTTTGGGGGTGAGTTTTCATCCTTGCTCCTACACCACTGCTTCAAATGCGGTTGCTACGGTTGCAACCTCGAACGACACTGCTCAAAGCACACCAACAGGATTTCGCGGCAAAATTACCAAAATGTCTTGACCAAATGACTGATAATCACAGCCGATTTGCGCAGTGTAAACAAGGGATGGAGTTGTTTACGTGTTGATTCCGGATCGTACAGAAAAAGTAATAGCCTGCTACAGTTATCAAGCTTGAAAGTCATAATGTTCTCCACACGCACCGTCAAGAACTACTGATTTAAATGAATCACGTTTGTTGTCTTAATCTTAAGGGTTGTGCAGTTGGATTCCAATGCTGGAAATAACGCATCCGACTTCCTGCAAAGAGTTAAAAGGAACTGTTTCACTGCTTACCACTTCTATATCACATCCAAGGTAAAATTGCTGAAAAGGATTATATAAGCTGTCTCGTAACGTTTCTGCCCGTCCTTGTTGGCAAGAATGACGATAAGTTAATAACCCTTTATTGATCGACAACGCACGCCAAGGAATTCCCGGGGGGGGGGGTTCAAACGCGATACGAATGGAAAAACACTTCCGGCCGCGATCGTCGCCGCGGCAAGGAATGTTCGCCACGGCTTCGATTCCTTGTCTGTTTCGCAACACTCTTCATCTAAACAATCCACGCAGCATTAGCGAGACAAGCGGTAACGGTCGTGCAACGGAACTCAAGGCACTCGATCGAAAGCTCAGGATGCAGCGCGGTTACTGGTGCGTCGTGAAAGAAGTTCTAGGTCACAGCTCACCAAGCTTCAGTTCGGAAGAATATATACGGACTTGTGAGCATTGCGCGACGAGAAAGGCGAGGAAACAGTTGTGCTTTCAAAGTCCAAGCCATGGGCGTCGGAAGGATCTTTCGAGGTGGTGGCCAGAAGCGTTTTTCCAGAGGGGACAACCATGGTGAAGTTTCATTTTACCAACTCACAAGTACTAAGAAAAATTTTTCTATTAAGACATATGGGGAAAAAATGAAACTTCAAAATCCAGGGAAGGTTTTCGTCCCTGCACCACCCTTCCTTCCGACACCTGTGACGGAAACGCTTCACGTTGTAAATGAACGGATGTTGAAAAGTGTTCGATTGCACGCTGACGTGCTGCAGACACACGCTTCTCGCGGGCGCAGCCGAAAAGCGACTGTCGTGTATTTTTTCCACAAACAACAATGTAACGATAATAATAATAATCGATCATCCCTGGGGGGGGGCAGCGAAGGATGCAGAGTAACCTGAAGCAGGTGTAAGGTTGAACGATGCAGAAGGAACAAGATTGCACGAGAAAGGACGAACACGCAGTGGAAGAGACGGTCAACTCTGCAACGAAACTGTGCGCTGGCGATCTAAGCGCTTGGGTTCAGATAGAACGCCGATCGCTGCCGGTATCTCCCGCCGACTGTCTTGACACGAGGTTGCTTGACAGTAACTTTGACCGAGTTAACACGACCACCACGTGCAAACGCTCTGATCAGACGAACAGCAACTTTGATTCAGTTAACAACTGCAACGGGAAGCTCGCGGCAGCAACGAGTTCGACGCAGAACTGTTTGCGAGGATTCGCTGTGCAACGCAAGAAGATCGAGTTGCTTCCGCTACAGCGAATTCAACAGAAAGGATTTTGCAAAAACACCTTTAACACGCTTCGAAATCGTTAACACTGTAACCGGGGAAGGCTCGACCGGACCTACAATATTCTAAGAGGCGGCCCTTGTAAGAAAAATGGTGTACATGGGCTTCAAGGACCAGCATGCAACGTGACTGCGAGCGATGCATGACACTTGGGGGTCTCGCTCTTATTCCACAACCAGCAGCTACTTCGGGTGAAGCGGATATAAAAGCATTCAACCGCGTTTTAACGTCGCGGCCGTCCTGAGTTATTGGCAACTTGTGATATCAGGTCTGAAATTACGTTAGCGCCGTCAACGAATAACATCACGATAAGGAACGGGGGGGAGGGGGGAGATTACAAAACAGTCTGAACATACGCGCATGGTCGAAATGGTGGGGGGGTGTCGGGCGATTATGTTCCTCGCAGCAACCGGTCATCGATTCAGTGCCAATTTCACCGAAACACAACGATTGGTTTGGACGCCGCCGGACACTGACCGTGCGCGGCGAAATCCGTCCGGACGAGGAGGGCTCCCACGACTGGCAGATTTCGACCTTGGGGTGTTGAGCTAATTGTCACGTTTTTGAGGCACTCGAAAACATTATCAAGTTTTGACTGCTGGATGTTAAGCTTGGCCGAAAGATGCGTTAATTCACGACGCGGCCTTTGATCGCATTAGGAAGCGGAGGCCTGGTCCCGGGATTGAAATAAAACCCTGGACATAAACGGTGCGAGACGTGCAGACAATCGAGCGTGGCCTCATTTTTCCTGCTGAGCAAATATCCATAGCAACGCTGTTGCCAAGAAACTGTCAGTACAAGCCTAGAGTGGGAGCAAATGACGTCAATTGGTTGAAAAGAAAAAAGGCAAGAACTGATCAGTCGCTCTGACGTTCAAAACGTTTTTTATTTGTTTTATTTGAAAGTTATTCGTGGTTTCAATGCGTCGCCTGCGACCTGGAAAAATCAAACGCTATGACACTTGGAAATTCGGAACGTAAAAGCTGTGATTAGTGCCTCAAGCTGTGCCATTGGTTCACTTTCCAGCCTATCGTTATCGGCCGCTGTGTCTTCATGTTCATGGACCAGAACAGCGAGCACAGCTTCTGGGACGCATGGGGTGGCTGGGGTTTCTAAGGCAAGGGTTGCATTTCGTAGACAATCTGGGTTTCCCAGGTAAAAAATGTCGCTTGTTCTCTCTTATTATTATAATACGACGACGGCGTCATACCCATCACCGCTTAAATGCCACTAAACATTTATACCTACTCTAGACATACACGTACGAAACGGTTGACTTCACCGAGTTACGACACAATCAACGGTCGCCTGCAAGCAACTCGTTCTACACGTAACACGACATTTTCGATACACAGACGATATTTTCGTGTTTGACGTTGATTTCAATATTATCCTCACTCCGCAGCAAGCTTGAAAAACAGGCCTTTGCTTTGTCGCTAACAAAGTCAAGTTTCTTACCAACTCTCTCAAAGCGATGTACAGTCAAGTTACGGGCCTTACAAGAGGCCGGGAGTTTTAACGCATGCTGTTCTGCTTGCAAGTGACAACTTCCATCATCACGCATTCCCGCAATTGTTGATCACCTTTGACGCTGGTCCAACAGGCCGCCGCCTTTTCGCACACCTCAGCTGAAATTTCGGCGACATAATTTTATCACCATCTGTTTTGTTGTTTTTGACATCGTGGCCTGCTCTTTGAGAGCAATGGGTCAGTTTCACGACAAAAGCTGAAAAACTAACAAAAACATAACAAGTACAGATGGACCTTGACCTTGAATCGCAAATAAACGCGAAAAATCGAAGTCGCTTCGTTCGTAAGGATGCTATGGTTGCGCAAAGGATTACGTAACAGCAAAAAAAATACATAGACGCAGAGGACTAAACGACTATTCTGTGACTGCAGTTCATTCAATATTATTATCTATACGTGTGCATTCTTGAATTCGTTAAACTAAGAAAAGATGCTTCATGCTTAGACAACACCGATTAACTCATTCCCTCTTTCGCCTTCCAGTTATTCAGCAAGTCTGAGAAAAGTTCGTTGTCCCTCGGGGCTGGACGCGGCGGCGCCGTACCGGTTCGCACCAGGGGCGCGCCGTTGGGGCGCCTCGACATGGACAGAATGGAATCGCGACTCTGCTGCGCAAACGGATTGCGGGCATTGCGTGGGGCGATACGTTGTTGTTGTTGTTGACCGGCGCCAGCGGTCGCGCCGGGCGAAGAAAGATATCGCTGAGCCGGAGCCGGAGCCTTGCGCAACGATGCGTGACGGCCGGCGGCGTTTTTATCAGAAGGAAATCCTGCCAGGGGCGCAACCGGCCTGCTGTTTGCTACAGGAGCAGATGTGTAGGCCAAACTGGTCGGGCCTCCCGGCGGCCACAGTTGGACGGGGCCGCCGCTCACCCTTCGCGCGGCGTCGCCTGAAAAGACTGGAACCGATGTTTGGACAGCAGTGCTGGGAAACAGCGACGATGCGCTGGTCACGAAGTCCGTCGAGAAACCCCTCACTAAGGGCGCTTTTGGCGCCGGCTGCGCTGGAAAAGCGGTCTCAGCGAAGAGTTTGGTGCTGGACAGGGCGGGGTTGGCTGGGGGTTGGGCGTCGTCTTGATCGAAAGTGACCCAGCTGCGAGACGATGCTGCGGGGTTGGCCGGGGGTGCAGGTTGAACCGAGGGCGCACTTGGGTTCGCAGCGAAGAGATCCAGGCCCATTAGATCGGCCGAGGCGGTGCCGAGAGGAGGCGCTTGTATTACAGAGGCCTGAAGAAGTGTTTCGGTGAAGTTGATTGATAAAATTAAACAAAGAAGAACAGACGCCAACAAAAACAGAGTTAAAAAACAAACAAAAAATTAGACATAAAACAAACAAAAACAGACGTGAACAAAAAAAAGAATCGATTTACAAGGCAATGGGGCGCACATCCGGGAGGGGCGGTAGTATTCAGAAATGACGTACAGGAACAGCAGTAGGCAAAAACCACTCGAAATTCGAAGTGCAAGAACCAAAATATTTCAGACTGTGAGAAGCGTTAACTTTGTGATGTCACATTTAACTTAGTGATGTTCTATTTAACCTTGTGACGTCATAATTCTTTGCGAACTATGGATTGTGGCGTGCGTTCGACCCTGTTCACAACGGGAACGTTGCGCGCTGATAGTCTGTGAAACGATAATATTATCTGCGTTCCTGTTCCGGCGTGTTAGTCACTGGTTTGACCGCAAAAAGCGACGCGCGGTCGCTCGCGCGATTTTCAAACAACCCTTTCTGCGTCACAGTGGGGCAATGTTTGTTAATCTGCAGTGAATCATTCCTCGTAGCATAAATATTTTTCGTCACGCGGTTTATAACGAAAACGTCGCTTTTCAGCTTGTTCTCGTCACAAAAGAGGGCTTTTTTTGCTGCGAAGCGTTTGGCGCCTATGATGCTGACACTGCGACAATGCAAACCATGGATTCCGAGAGGAACCTGCCAATAGCTACGCATGCTGCCGTCTCTTTTATAACAAAGCACAGTTTCGCCATAAATATTAAGAGTGACTGCAGCACAGCAAAGAGGTTCTTCACAAGATATTCCCCAGTGGCTCCGAACAAGGGAGCGATTTCCACTTTATAGTTTAGTTACCTATTCATTGCAAGTATTGTATTTTTTTAAAGTTGACATTGGCTTTTTCAATTAGTTATATCAGTTTATATTTGCAAGTTATTTTGTGGACTGTCACACGGTTTTGTTGACAAATTTTAGTGCCATTATTTGACAACAAACAGTTTTTGTCCCACTTTTATTAATCAAGTTATTGTCGTCAATAAAGACCATTGTTCCAACTGTAGTTAATTACTAACCTACGAACCCGAACAGGGGAGGAACGAAACGTTCCAAAATGAGGAATGCATCAAGAAAGGTTGGGAATCACTGATCTAGCCGGACCCGAGACAGTGCTTAGTGATATGGCTGCTCTTTCGTGTGCAGACGCTATTGATGCGCTAGCCCCATACCGCGCCAGTCATGCCTGTGTTTCACGTTTGTGCGGTCGGTATTTTCGCGGTGGCTTTTGATAAAAAAACTTGTTTGGAACTGACTCAAGTAGCTGGCAAAGGCAGAAGCCGTGGACAAAACAACATGCACTTTTTCCTCCCTTAACGCTTTCAGGCGGGGCAGAAAGAAAACATTTGCGGTTTTGCCCGTGGCAGAAGGCACACGTTTTATGCCATTATCCTGATTATTACTATTGTACAAAAACATTTGCATGCATACGTCTACGTCGCTCCGCTGCGTCATAAACATAAGGCATTTGCGTGACGCGAGTACTTGAAAGTGAAGGGATCGAACATCTTTCCTACATCAGAGACACGCAACGCCCGATGTTTGCGTTGTGTTAACGCGGCCTGAGGCCTTCATGTGGACAATGAAGGAATGCATTGCGCGATTGTTCCAGCTTTTTTTTTTTCGTCGAGAGATTTCGGTCTTTTTTTTTCTGAGACATTTCGGTCGTTTGTCTCGCAGTTGTATCAAAACTCGCCGTAACAGTGTTCATCAGATTTATTTTAAGACATTCTGACCAAAAGTACTTAATTTTTTTTGGTCATGTCAAAAATATTTCGGTCCATGACCGAAAAAAAGCTAGATTCAAGCCAAGGATGGCGAACCACACAGCGAGCGAGCGGTGGAATTGCTTCTACAATTTGTTCCTCCTCGCGTGTGGTGCAGGTGTTTGCAGGCGTTCGAAACCGCGGATCGGGCAAATACGGAGACCGATAAAAACTTCGTCACGACCAACAAAGCTTTAAATAAAGCTGTTCACTTTATCGTTTCGAACCGTGCTTGATCCGTTCGATATTTTCAGTCAGGAATGAAGCGATGACGAAGTGCGATCGGCAATTCAAGATATCACGTGACGTTGAAAAACGTATTGTGACGTAAAGAACACTGAAAGCGAAGCTGAGGCTGCCGGCGAGAAGCGATTTATGCATCGCCAGGCTTGCCCACGGGACCCTTTTTTCTGTCCCACCCCCATGGCAACTTGTGACTATCCCATCCCACGAAACTATCAATATCATGTGCGTGTCCGATGCCCAGCATCTGGAGAGCCGTGGTTAAAGCTTTCAAAAATTTCCAATTAGGGGCTCAAATGAAAATTGGATGACCTTGTTTTTGGTTATTGCCCCAAATAAGGGTCCTATGACCTTGTTTTCGGGGTCCTCGCATCATTACACTATGACAATGAGCCTCTATGTGTCGTAATTACTGCGCCGCGAGCATATAATAATGGCATTCAACTTCGGAAAATTCTAACGATGGGACAAATTTCAAGTCCACTGTCACATCCCATAAGGTTTCACTTCCAAGGGCAAGCCAGTAGTCGGTAATAATACACTTAAAACAATGTACTGGTCGTAGAAACGGATTTTTGAAAAGCCTAACGTTGCTACAGAAGTGCATTCAAGTTCGGTTTCGTACCTGCTTCTCAGGGGTGGTGTTGACAGAGAAGTCCAGCAAGGGGGTTGTAGGGGGGCCAGCGAGGGTCTGGGAGGGGGAAGGCGTCTTTTCGTCCGACGAAGACGTGGCCTCGGCTTTGACGTGAAACAAATGCTCTGGCCGCTTCTGGACGCGCGACGACCGTTTCAAAGACGAAGGACGGCCCGATTTTGTCCTGTGTGTGTGGGAAGCATAAAATAACTGTTGTCTCTTTGTTCTCTCGGCAGCGTTTTTTTTTCTTTTGGACAAAACGGCCAAAAACCTTCTTGGCACGCTCTGCGGAGCAGGGATGACATTTCTCGTCCCGCAAAACAGGGACAGTGAACACAAACACCTGATGACATGTTATAAACCAGTGATTCTCAAACACTGTTTTAAGAGCCGCATACGGTTCCCTTTGTGCGACGCTCAGCAGTCTTTCGATAAACTTCTAATATTTTGTGTAACAGACTTCGGTTTTGCTATAAACCAAAACGTGTCTATTGACTTGTGTTAAAATTTCTTTAGTGCACCTCACTCACTCTGACAAACTTTTAAGTCTGGATTTGGCTCCGTTCAGCGAAAAGGTTGAGAAACACTGTTGTAAACACTTATTTGCCGATGAATGTGCTGAATCCAAAGCTGTATCAGCATACAAGGGGTTTATTTGTGGATCAAAATATTCTGTTACGATTATACATTGAAAAGGCTTTCCGGAAAAAGTGTCCCTGGTCAGCTGTAGCTTCAGGTGGCAATTTGGTGCATTTTCCCCCCCACCCCAAGACCACCATGACGTCACCTGCAGTGGCGTCCCTTTCCCCCTTTTCAAAACTGCGGTCCTTAAAAAATCGATGTTTTTTTTCACAAGTTTTTTGCTCTTCACTATCTTTTGAACGAAACCGTATTTACTCGATTGTAAGCCGCGGCTTTTTTTCATCATTTCGTGCGGCTTACAATCAAGTGAGGTCTACAGTCGAGGGCAGCTTAAAGTTTTTTCTTTAGCTTGTCAAAATGTCGAGATGACGCCCAGTCTTTCCTTGGCTACGTTTTGTCGACCAAACTCTCGTTCCGCATTCTCTTCTCTTCAGAATCACGTGCACATCCGTCACAGGCGGGATTATGACGGACAGAAGTCAGCTGTGGTGGTGTGAACATCGTTACCAGGGTTGCCAATCAAACACGAAGCATGCTATACACGAAAATATCTCAGAGGCTGAGGTAATAACCTGTGGTGAAGTGCGGCTTACAATCGAATAAATACGATATATGTTTTCGCCCCGTTTTTCTGACTGCCCTCCCCCAGGTCTTGATCTTATCAACGTTGAACCTTTTTGCAGTGGTGGCACAAATCATATTTTCCCGGAAGCCAATTTTACAAAACTTGTGAAACTTTTACCAAAATTTTCATTCTTTTCGTAGTCCCGGCACTGGCCTGCGTTTGTTGGGCATGGGGCCTAATTTGGGGGGGTTGCTTTTTCCAACAGTGCTAAACCAAACGGCCATTTCATTTCGTGTTTCACTTTGTTGTTTTTTTGTATGAAAATCAGAAGTCAACAAAGAGACAAAACCAAACGAGGACCGATGGTAACAGTCTCGTGGTATGATTTCTCGAATCATGAACAGTTCGCAATTGTCAGCATATTCACGGGCTGTGAAACTGCGAGGTCAGACTAAGAAGCCCGACACGGAGCCTCATGGAGACAACGTAAATCGCCTCCCATTGATGCGTAACGGGCAGTGCACGTGTTTCAGAACGCCCGCGTCTAGTCTCGGTACATAGTCTGAGCGCCCACGCTATACTTGACCAACAAACCTTCGGTCTTTGACCTGGTGCTCCTCGGGCGTCCGGTCTTCGTCATTTCGGGTTGTTGGCTCTGCGAGAGAAAAGGAAACGTCGTGGTGGCAAACTCAAGGTCAACGGCAGTTTTACGCTTCTAGACGGGAATGTCTGTGCAAGCGGCCGCGAGAATGCACGCTTTGGCGATGACAAAGCTTCGTAACACGTCTGCCGTTCTTAAAGGTCAAAAATCGTTTTTTAACTGCGTGCGCCCCAAGCGACCATCACCAACAGATTTGCTTCCTTCGATATCAAGTGGATTTCAACATCGTGTCCAAACATTTTTCGGAAAATTTTCTTTTGTTTCCGTGAATTTGGCGGCACTGACACACCACTACTTTGCAGCAGCACATTCCTGACACACCACTACTTCGCAGCAACACGTTCCTGACACACCACTACTTCGCAGCAGCACGTTCCTGACACACCGCTACTTCGCAGCAGCACGTTCCTGACACACCGCTACTTCGCAGCAGCACGTTCCTGAAACAACGCTACTTCGCAGCAGCACGCTCCTGACACACCGCTACTTCGCAGCAGCAGCACGTTCCTGACACACCGCTACTTTGCAGCAGCACGTTCCTGACACACCGCTACTTTGCAGCAGCACGTTCCTGACACACTGCTACTTTACAGCAGCACGTTCCTGACACACTGCTAATTTGCTGCAGCACGTTCCTGACACACTGCTAATTTGCTGCAACACGTACCTGACACACTGCTAATTTGCTGCAGCACGTTCCTGACACACTGCTACTTCACAGCAGCACGTTCCTGACACACTGCTAATTTGCTGCAACACGTACCTGACACACTGCTAATTTGCTGCAGCACGTTCCTGACACACTGCTAATTTGCTGCAGCACGTTCCTGACACACTGCTAATTTGCTGCAGCATGCTTCTGACACACTGCTAATTTGCTGCAACACGTTCCTGACACACTGCTACTTTGCAGCAGCACGCTCATGATACTGTTATTTGCTGCAACACGCTCCTGACACACTGCTACTCTG
>Ga0210059_1016471_pt1 | contig 10667 bp, 10 predicted proteins | sample Ectturendosymbi2_FD_188042 | JGI IMG/M metagenome (GOLD analysis project Ga0210059, IMG submission 188042) | Ecteinascidia turbinata endosymbiont from Florida, USA - Sample 2 (SPAdes) (version 2) | ecosystem: Host-associated > Tunicates > Ascidians > Unclassified | place: Key West, Florida... | reverse complement strand
TACGATTTCGCCCCTGGGTCAAACCTCTAGTTACGCCACTGATTAGGGTGAGAGATTGATGAAAGAAACTTAAAAATCATGAATCTAACTTATTTTCGTCCTAAAATGAGAGGAAATGTGGAAAAAACAACCCATCCAACATCAGATTTGTCGACAAGACATCAGAAATTTATCTGAGAACATCACATCTGATGTCATTTTAAAATATCAGAGGTGGCAACACTGGAATCAATGATCCCGAACTTCTGGTGCAGTCTCGAGGTCGCGGCAACCGAACTGCTCCTTTGTTTCGTCATAAAGGTTAACGTGTGGTGGAAACCCACTTTTCTTCCGATGGTTACAATCGCTGTGTTACATCATAAACGTATGAAGCTATTCACGCTATTTACACCACATGTTATTGCGTGGTCCGTCAGAAAAGGTTTTAATCAGTCGATTCGTAGAACGAAAGAGCAGAAAACGAGATTGCAGCGTCTAGCTACCGCGATGCCGAAACCTGTAATGCCATCAGGAGCTATGAAAAGCGCAAAGCTTCTAAGAAGAAAAAGCGCAAGGACCTGGCAGTGTTAGCTAAAACGCCGCTACTGCATCGCTTTTTCTAGCAAAACTTTCAAGCAGCAACGCTAAAGCAGTGGCGTTAACCAGAGCACCTGAAAATTAAGATTAAAATCAAGACATTAGCTTGGAAACAAGATTTACACTCAGTCTGGCTGGCCATATTGACATGTTCTTTTTCGTGTGTTTTTGTTTGTAATCTCTGGTTTCTGCTTGTTGTTTGGGTGAATGTTGTTTCTTACCCAGTCACTCTCTAGTGAATGAAATATTTGTTCATAGTAAAAATACACCCTAGTGTTAATAAATTCTCTTCTCGCAGCTAACTGTATGTAAATTTGAGTAAGCACATTCTCGACTACCGGAAAAAACAAACGGGAACCTTGCTAATCAGCGAAAACATAACCTTTACAAACGATGACGTCATGAATTACGTCATAGGGGCCCTCCACTAAAAATTGCACCGGGCCCCCCTACCCTTTAATCCGGCTCTGCCCGTGTGATGGAATGGAACGGGACAGCACACATTTGTATTTCCCATGAGACTCAGAAATAGAATGAGAGTGTCAGAATGTTACTGAATTGTCATACTTAGACTATATTTCTGAATTTTAAAGTCAATAAATTTTGTCGTTTTCATGTCTTTTTGTACATGTAGTCCTATTTAGTAGATACTAAACCTAAACTTTCATAAATTTAATAATTTTAATTGAATTGTATTCCATATTAATATTATAATATGTAATGGGAATCCCATGGGATGGGACAGGCATAAATTGCTATGGGACTGGACAGATAAATATGTCCCATGGACAACCATGTGTATTGCCCATAGGTCAGTAAACTCAAGGGCATGTTCAATCTTAGTCATTTAATAAAAGTTCTGTGGATCAGTAGAAGTTCTAGGTGAACCACCGTTGGCCCACCTGGACCATGTTCAGAATCACAGCTTTAACATTGAAGGTTTTAAAGGTGTCCTAGTTACGGATATGTTCTACGAATGTTTACTTCCGCATTGCTGTGCCATATCGTAGCAAATGAAGTACTCCAGTAACCAATCCTACGACACTGCTACACGCTGTGTTTAACCCAGTCGCCGAATTAAATATTCGCCCTTTTCAGGATCAAAAGTTTTGATACATTTAGTGCTGTCTTGAATCATAACTATATTTGACAGCGTTTGGCTTATAGTGCCGCTTTTCCGAGCTCGACGATTCGTTACTCCCTTGCGTCCATTCGCACATTTTGCAACTACGATGACTGTACAACTTGTTTTTCTGTTTCTCCCCGTGGAAACGCGTCATAAATTTGCCACTTTGTCAATTTCCCGGTTAGTGACGTTTTCTGCTCTACGTGTAGCTTATATTCTGCCATTCGAGACACCGAACTTTCTGATAAAATTCAGGACAGAAAGCCTAAGCTGTGGACCCACACCGTTTTAATACGTACTCTTTGTTTGTTGTAGGAGAATGTGTGAATCTGATTTTTACTCCAACATCAGTCATCTTTACATTCAGGCATCGACCTACACTGTGACACGAAATTGGAACACGGAGCAACGATTAAACGCACCATATGCAATTCAAAACCAAACAGTAAAGAACCGACAGATCTTGATATCTTGACCCAGATTGGAAAGAGAAGACTTTACTACCATGGAACACACAATGTAGATTGAAGTGTCCGTGCAAAAGGACCAAGTTCGAGGCTATTATGAATTAAAAAATCCAAACAATGTTTTAAATTTGATATTGTTCTTATACGCGTGTAACGTACATTGTTTGATTGAACTATTGTGTATTTTACTCTTACATGCGTATTTACTAATTTGTACTGTAACTGCAACGTTGTTTTCGCTCTATTACTGCAACAGTAAAATATTGTTAGAGGGCCACGGATCCGGAGTGCCGGAGTCGACTCCGGCAGGATTGTGCGTTTATCTTTCGGACCCGGATCCGGATCGGGCGTCACTTTTCAATTTGGCAGTAGCAGGAGTCTGGGCGGTCATTTGTGAAGTGAAACCATTGGTAATTTTCTGTTGCCTCAATTGTAGCCGGAGTCTGAACAGGAGTCATATTCTCAAATTTGAAAAATTTCCGGACCCGGATCCGAATTCAAAAGTTTTGGAACAGGAGCGGAGTCAGAGTCTGGAAAAGTGACTCTGGCTACCTCTATTGTACAACGCGCTAAAGTAACCTTTGTGTGACATTTAGTAATGGAAATCTTGCAACCTTCGCGAATGTCTACTACGATAGTATGTAACGTACACAGGGACTTCCACGGCTGGATAATTATATTTGTACGATCTTCTCGCAAAAAGTTCCAACGTGGAACTTGTGTTGCCTGCGCACGATTCGACCAATGGAAATACGTGACAAAACCCACGTCAAACTCAAAATTTCCACCTAAAAATTCAGTGATGTAATCGAGACTGTAACCTTCGAGACCGAGACTTCATCAAAACTACCGAGACTCGAGACTTGACCTTCGAGACCGAGACTTCAAAATTTGTGCATTTTACCGATTTTTTAGAAAATGTGTCGTAATCGCTTGTAAGTTGATTTTTTTTCAAATTTCTGGCATTTTTCCGACCTGGTTTGGTTGTTTCTTACCTGCAAATACAACAAAAAATCGTTGATTTATAGAAATTTTACTATACCCTTTCTTTGCAAAATTCAAAGTCTCGAGACCTGTAGCCTTCGAGTCCGAGACCAAGTGTCGAGACTCCATCACTGTAAAAATGTCATTTTGACTTTACCTACTAATCAAAGCACTCTACAGGTAGTTGCCCTATAGTGGACACATTAGTGCTTTAATTTTTTGTGCATTCTTACTGCGTAATTCCCAGTAATATTCCATTCGTGATTCAACGCGATGTACTTGTTTGCGAACAGTTCGACCGCCGACATGATAGCCTGCAAACCTATATAAACGCAATCGGTCGCTGTTTCCTGCGGCGCATTCGAACGCCTAACGCTTTTGTTCGTGGACATTCTAATTCCGACTCTACATCGAACCGTTACGTTACGTGTTTTCTGACTTTACGCTCAAGTGTATTGAAGTTTTTGTTGTATATCGGAATATAATTGAAAGAAACAGTCAACTTAGTGTACTACTGGAGAGTTATTAGCGGACAAAGTGGTGAGAGCCTTTTAATTCGCCTTGCTTCGGCTTGGCAAATTCAAGACGTCAGGTTGCTTAGTTGGGAGACCGACCTGTGCTCCTGCAACAACTAGGTTGACCCCTCAACTAGTAGGGACCTCTGCAGTAACCTACAACCCCAGTCCCTACAGCCCCATTGTTGTGAGGTTGCCCTGCAGGTATGCCTTGGTTTCTCCGCGTAATGGAAAAGCTCTGCCACTTTGAATTCTGATTAAACAGTGTTATGCAGCCAAATTATCTTCTGACTTAAGATGTCATAACAAAACACTGCCAAAGCTTTTCGTGACTTTTGTTATGGCTCTCGTGCTAAATAAGAAAAAATGCAAACCCGTTTCAACACTTTAACTGTCTCATGCGTGGTTGATGTTTCAATAAATTATATTCAAACAAGCCGAACTAAGCGGTTCGTATTTTTTAAATTAATATATATGGTAAAATAGTTAGGACAAGGTGACCGCTACGAGAATTAGCGCGCAGTTGCAGTTCACCAACCGGCATTGAAGTTTTAGTTGACCGCAGTTGTGTGTTTGTGCAGTTGTTCACCTTCGGCGCCGACATACGGAATGTTACGTGCCTATGTACCATCGCTTGGTCGCCGGCATACCGAGTATACATCCAGGGGCCAACGCTTGCGATTCTTTCTGAAGGAAAAAAAAGACTTTCTTACGTGATTCCACTTTTGGCGTGGTCAAGACCAGGATTGCCCGGTTGGCATTTTTAATGCCAAATTCCAGAAATTTGTCCTTATTCAAAGCAGTTTGGCATGAGAAAATGCTGCTTGGCATGTACGTCTGAGTTTGGAATGTTTTCGGCGTTTTTTAGTGATGTTGTCAGAAAGAAACGTTGTTTGGCATTTTTTATTTTTTTTAGCTATTTAGTGTATTTGGTTCATGCCAACCTGGAAAGCCTGGTATCGTTTTTATGGGTCCTCTGTGACTGCATTTTGTAATAGATATGTTGTGCAACTGTGGTTTTATCATCAAGGAAAAATGATCTAACTTGCTAAACGCTTGTGTACCGGATTAAAAAATACAGTAAAAAAGCTATGGCATGGTGCATGTTTGCATTTTCACAACTTGCATCTTATCGTTTAAAATTTTCATCGGTATTTTTATTAAGCATTTTCTACAAGAGATGGTACTTTTGGAGATTAACAATTATTTATTTATCTATTTATATGCAAAAATTCCATGCTTGGTTCCTTAGCAACACTGCATTTTGCCATTACTGATTCTGGTAATTGAAAACCGAGAGCCGTCAGCCTATTTCCGTTTGTTTGGCATTTTTTGAAGCTAAATGGCATATTTTCATGAGCAATTTGGCATTTTTTGTCCATCAGGTCCCGGCAACCCTGTTTGCAGAGGTGGGCAACCGCTACTTCAGAAATAGCGACGCTACCGCTATTTGCTAAACGTAATAGCGGAACTACAGCTTCTGAATAAAACTATATAGCGAGCGAGCTATCGCTACCGCTCTTTTTGGAACACCTTTAACTGTTTTGGTGCTGTTTTACTGGCATAGGTTTATGGTGAAAAGCCTAACTTTCAAATGAATAAATTTTTGAAAAAATTGTCATATTTTACCGATATTCTGTTTTTGAAAACCATGATCTTGGAAATAATTAAAGTCGTCGAACAGTAATTATGATGTACGAAATGTTTATATTTCAGAGTATATGCACAAATAAATAAAACTTAGACTGGAAACACAGCCATACAATGCATTTAGTTTTGTTAGAGATTTTCACAAAACAACGACGATGTGCTAATGTGAATCGTCATATAAAAGTCGTCGTGGTGCTCATTAATGTCACGACTCACGAGGGACTAAGAACAAGTTTTGTAAGACAAGTGACGAAAATAACCGACAGATACTGCACCAAGGGTACGTAGCCGTTTTTTTTAATTTGATTTGATTTCTGCAAAGGTGGGAAGCAGGGCGAGAAACAGGTGTCTGCAATAATGATCATTGATCTGTCAATGAACTATTGTTTGAATTGAGTTACAAAAATTGAGGTTGAGCTGTTGCACTAACAGCGGGTCATAGGAATTGCTATCCACATACGATGCTAAATCTTTGCCGTTCGCCTTTTGTTCGCTCTGACAAAAGGAGTCAACTGTTGAACACTTCGCTACAAACCGTTTGAAGTCTCAAAGGTACAAGAATTTTCGCAGCTGGACGTCGTCTTACTTACAAGGTGTCACAGCCGCGGTGCCAAAGTCAAGACGACATGTTGCAACGAGCAAACAGATCCAGAGGAGCTGGTGATGGAACATTTTTGTGAAACGACCGTACAGATGCGAAAATAGCAGCAGTGCAGCTGTAAGAGGTGCGAATTGTGATTACCTGCCAAACTGAATTGTTCTGACGTCGTAAAGTCTATGTAGAACCCTTTGGTGCAAAACTGAAACAGTTGCGTGTAGAGAAAAAACGTTTGCGGTCAGAACCTATTTAAGGTGCGTTAGCGATTAACTGCCTTTTAGTGCTCATGCTGTTTTCGAGAGGCATTGTCATTATTTTTCAAACAAACAACTTATTCTTTGTGGAGTTGAAAAGCTGCTGAAGATCTTGTCATAACCTTGTATTGGTTAACCAGACTTCTATAAACAACATATCAGGTGCACATTTGCTCACAAATTTGAAAAACGCAGCTCGCTGGGTTGAACATTAGCGTGGATTCAAGCATGATTGAAGAAACAAACCTAGACATTTGTGGCTGCAAGAATGATTCGCTAGATTTGAAAAATATTGATAGAAAACTACGTCTAAATGCAAGAAATCAGGTGCAACACAGCCAGAAAGCGATTGCAAAGATCAGAGGGAAGAACTACAGCTGCGTGATGTTGGCAAATAAGCAACTGCAAAGAATGCCAAAGCTCCTCTGTGGAAAATTTCGCTTTAAAGATATGTGGCCCTGTTCTTGTGTACTGAATGGATTGAACCGTTTACTACGTCCTGATGTCCTTTATGGTCAGTCCCTTCCATCTACTTCATCTCAGCTCACTGAGGCAGAGAAATTCTTAGCGGATTTGTTGAATTGCAGGTACGTTTTTTCTACTTTAGTGCAAAGCAATCGAGTTTTGTTTCGCGAAAAACGACCGCACAGGTGCAGTGCCGGATTAACAATAGTAGCAATTGCGACGGGCTCCGCGCTTTTGGGGAGCCCGCGCTCTTCTGTAATAAGTCTTATTTATTTATTATTACATTATATCAGGGGTTTTTTAAAGGTGTTTTAGACCCGATTCGGGTCCCAAGAATTGAAAATCGGGTCCCTAAAATCAGAGAAAATCATCATCGGGTCTCTAGAATCGAAGAAAATCGGGTCCCTAGAATCAGAGAAATCGGGTCCCTGCAGGTTCATATCGGGTACCTAACATTTTCTTTAAAAAAACCCTGATCATATATAATATTTTTTTCAGTCTAAGAAGTCAGACTTTTGTTAAATTTGCCATAAGTGCTAAGCGAAGGTTTGCAATTGAAAGCTGTCTGCGTCAAGAAATTCTTATATGATTTTTTTGTACAGTTTACGTAGCAAAAGGCATGAGACTGCGGTCAGCATTGCTGCCATTTTAGCTGATTTGCTGCTAAATCTAGCAGGATGTGTTCACTGTAAGCTGTAAAATTTTCAATCTAACAGTTAGCTGGTTTTCTAGCAGGGTTTTACCAACCGTTTGGCAGGTTTAACAGGTAACAAATTCCTGACCAAAAACCTATTTCAACAGTTTTTCAAGATGAAAACTTCTATACCTTCTTCATCAAAAACGTACTTCTTTATGACGTTTTTAATTGGGTAACACCAGGACAAAGCACAACCAGCTCCCTGCAATTGTATTTAGAATTTTTATTATGATGCAAGGAAGCTGCTTCAAGCAGATAATTGTATCATATAACAAGTAATTAGATGGATTGGTGAAGCCTAAATGATTTGTTTGTGTGCTTAGTGAGCGCGTTGGGTTGAAGACAACATGTGTAGAATATGCATTTATCCCACGATATTTCCAAGTCTTTCAGTTGTACCAGTAATAATGTCACGATATTTCCAAGTCTTTCAGCTGTACCAGTAATAATATCTGTTAAAACAACTTCCTGGTAATCCAAAACTGCCAAAACGTTCGAAATATATGGTTGCAAGATTCAGAACTTAAAAGTTGGCTCAGTGCCTACGGCCTATATCCTGCTGATTCAAGAAAAGCATTTTGCGAAGTTTGCAATAATACAATCATAGCGAAACACTGTGAGCTTAAAAGGCATAACTGGTAGCAAAAGCATTCAGCAGATAAGAATAAAGAACTTTTTGTGTGTTCCCACTGTAACACAAAGTTTTAAGTTACAAAGACCAGACTTAGAAAATTGTAGGGCTGAAGCAATGCTCAGGTTGTTTATCGCGGAGCATTGTTCTACCTACTCTATAAAAACATGCAACCATTTGTTTTAATTATGTTCAAATAACAGATTTTTAACAGACTCTCACTGCTTTTAGCAGATTTTAGCTGAAAATTTGTGACAAGACCTTTAGCAGAATCTAGCAATTTTTGTGACGCCGTTCAGCAGATTTATGTCACAACCATCTGGCAACACTGGCTGTCAGCACGATACACTCAAGACTGTCACATCACAATGCAAACTGGAGAGAGCATGTAGAGAGTAAAGTTATAGATAGTAACACGGTTGCCTTGCCCACATACTTTATGATTTAGCAGGTGTTCAGTAGCGGACACAGGCTAATTTGATGGGGGGGATGCGACGTCAATTTGCAATGAACCCAATGCTTCACAGAACCATAATGCGTAAATCAATCACCTTCGCATACGTACAGTTACAAAGAAATAAGGCTAAGGTTGGTTTAAGAAGCTTGAGTGATAAAACTGGACAAACTTTAATACTGCACCGCTACGGAACCAACGAGCAATGTGGCACATAACAACTATCTGACGTAGTCACTGGCGTCGGCGCAGGTACATCGAGGACTCGAGATAAAAAGTTCAGCTGACGACATAATACTTATTCTCATTGTAGGTTACATTTGTTACAACACAATTACCGGTGGGAGTAGCCAGCATAGCGCTGTTCAAATTTGTATGCTGCAGCAAGTGAGCGTAGTCACTTGGATGCGGTTTCGATCAGTGCTCTTCAAATGGCGAGCCCTACAGTTTTCAATTGTCGTTTGGAATAGTGTGCAACACCCATAGTAATTTGTTTATAACATTTGTTATTGCAGGTGATTTTGATGAAATAAGAACAAGAAGCGGGTTGATTGTGTGTATTTTGCAAACGAAATTAAGAGAACGGAAAGAAAGAAACAATTCCTAACGAGTGAAAGCACGATAAAACGAAAGCGAGAAAGCATGATCATTCATGGGCGTCCGCACAAATTTCTCCAGGGGGGCAACGTCAACATTTTGTTTATGATTTTCAAATTGCTGACGATCAGTGTTCCCTCTAAAATAATTTTACACTGAGAAAATATTTGTTTTAGTGAGCATGATATTTTAGGGCTGAGTAAGTGGAGTTTTCAATGAATTACAAACTTTGTGAATTATACGATAAATATACATTATCAAATTACGAATAAATTATCAAATTACGAACAAAATACACATTTCATTCAAATAGCTCCTTGTTTTCAAGGTAGTTTCCATTGATTTGGAATGTTGCAAGTGCGCGAGAATGAGATTTCACTGCGCAACAGTTGGTGGTCCTGAGTATTTGCGCACCTTAGAGGGAACATTGCTGACGATGTAATGCAAATGGACGTTCAGAAAACGCTTTATCCTTGCTACACTACAAAGAAAATTCTCCGTGTTACGGTAAGAATCACAAAAAAGCGCTTCGTTAGCAGCAATAGCCAGGTATATTAGTATTACTACAATTTACACAGTAGGCTACGCTATCTGCAGATTTTCAACGCAGGGCATTTCTTTTCAAGTAAGCATTGCCATGATCTGTAAAGAAAGAAGCATTGGTTTGCGATGATTTTTAACGAAACCACAAATTATGACTTTATTTTACTTAGCAAGCAGGGCCGCTCCCAGGTGATATATTCATCTGAATTAACAATTGAACATGTTTTTGAAAATTTCCAGGGGGCTTGCCCGGTTGCTCTCCCCTGATTGCGAGGTGAGCTAGCAAGACTTGTCAGTATCACTTAGAACAATGGTTCTCAAACTTTCATGAGCCGTAGCGCCCTTCAAAAGACTCTCAACGCTTGTGGCCCCCTGCTCATCGATAAAAATACCTAGATGTGGTCCCGGCCTCTGCACGTGGCCCCCAAGAGGGAACGAGGGACCCGTTTGAGAAACCCTGACATAGAAACAAGAGCTGCAATCGTCTGCGATCTCGTCCAAAGCAATCAATAAAACCTTGCTACACAAACCGGACAATTAAGTAGACTTGTATGTTGACACGACTACGGACAAACTTACTACAATTAGAACACCACGCAGGTTTTGCAAAATTGACCTGATAAATTATGAAAATTCGCCGCAGCAAATATGGCTTTGCACTCAGATGTCAGAACTAAGCCTTAACGATTAAGACGTATTCCCACAAGCCTGCATAGATGTAGGCCAATGCTACTGTAACAATCCACGTAATTTTATACTCCATGAAAAGAATCCCGCACAAGTCAGTGTTTGACACTCAGGCACATTGGTCACACTCCCTTAATAATGGATTTTTCAAACTTATGGAAGCATTGCTACTATAGATTCACTCATGTTTTTTTCACGAAGTATGAATATACGTAGCTTACCGCCATCAGCAGTTACTGACTCGCTGCATTACCTGCCAAGACGTCTGCGTTCAACAGTCTTATGCAACAAAACGCCTGCTACCGTAAATATAAAGTGAACCTTTGCAGATTTGTTGCCATGTTATTGTTACGCAATAAAGACCAACAGTAGAAAAATCCGCTCGCGACTTTCGCAACCCGCCTCTGCCGACAAAGGAGGGGA
>Ga0210059_1016470_pt1 | contig 10667 bp, 5 predicted proteins | sample Ectturendosymbi2_FD_188042 | JGI IMG/M metagenome (GOLD analysis project Ga0210059, IMG submission 188042) | Ecteinascidia turbinata endosymbiont from Florida, USA - Sample 2 (SPAdes) (version 2) | ecosystem: Host-associated > Tunicates > Ascidians > Unclassified | place: Key West, Florida... | reverse complement strand
GTAAAATAACTGAACTCCTTCACCTTCATACGATTTATCTGTGGTACACACAGGCATCCAGAAGCGACGTTTCCAAAAGGCAATAGTTGGAGGAGGAATTTAAGTGGTTAGCCTATAATGAAATTCACAAAGGGTCATTTTGCAAATGTGTGTTGCGTTTGCATCTGATGTTGTCAGTTGCAGCACTAAGACCCTTGGCATGTTGGTAAAATCAGCTCACAAAAATTGGAAAAAGCGAAAGAAGATTAAAGTCTCATCAAACACGTCAATACCACCAGTTTTGCGCAGAGAAGTTTGATGCGTTTCTTAAACTTTGCAAAAATGAAGAAAACGTGGACGTGAGACACACGCTTTCCGACAGTAGAAAAATAAATCATAGATCAAAGCAAAACTCGTCTGAGACATGTAATCAAGGTGGTTGAGTTTTACGGTCGTCATGAAAGAAAATCAGAGAAACAAGATGGCAGTTTAGTTGGAAGGACCCCAGGTTTCGTGGTGAGTACAGTCAACTGTTTATCCACAATATATGTACTTTCCTGGCTATTCTTATCACAAGCAATTTTTCCTTTTCATAGCTTTTGCTTCCATAATTTCAGCCCCCCCCCTTAGAAAAATCCTGGCTGCGCGCCTGGAGAAGGACCTATAATTTTGACGGTTTCTAGCTGCACTTCAACATTTCCGTTAGTGCAAGGTCAAATCTGGTGCAGTTTCTTGTTTTTCAACTTTGTCTTCTGATGTAGATAATACCAATGGCTCTCGACGTTTTCCCTTAGCACCACTCCCTTTACCTGAATCATTTTCAATTAGAGTGGTAAGCACGGCAATAACGTCTTGAGCTGAAATACAATAACGTGTCAAGTGCACAGCATCTGTATGGGGCACCGTTTGTAAAAAATTAAATCTGCGCATATTTAGCTAAATCTGCACATATTTACCTAAATCTGTGCGTATTTACCTAAATCTGCATGCATTTAGCTATATCTGCTCGCATTTAACTAAATCTGCGCGCATTTAGCTAAATCTGCACCCATTTAGCTATATCTGCGTGCATCTAGCTAAATCTGCGCGCATTTAACTAAATCTGCACGCATTTAGCTAAATCTGCGCGCATTTAGCTAAATCTGCACGCTTTTAGCTAAATCTGTGAGCATTTAGCTAAATCTGTGCGTATATAGCTAAATCTGCACGCATATATAGCGCTGAAGCATGTCAGCTGTGATGAATAGCATGGTATCCTGTCTAAAGAAAAATTTGGTGTTCTGCATCAGTGATCCTGACAAAATCTAGGCTACTGCTTGGCGTGAATAACCTGTGATTGCTCGAAGCAAGGTTTAAAGCAAAAAATCTAGGCTACAGCGTAATCCCTGGGATTGTTTGTGTTGCTTCAAATCTAAATTATAGCAGTTTTTGCTATAATATTGGTTTGTGTAGACAATGAATGGCAGTCAACTTGTGGTGGTGGTTTTGGCATAATTTCTTGTGCCTAGATTCAGATTTGTCATTGTCGTTGCCAAACACAGATACTTTTAGAAAGTGTCCTTCATTATTGCGTATCTAATGTGTATTGTCTGTGCTGCATGTGGACTGATTGTGAATTGTAACCTGCGGGCCTGAGGCAGAAACACAAATTGCCTGTATATGCATTAACTACATTCTAAAACCTGAACTATCCTTCACTATTTCTTGATACAGTATATCAAAAAAGTTTTTGAAGATTACAGCTGTAGACGGGTCTAAAAAATTGCAAACACTGGATTGTCTTGATAACTATTAAATATTTGTTCAATTGGATTCCAGCAACAATGGCGTCTTTGCGAAAGCACATTTGGCTAGTGGGGGTGCTGTGAAAACATAGGTAAGATTGGGAGTGTTATTTCACTTCTATCGATTTCAAGGGTGTTGCAGTTTTTCTAGAAGAAGCAGGCTTATAAGGGAAGCAGCATTTGTTTCGATTGATGCTCTATACAACCGATAAGCACCTGTTTTAGGCAAGGCAGCCTAGAACTCAGCATTGCAGATAGGGCTACCCTCAACCAACTGCGAGAGATAAAACCAGTGCCAAATGTGGAACACAAGCAAAAACAATGTCAAATATTTTCTAATCTGTCAAGCTCTGAAATGTTCACAATCTTCCAGCCCTGTTTCCTTGTAGCAATCCTCATTAAACACCTTGTACTGATTTTTCATAAATTTACAGTATCAAGGTACTGAATCTATTGCAATCGTCTTCCATACCATACACTGAAGGATATTTTGAATACACTGCAGCCTGTACATACTTTGTGTTTCCATCTAAGTGTATTTCCACGATTGGCCCACAGACAAAATGTAAAAATAATCCACGTGAGCATATAAGCAATACACATTAGACCACTAACAATTACAATGGAGAAGACTTTTAGCACCAGTGACCATGTTTGGCAACGCCAATGACAAATATTTAACTTGGCCCAAAAATGGTGCCAACACCGCCACCACAAGTTGACTGCCATCCATTGTCTACACAAACCAATATTATAACAAAAACAGCCATAATTTAGATGTGGTGCCACCTTGCTTGCAACCAGGGGTGACGAACCTATTTGCAATCACGGGCCACTTTGTCAGTTACCGCTGAGTTGGCGGGCTGCACAACTTTTTAGTCATACTATGAAACCTGTTGAAACGAAAAAAATTGTTAATCAACAGAAGCGGGTCAAAGAAATTTCAAGACTGCTGGTCTGACCTGAATGCTTCGCGGGCCGCATGTTCGTCACCTCTTCTTTAAACAATGCCAGGGTATATGTTTCTCACACAAAAAAGCAGTACCCTAGCATTTGTCAGGAATACTGACACAGAACACCAAGTTTTTATTTAAATAAGATACCATGCTATTCTTCACAGCCGACACGCTCCAGCGCTATATATGCATGCAGATTTAGCTATATGCGCGCAGATTTAGCTATATGTGTGCAGATTTAGCTAAATGCGCACAGATTTAGCTAAATGCGTGCAGATTTAGCTAAATGGGTGCAGATTTAGCTAAATGTGCACAGATTTAGTTAAATACGTGCAGATTTAGCTGAATGGGTGCAGATTTAGCTAAATGCATGCAGATATAGCTAAATGCACGCAAATATAGCGAAATGCGTGCAGATTTAGCTAAAGACACACAGATTTAGCTAAATGTGGGCGGATATAGCTAAATGCGTACAGATTTAGCTAAAAGCGCACAGATATAGCGAAATGTGTGCAGATTTAGCTAAATGCGCACAGATTTAGCTAAATGTGCACAGATTTAGCTTAATGCGTGCAGATTTAGCTAAATTCGTGTAGATTTAGCTAAATGCTCGCAGATATAGCTAAATGTGTGCGGATACAGCTAAATGCGTGCAGATTTAGCTAAATGCAGGCAGATTTAGCTAAATGGATGTAGATATAGCTAAATGCGTGCAGATTTAATTTTTGCCCCATACATCTGCCTTGGATGTTGAAGCTTCTTGTGACCAGTGTGTAGTATGGTATTGGCTCGGACGTTTCAGTGTTTCACATTGAGAACGTAAGCAATGGTCAAAATCAATTCCAGTGTCAAGGAGAAATTTCTGACCTCTGCGAAATTTCTGACCTATTGTTGTTTGTCAGTAATTTTGCTTCTCAGAGTAAAGGAATAAAATTTGTTGATAATTTTTTGATGTGTTTTATGTAAATAAAAACTTTTTGGTTGATGTCGGATACCCACAACAAGCTGTACTACGGGAATAACTATTGCCACTGAAAAATACTGGACTTATTCTTAGACTTCAATTATGTATTTTTTCAACCCTAAAGGCCAATCTATACTGAGGAGTTGCCAGGAGTACCCGCGCACGATTGTTTGATTTGGTGCGTCGGGTAATTCTGCGCTCGTGCACGCTCGTTAACTCCTGGGCGCAATAAAACAAAGAATCGTGTGTGGCTACTCCTCAGATTAGATTGACCTTAACCTGAGACACTTACCTAAACACCAAAGCTAATCATCAGTTTTCTCAGCGTATTTGATGTGTAGAATATTACTCTGTGCATGCGTACATGGCGTGAAAACTGCGGCAAAAGATAAAAAGTCACAAGCTTCTTGATCTTAGAAGACATTTTATAGCTCTACAAAAATGACCACTACATCACTCAAAACGGGACTTGAAAGTTGTGGATTGCTTTGAAATTTAGCATCAAGCCTAAATAGGGGTATTGCAAAGTTGTTTTTTTTCAGTTAATTACAAACACACTAGTTTCAGTTTTTGGAAATGAATAAGTCTTCAATGGCAATCTAAACACACGTTCAATATGATTCAGGACAATTGGTGCAAACGGAAGCTAAAAAACTTACACAGGTACCGGAAACCTACGATGAGCAGCAGCACAAATTTTTCCAGGAAGGCCCGGGAAAGGTGAACAGGTCTTAGGACCATGACAAAATTTTACCATCGTGTTGAAAGACGCTATGAACTGCTAATATTAACTCAAAATCTACATATACACAGCAATCACCCGCAAACCACAACAGCTTTGGTAAAATTTGACGTTTGTTACCCTTCTGTTTTAAACTTTGATGACAAGCAATTCTTCAGGGGAACATGCCGCAGACAAAATTTTCGAGACGAGTTGATTTGATCATGTATTTGTTTTTGAAAACTTTCGACAGAATCTGAAAAACTGCACTAGATGTCAAAAAAAGAAAAATTATCGTCCATTCAGAAAACAACTAGTTCCGCCCGAAAATCCAATTGATTTTCAGCAAACATACATTCCTTCAATTATATTCCCGCTTTTCCTCTCGAGAGGGTAGCGGGGCAATAGCCCTAGGTCTCGATATACCTCACGGTTTTCAACAATGCAGGGTAGTTCTGCTGGCTCCACACCAAGACGGCGCCAAGCAAGGTCGGAGTTGTTTGTAGTTACAACATCTGGTCGTTGTACGACCTCAGAGCCGCTTTCCTGTGGGTGCAGCTAGCAGGACTTGCCTCGCCAAACTTTCCAGGCACATTCTGGTCACGTGGCCGAAACAACTACAGTGCGCGAAGCCACAACACCTGCGTTCAGCTTCCAGAATTTGAGACTTGCACCAAGCGTTGTCCAGCGTTCGGAACTCCAATAAACACTGATGGTTTGAGAAAGGAGCTGGTAAGTGAACCATCAGCTAAGACTTAACATTTTACCTTTATAAGGATGTTGAGTGGTCACTGTAAAGCCTAAACCAGTGGCGTGCAGAGGTCTAGTGATGCCCGGGACGACTGCTTGATTGGATGCCCCCCCTACCAAATTCTAGTATTGAACAGTGGCGTATGGTGGTCATTGTTACTGGATACACGCTGTTTGTGACGTCACAATATGAAGTCATATTCACATTTGCAAACTAACGTTTTGGCGAAGTTTGTCGACACAACTTGCATATTCAGGGACGCCGGAGCAGCCCCCTATTGAAAACTTTCTGGCGACGGTTCTGTTGGGAAGGAGGATCAATAAAACAGTTGAGGGCAATGGAAACGTTTAAAAAAATCGTTACCAATTATGTTCTTTCTATTCAGAAACAATGTTGACCTCAAAAATAATAACAGAAATGACAAAAAATCATTCTGAATTTTCTGAGTGTCGGAATAGCTGTAATAAACTTGTTTCAAGTCGATCTTGACAAACCATGGAATTACCTATGATACTGTTATCGAAAGCAGGGGTGTTGGAGGAGGGGGTGCGGGGGTTGCAACCGCAACCCCATAAGTTTTGATTAGCTAAAAATCTGGGCAAAAGCCCTGAAAATCCGGGTAAAAATACCGCTCAACATTGTTTGCCTTCAAAAAATGGCGCCCAAGGTTTGCATAAAAACACATGAACACCTTTTTTCGGAGGTTACACCAAAAAGAGGTCTTCATGATCTTTGTGGGAGAAAACTTTAAGGCAAAAATTGCACAAAAAAAACTTTCGGGCAAGTTTGGGGAAATCCGGGCAAAATCCTTCGTACCCTAAATATTTGCCTGCTCCTACACCGTAAATGAAATGGCACCTCCGCTGCCCCTCTTTTGAAAGGTCAGAGGGGGAAACAGGCCCGTAACCAGCTTGGGACACCACGGGTGGCGAAGAGTTTTCTGAGGGGCCCACATTTTTTAAACTATGTCCAATAGTGATGGCCCACAACACATTATTCCAGGTCGGGCGATAAATTTTGTAGGGGGCGAAGTCCCCCCTAGTTACGGGCCTGGGGGGAAATGCCCTCGCCATGCCTCCATTCTCCGGCGTCCCTGCGCATATTATTCTACACGCACTCTTCTTACCCGTTGCTGTAAGCTACAATGTGTCACTGCAATGAACATAAATTATCAGCGGTCTCCTAAGACAGAGCAGTTCATGACTGCAAAAATATCCGGCAACGCGTTAAAACAGGGAGTGGAACACACTCAGTGCTACGTCAGCGCAGTTCTCAACTGCAAAAATACAAGGCTGCGCGAATGTCTGGTCGAATGGCAGTCGATCAGAAGGTATGTGGTTGGGGTGGCGGACACCCAGGATTGACCGCAGTTTGAAACTTGCTGAACTACACAAGGATTGAGAATGCGCATGAAGCACGCAAGAAAATTTACGTTTTTATTATGTGGCTGTTATACGTACAATTACTAAGGGGAGAAAAGATTCGGGCTTGTGTGAACCGTTATGACAATTCACGCTGAAACGCCAATTAATGACGAAACTCGAAACGAAGCACAGGTGTTCATTCATTCATTTGTTTTATTTGGGAAACAAACACATACGAAAAAAACAACAGATAAACAACATAAAATAAACAAGCAAACTCAACAATAGAAATAAAATCAAAATTATATTTGCATCTTCCCGGGGAACCTAATATAACCAGGTAGTTTTCTAGTTAGGTTCCCCACTAGTCTAATGTTAAGATAGTGCTATGTTAATGGGGTTTAAGGTTTGTACCATCAGAAAGTTTTATTATGACAATGAAGCACAGGTGTGTTGCATACTTGTGCAATAAATTGTACATCTTTTAATGAAACAAAATGAACAGCAACGAAATTTGATGGGCTTGAAAAAAAGAGAAGAATAATTCGAACAGTTTGAGGAAATTCTAATGGTTATCTTCTTCAGCTCTGTAAAATCGGTATATTTCAATCAAATTTTTGCCTTCTCTGCATTAAGTTGTTCTTGATGTTGGACCATAACAAACCAAATGTTGAAAAAATGCACAATATAGATGCTGAACTAGCAGGGCATATACACAAACTTGACGTGAAACTGCAGAGTTTGTGTGGGAGTGGCTTTTCTCGCTTTCCTCTGCGCGTTCTTGCCAAGCCTTACCACTTGAGATAATTGACCAACAACACTTTACGAAAACAAAGATGGATACATTTCTTTACCCTCAAATTTGAATGCCATAATAGGTATAACAAGCTACTATCGTGTAATTCTGAAATTGGTGATATTGCTTGATGCAACAAAAAAATTCAAAATGTGGTTTTTGCATTTTTTTTTAAAAAGAAAAAGACTGGGGGGTTGTTTTTTTTAAAAGAAACGGGTTTTTCTCAACCCTGATTGTCTTTCAATCCTTTTTGTGATTTTCCCTTGATCGCATGATCTGGAACAACTCACGTCACTATCAGTTTGATTTGGTCTGCGCCGCACACTTAGAGTGTAGGTCCCTGGTAATGAAGAAGCTGAGATTGCTGGCATTTGAATAAGTAAAAACTAGTGTTGACAACAAAACAAGCTTCGAAAAATGAAATCCATGCAGTATGTATTAGTAGGCTTAAAATAGAAAAAAATCAACTAGTTACAGCATTTAAATTTTTGTTATTTCACTCTTTGGATGCCCGGGGCCGGCGCCCCGTTCGTCCCCCCCTCTGCACGCCACTGGCCTAAACGTAATATGGGTCTTATTTTATAGCCTCGGTCTCGGGAACTTAGCAGCTGTTGAGCCCCGACCGTGGTTGTGTGTTCATTACTTTCCACGGTCGACTTGATCCGTTCCGCTCCACCAATCCCCACTGACACGCAAGGCGTTGTTAGCGATTTCGCGCTAATAGACCGCGGTCTATGGAAGTCGTATTGAACCTTGTCACAACTGTCGTTGGACAGCAGGCGATTCAAAAAACGCCGTTACTGGGTTCGTGTTGCTGTCAGAGATGCGTGACGCTGGAACTATGGCAAGGAACTGAAACCGTTCGCCCATCTTTTCAGGATTGACCATCATGTCGTAACTGCCAACCAGTCTTTTCCGAGTGTCATCATCTGTGCAGTTTCTCAATAGCATCTAAAACACAGAGACTTTGTCATCCGTTGCACCAGGACCGAAACCACGCGGAAGCATTCAGGGACAGTACCCCCCAAATTTGGTTGTACCCAGAAAAATCTGTTTTACACAGATAAAAAAATCTTGCCCCCTAAAACGTATTTTACCCCCCCCAACCTTAAAACCTGGCTACGGGGCTGCGTTTCACACTCCTGTCGTTTTCGTTGCAGCCAGCAGACCAACCGATGCGCTAGTTGCGCGGCGAAAAGCATTATTAAGCAGCAGCGAAAAAGCTTTTGAAATACACGGAGTATGCGGAGCCAACTACTCCAACGCTGATAAGTATAGAAGCAGCAACAATAACAAGCACCGCTACATGTCGCAGGGCAGTAAATTTCTTTAGGAACAGAATTAGAGTGCTATGCGATCATCTGCCGTGCATCTGGCACAAAGTGCGCGATACGTTTTTTGCTAAAACCTCCGCATACATCATTTGTCTACAGCAGTGGTTCTCAAAGTTTTCTGCACATTGACCCCCAATTAAAGTACACAATTTTCTGTAGACCCCGTGGCCTATCCCAACAGTTACTAATACAAGGAAAGTATGTGTCAAAATAAATAAAGGGCACATACGTACAAAAACGTTGCACGCACGAAACGTACAGTACAAGGTTTTACAAACGTCTACAACACAAAACCTTAACCTTGAATTTAGAGCAATGTAATTCGAAGGAATTTCATCGAATAGAAACACTCTCTGTTGGGAAATGCATGTACTGAGCTCTTTCTTTACGAGGCATATTGATTCTCTGTCGCTAGCTTTGCAAAAGTATTTACTGCGTGGCTATCACTCGGGTTTACAACAATTGTTTTCCGTCCTAGTGCGTAGCTTACTGCTTTATTACCAGTCTAAAAACTACCGAACTGCGACACAGGCACAACAATATTGTTTGTGACGTAACAAACAGCACAGTTTTTATGTTATCACAATGGATGATTTAATAAAAAACTTTTCGAATCGAATGTACATTTAAACTACTATAGCTGAGATTTGATCAGCCCTCTTAATTTTTTTGATTTTTTGAAAAACGCCGTTTGCATTCCTTACCCTATTAACAATAATTCTGAATTGGAGGCTTCATTGCTCCAGTAGACCCCAGCAGTTATTCATTGACCCCCTGGCTATTCACTGATCTCCATTCGACCCCGTGACTATTTATCGACCCCTCGGATGGTCCAATTGACCCCTGTGGGTCGATATCGACCACTTTGAGAACCACTGGTCTACATCCATAAGCTGAGTAACTTGCCAGGTACTGTCGCGAAAAAGTACTAACCAGAAGAGCAGAAATGTTCCCCCAACACGGCAGTCGGGAGCGAAACGTATGTGAAACTTCAAATCGAGGATAGGTTTGACTTTTTACATTAACCAAGGCAAGTGGACGCGCAAGTAATTATTTGGCAAACCAAGCCTTCCTCAAATTTTTGCTATTTCACAAAAGAAACCAGGACAATGTGTAAGTTCATTTGAAAAGCAGGTGCTGCTGGAAACTTTTTCGAAGTGCATCTGGGGGAAAGCTTTGAACAAACTGTGAAACAAAGCAGAAATGCCCGAAATGAAAGACGCAATACAGCAGGACTTGTTCAGACAGTGTTGGTGCCAATACGCAAGTGTTTCACCAGATCTCACTTGAAAATACGATGGGTGTGTTCCCTCTAAGATTTTCAGTAGTTCTCGAGCACCCAATCCAACATGGGAATGCAAAAAATGATGACAAACAACCATATTTTTATGTAATTTGGCCTCATATTAGGTTTGACAATAAAAAAGAAACACGTTTAAACGGCAATTGCTACAAAACTTGAGAGTAGCGTCCAAATGCTATTCAATCAACCACCAACATTTACTGAGCTAGCGCAGAAAAAGCATCAACCTAGCCAGTGAACGCTGGTGACACTGAAGTGTGGTCGAAAGCACAGAAACATGGAAATACAGGGTGTCCATAAAGTCCTGCACACATTAAAAATTTTTATATCGCAAAAACCACATAAGGTAGAAACTTTACATTTTCGACAGTGAATTATACTGCCATAAAGTTTGTTTGTTATTTTTTACAGGTTATTTTATTGTTCAGATAAGCAAGAATAAGTCATTTTTAATAAAGGCGTAAGTTTGCAACAAAGTATGAAACATGTTGACCATTCAACAAAAAAGCACAATGTGTTCTTTGGTACCATGAATTGAAATCACCAACTGCAGTACAACGTAAATTTAGAAGTGAGTTTGGAGAAAACCCTCCTCACACTAACAGCATCAAGAGATGGTTTAAAAAATTTATGGAAACCGGAAGAACACTTGGCGCGAAATTGAGTATCGCCTTGACATATTGAGAGCAACAAATGGAGCACATGTTGAAGTCTA
>Ga0210059_1016467_pt1 | contig 10668 bp, 6 predicted proteins | sample Ectturendosymbi2_FD_188042 | JGI IMG/M metagenome (GOLD analysis project Ga0210059, IMG submission 188042) | Ecteinascidia turbinata endosymbiont from Florida, USA - Sample 2 (SPAdes) (version 2) | ecosystem: Host-associated > Tunicates > Ascidians > Unclassified | place: Key West, Florida... | reverse complement strand
TTGCAATTGAGCTGCGTGGATAGACTTCTGCCGAAAATATGCCTCAACTATAAATATCTTTTGCTCAGTAGTCCATGGCATCTCGAAGGTCAAATTTGGTAGACTCTTAGAACATTAATTCTACTTGACAAATCTGAAAAGCAAAAAGAATTGATTATTTCAAAATTTATTCAAGTTTAGGTGATGACTGTTTTTTTTGTGTCACCCTATATTGGCATCAAGAAACCTGGGGCGGATCATGCCACTTGTTTATACTGGTAAACCAGAAAGTACTAAAGGTTAAAGTTTTTTAACAACCTTTTAGCGTCAGATTTTTGTTTAAAGCACGTGGTCTTTCTCAGAAAAAAAGGTTGAGGCGTCGAAGAGAAAAGGGACTCGTCCTTGCCTATGATCCTTTCATAGCGGTAAACCGAACCTGCCGCTAGCATACAATTTAAGCTGAGTTAGTTGACTAGCCATTGGACTAAGTCAAGAAGAAAAACTTGCAACCACAACTCCGGGCCACTTGCGTTTAAAAGTTTAAGGAAGCCATGGTACTGAACTAGCCATTTGCTTACATCAGTCCTCAACCAGTTTTCCCAACGTGATGAGAGAATCGAATTATTCGCAGGTACAACAAAACAAGTTCTAGACTTTGCAGTCAGTCAATCAGAGTGCTGTGCAGCCGATTACGATTGGAGTCAGCAGTTTTGTAATCGGTCTAGTGAGTTAAGGAGTCGTTCTTTGACTTTAATAATTAAATTTAGCTTTTGTTCTTAGCAACAGTACGTATTTTTTCTAATTTTGTTTCATTGTCAACTTTCGCATAGAACTGAAGATGTGTCGAACACGAAACTAGTTTCCTTGTGCAAATAAATTGCGACTGATTCACTTGATGTGTGGTCACTGCTGTGGCTTTGCTATTATTGCTATTCACAGGTACTTCACAATCACTTTTCTTTTATAAAACACGACAGAGAAATTCCTCCACTGATAATTTCATTGCCGCCTCCAATCTTTGGCTATTCCAGCAGTGTGTGTGAAAATGTGTTAATTTAAACCGTTTGCCAATATTTGCACTGCAACACCATACATGATCGTGAAGATTACGAAACCTAGGTCGATAAGGTTGTCGTAACAAATTTGTACGATGTTGCAATTAAAAAAAAGGCTATTTCTCTTGTTTTGGAAACAAGAAATGGAATCGCCACTTATTTACTGATTTCTTTATTATCCGCATTAGTGTGCAGAGACACCAAGAGCTTGCAACAGCATTAATTGGTTACTATAAAAAATTAAAGTCTCTTGTGTTAGTGTTACGACTGTTACCTAGAAGTGACGAAGAAAAGTTTTTCGTATGGAATGGTTGCCAACCGTCAATCGATCCTGCCTGTCTTCTCATGTTTTTGAAAATCATCGCTCCACTCCGATCATCACGTCAAAAGCTACGTTTAATTCATCCAGCCCGTACCTTGCTAGAGAAGCAGTGGCGTAGTCATGAATTTTGTTTGGGGGAAGCAAACGGTGGGCCAGGGTTTCGTTGCCATCAACAATTGCTTCCCTCTGAAAAACAAGAACATGTCCTACACACACTAATGCCGCCCCCTTACTAGCTGCTATGTCATGGGAAATCTTGCAAATGGTGGGGAAGCAGTCGACAACAGATCCCTGATTTTTGTGATTAACGTTGGGAAATTCAGACACTAACCCACCCTACACTCCTTATTAAGACTCAGCAAAGCAATTTGCTTACCATGGGCCCAGTCAAAAGGAATAAGTATATTATCTGATTAAAGGAGATTCTAATTTGAAGGCAATCTCAACTAGTTTTAGTCTCTGCTTACGGAGCAGTTGGCAGTTCGCAACTTGACAATCTGAGTGTGTTGCAGAACCGTCGCCACAAAGTCTTGAACAGGGAGGCTTTACGTTTATGTAGTGGGGCTTGATATCCTAAAATTTGACAAATACTTCACTGATTTTTATTGTTTCATATTTCAATTTGGGGGGACTTGGAGCTTTGTTTGGACGGGCCAAGCCCAACAAAGCTCCCTGTGTCCGCGGGCTGGTGTGTTGTAATCATCACGGTAATATGCCCTTCTAATGTGTTAGCCGGTAGTATAATACAACATGAATAACGCAGCGACCACACCTTGGGTGCTAATAAGTTTTTTGTTATTTAAGAAGTGCATATTATATTGTCCGTAAAGGTTATATTCTACAAAGATTGTTGTTTTACTCAGCTGACTTTCCGTGACCCACTATGACCCATAGGTTAAGAATCATTTTGGATTGATGTATCGCAGCAACGTCTCAAGGTCTTGTATCCTCCGTGGATCAATGATAGGTCGTAGGTCGACAATCCGGAAAAATCGAAAGTTGTATTTCGCAACTTCAGCTGAATCTGGGACAGCTCACAAAGCCTCTACAATACACGGACCTAGGTGAAGATAGTCCGCGCCTTTGCCTTTCTGCGGTAGACGTGCTGCAGTGACGTAAAACTGTGGAACTTCGCAGCTTGCTACACATCAACTAATTCCCAGAGTGATGAAAAAATATTACAACTATTCATTTCAGTTTGGGGCCCACCCCGTGGCTACGCGCCGTTACAGCAGTGACGTTTTTCAGACTAATCGTTGTGCATTGGAAATTACATCCTCAAAACCCTAGCGGGTTCCAAAGTTACAAAATGATGACCACTTGCAGCAGACGAGTGCCATGTTAAACGGGCAGAGGATTGACGCTCGTTTAGCATGTTCAAATCAGTTAGGAAGTCATTGTTAGGGTCATAGTTTACCGAACACGGATGTTACGTAGTTATCACCCCCGCAGGAACGCAGGAATCGCCATCAAGAATGATTTCAAGCCTATTTATTGAGCGTTCTTTTGGGCGACAGAGACAGAGCTGCAAATTTCGAAGGCTCTCACGAGAGCGGCAGGAAAAGTTCATGGTACAGTTCCCAACTTCGATCTACTACATCATCAAGGCGGCAGCAGCTTGCCTGCTACACGATTACAAGTTCTGCTTAATTTAACCAGCACTACCGATCTGGGTCAAGTTTTGTGCAATTCCGAAAGTGATGTCATGCAGGGGGGTTGGAAGGGGGCAGGGGGAGCCATGGCCACTCTGGATTCTAAAATTAAACATTTTCCCGTTACATTTTTAGCAAAAAATATTGTTTTCTTAGTTTCGAGAAGGTAAAACGAAATTTCATTACTTTCGCCCCCCCTGGAAAAATCTTAATGGTTACATTTAGAAAAAAAACACTATTGGCCGTCCCCCTGGAAAATGCTTCCGACAGCCATGATGCCATGTTTATTTATGGCCGGTGCGATCCCGCAATCTCTTGAGGTAATACTGCGAGAGTTGAAAATATTCTTATGAACTCTTGAGTGTACATTGTGCTTAAGAAAATTTTTGAGCAATAGATTAGGGAAAAAACTTCATTTTTTAAGAAGCAACATTGAAATGAAACATAAGGTTAAATAGAACTCCCCATCAAACTTTTTAAGAGCACCGCCATTCACTATGCAGACCACTGTGAATAAAAACAATTTAAACCATTTTGACTGCGCTGTTACTCTTCATCTTCAGAATTAATACACATTTCGAATTTATTCAAACACGATCAGCACGAAAGGCAGTTATCTCAAAGTGTGCATACAGCAATAAATGAAGTTTTAGTTCCAGTCTAATTCTTTCAGTCAACCAAGAAAACAAAGATTTGCCCGGTATGGAGTTTGCTGCGATAACAATCAGATTAAAATACTTCTTGATTGCCACAATTTTTGGCATCACCATCGTCAAAATGGCTTTTTAAAGCTTTTGAAGCAAAAGTGTTCCCAGTGCGAAGGATGTTTGCGACTTTGATCTTGACCGCCAAGCGCGATTTCCACAATTCCGTGTCATTGAACGTGGAAGGCAGCAACAAACGTTGTGATCGCGGGGAACTCTGGTGAGGCTTTAGAAATTTTTTACTGAGCGAACTTGAAGAGCATCCGCATCATCATTTTGGGCTTTTTGCAAATTGTTTAACGCTTTTCAAATTTTCCCTTGCAACAATGGGAGAGTGCGGGGCCTCGCAAGTGGATTTGCTTAGGGCCTCGCATCAGTTTAATATCCTCTCTGCGCCGAAATCTCATTTTCAGGGAATCATCTGAAAAATCTCGTCTCCAGTGAATCATCACATTATTTTATTTGAACAAAATCTCTTGCTGGTACAAATCCTTTTACGAGCATGCAGCTATTTGGTTGTGGTTTGAAACAATTTATTGGCACTCATATCTTGTTGGTAAAAATATTTAAAATTTAATGCATTACACTGCATTTTTAGGCTATTAATTTTTGCAGTTTATCGGTGTCCATGACCATGTCGCAGAACAGAGAGCATTGGTGTATCATAAAAGTTTTGCAGGGTGACAAGGATCAACAATGGCATTTTGAACTGTCAGTATTTAGGGGATTCGCCCAACCAACGTGTAGTTTATTTACTTGGAGACGAAATATTTCGCTTTGAAGCATCATCAGTATTTCATGTTCAGATAGAACTTGATTCCATAGACATTTGATTTTAAACGCATAAGTTAATTCTATTTGAGTCAGAGATGCTGGTAGTGGTTTGTGTTGACTCGGGGCTGGTGGTTCATTAAATGGTAGCTGCTCAGCACACGTTGAATATCATGACGCAGGCATCTAAGTGAGACACCATCTGCAGTTGCACCACGGATTTGATCAATGGTTTTTCAAATGTTCCGAAAGAGACATCATACACAGTATCAATAAAGATATTCTCTTTTCTAAAAACCTTTTTTCTGATTTCTTTTGTTTTTTGCCACCTTTGTCGTGCATTCCACAGTCTTTGTGGGTGATCGCTATACTCCTGCGAAACCTCGATTAAACAAACGATGGTGCAGGTTTGGGTTGACCAACCACTAATTAAACTTCAGTTTAAAGAACGTGAAGGTTTTAGAGATTGCATTATTCGCCTCTGTCCAATTTTTTTCCAAGACGACCTTCAACTTGGGCAATGCACGCAATGCAGTTCAGTTTCGTAATACCAGCTTTTCTCCTTTCGTATGCCACAGTAGTCTGCGGCGATGCGCAGCTTTCACAGTGAATGTTGCACTGGCGGCGAGTCAGTAGCAGTACTGCGCTGTTGACCTGAAATCAGTGTTTTTTGTTTTCTTCTCTGCTGTACCTTTGTGCTGCCTGGGGTGAAGAAAGCGAAATCAACAACACGCAGGCAGTCATCAACAGGGGGAAAATCGTTGGTAAAAACACGGAAGCGTTTTCTTGCACAACCTTTCAGCACTCGGAGGTCAACTTTTGAAAGTAAACCTCAGGTTTATTACGAAAACCAACAGGAAGCGCTGGCGGTGTCGAAGCCGATATCTACGTCAGATGTGCGTGTGAGCGCTACAAAAAATACAGGCTGCACGTAAACAAGACAAGAACAAATGCGATTTCTTTGTCATTGTTGCGAAACTCTTGTCTAAGAGAACTTGCAGAGGTTCCAGTGTTTGTGAGTTGTCTTTGCCATCATAAACAGTTCTTAAATTTAATGCGAGATGAACAAGACTTTTTATCTGTTTACGAAATCAAGGTATTTACTTCAATTTACTTCAAGCCCATGTGTTGGTCATTCCGTTTCGTGTGATTTTAAAACCTATAATTTCATTACTGTCTCTCAGACCCATCTCTTTTTGGGGTACTCTGCACTTCTCCGTTCTTATGACCCAGACAAATTACTTGTAATACAGCAGTAAATGCAAAAATGGTCCATTTCTATATCTTGTTATAAAAATCAAAATAAGTAACACTGGATGGTCGAAAATTAAAGTGTTAAGGATCCAAAATATCAGTTTTAGAATATAAAAGTTAAAATTCGAATTGCAACGACAAACAGTGCTTGGTCTCTAAAATATTGTTTTGCCACTCATAAAAGCTAGTTTAATGGATTTGAAATACACGATAACCCATGAGTAGGTGCTTTGGTATTTACAATACTAATGTGCCCTTACAGAATCTTTAAATAGATTAGAAATAGTAAAGGTTTGGGCGATTTTAACAGTCCATGACATTAAATCTTTTCTAACCGGGCCGTAAGTAACTTATAATATTCGAAACATTTGTTTTTACTTCACTAGGATGTTGGCAAGTTATATATACCTTTCTTGTAAAAAGTCAAACGGCTGTATATGTATTTGATTGATTATTTTTTCACTAGAACCATATAATATGGAGTGCAGTGGAGAATTGCGGGGTACCATTTGCGTTTGTACTAGAAACACTCAAAAAATTAAAACAGTGTTTCTACCATCTTTGATTTTCATGTATAAATTTGAAATCATGCACAGATACCAAAATAAACAGGTCGATGTGCAGGAACGTGATTGTATTTTCACATGCAAAACTTTGTTTGCATGCTGGGATTGATAACTGTTTACGTCTTCTTCCAACATATCGAATTTCACCCACTTTGCGAGGGTGACGTGTTTGTTCGCTGAGTCATCCATTGCAGGTCACCTTGTTGCATGCATTTACTTACCATTTGATTCTAATTTCAGTGTACAGTTGATTTGTCTTGTACCTACCGAGCAGACTGTGAATCTGGTGTATAGTACGCATAACATTGCTGTGTACGATGAGATTCACTTTGTTCGACGACGCAGCTCTGAGCATGTTTCGAATTTTGGCAAACCAACTTATCACTTGAAAATATGAAACAAACATTTGCCATTTTCTGCCATTTCTACACCGTTCGTTTGTCAAATAGGAGTTGAAATTGCAGATACCGTACAAATAGATCTATTACTAGGGCAAGGTTGCACAAGGCCTTCGGTAAAAATGTATGCGGCCATGAACATGCAACTTGAAATATAACTTGTAGAGGCCGTGCATTAGTAAATACTCTTTATCTACGCAGTAGAAAGACGGCCAAACAATTGTGTGAAACCAAGCTAGAGGGTCAGTGTGTAGAAGCAGAACAGCAACAATGCAAACAAATAGCTTGTTCTCACTGGCGGCCGTAATTCATAAAAATAAACTTAACGCGGCCGGCAATAGCAAAAAGGTTGTGTGCCCCTGACCTTGGGTCTTTCATGCTGATCGGAAAATGTTGCAGCAACTTCAACGGTATTTCTAAACCCTTTTTTGCCTAGATGTTCGCACGCAACGCTCTATGCCGCGTGGGTCCATGTCACGCACGCACACCCATGGAAAAAAATCACCATGAACCCAGCCGTTCCGGTCACGTAGCCAACGTGGTTTTCGTGAAGTCGCCTTTCTTCAACGGTACACTTTAAACATTGGTAGTCTTGGAAAAAGTTATTTTAACAAGAAAAGTTTAAAAAAGGTGTTGCTCTCATTTTAATGAATTTGAAGAAAGAACCTTAGTCTGAAAACCTAACGCAAGAGTAAACGATTTGTTTAGACATGATTGTGGTTAACGCTTTTATTAAGAAGAGCGTTAATCGAAATGGTTGTACAGGTTGGCAATGGCTGCACTGAATAAAGTTGTTCATCGCAATAACCGTCGAACGTACGACATTGCAATCACTGCTGAGCATCCAAAAGACCTATGTCCCAGCTGGCATAGTTTGGTAATACAGTTTTCGAAATAGATATCTGTTGGTAACCAGTCCCGTCGCCACGGGGACTTTGGTGGGCTTAGCCCCCACAAAAAGCTACAAGTCCCCCAAAATTAAAATATGAAACACTACAAATCAGTGGACTTTTTGTCAAATTTTAGAATGCCAGTCCCCCTGCACAAACGTAGTTTCCCAGTTGAAGACCTTCTGGTGATTGTTCTGTTGGTAACGAACACAGGCAAGGAATAACACTATGCGCGTGTAATTGGAAGAGGTCCAATACAACAGCTAGACAAGTACGCAGGTCACGATGAAGACTGCAAGCAAGCGCTTCTCAACCATAGCTTGTTTTAAACCTGGTTGAAATATTTTTTCAAAATGGGTCTCTGCACTTATAGAGGGCTCCGCGCAAGTGCCCACAGAGTTAACGTTTGAAGTCTTCTATATATTCTAAGACAGGAGAGGGCAAATAGCGGCCCGCGGGCCAAATGTGGCCCGCGGAAGCATTCACGGAAATCTTCAAATCTGAAATTTCCTCCAACTTATCACAGTAAATGCTAGTGCGGAGGCTAGCTAAACCGAGACTTGCTTCTACTTCCATATGAAGGTACGGCCCTCCGATTAACGCGGCCTTCTCACAGTGGCTCCCGAGCAAAATTAATTGCCCACCGCAGTTCTTAGAGGATTATACCACTACTGAAACGTGAAGTGAACAATGAAACGTTTTTTACATCACTGAGATCATATTATCAAATTGATTATATAGCCTGCTACACGAGTCTATACACTACTTTTAGTTAAAGATGGGGATGCTACACGAAATTTTAATAAAAATAAATGTTTACATTTGTAAAGTAGGTATACCGCCATCACATTCCTTAATTTTTCCGTTTGGTCCCCTGGAATAAGTGAACTATCATGCGGTGAACTTAAATGTCATGCGGTGAGCTTACCGGAGATTTAAAAACCAACAGGGAGGAAAGTTTGACGAAACATGTGGGGTTCGTATATGCCTATGCAAAGAAAGCAAAAAATAGAAAAATTAATGATGAACAAGGTGGCAACGAGCAGAAAAACCAAGAATCATAATCGACAATCAAAAACAAGACACCTTTCAGTTTGTTGTTTGATTGCGATTTTGAAGATGCTTTATTAATCCTGATATATTTAAATTAGCACGAAACATGAACTTCCATATAAAATTTTTGAAAGCAAATTTGAGGGGTGGAAAGGGCGGCAATTTTATGGTCGGCCCCGGGCGGCACTTAGCCTCGCTACGCCACTGACTGTAATAAACAATACGTTTAGGGATTATTTTGTACAGTTTGCTAAAAATAGCGGTCTCATAAAATTTCATGGTGTACCCTTAAACTTAACCTTTAAAAAACCCTGTTTATATGCAATGCTTCCAGGCTTGGTTCCAAAGTAACATCGCTTTTTTGCCTTTACTCATCTGGGTAATTCAAAACCGACAGCCGTCGGCCCGCTTCGGCTTGTTTGGCATATTTCTGAAGCTATTTGGCATATTTTGATGAGCGATTTGGCATTTTTGGTCCATCAGGACCTCTGGCAACCTTGTGGTGTAGATGTGCTTGGCGCCTAAACTCTTGTCAACGCTGCATTAGCTTGCATCAGAGCTGCGAAATTTGCATATTGTACTGGACATTTGGAGTGTGAAGCGTAGGTGTAATCTGGCAGTTGTGAAAAGAATTTCAGATCCATATTTGTACGATACTCTCTTTATTGCAGCATCAAGCATGGAACCAATCATTAACCTTCAACTATTATGTAAGAAAAGAAGTAGTTTCATAAATTACATTGCAAACATGTTAATGAGCAAAGAAAATAAATAGAAAAATGCAAACATGACCAGTGTTACGCGTGTTGTATTATTTTTTTGTTTGCGGTACACAAAATAGTCCGGCCCGCGGACGTTGATAAGATCGCGAACTTGGCCCAGCATCCAAAACGTTTGGGGGCCGCTGGTTTACACCAAATTTGAATCGAATTCTTTAGGAAACGTCATGGAGAAATGAAATTTTACGAGGTTGAACTACTTGTCTTCCTGTTTTGATTGAAAACAGTTTTTCTCGCTTTAAAGAATGGTTTAGACGAAATTTTTAATTTCATAGTGAAGAAGTTTAAAAAAATATGATGATTTAGTTTAATCATTCGGGTTGGGGGAACAAATCAAAAGTGAGCCATTGATACGCCCAACATTTCCTAGATACTGTTTGAATAACATTTGGTCTTCCTGACTGAAAAACAAGCGTTCAGATGGCAGAGAAACGTTCTTTACAATCTCAATCGTATTTAAAGAGATACTTGTTGAATATGTAAAAATTTTTGTAGAAATTTTCTGAAAATCGTCTTGTTTTTTTATAAACTACTACAGTTTTGCACGTGTTGACATCTTCAGGTCTCAGCGAAAAAGTTGGTTTTGACAAAATATTTTGAAGCATGAAAGTTCTTTGAACCTGAGTAACACAAATATGAAAGTGCCTATAAACACCGGTGATCACCGTGATGTTTGACACACAACGTCAAGCTGGAAGCAGTAGAGACTGGGTCTTCAACTTACAGATGTTGGTCAGAGACAGGTGTTGTAATAAATTGCCAAGTACAGTGTTTTTTTTAAGGTTTTTAAAAGGGTGTCTTGGTGGAGCTTTGGGGTGTCAACACCATTTTCCCTTTCGTATCTGATACTTTTAGCTTATTTTCACAAAAACCCAAGTTTTAGTCCTATTGTGCTTAATTATTTGAATACGACACTCACTTTTGGCACACAAACTGAAGACAATTTCATAAATAGAAAGGTTCGATGTACGCCTACATACTCATTCATTTATTCATTTTCGTGCCCGCTTTTCCTTTGGGGAGAGTCGCGGGGCAGCAGCCCAAGGGACCCGAAATACCTCACGATCTACAACAATCTCAGATAGTTCTGCTGGCTCCGCACCAAGATTGGACCAAGAAAGGTCGGAGATGTAGCTGTTGCGATCGGAAATCCCGAGCGGCATGTGCGCAAAGCTTCGTACCGTGGCAGCAAGCAACAATAGAGATCATGCTCGCAATCTCTCTTACTATTGCTTGCTCGCGCTA